>Ga0208272_100118_pt1 | contig 57304 bp, 33 predicted proteins | sample LakWasM129_HOW14_2_FD_183939 | JGI IMG/M metagenome (GOLD analysis project Ga0208272, IMG submission 183939) | Freshwater sediment methanotrophic microbial communities from Lake Washington under simulated oxygen tension - Sediment Metagenome... | ecosystem: Environmental > Aquatic > Freshwater >... | reverse complement strand
TCTCCGATTCAGAATAGACATCCGTGTCCGCCGGCGCCAACCCGAGCCGCGTGAACTTTGCCGGCGGCCCGCCGAGACCGGCCAGCAGGCCGTGACGCTGGCCGGGGATGTAGAAAAAGGTGCGGTTGCGGAAAAAACCGGTGCCATCGGGCACCGAGCTGAAACCCACCGCCTGGATGTCCGGCAGGCCCAAGCCGGTGAGAAGGGCGGCATAGTCCTGCTTCAGAAACGGCGCCGTGGCCGGCTGGGCCGCCGCCAGCTGGCCGAACACGTCGTTCAGGGTTCCGGCGAATTTCAGCACGTCCCCGTCCACGTCGGCATAGCCATAAAGCGTGCCGCCGAGTTCGAGATGCCGGTTTACCACCAGGAAATGCCGGCTCCGCTCCTGTTCCTTGACCAGCGTGACCGTCAGCGGCTTTGGCGCCGCCGGCTTGGCGGCCACCGGTTCCTCTTTCTTCGCGCAACCGTTCAAAAGCAGCGCACCGAGAAGTGCGCCGAGTAATAAGCCAACGTTGGGGATTCTCATACAGCGTTTGGCCCGTTGCTTGATAATCGTGATCTGAGGAATGCGCGACGGTCTGTCTTGCCGCAACAATTTTCAGGCGCGAGAAGCCGTTCTTCTCCGGACGATCAGATTCAGCGCCGCGTCTCACACCACGAAGCCTTCACCGCCATTGTGTCTGCGCTCGAAGAAAAGATTCTCGGCCCGGCGAAATAGGCTTGTTGCACACGCCACCGTTGGCATCGTCCGCGCTCGGGCCATCCGCCCGGCTCAATCGAAGCCGGGCGCGTGGCCCTTTCTCATATATGAATACCTCTAAGATTCCGACATTGTTGGCGGGGTTCGCCTGCCTTCTGTTTCTCAGCGCCTGCGGCAGCAGCTCCACCGCAATCCAGCCTATGCCCAATACCCTTGCCGGGGCCATGGGCACCGGTCCCGCCAAGTATGTCGCGGGCACACTCTCGGCCGGCAAGACTGAGATCCCGGCGCACATTGTCAGCGCCGTGACGGGGCACTTGGACGCCGAGCTGCACAAACGCAACCTGGCTCCCGCCTCCGACGTCGACCACACCATCCGCATCGACGCCACCGCGACCTATTATCGCATGCGAAGCGGATTTTCTCGCATGATGGTCGGCATCCTCGCCGGCAAGGACGGCATCGAATGCGATGTCCAACTCGTCGACAAGGCATCTGGCCAGACAATCGGTCAATTCAAGGTCAAATCCTACAACATGACCGCAGTCGGCGGGGAGGATGATGTCGCCCGTATGCTGGCTGTCGAAATCGTCAAGACCCTCGAAAACTACAAACCGTAAGGCCGGAAGCCAGCTCACCTTCGAGCCCGCCGAATGGCGGGCTTTTTTCTGGACACAACAGGGTGTCAACTGAGCCCGGGCTTGCCACGACCGGCCCCGCGCGCAGGATGCGGTTTCAAACCGCATGATCCATTCCTTCATCTTCAGCGAAGGCAAACTGGTCGGCCGCGACCTGGAACTCGAGGCTCTGCGCCTGGTGCGCGCCGACAAGGGCCTGATCCTGTGGGTCGACCTCGACAACCCGACCGACGAGGAGATCAAGACGATCCTCGAGGGCGTTTTTCAGTTCCACCCGCTCGCCATCGAGGACTGCGTCACACCCAGCAGCCTGCCGAAGATCGAGGATTACGAGGATTACCTGTTCCTCGTGACGCACGCCGTTGACTTCACCCGCCAGGACAAGTTCGCCTCCACCGAACTCGACCTCTTCCTCGGCAAGGAATTTCTCGTCACCTTCCACCGCCAGCCCCTGCGCTCCGTCTCCACCCTCACCGAGCGGCTGGCGAAAAGCTCGGTTCCCGGCCCCCGCGGACCGGACCGGCTCGCTCATTCCCTGCTCGATCTGCTCGTGGACAACTACGTGCCCATGCTTGCGGATTTGCACGGCGAGCTGGAGGAGATCGAGGAGATCGTGCTGAGCCAGGCTTCGGAAAAGAAACTGGTGAACGAGCTCCTGCAGGTGCGCAGCGACTTCGCCAAGCTCCGCCAGATCGTCCGTCCGCAGCGCGACGTCATCGAGCGGCTCGCCCGCGGCGAAAGCAAGATGATCCGCTCCACCCTGCTGCCCTATTTCCGCGACCTGCGCGACAACCTCGCCCGGCTCGAGGAAACGCTGATCGGCTACCATGAGCGGCTCATGATGGCGTTCGACATCTATCTCAACAAAGCCGGCTTCGAGGCGAACGAGGGCATCAAGTTCCTCACCGCCCTCACCGCCGTCACGTTGCCCGCCGTCCTCGTCGGCGGCTGGTATGGCATGAACTTCGACCACATGCCGGAGCTCCGTTCACCCCACGGTTACTATTACGCCTGCCTTTTCACCCTGCTCTCGACCGTGCTGATGGCGATTTATCTGAAGAAGAAAAAGTGGTTCTGAAATCATCTGCCTGGACGTCCGATCCTTTTACTGCTTCGCAAGGTTTCCGTGCCTACTGCACCGGTCCGGCGGCACTCCCCGGTTGCCACCCGGTTTCCTCCGCCAACTGTAGCCGGATGCGCTTCCTGCCACGCCTGCTTCTCACCGCCTTGTGCGCCGTTACCGGGGTTGCATTGCTCCACGCCGCCGAGGACACCGCCCCAGATGAACAAATGCTGCGCGCCCTCTACACCGCGGCCCTCACCTCGGGCCCGGCCTACGATCAGCTCCGCGAACTGACCGCGAAATTCCCCGGCCGGCTCAGCGGCTCGAAAAACCTCGAAGGCGCCGTGCAATGGGCCAAGTCCACCCTGGAACAGACCGGCGTCGACCGTCTCGAACTTCAGCCGGTCATGGTGCCGCACTGGGAACGCGGCGCACGGGAGACCGTGCGCTATTACAGCCGCCAGCTCGTCAGCCCCGCCAAACTCACCGCCGTCGCCCTCGGCGGCTCCGTGCCCACCCCGGCCGGCGGATTGCGCGCTCCCGTCGTCGAGTTGCATGCTCTCGACGAACTCAAGACCGCCGACGTGAAGGGCAAGATCGTGTTCTTCAACCGCCCGATGAATCCCATCCACCTTTCCACCGGCAAAGCCTATGGGGAGGCCGGCGACCAGCGCAACCGTGGCCCCGGCGAGGCCGGCAAATACGGCGCCGTTGGCGTGCTCGTGCGCTCCCTGACCCTCGCCCACGACGACGTGCCTCACACCGGCTACACCGGTTACCTGCCCGATGTGCCGCGTCTGCCCGCCGCCGCGCTCAGCACCAGCGCGGCCGACAATCTCAGCGCCGCCCTGAAAGCGGATCCCACCCTCACCGCGGAGATGATCATCAACTCCCGCTGGTTCGACGACGCTCCTTCGCACAACGTCATCGGCGAACTCCGCGGCTCCGAGCACCCCGAACAAATCATCCTCGTTGGCGGCCACCTCGATTCCTGGGACATCGCGCCCGGGGCGCACGACGACGGGGCCGGCATCGTGCAGTCCATCGAGGTGCTGCGCCTGCTCAAGGCCGTCGGCTATACGCCGCGCCACACCATTCGGTGCGTCTGCTTTGTCAGCGAGGAGAACAGTGGCAACGGCGGCAAGGCCTACGCCGCCGCGGCCGGCGCGAAGAAGGAAGTTCATCTCCTCGCACTGGAGTCGGACAATGGCGGTTTTCAGCCCGTCGGCTTCCGGCTGGGCAATCCCGCCCGCGATGCCGCGAGCCGGGCCGGCCGCTGGACCAAGCTCTTCGCCCCCTACGGGATCTATTTCTTCCACGAGGGCGAGGGCGGCAGCGACGTCAACCCGCTCCTGCCGTTGGGCTATCCGGTTGGTGAACTCATGCCCGACTCCCAGCGCTATTTCGACATCCACCACACCGCCGAGGACTCCATCGACAAGGTGAATCCCCGCGAACTCGAACTCGGCGCCGCCGCCATGGCCTCACTCATCTACCTCGTGGACAAATACGGACTGTGAGGACACAGACTCATGGTAGGGCGCACCGGCCCGGTGCGCCGCGGCGGAGCGGGCCGCTCCGCCCTACCTCATGCCTAGCTCTACCATGAAAGATCTCCTCCGCGATTTCCGCATCCGCCGCCTGCTGCTGGCGAATATCACGGGCTCCATCGGCTCGGGCATCACGATCTTTGCCGTGCCGTGGTTGCTGGTGCACCGCCCGGGTGGCAGCGAGACCTACGGCATGGTCACGATTGTCACCACTGTCGTGCTATTTCTGTTCATGCCCTATTACGGCACCTGGGTGGACCGGCACTCGCGGAAATCCATGCTGCTGGCCAGCGAACTCTTCGGCCTCGCCGCCACCCTCGCCATGGCCGTGACTGGCGTGCTGCTCGGTGGATTCGGACAGTGGCAGCTCGCGGCGGTGTATTTCTGCGGCATGCTCTACTACACGCTGCACTACCCCGCGAAGTTTGCGTTTCTCCAGCAGGTCTTCGACAAATCCCAATACCAGTCGCTCATGGGCCTGATGGAAATCCAAGGTCAGGTGGCCATGATGATCGCCGGCGGCTTGGGCAGCATTCTGGTCGAGCACGTGAGTCTTACCACCATCCTGCTCCTCGATGCCGGCACCTACCTGGTTAGTTTTCTGGTGCAATCCACCCTGCCCTATCACGCCTCGCATCTCGAGGCGGGCGGTGCGCGGGCGTCAGTCTCCGCCTGGCGCGCCATCGGCGAAGGCTGGGCGTGGTTGCGCGAACGGCCGCGGCTGACCGCATTCTTCGCCGCATCGCTCATGCCGTTCATCACCGTGATGGTGGGCAACTATCTGTTCCCGATCTACGTCTCCCAGACGCTGCACGCGGGCGCCTGGGCCTTCGGCGCGGGCGAAATTGCCTTCGCCGCCGGGGCCGTCGCCGCCGGAGCGTGGCTGCCCCGGTTGATCGCCACGCATTCGGCTCATCGCACCATCCCGGTAACCATGGCGCTCTTTGCCCTCGGTCTGGCCATGATCATTTTCCTGCCAACCATCTCGCTCTACCTCGTGGCCGGCGTGTTGCTCGGATTTGGCAACGCCGGTATCCGGGTCGCCCGCAGTGCGCTGATGCTGCACCTGATCGACAACCGCGTCATGGGCCGCGTCGGCTCGTTCTTCAACGCCTACGACCGCGTGCTGCGCACGCTCCTGACTTCGATGGCGATCGCACTGGTCGCGGGTGCCGGCGTCCGCGCCGCCTACGGCCTGCTGCTGCTCCTGGTGATCGCGACCTGGTGGATCGCGCAATCGACCCGGGATTCGATCCAACCGGCCGCGGCCTGATCAGTCGCGCATTGCCCGCCGCGGGTTTTGCCAGCAAGGTTCGCGCCGTGAACCCGCCCCTGCGCTTCAATGTCCTCGGCACCGGTATCTCGGCGCTCTCGCTCGAACAGGCGCGTGATCGGGTGCTCGGCGCGCGCGGACGACGGGGATTGGGCTACGTTTGTTGCGCGACGGCCGGCAACGTCAATCTGGCGTGTTCCGACTCCGCGCTCCGCACCGCCTACAACCAGTCCTTCCTCACCACACCCGACGGCATGCCGCTCGTCTGGCTCGGCCGCTGGCACGGCCATTGCTCCATCACCCGCGTCTACGGCCCCGATCTCATGCTGGCGGTGTGCGACGCCGGCCGGGCCATCGGACTCACCCATTATTTCTACGGCGGCGAGCCCGGCGTGGCGGAAACACTGCGGGAAAAGCTCTCCGCGATGTTCCCCGGCCTGCAAGTCTGCGGCACTTTCACGCCGCCTTTCCGGCCGCTCTCGCCGCCGGAGCTTGAGCAATTTCGCGCCGACGTCGCCGCCAGAAAACCCGATGCGATCTGGGTCGGCATCAGCACGCCCAAACAGGAGAAATTCATGGCCGAGCACTGGCGGACGCTCGACGCCGGCCTGCTCATCGGCGTCGGTGCGGCGTTTGATTTTCACGCCGGCCGCGTCGCGCAGGCTCCCCGTTGGATGCAACGCAGCGGGCTGGAATGGTTCTTCCGCCTCTGCGTCGAACCGCGCCGGCTGTGGAAACGTTATCTCGTCCACAACCCAATGTTTGTAATACGAACATTCGCCCAGCTCACCGGCTTGCGCCGCTATCCGCTCGATTAGAACAGGTCCCCTTGCTGCAGCGCGTCGCGCTTGTCGCCGTCGAGCGTGCTCATCTGCAGCAACCACGGAATCGTGGCGGTGGAGAGCTCGGGGCGCTTCAGCAATTGGAGCAACAGCAACGCCCCGGCCAGCGCATCGTAGAGCGCGGCGTGGTAGCGCCGCCTTTCCGCCGGACAGTGGCGGCGCGCCGCCGCGTCGAGTTCGCCACGCAGATCATAACGCGCGACCAGATCCTCCAGCCGGATCGAACCGAGCTGCGGGAAGAGTTGCGGATACAGCCGGCCCGTGTCGATCCAGGGGCCCCATTCGGTCGTCTCCTTGCCCGGCCGGGCGAAGTCCGGCACCTGGCGCACATACGGCCAGATCTTGCGCAGCAGCGAATTCTCCACAGCGGCGAAATGCGCGGCAAACGGACCCACGGCCCGCAGGCCGGCGAACCGCTCCCACTCCGCCGCGAAATACGCCTGCGTCACCAGCCCGTCTGCCGTGAGGCCGTGCACCGCCGTCTCTTCGGCGCTGATCCGGCCCGCGGCCCGGCAGAGCCGCGTGTGCGCCGCAGTGATCGTGCCGCCGAGCAGCGTCACCACGCCGAACTCGAGGATGCCCGACGTGGCGTTGCCCTCGAAGTCGATGAAGTGGATCGGTGTGTCTGTCCAAAAATTACCCACGGAACACACGGAATACACGGAAGGGATCAAACCCCAGTCTTTTCTCTGTGGACTGAGGCCTACGCTATTTTTTCTTCTTCCACTCGGCGGTGACCACCGAGGAGAAACCGCCGCGGGCCTTCCATTTTGCGATGATCGCCAGGCTGCGCGGCTTGAGCGCGGCACCGAGGTCGTCACAAATCTTGTTCGTCGCCGCCTCGAAGAAGATGCCCTGGTTGCGGTAGGCGTGGAAATAGAGCTTCAACGACTTCAGCTCGACGCACTTCTTGTCCGCCACGTAGCGCACCGTGATGTCGGCGAAATCGGGATGACCCGTCATCGGGCACAGCGAGGTAAACTCGTGGTGCGTGTGCTCGATCACGTAGTCACGCTGCGGCGCGGGATTCGGAAAGGTTTCGAGGATTTTCTGGTCGGCCATGGGGGAAAGTAGTGAGTAGCGAGCAGCGGGTAGCGAGTAGAAATTCAGCCGGATTCCTGCATGCGCGCCACACACTACCCGCTGCTCGCACCTGTGCGCGTCACGTCGCGGTTTCGGTGTAGCGTTGCTCGCGGATGACCGTGATCTTGATGGTGCTGGGATAGTCGAGTTCCTGCTCGATCTTCAGGCGAAGAGTTTTCGCCAGGGCGTGCGCCTGCTCGTCGGTCACAACGCTCGGCTGCACGACGACGCGCACCTCGCGGCCGGCCTGGATGGCGAACGCCTGTTGCACGCCCGGCATCGTCATGGCCAGCTTCTCAAGCCGGCCGAGCCGCTCGATGTAGGAGGTCATCGACTCGGCGCGGGCGCCGGGACGCGAGGCGGAAATGGCGTCGGCCAGGATCACCAACCCGGCGTAAATGGTCTCGGGCTTGACCTCGGCATGGTGGGCGGCGACGGCGTTGACCACGATGTCGGTCTCGCCGTAACGGCGGATGAAGTCGGCGCCGATGAGCGCGTGGCTGCCCTCGTATTCGCCCTCGATGGACTTGCCGACGTCGTGCAGCAGGCCGGCGCGCTTGGCGACGTTCGGCTCGAGGCCGATCTCGGACGCCAGCATCGCGCAGAGCTGCGCCACCTCGATGGAATGATCGAGGACGTTCTGCGTGTAGGAAAAACGGAAGCGCAATTTGCCGAGCAGCTTGATGCTCTCGGGATGCAGGCCGGAAATTTTCAAGCGGTCCACGGCCTCCTCGCCGATCTGGGCGACATGGAGATCCATCTCCTGCCGGGCGCGGTTGACGAACTCCTCGATGCTGGCGGGGTGGATGCGGCCGTCCTTGAGCAGGCCCTCGAGGGCGAGCTTGGCGATTTCGCGCCGCACCGGGTCGAAGGAGGAGATGAGCACCATCTGCGGCGACTCGTCGATGAGCAGCGTGGTGCCGGTGGCGGCCTCGAAGGATTTGATGTTGCGGCCCTCGCGGCCGATGATGCGACCCTTCATCTCCTCGCTGGGCAGCTGGACGATGGTGGCGGTCAGGTCGTTGTTCGGCTTGCTGGCCAGGCGCTGCATCGTGGCCACGAGGATGCGTTTGCCCTCCTGGATGATGTCCTGCTCGGAGCGTTCGAGCAGTTCCTTGCGCAGGGCGCGCAGTTCTTCCTGACACTCGAAGGTCACTTCATCGCGCAGTTGCTTGCGGATCTCTTCGCCATCGAGCGAGGCGACGCCCTCGAGGCGCTTGCGCAGGCTCTTGGAGAGGTCGCGCATGGCGTCGCGCGCCTGTTTGATGGCGCCGGCCTCGCGGGCGAGGCGTTCCTGCCGCTGCTCCAATTGGTAATCGAGCAACGCGAGCGACTCCTCGTGGGAACGGATTTCCCGCAACATGAGTTCGATCTCGATTTTGCGCCGGTCGAGGTCGCGGTTGAGTTCGGCCTCGCGGTTGCGGATTTCCTCCTCGGCCTTGCCGATGAGTTCCTGCGAGGCGACCGCCGCCTCGCGCTTGGCGAGTTCCAGGTGGGATTTCGCACTCTGCTCGGAGAGGCGCCGCGTCTGCCGCATGATGAACCAGACGGCGACAAAACCGCCCGCGGCGCCAACAAGGCCAGCCGCCACCAAGGCCCAGAGATAGGGTTCGGCGGCGGCGGATAAGTAGACTGGCTTGGTGGCTGCGATGACGGTCAGCATCGGCGGTCCGGCAAACGTAGGATGGTCAGACCGCTTGGCAACACCGCATAATACGCTTTTTACAAACCTCCGGCGGAAGGCAGTGGTTCTTGAAAAACGGGCAGCGTGCCGTCGAGCACCGCCTGCATACGTTGCAACGCGGCCGCCTCGCCATCCGGCGCGATGGTCTGCACGACCACGTAGGCCCAGCGGTGTCCCTGCAGATGCCGCATCCGGTCGAGCGACGTGTAGAGCACGCGGTCGGTGTTCGACGCCACGACCTTGTCCGCCCCGACAAACCAGAAGGCAAAATAGGCCGGCACCTTCACCTTCTCCCCCCGCTTGGCCGTGAACTCGCGCTCGATGCGCAGCAAGGTGGCAGGCACGGTCGCCTTCACGCCGTGTGGCCACTGAAAGGTGTGCACGGCGCGACCGGTGATCGTCCAACCCTGTCCCACCAGGCACAGCTCCGGTCGGTGGATCGAGGTCCGGTCGCGGCCGCTCAGCACGATGGAGAGGAAGACGCGCTCGTTGAGATTGAGCAGCGACACGTAGTTCTTCCGCGAGAACCCCGTGTCCGGCGGCAGCACTTCACGCTCGACCGGCGTGATGTCCGCCGGCTGCCCTTCCCAGGCTGTGCCCAGATAATCGGGCAGAGTGACCGGATTGATCCCGTCGGCCGCCAGTTTGATGCCCACCTTTGAATCAACCTGCATGACATCCAGCCGGTGTGCGGCCCAGGCTACAAACGCCGCCGCCAGCACCACGACAACCGCACTCCCCCATGCCGGTCGCACCGCTCCCGTCTCCGTGCCCGAGCAACCTATTGGGTTACTCTCGCTCAGCACCGGAACGGCGTCGGAACCACCCCATCCCCGCCGCTGCATGAAAGCGACCGTCAGTTGCACCAACCCGAGCACGATGACGAACACCCCGAAGCCCATCACGTCATGCGTTTTTTCGCCCGCACCCTGTCCGCGCCACGCCGCGACCACGATGATGGCAAAGATGCGCGCGACATTGCCGACAAACGCATACGGGAAACAGAGCAACCCGATGCCGATCCGCGCCCACCACGCCCGGAAATTCAGGTAGCCGAGCAACAGCGAGAGCGCAGCCAGCGCCATGAGCGAACGCATGCCCGAGCAGGCCGCCGCCACATCGTATTGGTAACCGCCGTCCGGCGAGAGGAGCTGCGTGCCGTTGCGGATGACGTCGATATGAAGCAGCCGCGCCAGGTGCCACGCCGTTTCGATCACGCCGAGCCGCAAATAGAATCCGGCGGTGTCGAGCACGTTGAGCGGGATTGCGAACACCATGAACGCCAGCGGAAACGCCGCCGCCTTTCCCCAGCGCCTTCCCTCCGGCTTCGCCAAGGCTACGTCGGACAGGCCCGCCAACGCGATGAGTCCCCAAGCAAACAGCAGCAGGCCCAGAATCGAAATCCGTCCCTGCTGTATGAGGTAACCGAGCAAGTGCACCGCCAGCCCGCCGAGCATCGCGCCCGTTGTCGGGCCATTCCCGGCCGATGGCTGATCGCTGACCGCTGATGGCTGTTTGAGATTCCGCCAGAACAACCAGCCGGAGATCGCCAAGATCAGCCACCCGTGTTCGCTCTCGGAGCGCACATCGCTCCACTGGAAGCCCCACCAATAGAAGAGCGAGCGCGTCTCGATGTAGCCATGCGTGTTGTTGCCGAACCACTGGAACACCGCAAAGCCCGCCAGCGCGCAGACGGCGGCGGGCCAGTGCCTGAAGCGAATATTGGGGGCGTCCGACTTCATCTTGCTGCTGTCACGGTCTCGATAGCTGCGATGCGCTCTCGGGCCAGTCGCTCGAAACTGAACTCAGCCGACCTCTCCCTCCCTGCTTTCCGCATCCGGTCGGCCAACGCCCCGTCCGTGAGCACGGCCCGCAGCGCAACCGCAGCATCCTCACTGCGGGAAAAATCCACCCAGGTGGCCGCACCAGCCGCCACCTCGCGCAAGGCCGGGATATCGTTCAACACACACGGGCAGCCGCAGGCCATCGCCTCCAAGACGGTGCGTCCGAATGTTTCCTCCGTGCTCGACAGGACATGCACGGCCGCGTGCCGGTAGAGCACGGGCAGCCAGCGTTCGTCCACCCGGCCCAGGAAATGCACGTCAATCCCCAGGCGGCGGGCCAGCGCGCAGGCTCGTTCCGTTTCCCCCTGCCAGTCTCCTCCCGCCATGACGAGCGGGTGCGCCGCCCGCAACTCCACCGGCAGCCGGGCGTAGGCGGCGATGAGATTCCCCGCCTGCTTGTAGGGATAGAAGTTAGACAGCCAAAGCACGGCGCCGGGCCGCACGCCCAGCTCGCGCATCATCGCCTCGGCCTCGCCCGGTTCCGCGCGGTCATGGTAGCGCTTTTGATCAAGTCCTTCGAGACTCACGCACAGCCGCGGCGCAAGCCCGGGGTACTCGCGCAAGAGCCGGTCCGCCGTGTATTGGGAATTGGCGATCACCAGAGCCGCCCGCCGCAACCCGCGTTCCAAGGCCGCCCGCCGGTAGACCCGCCGCAACGTGCCGCCGCCAAACCCCACCAGCGTGTGATGCAGCGTGATGACCTGCATCGCCACCGGCAGCGGTGCGCTCAGCGGCATGAATCCGGTCGTGATGAGGGCCGATGCACCTCCCGCCCGCGCCCGCGGTCCCACGCAAATGTGATCCGCCCACAGCCGCGCCGCGAGCCGGTCGTTGGCCGGGTAATCCCGCACCACCTCGACACGCTCGTCCCGGATCGTCCACGGCTGCTCCGGTCCGGCAAAAACCAGCCAGCGCACATCGGGGTGGCACCGCAATCCAGCCTCGACCAGCCCGTGAAACAGCGTGGTCAGTCCGGTGGGCCGCACCGGATTTTCACAGAGCATGGAAAGGGCGAGTTTCACCGCGGTCAGTTGAACCCGATGAGCCGGTGACGGGAAGGAAATTTCCACCGGATGCCGCCGGCCGCGTGAGTATTGTCAAAGGCGGGCGGTTCACCCACGCTGCGCGCGTGTCTGAGAATCCAACGGATCTGGCCGCACAACGGCAACGACGCGAGGGGGCCATCCGCACCACCTTCATCGCCTCCGTTGCCGTGCGGGTGTTGTCGGCGTTTTGCTCGCTGGCCCAGGTGCCGCTCGCCCTGGCCTTCCTCGGCACCGAGGCCTTCGGTTTCTGGATCACCCTGACAAGCACCACACTGCTCCTGAGCGCGGCGGATCTCGGCCTGGGCCTGGCGATGCAAAACCAGGTGGCGGAGGCGCTCGGACGCAACCAGACCAACCGAACCCCGGCTCTTTTTCTCACGACATTTCTTGGTCTGGCGGTCATCGGCGGGGCCATGCTGGCTCTGGGAATTCCTCTCGCCCGGCTAATCGACTGGGGCGATTTGTTTCACCTGACCCGACCCGAACTCGTCACTGGTGCCGCCCGCGGGGCGATAGCTGCACTCGTCCTGTTCAGCATCGGCCTGCCGCTGGCCGCCGCCACGCGCCTCGCCAATGCGTGCCAGTGGGGCTGGCTTGCCGCAATCTGGAATGCCGCCGGCGTGGCCGGCCAGTTGCTGGTCATCGCCTGCGCCGGCCGGATCGGAACATCGTTCGCCGGCTTCGTGCTGCTGGCCGGCGCCCCACCCTTGCTGGCCAACGTCGGACTGCTCCTGCACACGGCGCGTCGTCTGCGCTGGCGATGGGCTGATCTGGGTTTCGCCACCCCACAAGAACGCCGCGTTCTCCTCCACAGCAGCTGGGATTTTTGCCTGCCGCAAGTCGGCGCCGCCTTCATCTACAACGCGGCGGCTCCGATCATCAGTGCCGTGGCCGGCGCCCCGGCCGTGACCGCCTACAATGTCGTGCAACGCCTGTTCGGCCTGTTCGGTCAGTTGCAACAAATGGTGCTCACTCCGCTGTGGCCGGCCTACACGGAGGCGCTTGCCCGGGCGGATGCCGACTGGATTCTCGCCAGCTACCGACGCTCCCTCCGCGGCACACTGCTGGGCATCTGCCTTCCGCTCGTGTTCGCGGCCGCCATCCTGCCGTGGATCATCGCGCTTTGGACCGGGGCCGGCGCCGTGTCGTTGCCAGATGGACTCGTCTGGTTGCTTTGTGCGTGGAATTCCCTCCTCGCCATTTCCAACGCACCGGCCTATCTGTTGGGCGGCCTCGGCCGCATGCGCCGGCTGGGCCTGATCAGTTTCGGCGGCAGTGTTTTCACCGCGGTCGGCATGCTGGCGTTCGGCAGCCAATGGGGCGCCAACGGCGTGATCGCCGGCCTGGTCACCGGCTACCTCGTGATCATGCTGCCGGGAACGTTCTACGAAACCGCGGCCGCCCTGCGTGCCTTGCGCAAAAACCGGACACCAGTCCGTGCCGCCGGCCGGAGACTGCTCCCGGACAGCGTGCGACGACCGGTGCTCCGCCTGCTGAGTGGGCCGCCGCGGGGCCGACACAACCGGCGGTTCTCCGCAGGGATTTTCAAGGTCGACCGGTTGGGCGACTTCGTGATCGCGCTCGGCGCGATCCGGCGGATGACCGAGCACTTCGGTCCCGACCGGTGCCTGCTGGTCGTCTCCACTGTCGCCGAACCGCTGGCGGCGTTGGAGTTTCCCCAGACACCCAGAATCGTGCTGCCCGTGACCGCCGGCGGCATCGTGCGCGAGCTCGTGCCGACGGCATGGCGGCATCGCCGCCGGTTCGCCGATGTCAATTGCGAGACCGTCCTCTGCCTGCGCCACCAGCGGGAGTCTTACCATGACGTGGTCCTGTCGTGGCTCACAGCTGATCGCCTGGTGAAACTGGCCCCGCAGGAATACCCCGCGATCGATCCCGAGCACGCCTCCAGTGCTGAATTGGAGGCGCACCGGCGCGTGGTGACCTCGACACTGGGCCGGCAATTCAGCCTGGCCGAGGTCCTGCCTAAGTTCACCGCCTTTGCTCCAAGTGCAGGAGGCGGGCTGCTGGTCTGTCCGTTCAGCATCGACCCCTTGCGTGATATTCCTCAAGCCACCCTGCTATCGGCCTTGAATGAATGGAGCCGAGCCCACGCCGAAGACATCCGGTTCAGCGGTTCCACCGCCGACCTGCCGCGCTTGGAAGCGCTGTGCCGCGAGGCCCGGGCCCTTGGCATCACTGCGGCCGGCTTGGCGGAACCAACGGATGCGGTGGGTTTCATCCAACAGGTGGCGGGCGCCAAAATCGTCCTGACCGCAGACAGTGCCGGAGCGCATATCGCGACCGCTTTCGACAAACCCACGGTCGTGGTGCAAGGCGGAGGCCACGCCGGCGTCTTCGGTCCCTGGCGGCGATCGTCCTGCCAGATCTGGCTCCAGCACCGGCTGCCTTGTTACGGCTGCGTCGATCATTGCACGGAAACCGAGAATTTTTGCCTGACCCGCATTCCCAGCGGGCAGATTGTTGCTGCGCTCACCGCCGTCTCCCCGTGACCTCCCCCGCACACCGCTTCGCGCTCGTCATGCCCGTGCACAACCGCCGGGCGTTGACGCTGGATTGCCTCCGTCATCTCCGGAAAACCCGGGTGTTGGAGTGGGTGCACGTATTCGTCGTGGATGATGGCTCGACCGACGGCACAGACGCCGCCGCCGCCGGGGAATTCCCGGCCGTGACCGTGTTGCGGGGCGACGGCGGCCTGTGGTGGACCGGAGCGATCGCCATGGGTATGCGCCACGCACTCGCCACGGCCGCACCTGAAGCGATCTTCTGGCTGAACGACGACTGCCGGCCGGAGGAGGGCACCCTAGCTCAACTGCGCGACGAGGCGCTGGCCGGACCCTGCATCACCGTCGGGCAAGTGAACGGTCCGCGCGGAGTGCGCCATGGTGGATTGCGCAAGCGCTGGCACGGGCTGGAGCTGGCCGTCTGCCCGCCTGAGCGAACCATCGCGGTGGCCACCATGAACGGCGACTGCGTCTGCGTGCCGGCGGCGATCATCGCCCAAGCCGGTCTGCCCGACGCCGCCCGGTTTCCGCAGGCCTGGGGCGACACAGATTATGGTTTGCGCTGCAGTCGGCTGGGTTTCGCGATCAAGGTCGTCGGCACCGCCCGTTGCACGGACGCCGATCCGACCGATCCTGACGCCAACTCCTGGCTGCGCGGCACGCGCTCGCTGGCGGAGATCGCGCGCAGTTTTGGCACGCCCAAGAGCTATTTTCATCCGCCCTCATGGTGGAGCTTCAATCTCCGGCACTGGGGACCAAGGGGAGCAATTCTGTTTGCGACTCCCTACATGCGCTTCGCCCTGATCGCACTTCTGCGCACCGTTCTGCCCGCGAATTTCAGACGCCGGCTTACCGGTCGGCATTAACTGGCGGCCGTGTCGCGATAAATCCCGGCCAATGCCTTGGCGTGCGCCTGCCACGTGATTTGGCCGGCGCGTTTCAATCCGGCGGCAACAAGGCTGGCCCGGCGCGCGGGTTGTGCTGCGAGCTGGGCAAGCTGCACGCCGGCGGCCGCGGCATCGTCCGGATTGAAATAGAGCGCGGCGTCGCCCCCTGCCTCCGGCAGGCTGCTCGCGTCGCTGCAAACCACCGGACAGCCACAGGCCATCGCTTCGAGCACCGGCAGACCGAATCCCTCCAGTCGCGAGGGGAACAACAGTGCCAGTGCGCCGGAATACTCGGTAGCGAGCGTCCGGTCGTCGACCGATCCCAGCTCGATCAGCCGGCCCGATAACAACCCTTCGAGTTCCGCCCGCAACTGCACCGGCAGAGGATCTCCGACGCGCACCAGCGTCAGCTCGGGAATGCTCCGCCGCGCCTCCCGCAGGGCGGGAACGAGCGCACCAAGATTTTTCCGGGTATCACAACTGCCGACACTGATCACATAGTGACCGGCCCGCGCAGCGGGTTGAGGGGTAAACACAGCTGAATCCACGCCCAGGGGCAGCACGTTGATGTCCCGCTCATCCACGCCGAGGTGCGCTGAAACCCGCTGTGCCGTGAACTGCGAATCGACGACCAGCCTCGATGCCAGCCGCAAGCATTCGACGGTCCGGCGAAAGCGGCGCATTTGCGCCGGAGACAGGCAGGCCGGATCGTCCAACGGCGCCAAGTCGTGCACCGTGGCCACTATTTTCGAGTTCCGGGGCAACGACGGCAGCAAATATGCGAAGCTGTGATCCAGGAGATGATAGACGTCGGCCGGCGGGAGCCGGCGAACCCGCCAAGGATACACCACCCGCTTGCTCCAGGCCCGGTGCAGCAAACCGGCGCGTCGGACGAAGCCGGGCGGAGCCAGGGCCTCGATCACTTTTAATCCGAAATCTGGATTCGACGGAAAGGTTCGACGCAGGGCCTGCCAGTAGCGCCACATGCTCGTGGATCCCTCGGCGGGATGAGCGGGAAGCCAGGCTGCGGTCAGAGACATGGCGCGGCAGTTTGCACATCCTCCCGCAAGTCACAATCATTCCCGAAACCAAACCGGCGCGCCGCTCCGGGGTTGCGCCCATCTGGCGGGCCGTCTCTGCTTGGCCCAATCAATGGATCCGCGCTTGCGCACCTTTCTGGCCGTCCTCTTTTTCTCCGCTTTGGCGGTTTGGGTGGGCATCAGCCTAGCCAACGAGGAGCGCATGATCGCCATGCTTTCGGCGGGGGTTTGTGTCTGGGCGGTGTTGTCATGGACGCGAGGACCGCTGGCCGAGGCGTGGTTGCTCGGATTTCTGGCCTCCGGCTACGTCCTCGGCAACCGCGGGTTCGCCCAGATCACCCCGATCAACGGTCTGCCGCTTTTCTTGAGCGAGCTCGGCCTGGGCGTTGTCCTCACTTTGGTGCTGTTGCGCGGGGCGTTGCGACGCACCCTCCCCATCCGGCGCAACTGGCTGAACGGCCTGTTGCTGTTCTGGCTGGCCTTGGGCTTGGGTCGCATCGCCTGGGACGTGCGCACCTACGGCTTCATGGCCCTGCGCGATTTCGCCATGGTTTACTATCTGCTCTATTTTTTCGTGGTGCAGATCCTGGCGGAACACGCACCTTCGCGCGCCGTTTTGCGTGGCGCGCTTTCCGTGACCTTCGGGCTGCTGCCCGTCACGGCGCTGCTGGCCGCTCTTTTTCCGGATTTCTTCCTGACCAATTTGCTCGTCGATGGCGTGCCGCTGATTTTCTACAAGGCCGACCTGCTCGCGACGTTTCTCTTCACGGGGTTCATTGTGCTGCTGCCCGCCGGGCCATTTCGCGCGCAGGACTGGTGGCGCTGGCTGGCCGCACTGACCTCGCTGGTCTTCGGCCTGACGTTGTTGTCGCGCTCCAGCATGCTCGGCCTGATGGTGGCGATCGGCTGGCTGGCCTGGGCCGGACGCTGGCGTCCCGCACGCGTCCTGCTCACAGTTTGTGCAACCGGTTTGTTCGCTGTGCTTATCTCCTCCCTGCTCCAGAAGAAGGATTTCAACCAGACCAAGGCCTACGCCATCTACGAGGCCGTCGTCTCCATCGGCGACTTCAGCGGCACGCGGGACTACCAGAACGAGATGAGCAGCGACAAAGGCGACAACAACCGCTTCCGACTCGTGTGGTGGCGGAATGTCGCGGAAGAGACCCTGACCACGAACCCCGCCCTCGGTCTGGGTTTCGGCGCCGATCTCGCCCATGGTTTTTTGCTCGAATACTATCCGACCGGCGACACGGACATGACTGCGCGCAGTCCACACAATATCTTCATGACGACCCTCGGCCGCATGGGTTTGGCGGGAGTCGCGGTGCTGCTAGCGGTTTACTTCATGCAGGCGCGCATCACGGCCCAAGTCGCCCGTGAAGCCCGCACCGATCCCTCCCGGGACGACGCCATGACCCTGCAAGCCGCCGTCTGGGTCGTCATGGTCAGCGCCTGCCTCGGCGTCGTGCTCGAGGGGCCTATGGGAGCCATTCCCTTCTGGATCATGCTCGGACTGGCGCATTATGCGGCGACCCATCGCGAAGAAGACATTGCGCCGTTGCCAGCGGAGGCGGCGCGTGTTTAGTGGCGGGTCTCTCTTACTGTGAAGGTCACCCGCGGCATCGATCTCCGAGGTTTTTTCAAGCTCACCACCCGTGAGAACTTCGACTGGATCACGCCTGCGTGCCTCGCGGTGCTTTGCCTGTTTGGCGTGTTCTTCATCTACAGCGCGCAACTGGCCAGCGGACGCGAGCAATGGCTGCAACAGCTCATCTGGATCGGCGCCGGCGCGGCCCTTTATATCGCGGTATCCCTGCTGGATTACCGGTTGTGGCTGCGGTGGTCGCACTGGGTCTATCTGGCCAGCCTGATTTTGCTCGTGCTGGTGCTGATCCCGGGCATCGGCGACACCCGCGGCATGGGCGCGCGGCGCTGGCTGAACATCGGCGTGTCCTTCCAACCCTCGGAAAGCGCCAAGCTGGCCGTGCTCATCATCACCGCCTCCACCTTGACCGGGGCCAAGATCGGCACGGTGCGCGACTCGCTCCAAACCCTTGTAAAATTGGCTCTTGCTGCGGGTATACCCATGGTATTGATACTCGCCGAGCCCGACCTCGGAACCGCCCTGGTCATCGCCCCGATGGTCTTCGCCATGCTGTATTTCTCCAATCTCTCGACGCGTTTCTTTGCCGCGGCCGTGGGGGTGTTCGCCCTGCTCGTGGGGGTCGTCGCCCTCGATACGTGGCGTTATGCGAGCTTTTTGGAGGAGAACCACCTGTCGCCGTCGTCCGACCGCGGGGCCTACGAGCCGCATTCGTGGCTGCCGCTGCACGATTACCAGCGGAACCGCGTGCTGGCCTTCGTCGCCCCGGACAAGATCGACCCCACCGGCATCGGCTGGAACCAGCGCCAGTCGCTCATCTCCGTCGGCTCCGGCGGCCTGACCGGCAAGGGCTGGGCCGAGGGCACGCAGGCCAAGCTGGGCTACCTGCCGCGCAGCATTGCGCACAACGACTTTATCTTCTCCGTCATCGCGGAGGAAAAGGGATTTTTGGGAAGCATCACAGTTATCGGACTCTTTGGCGTGGTGTTGTGGAATGGAATACGGATCGCCGGTCTCGCCCGCGACCGCTTCGGCGCCTTATTGGCGCTGGGCGTCACGGTGCTCATCGGGGTGCACGTCTTCGTCAACATCGCCATGACCATCGGTCTGGTGCCGGTCACCGGCATACCGCTTCCCTTTATCAGCTACGGCGGCACCTTCGTGCTCAGCTGCTGCTTGCTGCAAGGACTGGTTCAAAGCGTCTATCGTTACCGGAGGGACACCTAACATGTGCCCCCTCCCCCCCGATATGGACCGCTCTGCCGGAATCTCCTGCGCTCAGCCCGCTGCTCACGGGGACCCCGTTACAACCACCCGGGATCAACCCCACCATGAACGATCAGCCATCCAACTCCGGCGTTCCCCCACAGGACGCCGCCTCACGTTATGAAGAGGAACTCGCCACCCCTCCTCCGCAGAAAAACAGCGAGCCTCTGACCGCCGAGCAGCTCCGCAACGAATCCAAGGAGCGCGCCGCCAACCGGCCCATCCTCCAGAAAATTCTGAGCATCTTCCGCAAGGAAAAGGGTTCCTTCCGTGAACTCGTCATCAATTCGGAGCCCCTCGAGAAGCGCGTCGCGCTCCTCGTCGACGGCACCCTCGACCGCTTCGAGATCGAGCGCGAGTCCGACAACCGCATGGTCGGCGGCATCTACAAGGGCCGCATCAAGAACCTCGACCCCGGCCTCAAGGCCGCCTTCGTCGACATCGGCTACAACAAAAACGCCTTCCTCCACTACTGGGACATGCTCCCCGCCGCCGCCGACTCCTCCGTCGAGGTCGTCCGCGTCAACAAGAAGAAGGACACCGGCCAGGCCCGCGGCGCCGCCCCCACGGTCAAGGACATCCCCAGCCTCTACCCCCCGGGCACCGACATCGTCATCCAGGTGACCAAGGGCCCCATCGGCACCAAGGGCCCCCGCACCACCACCAACCTCTCCCTCCCCGGCCGCTACCTCATCCTCACGCCGTTCTCCGACGGCTGCGGCATCTCCCGCAAGATCGAGGACCCGCAGGAACGCAAGCGCCTCAAGCAGCTCATCAACGAGCTCACCATCCCCGAGGGCATGGGCGTCATCTGCCGCACCGCCGGCGAGGGCAAGAAGGCCCGTTACTTCGTCCGCGACCTCCACCTCCTCCTCACCAAGTGGCAGGAGATCACCCGCAAGATGGAGACCGACCGCGCCCCCGCCTGCCTTTACCAGGAGCCCGACATCGTCGAGCGCACCGTCCGCGACTTCCTCACCGAGGAGATCGACCGCGTGCTCATCGACAACGAGTCCGACTTCAAGCGCACGCAGGAGCTCGTCTCCCAGATCTCCTCCCGCTCCCGCAGCAAGATCGCCTACTACAAGGAGGCCATCCCCGTCTTCGAGCGCTACAACATCGAACGCCAGATCGAACAGACCTTCCAGCGCCGCGTCGCCCTCCCCTCCGGCGGCGAGATCGTCATCGACGAGACCGAGGCCCTCATCTCCATCGACGTCAACACCGGCTCCCACAAGAGCCGCTCCGGCGACGAGAAGAACACCATCTTCCAGGTCAACATGGAGGCCGCCGTCGAGATTTCGCGCCAGATCCGGCTCCGCAACATCGGCGGCCTCGTGATCATGGACTTCATCGACATGAAGGAGCGCCGCCACCGGAACTCCGTCTACGACAAGATGGTCGAGCTCATGTCGGAGGACAAGGCCAAGACCCACATCCTGCCCATCTCGTCGCTCGGCATCATGCAGATGACCCGCCAGCGCCAGCAGGAATCGCTCTCGGCCAACATCTACACCGGCTGCCCCTACTGCCGCGGCCGCGGCATCGTGAAGTCCGCCACGACGATGTCGGTCGAACTCCAGCGCAAGCTCTCGTCCGTCGCCCGCCGCCTGCAAGCCCGCAAGGACGGCAAGGAATACGCCCTCCGCATCCACGTGCATCCCTCGATCCTCGAGCGCCTCCGCTCCGAGGATTCCGAGTTGCTCGTCCGCGTGGAGAAGACCTACGGCGTGAAACTAGCCTTCCGCGCCGATCCGAACTATCACGTGGAAAACTTCAAAATCATCAACGCGATGACAAACGAGGAGTATCGCTGAGCGCGAGAGCAGCAGTAAGCGATCAGCATTCAGCTTTAAGCTCATCATCAACGCCGGCCTTCGGGCCGGCGTTTCCTTTGTGGAGGGCCGGTCTCCGCACCGGCCGTGCCTCGTAATCGCGTCCCGACCCTGGCCTCGGGACCGGCGCCCAGGCAGTAGCTTGATCGCAGTCTGATGAAGCCGCGGTGTTGTGGAACCATCTCCTTTGCCTCTGGCCATGACCAAGCCTGTTGCACGGCGCGTTTCAATCCATGCGGATAGGCAAAGGGCCCGAAATGTCCCATCGACCATGCTCCGAAGAGCATGGCTTCGTCCTTGGTGTTCCCCATGTGATCTGGCCAAGGGTGAGGCACCGTATCGATCAGCACGCGCCCATTGGCCTCCGGGCGGTAATCGATGACCGCTGTCGCTCCGCCCATCTCCCAGCGCTCGCCCGCCGGAATAGTGCGCACAAAGGGAAACTCGGGAAACAACGCGCGCAATTCGTCGATTTCGACGAAACGATCGGTCAGCACGACAAAGCCCTGGGAATATATGCCCTTCATCAGTGGGTGCGGCATCGTTTGGCGGCGTGCCGGCATTGGCAAGATCCGGATCGAGGCTGATCCGACGGGGGTAGGTTGGTTTCTCCAGTTTGGAGGTCCGCCCGAAAGGATTGGCCCAGCGGTTGGGCTGATTCGACAGGGTCAGGTCGCTTTGTGACTTGGGGTGAAGTAGCGGTCGAATTCGCGCAATCGTAGTTCAGAGTCGATTATGACCCCAATAAATGGCGCCCACCTCGTCTCCAGACGCGCCACGTGCTCCACGAGTCTGCGCGGCAGGCTTACAAGACGCGAAAGCCGGCTGTGCTTTAGCTCCAGAACTCGGTCGAAATTACCGCGAGTCCTCACATCCGTGGAGGAAAAGATGTCGGGCTTTGAATGCATGATCGCGTTGCGACAGCTAAATACAAATCTCAGATCCTCATTCAGCGCGGTCCCAATCGGAAACTCGTAGTCTGCAGCGAAGAGCTTTGGCGCTTTCATCCATTTGTCTTCGGGGCTCGATCGTTCGATCAGTTCGAATGCGACTTCGGGGAGCTTGGAAGCCAAGATTACGTTGATACAGCATTCGGAAAGCGCGGCACTCAGCAACACCACGGTTAAAAGGCGTGATTCCAGATTTGGCACGTGATCAGCGTCTGCCTTGAGGTGGTCGGGTAGTTGTTCGAAAAATGTGAAGTAGTCCTTGAGCGCGAGGTGGAGTGATCTGGCCAAAAGCTTATATTCCGCGGAATGCCCCGTTACATCTTCCATGCCAGAACCGTGGCTACTAAGTCGGCGCCCAGCGAGCCTACTTTGCGGCTCTAAAGGTGCCAAGTTTTAGGTTTTCAGTCTGGGCCTTCGACCGAAAGGATTGGCCCGGCGGTGACGATGGCGCTACCTCAGCTCTCAGCTCCTAGCTTTTAGGTTCTCAATACGCCGACTCCTGACTGCTGATCGCTGACCGCTCTGCTTACCGGTGCTCCTCGTAGCTGATGTCGATCTTGGCGGCGAAGGCTTGTTTCTTGGCGGCGCCCTGGAAGCGGATGCTGTGCGTGAGTTCGTCGTAGACCCAGCCGTTCGCCGGGTCGGGCTTCACTTCCTGCCCGTCGACCAGCACGCGCAGGCTCTTCTTGTAGAGGGTCGCGCCGGGCGCGACCGGGTCGAGCGCGACGGCGACGGTGTCGGCGATGCGATCGCCGAGCGCGGCGAGCGGGGCGGAGAAATCGCTCTCGATGTTCAACACCGTGCCGCCCGTGAGTTCGGCGGCGCGACGGTGCGACAGGTTGGTCGGCGAGACCACCGCATCCATCTCGATCTTTCCCCGCTTGTTGCCTTTGACGATGATGAAGGGGCGCAGCACCCAGTAGTTGATGTAGCTGTCGAGCGTCTGGCGCTTCCGGGGATTGTGCGCGTTGTATTGTTCGAGCAGCTCGGGGAGCTTGCCGTCCTCGATCCACTCGGCCTGACGCTCGCCGTTCGGCAGGTCCTTCCAAGTCGCCATGCGCGTCTCCTCCTCGTCCATGAAAAAGACCACGATGGTGGTGGCGTCGGGGCGCAGCAGCGTGTGCTCCTGGTGCTGGTAGTTCGCGACGAAGTTATACACCGCTGTGAAGGCCGTGCGGTTGCTGTCGCCGTTCGTGCCGACTTTCACCAGCTCGGCAAAGACCCCGTCGGGCGTCTGCGGCGTCACCCACGGCTGGGTCATCCCCGGGAGCGTCACGAGCGTGCCGTTGCTCGCCACCTGCTTGCTGATCTGCTTCGGGCGCTGCTTGCGGTCGAGCATCGGATGGCCCGCCGCGTCGAGCTCCATGGAGCGCACCTTTTTGAAATACGGCTGGTCGGCGTTGACGAAATCGGTCGTCAACACGCCGATCCGGTAGTCGAGCTTGCGTTCGTCGAAGAGCTGCCGGAAGCGCCTGAGGTTTTCGGCGATGCGGCTCTGGTGCGGAGCCATCGAGGGCGAATTGTTGATGACGAACACGAGGTCGACCTCCCGGCTCTTGGAGCGGTCCACGGCGATGTGCTTCAGGTCGCGGATCGGCTCGACGCTGACCACGACGGCGTTTTCCACCCCGAGCTGGGCGTTGTTCTCGTCGAAGGTGTAATAATTGAAGCGGTCCTCGCCGATGAAGCCGGGATCGGGGGCGTAGGTGAGCTGGCCGGTGTCGCGGTCGAGCTTTACCGTCCCGTGCTGCGGCTTGGTCGCATCGTCCAGGGCATAGGCCACCTTCGGGTTGGCGATGCCCGCGCGGTCCGCCTCCTTCATGTAATCCTCGTGGTTGGGGATCTTTTGCGTGACCGCGACATTGGGGCGGGTGGTCAGCGCGACCGTATGCTCGGCCACGCCGCGTTGCCGGGACTCGGTGACCACGAGTTTTTCCAAGACCACCGGCGCCGGCGGTTTCACCTCGATGACCACCTTGCTCTGGAAAACCAAGCCGGACGTCTCGTTGCGCACGGTGTAGGTGAACGAGTCGTCGCCGACGTAGCCGTCCCGCGGCCGGTAGGCGAAGTAGCCGGAGCGCCCGCTCTTGTTCTGGAAGAAATCCTCGTCCTCCCCGCCGGCCAGTCCCACTTTCCCGAACAGGGGCTCGACCGTGATCGCGTAGACCAGGTCGCCACTCGTATCGGCACTGATGATTTCCGGAGCGACGACGAGCTGACCGCTCACGCCCGTGCCCTCGGCCACCAGCTTCATCGGGGTCGGCGAAACGATCACCTCCGCGTTGCCGGACGCCGGCTGGCTGTCGGCGAAGGCCGGCCCACCCGCCAGCAGGAATACCAGGCACAACGCGCGCAGGCACACGGGGAAAGTGATTTTGAGGTTCATGGTGTAAGGACGATACCGATCTTGGAGTCTGTCAACCGGGACTAGGTTCCCCTCCATCGCCGGGGTGGCAAGATGGGGTTATGGCCTGACTCTTGATAAATGCGATAGGTCCGGACGCAAAGCCCTTCATCTCGCGCCTGTCGCCAGCAAACCCGCCGAGGTAGGTGGCGCGCTGGCCGCGCCACGTTGCGAGGCAAGCTCGCAACCTACGAACGGACTGATGGCTCGACACAGAAACTGAGATGCGCCCTTCACCGATAGCGTCAACGCCCTCTGCTGGCCGGGCACGCTGCGGAGATTTTGCCCACGTCGGACGGATGAAGTTCGCGCCGTGCGCCTAACTCCTGCGGCGCGCTGAGCGTCGGATCAGCACACTCCGACCGGTTGACACCTCGCCACCCTCCCAGCTAACATCCGGCATGCACGTGCCGCGATCAGGCCCCGCCTTCTTGGTATTGCTGCTCGCCCTCGCCACCGGTGGGCCTTGTGCCTTGGGCGGGGAGTTCGTCCTTTTCAAAAACGTCTGGGGCGACGTGATCGTGTCCACCGACACGACCGAGGCGGGCGAGGCTCTCACGCCCCCGACCCCGCAGCAGCCGGCTTACTTCCTGGGCAGGTCGTTGGGGTGCACCCTTGGCTCGATTCCGGGCGATCACGAACCCGACAAGAAGAAACTCACCGATTTTGTCACCGGCATCCTTGCCAAGCAGGGCTACCGCAGCGCCCGCCAAAGCGGGCACGATCCGTCCCTCTTCCTCGTCGTGCAATGGGGTTACCTGCGGCCAGGCACCGAGGACCTCCTCTGGTTTCTCGGCTACGATCCGCGCCGGGACATCGCCGCCCCCAGTTTTCCGGGGAAACTCGGTCCGGAAGTCTGGCGGCGCAATTTCCGCTCCCGTGAGATCGAGACCATCCTGGATTACGCCGAGGACGCCATCTACGGGATCATCGTCACGGCCTTCGATTACAAGTCGGTGCGCACCGACCAGCCCATCGTCTGCTGGCAGACGCGAATCGGGCTGCCCGCCAACGGCAAGTCGATGGCGCAGGCGCTGCCCACCATGCTCGTGGCGGCCGGTTCGGCGATCGGGCGCGCGTCCGACAAGCCGCTGTTAATGGACGCCGACCGCGCCCGCGAAGGCAGTGTCAAGCTCGGCGAACTCCAGTTTCTCGACGTCGTCAACGACCTGCCGCCCCCCGGCGAAACCCGCGGCGCGAAAAAATAGCCGGTCCGGCAAAGCGGATCCGGCGGAGGTTTTTTTCAACCCGTCTTCCAGCCGAAAGGATTGACCCGCCGGGAACGGTTGCGCCTGACTGCGGGCATGGAACTTTACTTCATGCGGCACGGCGAAACAGCCTGGTCGCTGACCGGACAACACACGGGGCGAACGGACCTGCCGCTGACCGAACACGGCGAGGCCGAGGCCCGGACGTTGGGTGCGCGGTTGCGCGGCGTGGCCTTCGACCACGTGTTCACCAGCCCACGCCTGCGGGCGCGCCGCACCGCCGAACTGGCAGGACACGCCGGCGCGGTCCTCGAGCCCGACCTCGCCGAGTGGGACTACGGCGACTACGACGGCATACGCATCGAAGAAATCCGCGCGCAACGCCCGGCCTGGGACATCTACACGGACGGTTGCCGCGGCGGCGAATCTCCGGAGCAGATCACGGCCCGCGCCGACCGCCTGATCGCCCGCTGGTCAACGCTCACCGGACGCGTGGTGGCTTTCTCTCACGGACACTTCGGCCGCGTGCTCGGCGTCCGCTGGATCGGCCTGCCCCTGGGCATGGCGAAGCACTTCGCGATCGACACGGCGTCCTACAGCATCCTCGATCGCGACCCCGGCCGCGGGCATCGCCCGCGCATCGTCCAATGGAACATCAGGTCCGTCTGCCCGACGTAAAGGGCCAGCCGATCTGATTCGAGCTGCCAGTCTTAAGCCCGGCGGCGGCTGGTCCCTCGCGCCCTTCGTGGTTGCCTGCCCTTACAGCTCCGTCAGCCAGCGGGCGCAGAGTTGCGTCCAGTCCTGCAGGCGGCCCCTGCCGAGGGCGAGGGAAAAGCCATGCCCGCCGTGCGGATACACATGCAGCTCCGCCGGCACCTTGTGGGCGATTAGGGCCGCGTGGAAGAGGAGGCTGTTCTGCACGGGCACGCCTCCGTCGTCGCCGGCATGCACGAGAAAAGTGGGCGGGGTTTCGGCTGTGACTTGCAGCTCATTGGAATAGCGACGCACGAGTTCGTCAGACGGATCGGCGCCAAGCAGGTTGAGGCGTGAGCCCGCGTGCGTCGTTTCCTTCATCATGGAGATCACCGGATAGACCAAAATCAGGAAGTCGGGACGCGAGCTGAGACGGTCCACCGGATCGGCGGCCTCCTTGTTGCCGGCGTCGAAGTGGGTGCCGGCAGTCGAAGCGAGGTGACCGCCGGCCGAGAAGCCCATGATGCCGACCTTGGTCGGATTGATGGCCCAGTCGGTCGCGTGCGCGCGGGTGAGTCGGATGGCCCGCTGCGCGTCGAGGAGGGGGCACAGCCATTTCTGGTGGGCGATGTCGCCGTCGACGGGCAGCCGGTAGCGGAGAATGATCGCGGCGATGCCGCGACTGTTGAGCCAGCCGGCCATGTCTGTGCCTTCCCAGTCGTAGGCGAGCCCGCCGTAGCCGCCACCCGGACACACGATCACCGCCTGGCCGGTGGCATTGCCGCGAGCGGGCAGGCGCACCTCGACCGCGGGATTTTGCACGTGCCGCAGCCAAAGGATCTGACCCTCTTGGACGCGTTCCTCGGGCTGACCAACGGGCTGGGCGTTCGGCGGCGTGCCCGTCCAGAGCGGAAGGACGAGCGGATTGGGATCAACGGGCATCGCGGCAAACAACACGGGAATGACACCGAGGGCAAGAAGCAGGACGAAGAAGCGTTTCACGGGTGAATGTTGCAATGAATTCAGCCGCCACGCCAATCCCGAAAGGCTGAACCGCGGTCAACTCCGCCAACGATAAGAGTCAGATTAGTGATGATTAGTGGCCATGAGTGGTTAAACGTCACCGGTGCCGATGTCATCCCAACCACCCAACGATCCCGTCATTTTGCTCGATCCGCATCCCCGCCGGATCGGGCGGATCTTCGACGAACCCACCAAGCGCCGCCTCGAACAACTCGGCCGCGTGCTCTGGCACGACGGCTCGCCCGCCTCCGCCGAACACATCGACCGGTATCTGCCGCAGACGATCGCCCTGATCGGCCAGTCGCCTCTGGACAAGGTCCGCCTCGACCACGCGCCGCACCTGCGCGCGGTGTTCAATGTCGAGAGCAACTTCCTGCCGAACATCGACTATGCCGAGTGCGAGCGGCGCGGGATTCCCGTGCTCTCCACGGCTCCCGTCTACGCGCGCCCGGTCGCCGAGCTGGCGCTGGCCATGGCGATCTCCCTCGCCCGGCGCATGCACGAGGCCGACGCGGCGCTGCGGATCGGCAAGGAATTCAAGGGCGACAACCACGACTCGTTCCTGCTGCACGGCAAGCCGCTCGCGCTGGTCGGTTTTGGCAACCTCGGCCGCGCCCTGCTGCCGCTGCTGCGGCCGTTCACGAGGGAAATCCTCGTGCACGATCCGTGGCTGGACCCCGCCGTGCTGCGCGCCGCGGACGTGATCCCGGCGACGCTCGACGAATGCTTCGCCCGCTGCCGGGTGGTTTTCCTGCTCGCCGCGAACACCACGGAGAACACCGGCAAGATCGGCGCGCGTCATTTTGCGAGCATGACGCCCGGCAGCGTGGTCATCCTCGCCAGCCGTGCCGCCCTCGTGAATTTCCCGGAACTCCTCGCCGCCGCGCGCAGCGGCCAGATTCGGGCCGGCATCGACGTCTGGCCCGAGGAGCCCATCCCCAAGGACGAACCGGGCCGCACCACGCCCAACACCCTGCTGCAAGCCCACCGCCTCGGCAGCGTGCCCGAGATCCAAACGCTGATCGGCCAGTTCGTCGCCGACGACCTCGAAGCCATCCTCGCCGGCCAGCCACCGCAACGCTGTCAGCGTGCGGATGTCAACACCGTCACCAAGCTTCGCAGCATCCCCGTCGGCGCGTGGTCGACCGGCGCCACGCCCAAGCCCTGATTCTTTAACACAGAGATCGCAGAGGACACAGAGGACCCGAGAAACCCTGCAGATGGTCCGCTTCCTTTCTCCGTGCCCTCTGCGACCTCTGCGTTTAAAAAGTTTGGGTTCTGATTTTTCTTCTCCCCCATGAAAATCCTCTTTATCGGCGGCTCCGGTGTCATCAGCCGCGCCGTCACCCAGCAAACCATCGTCGCGGGCCACGAACTCTGGCTGCTGAATCGCGGCCGGCATCGCCCTGTCGAGGGCGCCCGGACGATCGTCGCCGACATGAACGACGTCGCCAGCGCGCGCGCGGCGCTCCGCGGCCACACGTGGGACGTGGTCGTGCAATGGATCGCGTTTGGACCGGACGACATCCGCCGCGACCTCGAGCTGTTCCGCGAAAACACCCGGCAATATATCTTCATCAGCTCGGCAAGCATCTACCAGAAACCGCCCGTGCCGCCCTACCTCATCACCGAGTCCACGCCGCGCGTGAACCCGCATTGGGATTATTCCCGGAAGAAAATCGCCTGCGAGCTTGAGCTCGAGGCCGCGCACCGGGCCACGGGTTTTCCCTACACCATCGTCCGCCCTTCCCTCACCTACGGCGACGACCAGATTCCGCTCGTGCTCAACGCCTGGCAGCAGCCGTGGACCGCCATCGACCGAATGCGCCGCGGGACGCCGCTGATCATCCCCGGCGACGGCACCTCGTTGTGGACGATCACGCACAACAGCGATTTCGCCCAAGGGCTGATCGGTCTCTTCGGCCACCCGGCGGCACTCGGCCAAGCGTTTCACATCACATCGGACGAAGCGCTCACGTGGAACCAGATCTTCGCGCTGACCGCCGGGGCCGCGGGCGTGACCGCTCCGAAGTTCGTGCACATGGCGTCGGATTTCATCATCGCGTGCGTGCCGACGGTGGAAGGCACACTGCTGGGCGACAAAGCGGTGTCGGCAGTCTTCGACAATTCCAAGCTCAAGCGGCTTGTGCCCGGCTTCGCGGCAAAAACGCCATTCGCCTCCGGCATCCGCCGCACCCTCGCGTGGTTCGAGGCCGATCCCGCCCGCCAGCAAATCGACGCCGAGATGAACCGCCGCTGGGACAAGCTCATCGCCGCCTACGAGCGCGGACTCGCCCAAGCTAAGGCGGACTTCGCGAGCGGCTGAGAATCAGCTCCTCACCACTCCAGACGGCACACCGGTTTTCGTCTGGCGTCCCGGAGCGGGCGCGGAATTCTCCGAGGTCATGCCTCACATTCCCGGACTGCGCAGTGTCTACGCCAAAGTCGGCCGCCTTGTCTACTTCGGCCGCATGCTCGACAAGATCCGTCTCCACGCGGCTGGGCAGCTTCCCGCTGAATACGTAGCCAATCTTGGCGACGAAAAGTTCTTCGTCCTCGACGGTCGCTGCTGCCGCTTCCTCGGCGTGCGCTATGCCGACCTGCGGGATCGCACCTTGGCCGGCGGCACCGATGATGACGTGCTCGCGTGGGCGCATGCGCACGGCACGCCGCGCACCGACGAGGAATGCCACATTTGGAACCGCTTCATCGTGAAGCTCGGCTGGCGTGACGAACGTTCTTCCGTCCTCCCCCAGCGCATCATCGACGCCGGCCTGAGCGGCAAACCGATCGAGACCCTCGCCGACCACATCGAGTTCGACGAAGGCCGCGACCCCGTCGCTACGCGGGCGTGGGATTCAGTCTGAGCGCAATCGCACCGGAGCGGTTTACGAAAGCCAGCGGTTGGTTCAAAGCCTGAAAGCTGAAACCCGAAAGGCCGGGCCCATTCGCGTTCATTCGCGCAATTCGCGCTCAACAATCTCGGCGACCGCTGCCTTCTCGGGGCGAAGAAATTGAAACACCTTCCGGGTGTTTACGCCCGCCAGCCATCGCCTTGGCGACGGCTGGTGTTCCGCGTTTAAACGCCTCGGATTCCACCGATAAAAACTCGTTGCGCCGGCCCATGTGGAAAAGTAGGCATGGGGCCGCGGGCCGACATCTCATGAACGACAAAGAACTCCCCAAGGCGGTTGCCAGGGACGCCAGTGCTCAGCGCACCCCGCCCCCGACACGCACTCCGCCGCAAAAACCAACCACGCCCTCGCTGCTGAAGCAGCGATGGTTTATGCCCGCCGTCCTCGTGGCCCTGGCTTTGCTCGCCTTCGGCGTGATCCAGTTGAGCAAGAACTCGGACCGAAAGACCGTCACGGCCCCACCGCCCGATCCCCAGAAAACCGGTCGCCTGGTCGTGAAATCCAACCGCGCTGACACGAGCATTGAGGCAAGCCGCATCCCGGCCGCGGGCGAGGCCGCGTCCGCCGGTATCAAGGGCACCACCGAGGGCGCCGCCAGCCAGGAACTGTCGGGCCTGCCTCCGGGCAAATATGCCGTCACGGCTCGTTCCGCCGGGTGGCCGGAAATCCGTCAGGAGGTCAACGTGGACGCCGGACGCGCAGCCGAGGTCGCGATCCATTTCAAGAGCGGGTCGCTACGCCTGGACTCGGACCCCACCGGCGCCACCGTGCGACTGGGTGAGACTGTGCTCGGCCAGACGCCGTTGGCGATACCCCAGCTGCCTCCGGGCGAGTGCCAACTCTCCCTCGAATACCCGTCCTGGCCGGCCTTGACCTTCAAAACCACCATCACCGAAAGCGTGGAATCCGCCGAAACGGTGCGCCTGCCCCACGGGAAGCTGACGGTGGAAACCACTCCGCCGGGCGCGACGGTCCTGCTGGAAGGGAAAAGCATCGGCCAGACGCCCCTGACGTTGGAGCGCGTCCCGACCGGGCCCAAGAAGCTCACGCTGCAGGCCAAGGATTTTCCCACGCTGAACGTGTCCGTCACGGTGGCAGACCGCGGTGAGGCAAAAATCAGCCCGCAGTTTGGGGCCTATTTCCCAGCGTTGGCCCCCGCGGAACTCCTGCGGGCCGTCTGGGTGCCCGATAACCCGGACAAGCTCGCACCCGCTTTCGACGGGATATCGGGGCCTTCCGCCCCGCGCAACGGCATCATCAAAAACCTGAACCGGAAAAGACTCTCCGAAAACTGGCTGCGCCAGCGGTATCACTTTTCCGCGACCGTCAAGGCCTACGATCCGACCAAAGGACAGGTCGAATTTGACGAGCAAAAGGGCGACTTATCCCGGTATCGTGTGCTGGCGACGCTCTCGCCCGAGGCCCGCAACGACAAGGATCTGGCCGCGCAATTGACCAAGGGAGCGACGTTCACCCTCTATGGAGTTCTCAGCGCCGTGGAAGAGCCGCGCTGGCCGTCCAAGGTAATCACGTTCGAAATCTCGTCGGCGGAACCGCTGCACTGAGCGGCGCTGCCCGCCACACCCCGCCCTGACGGGCTGGCATTTCCACCGCGCGCCCGTGTCTCCCCCTACCCCAAGAACGTCAGCACCACATTTCTCGTGTGCGGAGCGCGGCGGTGTTCCCAGAGGAAGATTCCCTGCCACGTGCCAAGCAGCAGCCGGCCGTCGGCAAAGGGGATCGTCTCGCTGGTGCGCGTCAGCGCCATCTTGATGTGACTGGGCATGTCATCGGCCCCCTCGAGCGTGTGCGTGAAGAGAGGATCGTTTTCTAGCACGAGCTGGTCCAGCCACGCCTCCAAATCGCGCCGGGCGGACGGGTCCGCATTCTCCATCAACACCAGGCTGCAACTCGTGTGCTGGCAGAACACCGTCGCCACGCCCGAGATCATCCCGCTCTTCTGCAGCGCCCGCCCGAGTTCGTCCGTGATCTCGTAAGTGCCCTGCCCCCGCGTGTGGATCGTCAGCGTCGTCTGGTAAACGGCCATGCACCGACAGTGTTCGCCCGCGGCGACCTGCGGCAAGCTGTAAGCTTTGAGCGCCGCGGCACCATTACGTGAGCATCTATTCCATATTCCGCCATTGGTTTTAGCTTCCCGCCGGGGCGCTTGCGGACAGGATTGCACTGTCCTCGTATGCGCTCTCACGCCGACCGGCAACCCGCCGCCCAAATCAAATTTCCCCGGCTTCAACTGGTCTGGAAACCGCTGGCCGCTCAAGGAGTCAAATGGCGGCTGCAGCTCTTCGGCCACCATTTCAAGGGCACTCCGCGGCAGTTGATCGTCACGATCAGTATTCGCGGCTTGATGCTCTGGAGTGCGGGCGCCGCCCTCGCGGCCTACTTCACGGGCACGGCCACACTGGCATGGCTCTGGGGCCGGAATCCCTACAATCACATCACTTACACCGATCTCGTGCTCCCGACCCGTTGGCCGGACCTGCGCGACAAGCGCGGCCAAGGCCAGATCGACGAAGGCATTCATGACATCCGGTCGGGTAACTATGCCGGAATCATGCTGCTGAATCACGGCCTGGGTCTGCGACCGGCCGACTACCGCGGACGCATGGTGCTCGCCCAGGTATACCTCAGCATGGGTCATATGCACCGTTCCGCGCAGCTATTGGAGGACGGCCTCGTCTTCGGACCGCCGCCCAAGGCGTATCGTGAGGCGCTTTTCCGCATCGCCAATTATCTGGAGGATTACGAATCCGCGCTGAAGTTCGCCGAGGTAATCGAGCCCCAGCTCAAGCCGGATGACGCGACCACGCGACGCTGGTTGCTCGCGCAGCGCGTCGCCGCTTTGGAAAAATTGCAGCGTTACGATGAGATCGAGCGGCTGCGCAACAGCCAGAAGGATTCGCCTTCCTTCGCCCTTGAATCCGCTTGGGCCCGGGTGCAGGCCGTGCGCGGACACCCGGCCGAAGCCCTGCAAGCCATCGCGCGCGACCCCGGCCGCTTCGGCGTGCCAGCGGACCGCTGCCAGCTCCAGCTGAACCTGGCAGCCTCGGCGCACGATGCAGCGACGGCCCGTGCGGCCATCCAGGAATGGCTCAAGGCGGAGCCCACCCAGCCGCAACCCCGGGTGCAGGAAATCGTCACCCTCGTCCAACTGGGCGACACGACTGCCGCCCGCGACCGCCTGCAGCGCTTCTTTATTTTTTTCAGCAGCGATAAGACCGCCGTGATTCTTCTCCTGAAGAAACTGAGCGAGCTGCCAGACGTGGCATGGCTGCAGGCCGCCCATCGCGAAGCCGCCGAATCGGGCGCACTGAGCATTGAGGCACGCATTCTCTACGTCCAAGGCCTGCTGATGGCGGGCAAGGTTGCCGAAGCCCGGACCGAATTCAATCTGACCACCGACCTGATCGAGAAGGCCAAGGCCAAGGACGGCGGCTGGAGCGAGGGCACCCGGCTGCTCTTCGATGTGATCACGAGCGACTCACCCTCCAACCGTTCGCAATTCCTGGAGTTTTTTCGCAGTCATCGGCTCACCCCTGAGGCGTTCCGATTCGCCCTGAGGAGCCTGCATCATGCCAAGACACCTGAGGTGGCTGGGGAGCTGTCGATTCTCGCGCGCAACCGGTTTCCCGCCTTCCATGACAATGCTTTGTCCGTTGAAACAACACCGGTTTCCTCGAAGCACGAGGAGGTATCGGTCGCGGCATTCCACAACGAAGCGGAAGCCCGGTTCGAACTGCGCCGGATCGACGACGATCTCCAAGCCGGAAACGTTCAATCGGCCTTCAACCGGTTGAAGGCCGTTGAACAATCCGGATTCACAGCCCTGCAACCGGAACTGCTGACCCGCCGCATCCGGGTGCATGGAGCCTTGAGGGAACAGTCGGAACTGTCGGGTGCGCTGCAACTCTACCTCGCCAGTCCCGACGTGAGCCAGGCTTGGTTGCGTTCGATGGCCGAGCAATGGGCCGCGGAAAATATAAACGCCAGCGCGCTCACCCTGGCCCGGGAAACGTATGCCAAATTTCCCCAGGCCAAATGGGCGGCGGAGCTGTTAAACCTCGCCAATCCGCCCAAACCGACCGCGGCAGCCATCGTTCCCGCTCCGGCCAAATCCACCGCCAATATCGAGCCCTCCACCCAGCCGGCAGAGAAGCCCGTAGCGCTGGTCCGCAACGAAGCGGAAGCCCGGGCGGAATTGCGGCGGATTGATGAGGAACTGGCGGGCGGGCAATACCGACGGGCCTTGGATCTCATCAAGGCGGTCGAGCGGGCAAAGCTGGCCTCATTGCAACCAGAACTGTTGCTCCGGCGGATCCAGGTGCACGGTTCCCTCAATGAGCAGACGGAGCTCACCGCCGCCTTGGGCTATTATCTTTCCGGCAAGACGGTCAATCAGACCGCCCTGCGCAATCTCGCGACGCAGTGGGATAACGAACGCCAGCGCGACAGCGCCCTGTCGCTCCTGCGCGAAACCTTGGCCAGATTTCCGCAAGCCCTGTGGGCGCACGAGCTGCGCAAAAAAACCGAGGGCGACCTGTTGGTCGCCCCCGAGAAAAACCTGATCGAGTCAGAAAAGAAGTAAGCCTCAGGCCGCTTGCTGCCGGCGGCGATAAGCCACAAACCCAAGGGCCAGCACACCAGCGATAGCCGCATAGGTGGAGGGCTCGGGAATGGCCGCAATACTTGCAGTTTGCAGAGTGGCAGAAACCCCAGGGACAACGATATTCGAACCAACAATTGCGATTGTGCCGGAATCCGACGCATCAAAGCTAAGTGGTAAGGGCGTGCCCGCAGTCGACGCGACCATCCAATTGACATTCGTCAAAAGCAGCCACTCCGTTCCGCTAGCAATCGTCTGGGTATTATAGCCCCAAACGTAGAGTTGGCTTCCGGCAGTGAACGGAGTAGTGTTCGATGACAAGACCGCAGAACCGGAATATTGGACAAAACCAGCATCCCATGGAGTGGTTCCGGAGGTGGGAACCACAGTAAAATTGGCCACCCACGATGCCTCGTTCAGTGTTGTTGGTGTGAAAGCGCCAAATGAGCCGAGAGCGAAAGTGAACGACGCATCAAGAGCAACAGAACTACTGTTCACGCCAGAGCCAAAGGCCGGAGAGGTATAGTTAATGGTAAGGTTTCCTGCTCGCAGCAATCCAAGCGGCAGCAGAAAAAACATTAGGCAGCGCAGGGTTATAGTTTTCATAGCGAAAGGTTATATGGGACTGTGTAATCTGGCGCGGGCGTTGTCCTTTTCAGAAGAACCGAACCGAATCCGTTAAGAAGTGTTGTATTGTTGTGATTTGTGCTTCCACCACCAATCAATGTCCATTGTTCAATGGAACCACTGGCATTACGAAGGAGATAGTAGGTTTGAAATGCTCCCGAAGTAAAGACTTCAATTTGATCAGCGCTTGAGGCCACTGTCGCCCCCGTAAACCCGTTGGCATATGTCAGTAAATTCTGCACCGGCGTAGAATTGATAGGTAATGGTTGGCTAACGAGATTGTAGCCAACTACCAATGGCATCACAAAGGCGTTTCGGCGAACTTCCCCCATCCACGTCAGCGTGACCGAGCCGCTTGTATTTCGGATAACACCTACCCCAACGCCCGGTGGAATCGTCGTGCTGTCGCGATTGGTCGATCCACCGCCCACCAACGTCCATTGGGCAACCGTGCCACTGGCATTGCGGAGAAAATAATAGGTCTGGAACGCCTGGCTCTGGGAATTAAAGAAAAGCACCTGATCCGCCGCCGACGTGACCGTAGCGCCGTGCATCAATTGATTAGAAAAAGTGCCAAATAACTGGCCCAAGGTGACGTGGGGGCGCACGGTCACGGTATACCCATTGAGCAAAGAACCCGTCGGAAGGGAACTCAGCGTGTTGGCGTTAGATCCCGCCACAATCGCAAGTGTGTTGTTGGCGTTGGCAATCGTCGTCGCTACATCTACCTCAAAACGATCTCCGACAAAGAGTGAATCTGGGCCCGCTGTCAGCTCCACGTAGTAGGTTGTTGAGGCAGACAAAAGTGCTCCCACATTGTTTGAAGCATTGTTCAGGGTCAGCACCGTGCTCGTGTTGCCAGAGACCAATCCATAGGCCACGGCTTGGTTTGCCAGCGGCATCCCGACAAATTGAGTTCCGGGTGCGATTGTGATCTGCGCGCCGCCGACAGGCGGCGAGTATGCGGTGATTGCGAAAGCCAACGGGGCCGCGAGCAGAACGGACAGGAGGGCAAGGAGCTTTTTCATAAGCTTGATCAAGGTTGAGTGACTTTGAGGCGGAAGTAAATGTTTGTTGCAGAGGCCAGCGGATAGGTCGCCTGCCGGGTGTCGAAGCCGCCGGAGTTGGAGACGAATGAATCCGTGACATCCGTCCAGGTGGACAGGTTGGTGGAATACTGCACCGTATAGGTGACATCGGTGATGCTGTCCGGGCGCAGGTAAGTATAAACCCAGTCGGTCGCCGTCGTGCTCGTCGTGGGCAGGCCGGTGGTGATGTTCTGCTTCGGCTCGAGGCCGAGGGCGTATTTCACGAGGTTGGTCAGACCATCCTGTCCGTAGACGGCGTTGGGGCCGCTGATGTTGGCGTCCAGCAACTCGGTGGAGGTGAACTTGCTTTGCGCCCACGAAGCGAAGCTGGTTCCGACCGTGAAAGTGGCGTCCTGGAAGGCGGAGGCATAATACTCGTTGCCCGGTTGCGTGGCGCGCACCGTAACCGAGCCATTCCCGGTGATGGTCAGTGATCCGCCGGTGAGATCATAGCTGGTCGTCGCCGTTTGCACGGAGAAGTTGAAGGCCGACAGTCCCGACGTCGCCGAGGCGCTGAGCGCAACCGGCGTGTTCAGGCTGAGCGCCCCTCCGTTGAAGGTGATTGTTTGCGACTGGGCGTTCACCGTCAGCGCGGCGGCATCCGAGACCGCGTCGGAGCCCACGCCATTCGAGACCACGCATTTGAACTGGTAACCGCTCAGCGTGGTGGGCGCATTGCTGATGTTGAGTGTGTTCGTCTGGGTCCCGGAATAGTAGCCGCCGTCACCGAGGTTGGTGAAGTTGGCACCGCCGTCCGTGGAGATCTGCCATTGATAGGACGGGGCCGGGGTGCCGCTGGCCGAGACGCTGAAATTCGTTCCGCCGCTCGCCGTGATGGTCTGCGGCTGGGGCTGCCCGATGATACCGGGGACCGAGCCCGTCACCGTCAGGGTGGCCGCGGTGGAATATTCCGTGTGCGGCTGGCTGTTGTAGGTGAAGCCGACGGCGAGGCGATACTTGTAGCCGTTCAGGTCGACTGTGGCCGGCGAGATGTTGAGGGTGCTGGTCGTGACGCCGCCGTAGGGCGCCACATCCGGGACATTGCCCCATGTGCTGCCGCCGTCGGTGGAGACCTCCCACTGTAGGGCGCCGCCGCCGGGGGCGTTCACCCCCGCATTGAAGCTGGCCGATGTGCCGTGCGTGACCCCGGACTGGTCACTGGGTCCGTAGAAGTAGACGGTCGGACTGAAGTTGATCGTCGTGGTCGCTCCGCCGACGGTCACGACCTGCTGCGTGAACATCAGGTTTGAGTAGGCGTTAACCGTCCAGCTTCCGTTGATGACCGGGAAGGAGTATTGTCCCGAGGCGTTGGTCTGGGTTCCGGCCGCGTAGGTGACGGAGGCGATGGTGACTGATCCCGCCACGTTGGTGTTGCCCAAGGGCACACCGTTGAAATCCGTGACCGTGCCACTGATCGTCCCTGTGCCGTTGCGCACACTGAGGATGATGCCCGTGACGTCGTTGCCATCGGTGACGGTCGGATAGGAAAGGACCGGACCGACGAGGTTGTTCATGCCGGCGCTGTCGCCGTCCAATCCGATCTGCCAGCTGCCGGCGGTGACCCCGAAGCTGAAGGCGCCGGACGCGTCGGTCGTGACCGAGGTCACGAAGTTGGTGTTCATCGCGCCCACACTGTAAAGGCTGACCTGCACCCCACTGACCGGGTTGTTCGAGTTGTCCGCATTGGTGACCGTGCCGGAGAGGTGGGCCGTCACGGCGGGCGCCACTAGGTCGAGGTTGTAGGCTGTGCTGGCGACGACCGCCGTGGACTGCGACTGCGGGACCGAGTAGCTCGTGCCGAAGATCGGATTCTGGCTGTCGGCGTTGACCGACCAGTAGGAACCCGTGCCGTAGACGGCGAGGTAGTAATGACCGGTGGCATCGGTCGTGGTGTCTATCGAGTAGGTGTTGTTCTGGTCGCCCGTGTTGACACTCACGTTGGCCAGTGGATTGGGCGTTCCGGCGTTGTCCGTCAGCGTGCCGTAGAGCAGCGCATTGGCGGCCTGCAGCGGGATACCCATGACGGTCGCGTTGAGCGAGATGCCGTTGTTGCTTTGCGGCCGGACGTAGCCGAGGCTCGCGAGGCCTTGGCTGGAGATGTCCGCGGTCCAACTGGCAGACGCCGTGGCGGGCGCAGCGGCCACGCCGTTGTTGTCGGTGCTGGCAATGGTGATCTTGCCGGTCGACTTCGACTCAAAGAAAATCTGCACGCCGCGCAGCCCGCTACCGGAGGACGAGTCGTTCAATGTGACCGTGTTCATGTAGTCCGCCGCCGCGAGAGTGATATTGGCGCCGGGGATGCTGGCGGTGGTCACGGTAGGGGTCGGCGCCGTCGCCATGTCGGTCACGTAACCCGGGGCCAGAGCCATGACCATGTAGCTACCCGCGTTGGCCGGGAGCGTGTAGTTGCCGCTGCCGTCAGCCACCGCGCCACTCACGAAATCCTCGCCGTTCACCCCCTGCTGCAAGAGCGCCACCTGTGCATAGGGAACGTTCACCGTTCCACTGACCGTATAAGCCAGAGTGGGCGACGTGATCGTGAAAACCGAGCTGTCGACCGACCGGAAGGCGCCCGTCGGGCTCACGACACGGAAGATATAGTTGCCGGCTCCCCGGGCCAACTCGGCCGCCTGGGCCAGGGTGAAATTCGCGTTGATGGTGCCGTCCGCCGTCAGGTCGGCGTCTCCGGGGATATTGGGATCGGTGACCCCGCCATAGGCGGTGACAGCCCCGTCGGTCACGGTGAAGCTCTGCACCAAGGGCTCGCCGGCGTCGATCGCAAGATTTCCATTCAAGTCGGCGAAACGGTTGACCCGCACCGTGCCGCCGGAGGGGACACCGCTGACCTGCACCGTGATCGGAACGGACAGATTGGCCAGGCTCGCTTCAATGGTGGAGGCCGTGCTGCCGTTGACCTTGAGGATCACCGCGGCCGTGTAGGTCGGTGTGGCGTAGATGCTCAGCGCGGCATTGCGACTGTTCATGGTGTAAGATCCACCACTCGTGACCTGGCAGCGATAGCGGTAAGTGTGGCCGCTCAATGCGGTGATGCCGCCCAGATTGGCGTAGGGATCGGCGATGCTCAAGGTGGCGCTGCTCGTGCTCCCCGAGTAGACCGCATTGTCGGCCAGGTTGGCGAAAGCTCCATTGTTGTCTGAAACCTGCCACTGGTAGGTGAGGCTCGTGCCCGTCGCGACGACGGTGAAATCGGCCGTGCCGACATCGCCCTGAAAGGCGGACCTGTTGGTGGGATTCGCGAGGATGAGGGCGGGTGCCGGCGCGTTGATGGTCAGGGTGGCGGCGGCGCTTGGGGTAGTGCCATTGTCATCGGTCACCTGGCAGCGCACCTTGCCCAGGCTGAATCCATACGCCGGGGCGTTCACATTCAGCGTGGGGGTCGTCACATTGCCAAAGGGCGCGCCGCTGATGTTGCCCCAGGTCGTGCCGCCGTCACTGGAGCCTTGCCATTGGTAGAGGAGCGTTCCACCGCTGGTGGTGGCAGCAACGGTGAACGAGGTGTTCTGGCCGATCGTGATCGTGCTATTGGCGGGATCGGTATTGATCGTCGGGGCTGCCAGCAGCTGGCTGGACAGGCCAAGGCCGGACATAATGAGCGCGAGGGCAAAGCGGCGGGGTTTCATGATCGTGAGGTTGGAGCGCGGCTTGGTTTTTCCGATGGATGTGTCGATGCCTGCTACGATCCCGATAACAGTGCTCTCCAACCTTGCTGAAATTTATCGCCCGGCTCCTTCGAATACAATGTCCGATAACCCGTTTCCAGATTCGTTCGCATCTAAAAAGAGATCGTGATGGCCGCTATTAAGTCTCGCCCCATTTCTCGCCCTTCCTCGGGAAGCGCTGGCTGAAAGACAGGGAACGTCCGGCCACCACTGCGCATCCCTTGCCATAAGCACGACGACTATCCTTGGGCGATTGGTCCCATGACCACGCCCATCGGCCGCCGGCATCTGTTGGTGCAGCCACGGCCTCATGGCTGGGTGACCTTGAGGCGGAAGTAGATGTTTGTCGCGGAGGCCAGCGGATAGGTCGCCTGCCGGGTTTCCAGCGAACCGGAAGTTGAGACGAACGTATCCGTGAGCCCAACGGACGTCCATGTCGTCAGGTTGGTGGAGAATTCCACCGTGCAGGTGACGTCGGTGCGGTCGTTCCGTCGGGTGTAGGTGTAGACCCAGTCCGTCGCCGCCGTGCTCGTCGTGGGCAGGCCGGTCGTGATGTTCTGCTTTGGATCGAGACCGAGGGCGTATTTCACGAGATTCGGCAGACCATCCTGGCCGTAAACCGCGTTGGGCCCGCTGAGTTCGGAATGATTCGTGATCTCGTCGCTGGTGAAATTCTCCGCCTGCCAGGCGGAGAAAGTGCCGCCTGGGCTGCTGATCGTCAGGACCGCCGCATTGCTCGTCGCAAAGCTGATGGCGTTGGTGACCACGACCGTGTAACTGGCCGCGTCGCCCAGTTGGACGTTCTTCAAGGTCAGCGTCGAGCGGGTGGCACCGGTGATGGCCACCCCGCCCTTGAACCACTGGTAGGCCACGGTCAGCCCGGGGGTGACCGCGACATTGAACGTGACATCGTCCCCAACCGTCACCGACTGGTCCAGCGGGTGGGTCGTGATGCCGGGCGCGACCGTGCCGACGAGGCGGTGCAGGGCGAAGGGGAACGGCTCGAACGGTTGCGCATAGGTGCCGGCGACGTAGACCTCGCCGGACGCCCCGAAGCCGACCTTCGTGCCGTTGCCAAGATAGGGTCGATAGGCAATCTGAGTCGCCAGCGCGGTGTCGACCGAACCGTCCGGGTTGAGCCGCGCGAGACCGGGCGCGGTCACCCCGTTGAAGGTGTCGAACAGGCCCGTGATCCAGGTCTTGCCGTCCGGCGCCACCTTGACGTTTTGCACGAACGGAACATGACCGGCCGCGTTGACCGCGGGACCGGTGCCAACACTGTAGGTCACGTCAAAAGCCCCGGTGCTGGTCAGCCGGGCGATGCCGGGCGCAGCGTGGCCGCCGAGGCTGGTGAAGGCGCCATAGACGATGATTGTCGCGTCCGGTTGCAGGGCCACGCCGGAGAACGGTGAACCGCTGGGGGAGATCAGGGGATACTGATCCAGGCCAAGGCCCACATTCAGCGGATCCGTCACAAGCGAGGTGAAACCGGATGACGTGCTCCACGGTATGACCGGCGCCGTGAAGGTGCCGTCGATTGTCCCGTTCGCGTTGAGCCGGAGCACAGTGAAGTCGAGCGTGGCGGCGCCATCGGCATAAGAACCGTCGGGCACCGTCGCGATGACCAGGGTCCGGCCGTCGGCATAATGGCCCGCGACCTCAAACCGGCCCTGCACGACGGTTTTGATGGTGGTGTCGCCATTGCGATAGACCGCGCCAAAGACCGTCGACCCGAGTCCGGTGAAGGAGTTGTCGATCGCACCGTCCACGGTCAACCGCTTGAAGAACAGTCCGCCATTCAGCAGGGAATTTGCGTCGAGGGTCCACGTCAGCAGACTTTCGTCGGGCAACAGATGGAGGGCGCCGGGGTTCGCCGAAGCGTCGAGCGTGAAGGTGCCGTCGACCGTGCCGTCCGTATTGAAGCGGGCGACGCCGTTGGCCAGGAGAGGTGAGCCGGTGGAACTGAGGCCGGAATAACTGCCGGTCAGGGTGCCGGCGAGAATCTTTCCGCTGCCGAGCAGGGCGGCGTCCGACACGCTGTAGAGATTGGCCACGCCGCTGAGGTTGAAGGCGTCCAGCGAGCCGTCGGTGTTGAGCAGCGCCATGCCGTGCCGGGCCGTGGTGTTGACGGTATCGAAATTACCCCAGACCAGAACCTTGCCGTCCGGCCGGATGGCAAAATCACCCGGATAGACCTCCGTCTGGAAGACCGGCGGCGTAAACGTGCCATCGATGGATCCGCTGGACGTGAACCGGATGGGCCCGGCGGTGACGGGGTTGCTGTTGACTGTGGTGCCGAATTCCGGTGCCACGAGCACGCTGCCGTCGGGCAACGTGTCCATCCAGAAGGTCTCCAGCGAGAAGACCGGCCGGGTGTAGAAGCCGTCCAGCGTGCCATCGGCGTTGAACCTGGTCACGGCGTCAGAGACGATCGTGAACTGGTCATTCGGCAGCATGTTCAGGAGACGCGAACGAACGCCGTTGGCGCCAATGACCTGGTTGTTTGCCATCAGGGTGAAGGTGTTGTCGAACGAACCGTCAGAGTTGAGTCGAACGACAGGGCGTTGGATTGCTGACACGATGAGCCGGCCGGCCACCAGGATCTTGCCGGCGTTGGCGCCCTGGGTCTGGAAGCCAAGGCCGCGAACCTGCTTGGAGCCATCGCGGGTGAACCCAGCCGGCACAAACGAGGTGTCCAGCGTGCCATCAGCATTGAGGCGGGCGACACCTTCGCGAGCGGTGCCATTGACCGAAGTGAACGTGCCACCGATGAGAATCTTGCCGGTGGCATCCACGAGGATGGTGGCGAAGACCGAGTTGGTCGCAGCCCCGCCATCAAACGTCGGGATGGAGAATGTGCCGTCTTGCGAACCGTCGGTGTTCAAACGCACGAGGTTGGACAACCCTCCGTTGCTGGTCCCACCACCGGAAGGCGCGACCAGCAGTTTCCCGTCAGTTTGAAGCGTCATGTAACGGGGGATGGCCGAGAACACTGGCGAGTTGTAGGAACTGTCGTTCGAACCGTCGCTGTTGAACCGGAAGACCCGGAAGAGCGGGAGGCTGGACTCGCCGTTTTCAGAGCCGGCCAGGCCGCCGACGAGCACCTGCCCGTTGGCCATCGGCACCACCACCCACGCATCAGCGAGGAAGGAGCCGGTGTTGAAGGTGTTGTCCAGGGTGCCGTCGGCATTCAGGCGGACGACCGCGCCGATGCGCTGGTTGTTCGCGCCGGTGACGGTGCTGCCGTTCTTCCACGTCGCATAGATCTTGCCGCCGCCGGTGACCTGGTCGGCGGTGATGCGGCCGGGAAGCGCCATGCGCCGGAACTGCGGACGAACGAAGGCCGGATCAATCGCCTCCACCCCGGCCCCGGCGGCGAGCGGGATGGTGAGCACGGCGCCGGCACTCGTCACGGAGCCGAGGGCATTGGTCACCGTCACCGTGTAGTAACCCGCGTCCCCGCCGGACACACTGCCAATGGACAGGGTCGGGCTGTTGGTGCCGACGTTGACTCCATTGCGCCGCCACTGGTAGGTGAACGGACCCTCGCCGGATACCGTCACCGAGAGCGTTGCCGGCTGCCCGATGGTTCCGACGACATCCACCGGCTGGGTCGTGATGGCCGCCTGGGGAGAACCGATCGTGAGGGTGGCCGCGGCGCTGGTGACGGGGCTACCGGTGACGCCGGTGATGACGACATCGTAGTTACCCGCATCGCCAGCAGACAGATTGGTGAGATTCAGCACCGAGTAATTGGTGCCGTTGACATTGCCCCCATCGGTCAGGGGCACCGTGTCCTTGCGCCACTGGTAGGTGAAGGGCGCCGTGCCGTTGGCGTGGACCGCAAACGTGGCGGTGCTGCCCGCAGGCGCCATGAGGGATGCGGGGTCGGTCCCGATCGTCGGAGCCACCGGAGCGCCGCGGAAGCGGGCCACGGCGAGCGGCACGCCGTAGTTGAAGCTGACCGGGTTATTGAAGGTGTAGAGGCTGCCGTCGACGCCCATGAAGATGCGCACACCCGAACCGAATCCGCCGGTGAGGCCGTGCAGACCGAACGTTGAGTCAATCCCACCCGTCGCGGTCAGGCGCACCGCGTAGGGCGTCGGCGTGCCGGTGAAATCACCGATGATGATGAGCTTCCCGTCTTCCTGCACAATGACCTGCCCGGCGGCGCCGTCGATGGCCGCGGGAGCCGTGAACGATCCGTCGATCGCGCCCGTCGATGTGACCAGCACGACGTGGTTGACCGGCGTGCCGTTGTAGGTCGTGAAGAAACCGGTCAGGAGCAACCGGCCGTCCGGCAGGCCGGTGATGAAGTTGACGCCCGAAACCCCCGTGCCGGCGCTGAAGGTGCCGTCGAGCGAGCCGTCCTGATTCAGCCGCATCAGGCCGTTGACGGTGGTGCCGTTGTAGCTGGTGAAATTGCCCGAGAGCACGAGCTTCCCGTCCGGCTGCTCGTAGGCGACGGTGACCGTATTGGCGTTGATGCCGGTGCCGACATTGAAGGAGTAGTCGCGCGAGCCGTCCTCGTTCAGCCGCAGGGCGGTGTTCACGCCCTGGCCGTTGAAGGTGTAGCCCGAAGAAAGGTTGTAGAGCAGCGTGCGGTTGCCCGAGAGCCCGAGCAGCCCCGGGAACACGTTGCTCGGGCCGCCCCCGGCGTTGAACGAGCCGTCATACGTGCCATTGGCATTGACCCGGACCATGCGGTAGCCCGGCGAGCCGTTGTAGCCGGAGAGATCGCCCACCGCGAGGATCTTCCCGTCGCCCTGTTGCACGGCCCGGTAGATGCCGAAGGTCGAAAGTCCGTTGAGATTATAGCCGGTGCCAACGGGGAATGAGGAATCGAGGGAGCCGTCGTCGTTCAACCGAACGGCCTCGTGGAGGGGGCCCGTCGAGCCGGCGGCTTCGATCGAACCGAAGACCATGGTCTGGCTGCCCAAGGCGAAGGCGCTGCCGGTATAGGACGGACGGAAGAGGAACGGCGCCGGGGAGGCCGCCAGGGTGTTGTTGGCCGCGATGACCGCGATGCCGACCCGCCGCTGGTTGAGCACGGCCTGGAACGGCCCGAACAACGCGATGCTGCCATCCGCCTGCGGGAAGACGTAGGCGGTGCGGGTGGTGGCATAGCCGGTGGTGGTGGCGCCCGACGGATAGAGCGTATCGACCCCGCCGACGTTGGTCAGCCGCACCAGGCTGTCCGTCGGGTTTCCGTTGGCCGAGGTGAAGTTGCCGGTGAGGATGATGCGCCCGCTGGTGTCGACCGCAGCGCCGAGCACGTTGCCGTTGAGGCCGCCGGCGGTCAGCGGCGCGAAGCCGTTGAGCGTGCCGTCGGCGTTGATGATGGCGGCGCGGTTGCGGCCGGTCCCGGCCACATTGCCGAAGGCACCACCAATGAGATAGCTGCCATCGGAAAGCCGGGACATTGTGTAGACCTGGTTGTTGGTCCCGGCCGTGCCGCCAAATGTCGTCTCATTGGCGCCAGTGGAGTCGACGCGAGCGATGCCGTTGCGGGAGCTGCCATTGACTTGGAAGAACGCGCCGGCAAACACGATCTTGCCACCCGTCGGTTCGGCGATGATGGCGTTGAGCCGGTTGCCAAAATTGTTGTTGGTATTGATGTCGACGCTGAAAGTGGCGTCCAGCGTGCCGTCGGAGTTGAGGCGGCGCAGGACATTGGTCCCAGTGGTCAAGACCTGTCCCGTCACGGTCGATTGCCGTGCGACCAGCAGCTTGCCATCAGGCTGCACCGCCAAGGCGGTGACCGAGGCGTTGGGCGGGGAATCCTGCGCGCGCCAGGAGAGATCCAATACACGGTCGGAACCCTTGAGGCGGAAGAGCCCGGGCACGACGTGGCCGCCGACGGCGGTGAATTCACCGCCGACGTAGATCGAGCCGTCGGCGGCCGGAGAACGGGCGAGGGCGTAGACAAAGCCGTTGATCACGGGCGGCGTCCACGTGGTGTCGAGCGAGTAGTCGGCATTGAGCCGGGCGAGGAAGCTGCGCGGCGTGGAATCCCAGGCGACGAATTCACCACCGACCATCCATTTGCCCGAGGGCAGCGCGAGGGCCGTGTAGACCCGGCAGCTGATCGTGAGCAGGGGATTGCCGCTGAAGGTCGGATCGAAGGCCAGATGGCCCGGGAAACTGGTGGGGGCGACCGAGACCACGGTCGGCGACGAGATGGCCGTGCCGCCGACCCCGTTGAGCACCACGTCGTAGACCGCGGCGTCGCTGCGCTGAGCGGTCGGAACAGAGTAGCTGGAGCCCGTGGCCCCGGCGATGTCGACACCGTTGCGCCGCCACTGGTAGGTGATGTCGCCGGAGTCCGTGGCGGTGACACTGAGGCTGATGGCGCCACCGACGTTAACACTCTGCGCCACCGGCTGCACGGAGATCACCGGCGCCACCGACACCGTGAGCGTCGCCGGCGCGGAAAGCGCGGTCCCCTCATTGCTGGTGACCAGCACCGTGTAGCCGCCGGCATCGGACGTCTGCACGTTGGTGACGTTGAGCATGGCGGTCGTGGCTCCGCTGATGTTGCCGCTATTGCTCAGGACGACGCCGTCCTTCCGCCACTGGTAGGTCAGCGACGACACGCCGGAGGCGATGACATTGAAGGAAGCATTGCCGCCCACGTTCACCGACTGGCTTTGCGGCGAGAACCCGATGATCGGGGCGTTCAGCGGTGTGACCGGCGTGCCCTTGCGGATGACCTGGTTGAAGTTCTCGGCGATGTAGAGGTTGTTCGAACCATCCACCGCGATCCCCGCCGGGCCGGAGAAGCGTGCGTCACCGTCCGGCCCGTTGTTGAATCCGCCGTTCCAAGCCTGGCCGCCGATCGTGCTCACGACTCCGGCGGGGCTGATCTTGCGGATGATATTGGCGTTGTTTTCCGTGACCAGGACGTTGCCCAGCGAATCCACCGCGATGCCCACGGGGTTGTTGAACGTCGCACTGAAGGCCGGGCCGTCGTCCGTGCCGTAGAAACCGGCCTGGCCGGCGTAGGTGGTGACCGCGGCTGAGGAGATCACAATTTTGCGAATGAGGACGTTGCTGCTGTCCGCCACGTAAAGATTCGCGCCGGTGGCATCGATGGCGATGCCCTGCGGATTGTTGAAACGGGCGGACGTGCCCGTTCCATTGGCGGATCCGAAGGAATTGTTCGAACCGGCGAAGACGCTCACGGTGCCGGCGGGAATCACCTTGCGGACGGTCTGGTCGAAACCGGTGTAATAGACATTGCCCGATGAATCGACCGCGAGGGCGTTGATGGTGGAGGCCGAACTGGTCATCGTCGTCACGGCGAAGGTCGAAAGGTCGACTTTCCGGATCCGGTTGTTGCCGTTGTCCGCCACATACAGGATGGTGCCGGCGGGATTGACCGCCACGCCATAGGGCTGGTTGAAGAGCGCGGCCGTGCCCGTGGCATCGCTGAAGCCGGAAGCCCCGGAGGTGGACCCGGCAATCGTCGTGACGACGCCGGCGGGGGTGATCTTGCGGATATTATGCGAGATCTTGGAAGCAACATAGACGTTGCCCGATGCATCGACCGCCACCCCTTGGGGATTATTGAAGGTCGCCGCGGTGCCGGTTGCATCGGTGTTGCCAATGAAACCCACCGAACCGGCAAGTGTGGTATAGTTGTAGGCCGGGTTGCTGTCCACCGTTAGCACGGCCGGGTCGCTGGTGGTGCCAGCCGGGAAGGCGTCATTGGACACGACGACCGTATAGGTGCCGGCGTCGGCAGCGGTCAGGCCGGTGATCCTCAGCATGGCCGCAGTCGCGCCGCTCACATTGCCGGTGTCGGTCAGATTAACCCCGTCCTTCTTCCATTGATAATAGAACGGCGTGGTGCCGGTGGCTTCGACCGAGAACATGGCGTCGAGGCCCACGTTGACCATCTGCGGTTCCGGTTGCGCGGTGATGACCGGCGCCACGGCGTTGGCATCAACGGTGACCAGCATGTCGGAACTGGTCGTAGGCCCGGCGGCGTTGGTCACGACCACCGTGTAGGTGCCAGCGTCACCGGTCTGGATGTTGTTGAGGGTAAGACTTGAGCCGGTCTCGCCGGTCAGGAGAGTGGCACCTTTCCACCATTGATAGGTCACCGCACCGTTGCTCGTGGCGGCGACGGCCAGTGTCAGCGAGTGACCTTGGGCTGTGTTGGTGTAGGCCGAGCTCGGCGTGAGGACGGTCACGCCGGGAAGGGTTGTGGCAGCAATCGTCTGCGAGCGCATGATCGTGGCGTTGCCGTTGGCGGTGTAGAGACGGGTGTTAAAGAGTTCGACCCGGTTCGGTCCGTTGGCCGTGCCGATGGGCACGCGCACCCAGTTCTCAGCGTCCGAGGACATCAGCACCGCTGATTGCGATTCGCCGATCGTGCCGCTGAGATTGCTGGGCACCTGGGTCGCATAATATTTGCCGTCGAGCACGCTGATGCTGGACAGATTGGTTTGGATAACATTGGAGCCTGCCCGCCACCAGTTGCTGCCGTCGGTCGAGCGGAGGACCACCCCGCCGGTGCCGACGGCGGTGAAGACGCCCTGGTAGAAGACGATGCCCTTCAGGGTTTCCGAGGTCGGAACCATTTGCTGGGTCCAGGAGCTGCCGTCCAGGGAAGTGAGCACGTAGCAGAGGGGAGCGCCCGCGTTGTTGCTGCCGCCGACCAAGACATACACGCCGTTGCCATAGGCGATCCCGTTCATCTGCATGCCACCGACCGGCCCGAGCTGGCCGGACAGCGTCCAATTGTTCGAAGCGCCGTCCGGCGAGGTGAGGATCTTGCTCCCTTGCGTCGTGGCGTAGAATTTCCCATTGAGATAGGCGATGGAAAAGAGGTTGCTGCTTGTGTTGGTGGTGACCTGGGTCCAGTTGGAACCGCCATCCGCCGTGGTCAGGATGGTGCCGCTGTTGCCCACGGCAAAGTAGTGGGTGGAATCCACCCTCACAAAATCCGCGATATTGTTCGCCGTGCCCGTAATCGAGACATTGGTGAACGTCTGGCCGTCGGCCGACCGGATGATCACCGCCCCACCGCTTGAATTGTTGCCGCCGCCGGCATAGAGGTAACCATCCATGGCCTTGATGGCGAGCAGCGGCCGGTTGGGTGCGAGAGAGGTCGCGGTCTGCAATGTCAGAGCGCGGGTGAAGGTCACGTTATCCGCGGAGGTCAGCATCACCCCACCCTGTCCGAGCACATAAGTCGCGCTCGCCCCGGCATTGGCCGTGGCGAAGGCGACCGTCTCACTCGTGCTGACCGGCGTCCAGGATGCGCCATTGTCCGACGAGGTCTTGATCACTCCATTGCCTCCATTCAAGCTGCCGGTCACGGTATTGGCGCTGTTTGCCGCTGCTTGGATTCCGGTGCAGGTGCCGTTGGCGAGAGCGATGTTCAGGGTCGAGTCATTCCAGTTGGCCGCAAGACGCGTCAGGATGATCTGGTTGCCACTGCCACCCACCGCATAGAGCGCGGTGATGGCCGAATTTCCGGAAAGGGCCGTCCGGACTGCCCCGGCCCAGAGGGAAGCCGTGTCGCCCGACGTCACCGGCACACTCAAGGTCAGCGGGCTGCCCGCGATGCCGGCACCCGTGACGGTCACCGACGCATCGCCGGTGGTGCCGATCGTGCCATTCGCCGAGGCGGTTTCGACCTGGATGTTGTTGGCTCCGACCGCCACAAATTTCCCCATGCTGTAGGTGATGTCAGAAATCACGCCCGGGCCCGGGCCTACCGTCCAGGAGAGCCCGCCATCCACAGAGGTCAGCTGCTGGTAGCCACTGGTGATGAGCGCAACCAGCACACTGCCATTCTGCGCCACCGAGGTGAGCACGTCGCCTGCGAGATTGGCATTGTAGCGCTGGGTCCACGCCAAGCCGTCGGGCGAGGTGAAGACCATCGTGTTGAAGGTCATGACATCGTCAGAACTCAGCACCACGAACAGGCTGCCGGTGTAGATCACCTTGTTGTGGGTGAAATTATTCGGGAAACTCTCGGTCCAGGTTTCGCCGTCGGTCGAGGTCGCGATCAGGCCGGAATTGCCCACGGCGACATATTTTCCGCCGCCGTAGGCGATCGAGGTGAATCCGGCATTGTCCCGGAAGACCCGCCGCCAGGTCACACCATCGTCGGTCGACACGTAGATGAATCCGTCATAGCTGACACCCACGATCTTGCCGGCGCCGTCGGTCGCCGCGTCGACGAACTGGCCGAGGCCCGGGATGTGGCCGTAGGTCCAGGTGGTGCCGTCGGTGGAAGTCAGGTGCGTGCCGCCGTTGCCGGTGACAAGGTGTTTGCCGCCCGGAAGTGCCAGATACTTATAAAGTGTATTGCCCATCGGCTTGGGCGTGACCCATTCCCAGCCCAGCTCGGCGAGGGTGTCGTGCGGATCGGACAAGGCGGCCGCCAAGCTCTCCTTCGTGAAGCCGGTCAGGATGCCACCAAGGGAGGCGTCGGGCACCGACATGACATCAAAACCCGTGGCGCTGAACGTGGGCAGTTCGGCCCGGGCCGACCAGGTGGCGTCGAAGAGCGGACCGGTGAACAGACTCTGTTTGCCGAGGGAGATAGGCTCGGTGAGGGATTGTTCGATCTGGTCGAGCATCTGCCGGACCTGCGCTTCCGCCTGCAGTTCTTTCGGGTCGAGCATGAAGAGGCGGTGGACCCCGGCGGGACGGGCGCGGAGGGCAACCGAGGCTTGCCGGTAGGTCGCGATCATGTCCAGCAATGCGGCCTTGGCGGCCGTGCGCTCGCTGGGTGATCCGGCCAGGAGGAAGTTCGGATTGTCGGCCAACACTTTCTGGATCGTGAACAGGTTGCCTTGCAGGGCCTGATTGATGCCGTCGAGGTTGGCATCGAGATTCTGGCCCGAGCCCCAATGGGCGAGAAACTCCGCCGCGCGCAGGCAGACGCGGGACATCAGCATGTCGGCGTAATCGATGTTCAGCGACATCGGCATCTTGGTCTCGGCGGGCGTGAGCGTGATCAGGAACCCCGGGTTCGTCACCGCAGCGAAGTTCGCGCGGGCCGCCACACTCTCCGGAATGAGCGTGCCCTGCCAGAAGGCCTCGAGCGTGGTGAAATTGTAGTTGGACGGCAGGGTGACGTTGCCGTGCGCGTCATGCGGCAGCGCGGCATCCCAATTGTAGATATCGCGACCGTCGCCGGTGGCGCCGGCATTCTGGGTGACGCCAAGGCCATCAAGCAAGGTCTGCGACGAGGATTTCTCAGTGAGATCGAACAACCGGGTGAGGCCGAGCAGGGCGTTGGCCGTCTGGTCGCTCGAATCCAGCGCGACGGCTTCCGCGAACCGTGCGTGCGCCGTCGGCATGTCGTGCGCGGCCAATGCGGCACGGCCGTCGGCGATCTTGGTGGCCGCAGTCTGGCCAAAGACGGAGGTGGCAATCAACAGGGCAAAGACATGGATGACTCTTTTCATGGAGTGTGCAGTGGGTGAGAGTTGCTGACAAAAGTTTGTTCGCGCGCAGAGTGGCTGGCGGTGCTGGCGGCCACCTTCCGCAACCGACCGGCCTCAGGGCCGGTGAGCGGAAACCGGAGCGTGACCGCGGGCTGGGAAACGGACGTCGGGCTGTCATCGGTCACCACGGCATCGAGCAATTCCAGAACGCCGTTGCGCAGCAGCCGGGCCGTGGGTGCCGCGACTTCCCGGCGGGGTGAGCCGGCCAGGTGAAGCCGCACATCACGCAATACCAATTCATCGCGTCCGCCCAAGGCGAGCAGCTCACGACCGATCTGCACCCCCTGCACGGACCAGGACAGGTCGGCATGGATATCGAGATCCACGGAGGACAACACCACGAGGGGCTTCCAAGCCACGCGCAGGAATCCCTGCTTGCGGTATTCCATGTTAATGCTGCCGATCTTCAGCTGCCCGGTGCAATTTCCCGTCTGGTCGTCGAAAAACTTATAGGCCACACCCTTCATCGCCGGACCGCCACCCGGCGCGAGGGCCAAGGACAGAGCCGCTTCCTCCGCGCCCAGACGGGGCATTCCCATGAGGAGAAAAGCACCAACCACCAGCAAAGATACGCGTGAGGGTATCATCACAGTGTGCGTAGGGGGAATTGTTGCGAGCGGTGTGGGGTGACTCTTCTAGATGACAGAGTGCTTCGCGATCGAAGCAGTCATTTCAAAACGACAAGGCCTGCAACCAACATTCACTGCAATACGCGCAATCCCAAACTGGTCGGATGCTCTGGCCCTGTGATGCATGCCGCCCGCATTTAAGACTCCAAACCGAATTAAGTGCCAGCAGCAAATCTTCAGATTGTGTAATACACGCCCTGTATTTTCCCCGGCCAAATCAGGAATCCATCCCTTGACAGAAATCTGGCCATGACCACGCCATGGGGCAAACGGCCCTAGCAAGACCGGCCCCTGCCTTGTTGCACGCCGCAGACGGCCGGACTCACGGCGCGATAATTGTGGCCACCAGCCGGAAGTAGATATTCGGTGCTGAGGCCAGCGGGTAGCGCGCGTGCCAGGTCTCGATACCACCGGACGACGAAACCAACTCATGGGTGACGCCCACAGCCGACCAAGTCGTGAGGTTGGAGGAAACCTCGACTTCGTAGGTAATGTCCGTGCGGTCGCTCGGCCGCGTGTAGGTGTAGACCCAGTCGGTCGCCGTCGTGCTCACGGCGGGCAGGCCGGTGGTGGCGTTCTGCTTCGGCTCAAGGCCAAGGGCGTATTTGACGAGATTGGGCAGACCGTCCTGGCCGTAGACGGCATTCGGGCCACTGACGTTCGCATCGGCCCGCTCTCCGGCGGTGAACTTGGATTGCTGCCAAGAGTTGAAGCTGGCGCCAACGGTCAGCACCGCCGGGTTGCTCGTTGCCGAGCCTCCGGCATTGGTGACGACCACGGTATAACTGCCGGCATCGCTCAACTGCAGGTTGCTCAAAGTCAGCGACGAGCCGGTGGCTCCGCCGATATCGACCGAGTCTTTCCGCCATTGATAAGTCGGAGCCGGCGTGCTGGTCGCCACCACAGTGAAGGCCACACTCGCCCCCACCTCGGCCGACTGGGTTTGCGGATGAGTCGTGATGCTCGGCGCTAACGCCAGCGTCGCAACATCAGACGTGATGGCACCGGCGCTGTTGGTGATTGTCACCGTGTAGGAACCGGCATCCGTCGCGGTCGCATACGGAATCGGGTATTGCGCGGCTTGCGCCCACGGGACGGCGACCCCGTCCTTGAACCACTGGTAGGCCATCGGTGCAGTTCCGGTCGCGGTGACCTGTAATGTCATCGTGGTGCCGGTCGAGAGCGCAGTCGTCTGCGGTTGGGTGGTGATCGCCGGTGCCGTGCCGGAACCGGGAGCCTGCAGATACATATACCAGCCCGTGGCGTCCGAGGCGCTGCCAAACAATGAGCCGACATTCTCTGCCAGTGGTGTGATCGCACCCAAGGCCCCCTGAACGCCCGCCCGCAACCGCAGGATGCCGTCGGCCTTGAGATACAAGCTGCTGTTTAGCCCGACTGCCGCGGACAACACGTCGCTGTCGACCTGCGCGGCGGGACCGGCCGTGTCAGCCCACCCACTGCCACGTGTCCACAGGGTGCCATCTGTTTTGAGGGAGAGGTTTTGATTGAGACCGGCAGCGGCGGAGACCACACCCGTCTCCAATTGGCCGGGCACAGACACGTATTGGGTCCAACCGGCTCCGGGAGCAAAGCCACTCCACGCGGTGCCCATGCCCCACAGCGTCTGGTCGTCCTTGGTGAAAAGCAGATGGAAGGCGGCGGTGGATAACGACACCGCATGGTCGGCGATCTGGACCGGAGCCGTGCCGTCGCCGAACTGGATCCAGGTTCCATCGCCACCCTGCCCCCAAAGCGAGCCGTCACCCAGGAGATAAGCCGTGTAGTTAAGGCCAGATCCGGCGGAAACCACCCCGCTGGCAACCTGACTGGACGTTCCGTCCTGAGCCAGCAACCAGAGGGTGCCATCACCCTTGAGATAAAGCCGGTGCGAGTTGAAGCTCCCGATGATCGCCTGCACGACCCCGCTCACGCCCGCCACCTGAGAGACCTGGCCTTGCACGTGCTGCCACAAGGTGCCGTCGCTTTTCACGAAGAGGTTGTTCACCGCGAGATCTGCTCCCGCGGTCAGAACGTCCGTGGCTATCGGCGGGGCATGCGGGGTCGCCTGACGATCGCCCAGCTGACCCCACTCGTTGGAACCATGCGTCCACAGCGTGCCGTCGGTCTTGACGAACACCGTGTGAGCGCCACTCGCCGCCACCGAGGCCACGTCAGTGGCAATTTGAACAGGGGTGGAGCGGTCGGCGGTGGTGCCGTCACCCAACGCACCATAAAAATTTGCCCCCATACCCCAGAGGCTGCCGTCGGTCTTCACAAACACTGTGCAAAGACCACCAGCCGCTATCGACGCCACGCCCGTAGCAATCTGCACAGGGGTGGAGCGGTCGGTCGTGGTGCCGTCGCCCAACTCACCATAATAATTTGACCCCATGGCCCAGAGGCTGCCGTCAGTCTTGACGAACACCGTGTGATCGCTACCCGCCGCCACTGACACCACGCCCGTGGCAATTTGCACGGGGGTAGAGCGGTTGGTGGTGGTGCTGTCGCCCAGCTCTCCATAATGATTTGACCCCATGGCCCAAAGGCTGCCGTCGGTCTTGACGAACACCGTGTGAGAACCACCCGCCGCCACCGAGGCCACGTCGGTCGCAACTTGCACCGGGGTATAGCGATCGGTGGTGGTGCCGTCACCCAGTTGCCCCCAGATATTTGCGCCCATGGCCCAGAGCGTGCCGTCGGTCTTGACGAGCATCGCATGCGCACTGCCCGCCGCCGCCGAGGCCACGTTCGTGGCGACAGTCATGGGAAAACCGCTGAGTATGCCCGGGGTATTGCTTCCCATGCCCAGGAGTGTGCCATCGGTCTTGAGGAACACCGTATATTCCGTGCCGGCAGAGACCGAAACCACGCCGCTGGCCACCTGCACCGGTGTGCTCTGGGGATTTGAACTGGTGGTTCCGGTGCCAAACTGCCCATACTGATTGTTGCCCGCGGCCCAGAGTGTGCCGTCGGTCTTGAGAAACATCGTATGCGCGGCACCCGCCGCGACCGACGCCACGCCACCACCGACCACCTTGGGCGTGAGCACCGGGAGCAAGCGAACAGGTCCCGCCACCCCGCCCCACAGAATGCCCGGGGTTGAGGCGAGCGTTGTCAGGGTTGCCGGAGTCGTGGTCACCGCGCCCCCGGCACCGGTAACCACCGCCCGGAAGCGCCAGCCACTCATACCCGCGTCGACTTCGCTTACGGTCAATGTCGCGGTCGTCGCCCCGGCAAACGAGCCGCCGTCGCTCAGCGCGGCCCAATTGGCACCACCGTCGGTCGAACGCTCCCATTGGTAGCCGGTCGCACCGTTGGCCGTCACACTGAAGGTCGCGTTGTTCCCGGCAAAAACCTTCTGCCACTGCGTCTGCGCCGTGAGAGCAGGCGGCACCGCCAGAGTCGCAGCATTGCTCGTCACCGCTCCGGCTGAGTTGGTTACGACCACATCGTAGCTGCCGGCGTCACTTGCCTGTGCATTCGTGATCGTGAGGGTCGCCGTGGTTGCCCCGCTGATATTGCCGCCGTCGACCAAGTTGACTGTGTCTTTGCGCCACTGATATGTGAACGGCGTGGTGCCGTTGGCCACCACCGTGAAGGTCACGTTGTCGCCGACATTCACCGTCTGACTCGCCGGCTGGGTGGTGATCTGCGGGACAGCGACCAGCGTGCCCGCGTGGCCGGGATCCGCTGTGCTGAAGGCGCTCGCACCGGCGAGGCTGACCGCCTTCACCCAATAATAATACGCCGTGCCGGGAACCGGGGTCGTGTCCTCGTAGGTGGGGAAGGTCACGGCGGCGGACAGCCGCGTGCTGCCGTTGGCCTCGTTGCTCGTGGAGCGCCAGACCTCATACCGGGTCGCCCCCGGCACCGGCGCCCAAGTGAGGCCGACGGATGTCGCCCGTGTCCCATCTGTCGCACTCAAACCCATCGGCGCATCGGGCGCAGTGAGCGGCCCGCCCAGCAATTGCACCGGCGTCGCATAGCTGGCACTGCCGCCGCTGAGCAATTGGCCAGAGGCATTCGAACCCATGCCCCAGAGACTGCCGTCGGTCTTGATGAACAGGCTGAAGTCGTTGCCGCCGGCGACTGCCGCCACGCCGCTCGCCACTTGCACCGGCGTTGAGCGGTTCGTGGTGGTGCCGTCGCCCAGCTGGCCGCTCGCGTTGTAGCCCATGGCCCACAACGTCCCGTCTGTCTTCACATACAGGCTGTGATACGTGCCCGAGGAAAACGCCGCCACGCCGGTGGCGATCTGCACCGGGGTGCTGTGATTGGTCGTCGTCCCTTCTCCCAGCTGGCCATACAGGTTCATGCCCGTGCTCCAGAGCGTGCCGTCCTGCTTGAGGATGAGCAGGTGATAACCATGCGCAGAGACGGTGGCGACATTGTCGGCCACGTGCACCGGACTGAGCTTCCCGGCGGTGGTGCCATCCCCGAGCTGGCCGTTGCCGTTGTTGCCCATCGTCCAGAGCGAACCGTCCTGCTTGATGAAACCGGTGTAGTTGACTCCGGCGGTGGCGCCTATCACCCCGGTGGCAATCTGCACCGGGCTGGGTCGGTCGAGACCGGTGCCGTCGCCGAGGCGGCCGCCCGCCCCTCCGCCCATGCCCCAGAGCGTGCCGTCAGACTTGATGAACAGGCTGTGCGCCAGGCCGCCCGCCACGAGCGCCACGTTGGTTGCGCCCGGCACCTGCACCGGGCTGAGCCGGCCGGTGGTCGTGCCGTCCCCGAGCTGCCCGTTGCTGTTGCCGCCCATCGTCCAGAGCGTGCCATCGGTCTTGACGAAGAGGCTGTGGTCCCAGCCGGCGGCGAAGGCGAGTGCCTGGCCGTTGCTTCGCGGGTTGCCCTGTTGTGCGGTGTCGCCGCTCCCGAGCTGGCCGGAGGCGTTGCCGCCAAACCCGTAGAGCTCGCCGTTGCACTGCAGGCCCAACCCATGCGAGCTGCCCGCGCTGATCGCCACGAGGCCCTTCGGATTCACCATTATGGTGAAACTCTGTGGATCGCCAAACCACCCCGCGGTCTCCTCGAAGGCCTGGACGGTATAAGTCCGGTTTCCAAGGGATTCAGGAGCCGTAAAAGAGAACGACACGGTAATAGTGCCCCCCGGCTG
>Ga0208272_100116_pt1 | contig 57951 bp, 58 predicted proteins | sample LakWasM129_HOW14_2_FD_183939 | JGI IMG/M metagenome (GOLD analysis project Ga0208272, IMG submission 183939) | Freshwater sediment methanotrophic microbial communities from Lake Washington under simulated oxygen tension - Sediment Metagenome... | ecosystem: Environmental > Aquatic > Freshwater >... | reverse complement strand
CATTGCAGATGCTCAAGAGCGATACCTCGGTGAAGATTGGCGTGCAGGCCAAGCGCAAGCGTGCGGGGTGGAATCTGGGCTATCTGGAGCGCGTCTTGGGTATCACTATTTAGATGCGATTGCCCTGTTGCCCAGATGATTTTGCTACTGATTAAATAGCAAATGGCGCAAACAACAGTAGCGCAACGTGGCGATTTTACCCGTCAAGAATCAGCCCTCCCATCCGACCAGACGCTGACGAATCCACCCGCCTGCGGCTTGCGGGCCTGGTGGCGCCAGCACCAGCGCAGCGCGCTATGCTCGACCACCCGCCACTGCACCACCGCGCCACAGAACCCCGTTCATGACTGCCCGCCTGATCCGTTTCAACAAACCCTATGGCGTGCTGAGCCAGTTCACGGCCGAGGGCAAATGGCAGGGGCTCAAGGACTACATCGCCCTGCCCGGCGTGTACGTGGCCGGGCGGCTGGATGCCGACAGCGAGGGCTTGCTGCTGCTCACCGACGACGGCAAGCTACAGGCCCGCATTGCCGACCCGCGCTTCAAGATGGAGAAAACCTACTGGGTGCAGGTGGAGGGCGTGCCGGATGAAGCCGCGCTGGCCGCACTGCGCAGCGGGGTGCGGCTCAACGATGGCCCCACCCTGCCCGCCAAGGCGCGCCTGCTGGAGCCACCGCCGGCTGTGTGGGCGCGCAACCCGCCCATCCGCGAGCGCACGGCCATTCCCACCGCGTGGATCGAGCTCGTCATCCGCGAGGGGCGCAACCGCCAGGTGCGCCGCATGACGGCCGCCGTAGGCCACCCCACGCTGCGGCTGATTCGTGCGGCCATCGGACCCTACACGCTGCAGGGGCTGGCGCCGGGAACCTGGGCGGATTGACGTGATACACCCCCTGCGCGGCTTTGCCGCTTCCCCCGCTCTCGCACTGCGGCGCAATGCGGGCAGGGGGACGCGGCCCTCGCACGCAAGCGAAGCGCCGCAGCAGCGGCTTGGCGGCCCTTGCTTGGCTGCCCTGGCCTGGGCCATGCCCGTTTCATGGGTCGCGGGTGGTGCAGCGCACCATCAAAACAATATGGCCTTGCCGCGCTATTCCATCGCGGGCTCGCCCAGGACCAGGTAGCGCTTGATGAGGTCGAAAAAGCTGTCGTAGAAGGTGTCCGAGGCAATGGTTTCACTGCCCACCTTGACCAAGGCTTCGTCGCTGGACAGCAGCGGCAGCGACACCGAGCCCACGCCCCCCACGCCCAGGCTGGCAGAGTTGTTGCTCTTCTTGAGGGTGTACTGCTCCTGCACGGCGGTCACAAACCCCAGGCTGACCTTGCCCTGGGCGCTTTCTGGAACGCACACCACACGGATCATCATCTGCAGGTGGGCGTCGGCCTCGGGCTGAAAGTTCTTCTTGCCTTCCACCATCTCGGCCACATGGGTGTTGATGATGTAGCCCTGGCTCAGCAGGGCGCGCCGGGCGGCCTCGCAGGTCTGCGCGGGCGAGGCGTCGAACAGGCGCGAATAGGTGGCCACCGAATCAAAGCTTTCCTGCGGCGAGAACACCTTGGACGGTGCGGCGCACCCGGCCAGCAGGGCCGACAGGACCACAAGGCACAGAGCAATCATCTGGCTCCAGCGCGCCAAGGGCACATGGGCGGCAGTGTGAAAAAGGGTGCGTTGGGGCATCCAGGGCAGACTCAAAACCGGGCACTCCTCGGGATGAAAATTGTCTCGGGCATCGCGGAACCATGAATCATGCCACCCCGCTGCGCAAAGCCTGTTCAGACAGCAAAGCGGGGCTCTGGTTCCCCGCAACGGGGCCCGGGCCAATGGCATCGCACAATGGCGATTTTGCCCGGGCGGGCTGGTGCAGCGTCGCAAGATGCCGCCACCAGCGCCCGCCGGGCCTCAGACAGAGGGGGTTCCATGAAGATTGCGGTAATGGGCGCGGGCGCCGTGGGCTGCTACTACGGTGGCATGCTGGCGCGCGCAGGCCATGAGGTCACCTTGATTGCCCGCGCGCACCACGCCGAGGCCGTGAACGCCCAGGGCCTGCTGCTCGAAACGCAGGCCTTTGCGCAGCGGGTGCGCGTGGCGGCCGGCACCGATGCCAGCGCCGTGCGCGGCGCGCAGTGGGTGCTGGTGTGCGTCAAGTCCACCGACACCGAAAGCGCGGGCCGCGCGCTGGCCCCGCACCTGGCCGAGGGCGCGGTGGTGCTCAGCCTGCAAAACGGCGTGGACAACGCCGAGCGCCTGCAGGCCGTGATCGGGCGCCCCGTCATCCCGGCCGTGGTGTACGTGGCCACCGAAATGGCCGGCCCCGGCCATGTGCGCCACCATGGGCGCGGCGAGCTGGTCATTGCCCCCTCGCCCACCAGCGCGGACATCGCCACCACCCTGGGGGCAGCGGGTGTGCCGGTGCAGATTTCCGACGACGTGGCCGGCGCACTGTGGGCCAAGCTGGTGCTCAACTGCGCCTACAACGCCTTGTCGGCCATCACCCGGCTGCCCTATGGCGAGATCATGAACAGCCCCGGCCTGGCCGTGCCCCAGGCGATGCAGGACATCGTGGACGAATGCCGCCAGGTGGCGCAGGCCAGCGGCATCGCACTGCCTGCAGACACCCTGGATGCCGTACTGCGTCTCGCAGCCACCATGCCCGCGCAGATGTCCTCCACCGCGCAGGACCTGGCGCGCGGCAAGCGCAGCGAGATCGACCACCTCAACGGCTTCATCGTGCACCGGGGCGAGGCGCTGGGCATTGCCACGCCCGTCAACCGGCTGCTGCACACGCTGGTGCGGCTGCTGGAAAAAAACCTGCCCGCCGCGCAAGGCGGTGCCGCATGAGGGCCGTCGCACGCCACCTCGCACACGCACCGCACTGGCTGCACCGGGGGCTGGTGGTGGGGTTCTGGGCTCTGGCGCTGTGCGTTGCGGTACTGTCGCTGATGCCCGTTGCCTACCTGCCGCCACCGGTCTTCAGCGTGTGGGACAAGGCCCAGCACGCCCTGGCATTTACCGCGCTGGCCGCACTGGGCCTGCTGGCCTATCCGCGCCGGCCCTGGCGCCTGGCCGTGGGCTTGCTGGCTTTTGGCGGCGCCATCGAACTGGCGCAGGCCGCCACCGGCTGGCGCTATGGCGAATGGGGCGACTGGCTGGCCGACGCCGTGGGCCTGGCGGCGGGAAGCGCGCTGGCATGGCGCTCCCGGCACCGGAGGGCCCCGCCTGCGGCATCACCACGGGGCAGTACGACGGGTTTATAGTCGCCTGCTCGCTGCGCGCACTGCCTGCGCCGGCCGCCACGCGCCCATCGCCATGGGCCTGATTTGCTCCATCCCCAGTACCCGTGCCCGTTTCTGTCCTGCTCTGCCTGGTCGTCGCCATCAGCGACGGCGATACCCTCACCGCCCGCTGCGGCACACCCGGCGCCTACCAGCAGGTGAAAGTGCGCATCGCGGCCATCGACGCCCCCGAGCGCAAGCAGGCCTTTGGCCAGAAGTCACGGCAGCACCTGGCGCAGATCTGCTTTCGGCAGCGCGCCACGCTGCACGCCCTGTCACACGATGCCTATGGCCGCACCGTGGCCAACGTGCGCTGCGGCACCACCGATGTGGCAGCGGCGCAGGTCAGCGCAGGCCTGGCGTGGGTGTACACGCCCTATGCCGACCAGCACCCGCACCTGGCGCCATTGCAGCAGCAGGCCCGCGCCAGCCGCAAGGGCCTGTGGGCACAGCCGCGCCCGCTGGCGCCGTGGGCCTATCGCCACCGGCACCAGCGCTGAGTGCAGGCGGGTTTCAGGCGGCAGGCCGGGCATTGAAAACGCCGCTGAGCAGTTCGGTGAGCCGCTCGGCCCCCATCTTGAAGCCGCAGGCCTGCGCATGGCCGCCGCCGCCCATGCTTTCGGCCAGCGCAATGCAGTCGAAATTGCGCTGCGCACGCAACCCCACCTTCACGCCCTTGGCGCCCGCGCTCCACATCAGCGCAAAGGTACCCGTCTTGGCCGACAGCATGTCGCCCACCAGGCTGTGGAACATGCCGGGCGCGTTGACCATCAGGCCCTCGATGCCGTTGAACACCAGGGACTGCGCGCCCTCGGCCAGGTCAGCGGCGAGCTTGCGGTATTTTTCATCCATGGCCGCGCCCCGCGCCATGAAGGCCGCGACCTGGTCGGGGGTGAAGGCAGCAATCTCGCGCCAGCGCGCAAAGCTCTGGGGCTCCATGTCGAGGGCCGACAGAAAGGCCGCGCTTTCGGGGAACTCCCATTTCCAGATGTCGCGGTCCTCGATGTATTTCAGCAGCTCCGGCACGGGCTGGCCGGGGTGGAAGAACTCCCACGCCAGGCGCGCGCCCGACTTGTGCATGTCAAAGTGCACCACGCCGCAGCGGCAGGCAAAGCCGGTGAGTTTTTCGGCGGCGCTTTTGTGGTGGTCCAGCATCACCAGCTTGGCGGCACGCTCTTCGATGGCCTGCAGGATGTCGGCCGCGAACGAAAAATCGAGGATGTACACGGCGCGGCCGGCCACGGCGGGCAGGTCGTCCACCGTCTTCACGTCGCCATGGTCCAGCCCCAGGTATTCAGCGCTGTCGCCGTAGTACAGCCATGCGGCCAGTGCGGCGCCAAAGCCATCGGGGCAATTGCGGCCGTGGTACAGGACCAGGGGAGCGGGGTCGTTCTTGTCGGGGGCAACCAGCAGTTGCAGAGGGAGAATGGTTTTCATGGTGCCTGCGATTGTCGCGTGCGTGCATGGCGAAAGCGCCATGACCCGAATGCACGCCACGCAGGCAGCACAATGCCCAGCCACAGCCTTGCCACCATGACAATCCCCATGACGCCCCTCTTGCACATTCTCTGGCGCGACGCGCACCTGGTGGCCGTCTACAAGCCCGCGGGCTGGCTGGTGCACCGCACGGGGCTGGACGCGGGCGAGACACGCTTTGTGATGCAGACCCTGCGCGACCAGCTGGGCCAGCATGTGTACCCCGTGCACCGGCTCGACAAGGGCACCTGCGGCGTGCTGGTGATGGCGCTGCACAGCGATGCGGCCCGCGCGCTGTCGCAGGCCTTCGAGCACGGTGCCACCACCAAGCGCTACCTGGCCCTGGTGCGCGGCTGGGCACCTGACGCCATCGAGGTGGACCATGCGCTCAAGCCCGACGACGCCCCTTCGGATGCCGCCGTGCAGGACGCACACACCCGTTTTCGCCGCCTGGCGCAGCTCACGCTGCCCGAGGCCAGCGACGCACGCTTTGCCAGCACCCGCGCCTCGCTGGTGGAGGCGGTGCCCACCACCGGCAGGCGCCACCAGATCCGCCGCCACCTCAAGCACCTGGCGCACCCGATCATCGGCGATGCCACCCACGGCAAGGGCCCGCTCAACCGCTGGTGGGCCGAGCGGCTGGGCCAACAAAGGCTGTGGCTGCATGCCTGGCAGCTCACGGTGCCCCACCCGGTGACGGGCGTGGCCCTGGCGTTGGACAGCGGCCTGCAATGGCCCGCAGGAAACCAGCCCGGCGCAGCCTGGGATGCCACCCCTGCGGAGCCAGCGCACTGCGATGACTCTCCCACCACCGACTGGCAACGCCTGCTGGCACGCCTGCCGTGGGAGTCGTCAAGCGGCGCACGCTAGCCTGGCTGCGCAGGCCGGCCTGGAGCGCCCTCAATCTATCGCTACATCTTTAAGAGCACGTAGCGCTTTATCATCCAGCGTTACAAGCCCATTTGAACTCCCGCCCCATGCAAGCCGAAGACATCCTCCATTTCTGGTTCGAAGAACTCTCGCCGGCGCAGCACTTTGCCCAGGAAGACGCCATCGACGCCATGATCCGCGTGCGCTTCGGCCCCACCTGGGAGGCGGCGCAGCGCTGTGAGCTGTGGCGGTGGCGCGCCACGCCGCAAGGCCGCCTGGCCGAGATCGTGGTGCTCGACCAGTTCTCGCGCAACATCCATCGCGGCACGCCGCTGGCGTTTGCACAGGATGCCCAGGCCCTGGTGCTGGCCCAGGAGCTGGTGGCCGGCGGCCATGATGCAGCCCTGCCGCCGGCGCAGCGCGCCTTTGCCTACCTGCCCTACATGCACAGCGAATCCAGCGCCATCCACGCCCAGGCCATGGTGCTGTTTAACCAGCCAGGGCTGGAGTCCAACCTGCGCTTCGAAGTGGCGCACCGCGACATCATTGCGCGCTTTGGCCGCTACCCGCACCGCAACGCCGCGCTGGGGCGCGTATCCACGCCCGGCGAGCTGGCGTTTCTGGCCCAGCCCGGCTCGTCGTTCTGAGCGGGCGCCGCACCGTCACGACCGGCGCGTGAACCGCACCGAGTCCCACTCCCAAGGCCCACCAGCGGCCGCCCCGGCACAGGCAGGCCCTGCCGTTTTGTGACGTACCATCACCCCGAGTGGTCCCATCCCGAGACCCGCCCAGGAGGATTCATGGCCAAAGGACAAATGCACAACAACAAGATGGCAAAAAAGCCGAAGAAAGACACATCGCCCCCCAAGGAGGGCCACGGTTCCGACCGCCCCATGCCGCCGGTCACGGCGGTCATTCCCCGCGGCAAGGACAAGAACAAATAGGCGACCGCAGGCGGGCGGCTGATCAGGGCTGGCGGGTGCCGCTGCCCTTTTTCTTGCGGTTTTCCCGTGCCTGCTTCCTGGCCTCGCGCTCGGCCTCCAACAGGGCGGCGGCGGCCCGCCAGGCCTCGAATTCGGCCGGCGTTTCCAGCGTGATGCGCCCCAGAATGGCGGTGCGAAAGTCCGTCATCACGATCTCGGCGGTTTTTTGCAGGTTGACGCGCCCGCCGCCCAGCATGGCGCCGCGTTTTCTGCCAATGGCTTCGAGCAGTTCCTCGTCGTGCATCCCGGCCACCACGCCCGCAGGCAGGCCCAGCCTGTAGCGGACCTCCAGCAGCGGGGCATAGTTTTTCTGCAGGCGGCGCAGCAGCTCCAGCGCCACCAGTTCCTCGTCGTAGGCATTGCGGCCAACGGCGCCGCTGGCGGCCAGGTTGTAGCCGCTCTCGACCACGCTGATGCGCGGCCAGAGCATGCCGGGCGTGTCCCAAAGGTAGAAATCGTCGGCCAGCGTGATGCGCTGCTCCAGCTTGGTGATGCCGGCCTCGTCGCCGGTCTTGGCCTGGCGCTTGCTGGTGAGTGTGTTGATGAGCGTGGACTTGCCCACGTTGGGCACGCCGCAGATCAGCACACGCATGGGCTTGGCCATGCCGCCCCGGCCGGGGGCCAGCAGGTGGCAGGCGTCGATGAGCTTGCGCGCGGGCGCCGGGTCGGATGCATCAAGCGGCACGGCGCGCGTGTCGGGCAGCGCGTTGTACCAGTCCAGCCACAGCGCGGTGCGCTCGGGGTCGGCCACGTCCTGCTTGTTGAGCACCTTGAGCGTGGGTTTGTGGCCCGTGAGTTCGGCCAGCAGCGGGTTGGCGCTGGAGCCGGGCAGGCGCGCGTCCAGCACCTCGATCACCACATCAATGTCCTTGATGCGTTCGGTGATGGCTTTTCGGGTCAGGTGCATGTGACCGGGGAACCACTGGATGGCCATGCGAGGGGGTACTTTCTTGTAGTTTGGGTGCGGGCTGAGGGAGGCAAGGATAATCGCGTCCCGTCTCCTCACGTTCCACGCCTGCCATGCCCGCACCATCCCGCCGCCCCGCCAGCCCCGCCGACAAGGCAGACAAAGAGCTTTTGTTCAAGGGGGTCACTTGCGCACTGATCGGCCTGGTGGTGCTGATCGCGCCCTATGTGGCGCGGTCGCCCGGCGTGCAGGACATCATGGCGCAGTCGGCACTGGTGGGCTGGTTTGCGCTGGTGCTGGGCGGCGCGTTCCTGGTGCGCTATGCCATGCGCCGCGCAGCGGCGGCCAAGGCACGCGACCGGCAGTGACGGCGGCCCTGCGGATGCTGGAACCCGCCCGCGCCACCGACGCCCCCTCGGCCCGCGCCATGTTCGAAGTGCTGCAGCAGCAGGCCCGTGCCCAGGGCCTGGCGCTGCGCGAGCCTCCGACCGAGCCCACCACCTGCTGCGGACGCGGCTGCAATGGCTGCGTGTGGGAGGGCTACCTCGATGCGGCCGAATACTGGAGGCAAGAGGCGCTGCTGCAGATTGATCCTGTAAATTTCGCATGAAATAGGCCTGCAGCGCTTTCTGAATAAGCGCAAGCAGCTATCATTTTTTCACAACAACAAGCTCCCGATACCCATGGGGATGTCCAGCGGGTCTGATGGCTCGCAGCCAGACCGTTGCTTCCATGTGGCCGCTTCATTGGTCATCGCACGATCAACGGGGCTGTATCTGGCCGGCTGCTGTCGGTCACTACCGGTCATTGGCCAGTTGTGCCGAAAGCAGCCATGGCGAATGGCTAAAGGGTTAATCTGTCGAGATCGTGATCTTGAGGAGGCGTGATGATGCCACCCATGCTGAAAATGATTAGTCGGGCACTGACGGGATTGCTCCTCGCAGTGTTGCTGTCTGGTTGCGCTTCTACTCCAGGGCGCGATCAACCTTTGGGATACGTCGTTTCGACAGCGTTCTCGCCCGACGGCCGGACTATCGCTGCCGCCACGAACGAAGGAGAGGTAGCCTTGTTCGACGCGCAACCGTTGTTATTCAGGCGACTTTTGACCCGGGAAGTTGATAAGACACCTATTCGACGGAGCTACCTTGATGTGATTGCGTCGGTCTATCGCCCAATACCACTCACGTTCTCGCCGGACGGAAGCCTACTGGCAGTGGGTGCCATTTCGGGCAATGTTGTTGTGTGGGACGTCGCCTCAGGTATGGAGAAATACCATTCGCCGGCCGGGGGGCAAATTGTCGATCTCATCTTTTCTTCTGATGGACAAGTGCTTATCAGCGCCGGGCCGGATTTGCTCTTGCGGCCCATGAAGAATACCGGACAGGCAAGCAGGGTCCAGTTACCACTTGGCGCCAAGGCTACGGCCACTGCTATGTCTCCAGACGGATCGGTTTTGGTCGTGGGGCTTTCCACTGGAGAGATTGCGATATTTGATGCAACAAAACTCGTTCTGTTGTACAGCTCAAAAGTACATGAAGCACCGGTTACCGGCCTGGCTTTCCAGCGACAAGGCGGAATATTTGCGAGCACGGCGGGCGGATACGATTTGCGACTCTGGCAGCGTAGTCTGGCGGGGGGCTTCGAGAAATCCGATTTACCAGTTGCTGCCGCAACCAGTGCGGCCGGGACATTTGATAAAGCACAAGGTGGCGGACTACTGCTGTGGCTGCTTGGCACAATTCGAGGTTTTCAGATTGTCGGGGCTCCGACTCTAGGCGCGCCACCTCTTATCGGTGGATCTGAATCCAAGTTTGCCAAAGCTGCTCGGACCATTCCTCCTCATTGCGGATCGCAGGTAGCATTTTCCGCGGACGGGCGTTATCTCGCATCATCGGCAAACCTGATGATGTGCCCGGATTGCATAGGAACACTCGCGCCAGCTTTTCTAATGTTCGTAACTGATCTTGATAGCGGCACGACAACGACCGTGCGAGACTTGGGTTGCGACGTCGCGATCTCGCCGGATGGTCGGACTTTCACCACTGGCGGCCCAGGTGCCCCTCAGATTCGAGATAGCGTCACGGGGCAGCAACTACCTCGCAACTAAATGGAGCATTTCGATGTCGGTCTGCTCCTCTGGAAAATTTAGGGCTGGTATGGGTCGCAAGCTGCCCGCCTGTAGTGGCGGCAGCGCCAGGCCATGGCCTGGCCCACAAAAATCAGAGGGGATGCCCAAGAGCGCCCTGTTTCGTACATGACCCATGCCTGAAGCCATGCACCCTGGGCCCGGCATGTTCTGAACCGATCGAAGAACCAAGCCCACGCGAAAAAAAGTACAGGAAGCCTGCGGCATCTCGCGAATCCGGTATTCCTGGTAGCCCCCCAATGAACAGAGCGAGGGTTCGACCGGCAGATCAGCCCAGCCCCTGCGCCGCCATGTAGTGCTGGCGCCATTCTTCAAACGGCAGCGTGTCGGCTGCCTCGATGGCCTTTTGTGCCGCCATGGATTCGTCGGCCAGTGCGGCAAAACGTGCCTGCTGGGCAGCGCTCCAGGGCAAGGCCAGCAGCGCATCGCGCGCCAGGACGGACTGCTGGGTGCTGAAGCCGGTGAAGCTGTTGCCGTGCGCTTGCGCCATGCGTTCGAGCACGCGGGCCGAGGGTGTCTGCTCCGGATGAGCCAAGGTGGCGCGGGCGCTGGCCAGCGCGGCGCTGTAGTCGCTGCTGTGGTGCGTGGCATCCAGCGCGGCGGCCAGCGGCGCGCACTCTTGCAGCACCTGGGCGGCCCAGTCCACCAGCGGCACGCTGCGCCCGTTGCGCACCAGGCACAGGCCCGGTTCGCGGCCGCGCGCGGCCGTGAGGTGCTGGTTGTGCTTGAGCTCGGTGATCTCTTGCGGCGTGTCGGGCGGGCTGTCGGACAGCAGGCAGTGCAGCAGGAACACATCGAGCAGCCGCATGGTTTCGGCCGTGATGCCCACCGGCACGAACGGGTCCAGGTCCATCAGGCGCACCTCGACATATTCGACGCCGCGCTCGCGCAGCGCATGCAGCGGGCGCTCGCCGGGCTGGATCACGCGCTTGGGGCGGATGGTGCCGTAGAACTCGTTTTCGATCTGCAGCAGGCTGGTGCCCAGCTGGTTGTAGTCGCCCCCCGGGTTGACGATGCCCACGGCCTCGTAGGCGGGGTAAGGCTTGGTCAGCGCCTCGTGCAGCGAGTCGGCATAGCCACGGAGGCCGTTGTAGCTCACGGCCAGCGTGGCCTGCGCGTCGCTCTGGTAGCCCAGGCGGCCCATGCGCAGCGAGGTGGCGTGCGGCAGGTACAGCGCCTGTTCGCTCAGGCGCTGCATGGCGTGCGGGCGCCCCTGCGCAAAGCAGGGGCACAGCGCGGGCGAGGCGCCAAACAGGTACAGCAGCACGAAGGCATGGCGGCGGAAATTGCGGATCAGCGCGAAATACTGTTCGCTCGTCACACCGGGCATCGACCAGTTGTAGTGGATGCCGCAAATGGTCTGCATGCGCCGGCCATAGCGGTGGCCCAGGCCCATGCGGTACACGCTTTTGGCGCGCCCCACGTTGGAGCTGCCATAGCGCGCCAGCGGAATGGTCTCGTCGGTGGGCAGGCGGCAGGGCATGCTCGACGCCCACAGCATCTCGTCGCCCTGCTCGTGCAGCACGCGCAGGGCGAACTGGTGGATCTCGGTGAGTTCATCCAGGCACTGCTGCACGCCCCGGTGGGCGCCCGTGACCAGCTCGATCTGCGACTCGCTGTAGTCGGTGGTGATGTGGGGGTGGGTGAGCGCCGAGCCCAGCGCCGCCGGGTGCGGCGTGAGGGCCAGCTCACCCGTGGGCAGCACGCGCAGACCCTCTTTTTCGATGCCACGGCGGATGCCGGCCAGGGCCTCGGGGGGACAGGCGGTGATGTGTTGCTGCAAGGTGCTCATATCTTGGTTACCGATTTTCGGGGTCGGCCCGGAACTTAGCACGGCGCCGCGCCGACCGCCTGCCGCCCGATCAAGCCCTTGCGGCCAGGGCCTTGCCCACTTCGTTGCTGCCCTGGGCGGCGCCGCTTTGTGGTATCTGCTCGCCGGTGCGGTCGGTCGCCTCGGCCAGGCGCGCGGCCAGTTGCTCGGGCACATCGGCGCCCAGCCCCAAGTGGATGCCCTGCGTGAGCGTGATGTGCGCCGCCTCGAAGGTGCCCGCGCCCGCGCACAGGATGGTGCGCGTGGGCGCCGATTCATGCGCCAGCACCAGCATGGCGGGCACCACGGCCTCGGGCTTGAGCACGGCCAGCACCTCTTCGGGCATCAGGCCCTCGGTCATGCGGGTGGCGGCCGTGGGTGCCAGGGCGTTGACATGGATGTGGTGCTTGGCCCCCTCGATGGCCAGCGTCTGCATCAGGCCCACCTGCGCCAGCTTGGCCGCGCCGTAGTTGGCCTGGCCGAAGTTGCCATACAGGCCCGTGGACGAGGTGGTCATGACGATGCGGCCATAGCCCTGCGCCACCATGTGCGGCCACACTGCCTTGCAGCAATGGGCGGCGCCCATCAGGTGCACATCCATCACCAGGCGGAAGTCCGCCATGTCCATCTTGGCAAAGCTCTTGTCGCGCAGGATGCCGGCGTTGTTCACCAGAATGTCCACCCGGCCCCAGGCGTCGATGGCCTGCTGCACCATGGCCTGCACGGCGGCAAAGTCGGTGACCGAGGCACCATTGGCCAGCGCCTCGCCGCCGGCGGCGCGGATTTCATCGACCACCGCCTGGGCCGGACTGACCGAGCCGCCCTCGCCGTGCACGCCGCTGCCCAGGTCGTTGACCAGCACCTTGGCGCCGCGCGCCGCCAGTTCCAGCGCATGCTGGCGGCCCAGGCCACCGCCTGCGCCCGTCACGATAGCCACGCGGCCCTTGAATTCGATCGCCATGCTGCAATGACTCCTCTGTGCTGTGAATGTGCAAAATAGGGTTGCACTCTACGCCACAACGCCCCGCCCGCCAGTCCGGCCCGTGACTGCCAGGTCCACTGAAAGCCCCCATGCAGCCTGCCGCATCCGTTGATTCCGAAACTCCCCGCGCCGCCGCCACCGTGGTGCTGCTGCGCGAGGCCGACACCGGCCCCGAAGTGCTGCTGCTGCGCCGCCACGCCAAGGCATCGAACATGGCGGGGATCTATGTGTTTCCTGGAGGCAAGCTGGATGCCGAGGACTCCACCCTCGATGCAGCCACCCACCTCGACCAGCCGCACGCCACCTTGCATGCCAGTCTGAACGAACCCGACACCGACGGCCCCATCGCCGCCGGCCTGTACGTGGCCGCGCTGCGCGAGGCGCTGGAGGAATGTGGCCTGCTGCTGGCCGAGCCGCTGGATGCCGGAGCCCCCCTGGATGCCGACCAGGCGCGTGCGCTGCTGCGCGCGGGCCAGCCTTTTGCCCAGGTGCTGGCCGCACTGCGGCTGCGCCTGCAGACGCGCCATCTCGCGCCCTGGTCGCGCTGGATCACGCCGCTGGCACCCACCATGGGCACGCGCCGCTTTGACACCCGCTTTTTTGTCGCCCAGGCGCCCGCCGGCCAGACTGCACGGCACGATGACGAGGAAACCACCGACAGCGTGTGGCTGGCACCGCGCAAGGCGCTGGAGCAATACCGCGACGGCGCCATCGACCTGGCCCCGCCGCAGATCATGAGCCTGGCCCATCTGGCGCGCCACGCCAGCGTGGCCAGCGTGCTGAGCGCCGCACGCAGCCAGCGCCCGCCGCTCATCCTGCCCGAGCCGTTTGACCACGACGGCGTGCGCGTGCTCTGCTACCCCGGCGATGCCATGCACCCGGTGCGCGAGCGCGCCCTGCCCGGCCCCACGCGGCTGCACTACCGCGAGCGCCGCTTCACCCCCGAAGCGGGCTTTGACGCGCTGTTTGACTGACGCGCGAAAATGCTCCAGTGGCGCAGGTCAAGCCATTGAATTCATAGCTGATTCCATAGGCGCAGTAGCCCATTTTTTACTGAAAGAAGGATTCCCCATGAAAGCCAGCTGGAACGGCGTGATCGTTGCCGAGAGCGATGACACCGTGGTGGTGGAAGGCAACCACTACTTTCCCGAAAGCGCGCTCAAGCGCGAGTACTTCACGTTCAGCAACCACAAGACCACCTGCGCCTGGAAAGGGCAGGCCAGCTACCTGTCGCTGCTGGTCGATGGCGAGATGAACACCGACGCGGCCTGGTTCTATGCCGACCCCAAACCCGAGGCCGAAGAAATCCGCGGCCGCGTGGCGTTCTGGAAAGGCGTGCAGGTCACCGCCTGAGCCGCCTGCAGGCCGCGCCGGTTATCCCTGCCCGCGCTGGACAATCATGTGGATAAGTGTGGACAAGCCCTGTATGGCAGCGCCAAGTGCTTGATTTGTAAAGCAATCTCCTGCGTTGCCTGTTTTTTAGGCAGCACCGGCCGCAGCAATGCCGGTTTATCCCAGCCCGCACTGGACAATGGTGTGGATAACTTTTGACAAGTCCTGTATGGCGACGCCAAGTCCTTGATTCGTAAAGAAATCCATCACACCGCCCGTTTTTTAAGCAATCCCCGCGTGCACTTTCCATCACTATTCACGCTCCTGTTTCAATAGCTCTGACCGCTTGTTGGACAAGCGCTGCAGCCTCCTTGGATCCCAATCATGCCCACCGATGCCCGTGCACACAGCCCTGCCGCCGAGCGCAACAGCGGCCCCATCCTGGCGATGCTGCAGGCCCTGCTGCCCCAGCAGGGCGCCGCGCTGGAGATTGCCAGCGGCACCGGCCAGCACGCGGCCTGTTTTGGCGCAGCCTTGCCCGGCTGGACCTGGCAGCCCACGGATGCCACGCCCCAGGGTTTCGCCTCGATAGCCGCCTGGAGCGCCAACGCCCCGAACGTGCGGGCACCACTGCTGCTCAACGTGCTGTCCGATGCCTGGCCCGGCGCCGGCCCCGCCTTTGCCGCGCCGTTCGATCTGATCTACTGCGCCAACATGCTGCACATCGCGCCCTGGGCGTGCTGCGCCGGCCTGATGCAGGGTGCCGCACGCCACCTGGCGCCCACGGGGCAGCTCGTCACCTACGGCCCCTATCTCGAAGACGGCGTACCCACCGCCCCCGGCAACCTGGCGTTCGATGCCAGCCTGCGCGCACAGAACCCGGCCTGGGGCATCCGCGCCCTCGGCGACGTAGCCCGCGAAGCGCAGCAGGCCGGCCTTTACCTGGCCGCACGCCACGCACTGCCCGCCAACAACCTGCTGCTGGTATGGCAACGCACCGCCCCCAGCCACTGACCTGCCACGGAACCATGAGCGATTCTTTTCTTTCCCCCATGACAGCCCCCTTTTTCACGGCCCGCGTCGCACCCGGCGACCAGCAATGCGATGCCTGGCCCGACCAGCCGCTGCTGATCTCGCTCGAACAGGGCGGCATCGACTGGCCCAGCTCCTGCCGCAACGGCACCTGCCGCACCTGCCTGGGACAGCTGCGCCAGGGCAGCGTGCGCTACGAGGTGGAGTGGCCGGGGCTGTCGTCCGAAGAAATGGCTGAGGGCTGCGTGCTGCCCTGTGTGGCTTATCCCGTGAGCGATATCAAACTGCAGGCCGGCCCGGACTGAACTAAAATCGCCGGCTTCGGAGTTCTGCGCACCACGCCGGCCTCTGCACCGTGCGGCGGCGCCGCATCGCATGTTCTTTGGAGCGGGCCTGGCGGGCCCGCACAGCCGTCTGGCTTCGGGAACCTGCGCTGCCGCCCGACCGCTCACCGCGGCCCCCAACGAAAGCCCTCCCAATGAACACCCCCCTCATCCCCGCACACATCTCGCCAGTGCAAGACATCGTGGCCGAGATGCGCGCCGGGCGCATGGTCATCCTGGTGGACGAAGAAGACCGTGAAAACGAAGGCGACCTGGTCCTGGCCGCCGACCATGTCACGCCCGAAGCCATCAATTTCATGGCGCGCTTCGGCCGCGGCCTGATCTGCCTGACGCTCACCCGCGAACGCTGCGAGCACCTCAAGCTGCCGCCCATGGCCACGCGCAATGGCACCGTGTACAGCACGGCCTTCACGGTCTCGATCGAGGCCGCCGAGGGCGTGACCACCGGCATCTCGGCCGCCGACCGCGCGCGCACCATCCAGGTGGCCGTGGCCAAAGGCAGCCAGGCCGCCGACCTGGTGCAGCCCGGCCATGTCTTCCCGCTGCAGGCGGTGGACGGCGGCGTGCTCATGCGCGCGGGCCACACCGAGGCTGGCTGTGACCTCTCGACCATGGCCGGCTGCAGCCCCGCCGCCGTGATCTGCGAGATCATGAAGGACGACGGCACCATGGCGCGCCTGCCCGACCTGCAGATCTTTGCCGCCGAACACGGCATCAAGATCGGCACCATCGCCGACCTGATCGAGCACCGCAGCCGCAATGAATCGCTGATCGAGAAGATAGGCCAGCGCACCCTGCAGACGGCCTACGGCGAGTTCACCGCCCACGCCTACCGCGACAAGCCCAGCCGGGCCGTGCACCTGGCCCTGGTCAAGGGCGAGTGGAGCGCCGACGACGAGGTGCCCGTGCGCGTGCACGAGCCACTGTCGGTGCTCGATGCACTGGAGGTGAACCGCTCCATGCACTCGTGGGGCCTGGACACCAGCCTGCACTACATCTCCAGCCAGGGCCAGGGCGTGGCCGTGCTGCTCAATTGCGGCGAAAGCGCCGCGCAGTTGCTCGAGCAGTTCGAAGGCACGGCACGTGCCTCGCAGGCCCCCGAGCGCGGCCGCATGGACCTGCGCACCTACGGCGTGGGCGCCCAGATCCTGCGCGAAGTGGGCGTGCACAAGATGCAGCTCATGGGCCAGCCGCGGCGCATGCCCAGCATGGCCGGCTACGGACTCGAAATCACCGGCTACATCCCGAAGGAATAAACCATGTTTGGCGCAGACAAAGGAACAGCGGACAAGCTCGATGGCAAGAAACTGCACATCGGCATCGTCCAGGCCCGCTTCAACGAAGGCATCACCAACGCGCTGGCCAAGGCCTGCCTCGACGAGCTGCTGGCCCTGGGCGTGCCCGAAAAACACATCCAGCATGTGCTGGTGCCGGGCGCCCTGGAAGTGCCCGTGGCGCTGCAGGCCATGGCCGAAAGCGACCGCTTCGATGCACTGATCGCCCTGGGCTGCATCATCCGCGGCGAAACCTACCACTTCGAGCTGGTGGCCAACGAGTCCGGCGCGGGCGTGACCCGGCTGTCGCTCGACTACCAGCTGCCCATTGCCAACGCCATCATCACCACCGAGAACCTGGAGCAGGCGCTTGCCCGCCAGACCGACAAGGGCCGCGATGCCGCCCGCGTGGCGGTGGAAATGGCCAATCTGCTGGAAGAACTGTCATGAGCGATCCCACCACCCCCGCCGCGCCCCCGTCTGCAAGCCCCCCGAAGCAGGCCCGCACCGGGCTGAAAAGCAATGGTGTGCGCAAGGCGGCCTCCAAATCCAACCGCAGCCGCGCCCGCGAGTTTGTGCTGCAGGCGCTGTACCAGCATCTCGTGGGGCGCAACGAGGCCGAGGCCATTGATTCGTTCACGCGCGACCTGGCCGGCTTTCACAAGGCCGATGCCGCGCACTACAACGCCGTGCTGCACGGCTGCATCGACGCCGCCGCAGAACTTGATGCCCTGATCACGCCGCTGCTCGACCGCAAGATGGCCGAGATCTCGCCCATCGAGCGCGCCGCCATGTGGATCGGCGTGTACGAGTTCCAGCACTGCCTGGATGTGCCGTGGCGCGTGGTGCTCAACGAGTGCATCGAGCTGGCCAAGGAATTTGGCGGCACCGATGGCCACAAGTATGTGAATGCCGTGCTCAACGGCCTGGCACCCCGCCTGCGCGCAGCCGAGGTGGCGGCCGACAAGGGCGCAGCACCCGCAGCCGCCGGCACCAGCGCCAGCGCCTGAACCGGCAGCCCAGGGGCCGCCTGCGGCCCGCATTCTTTCGCCACCCCGCCCCGCGCGGGCAGGACCTCTCCCCATGAAGTTTTCCAGGCGCGCCGAGCGCATTGATCCGTTTTATGTGATGGAAGTGGCCAAGGCCGCACAGGCCATGGCCCGCGAGGTGGCGGGCAGCAGCCAGCCCATGATCTTCCTGAACATTGGCGAGCCCGATTTCACGGCGCCCCCGCTGGTGCAGGAAGCCGCCGCACGCGCCGTGCACGACGGCGCCACGCAGTACACACAGTCGCTGGGCTACGAGCCCCTGCGCGAGCGCATCAGCGGCTGGTACCAGCAGCGCTTCGGCGTCCACGTGCCGGCCCGCCGCATCGTGGTCACGGCGGGCGCCTCGGCGGCGCTGCACCTGGCCTGCCTGGCACTGATCGAGGCCGGTGACGAGGTGCTGATGCCCGACCCCAGCTACCCCTGCAACCGGCATTTCGTGAGCGCCGCCGAAGGCAATGCCGTGCTGGTCCCCACCACCGCCGCCGAACGCTACCAGCTGAGCGCCGAGAAGGTGCAAGCGGCCTGGAACAGCAAGACGCGCGGTGTCCTGTTGGCCTCGCCCTCCAACCCCACGGGCACATCCATTGCACCCGACGAGCTGCGCCGCATCCACGGCGTGGTGCAGGAGCGCGGCGGCGTGACGATGATCGACGAGATCTACCTGGGCCTGTCGTACGACGACGCCTTCGGCCAGACGGCGCTGGCCATCGACGACAGCGTCATCAGCATCAACAGCTTCAGCAAGTACTTCAACATGACGGGCTGGCGCCTCGGGTGGATGGTGGTGCCCGATGCCATGGTGCCCGTGGTCGAGCGCCTGGCGCAGAACCTGTTCATCTGCGCCAGCACCGTGTCGCAACTGGCGGCCATGGCCTGCTTCGAGGCCGAGAGCATCGCCGAATACGAACGCCGCCGTGCCGAGTTCAAGGCCCGCCGCGACTACTTCATCCCCGAACTGCAGGCCCTGGGCCTGGCCGTGCCCGTGATGCCCGACGGCGCCTTTTATGCCTGGGCCGATTGCACTCGCGCCTGTGAAAAACTCGGCGTGCAGGGCAGCTGGGATTTTGCGTATGAAGTCATGCGCCGGGCCCATGTGGCCGTGACGCCGGGGCGCGACTTCGGCACCTTTGACCCCCAGCGTTTCGTGCGTTTTTCCACCGCCAATTCGATGGCGCAGTTGCAGGAATCGGTGGCGCGCCTGCGCTCGCTGCTGGGCTGATGACCGCCATGGCGTTCGAATTCCCCATCCGCATCTACTGGGAAGACACCGATGCCGGCGGCATCGTGTTCTATGCCAACTACCTCAAGTTCTTCGAGCGTGCCCGCACCGAATGGCTGCGCTCGCTGGGCCTGGGCCAGCAGCGATTGCGGGAACAAACGGGCGGGATGTTCGTCGTAACCGATGCCCGCCTGCGCTATCTGCGCCCGGCCCGCCTTGACGATGCACTCATTGTTACCGCCCATTTGCAGGAAACAGGCCGTGCATCCTTGACAATAGTGCAGCAGGCGCTATTGAATAATGAGCAAATGTCCAGCCAACCACCCATTCTGCTGAGCGAAGGCACCATCCGTATCGGCTGGGTGGACGCCGCGAGCATGCGCCCCGCAAGAATCCCGAACACCCTTCTGGAACAACTTTCATGAATTCCCAAGACATGTCCATCGTCTCCCTGGTGCTGCACGCCAGCTGGGTGGTACAACTCGTCATGCTGCTGCTGCTGGGCGTCTCCGTCGCCAGCTGGGCCGCCATCTTTCGCAAGCTGTTCGCCCTCAAGCGCGTAAAGGCGCTCAACGAGGATTTCGAGCGCGACTTCTGGTCGGGCACCAGCCTCAACGACCTGTACGCCAGCGCCGCGCAGAACGCCAAGAGCGCCGGGCCGATGGAACGCATCTTCGCCAGCGGCATGCGCGAACACCAGAAGCTGCGCGAACGCCGCATCACCGACCCCGGCACGCTGCTCGACGGTGCCCGCCGCGCCATGCGCGCCAGCTTCCAGCGCGAGATGGACGTGGTCGAATCCAGCCTGTCCTTCCTGGGCTCGGTGGCCTCGGTCAGCCCCTATGTGGGCCTGTTCGGCACGGTGTGGGGCATCATGCACGCCTTCACGGGCTTTGCCGGCATGGAGCAGGTCACGCTGGCCACCGTGGCGCCCGGCATCGCCGAAGCGCTGGTGGCCACCGCCCTGGGCCTGTTTGCTGCCATTCCCGCCGTGATTGCCTACAACCGCTTCGCGCGCGACATCGACCGCGTGGCCACCCACCAGGAGACCTTCATCGAGGAGTTCTCCAACATCCTGCAGCGCAACCTGGGCGCCCACCCCGGCTCGCCCTCGGGCCACTGAGATGAAGTACATCCCCCTGAGCCGCTTTGCGGCTTCCCCCTTCTCTCGCAGCGCTATGCACTGCGGGAAGGGGGACGACGCCAGCGCGGCGGGGCGGCCCTTGCGCGGCGTCTGCCGGCCTCGGGCGTGCCAGTTTTATCCGCTGCGCACACTGCGCAGCGCAACGGAGAGCTGAAATGCCCGCAATGGCCTCGCGCAACGGCAGCCGCCGCCGCTCCATGAACGAGATCAACATGGTGCCCTTCATCGACGTGATGCTGGTGCTGCTCATCATCTTCATGGTGACGGCGCCCATGCTCACGCCCAGTTCGGTCAATGTGCCCTCCGTCGGCAAAGGTGCCAAGGTGCCCAAGACACGCGCCGACGTGATCGTGGAGAAGGACGGCAGCGTGCGCTTCAAGGCCGACGGCAACGAGCGCCCGGTGCCGCTGCAAAGCCTGGGCGCCACGGCCAGGAACTGGCTCAAGGACCAGCCCGACGACACGCCCGTGCTCATCAGCGCCGACAAGAACGTTTCCTACGAATCGGTCATGAAGGCCATGTCGGCCCTGCAACAGGCCGGTGTGCCCCGCGTCGCACTGGCCGTCAAGAGCGGCGGCTGAGCGCCGACCCGCCCCCATAGAAATCGCATGCACGCCCACGACGACCGCGACCAGTTTGCCCCGCCCCGCCCGCCGGCCCGCCTGCGCGCCATTGTGCTGGCCGTGCTGGCGCACGCCATCCTGATTGGCGCGCTGACATGGGGCGTGAACTGGAAAAGCAGCGCCGACATGCCGGCCGTGGAGGCCGAACTGTGGTCGGCCGTTCCGCAGCAAGCTGCGCCCCGTGCGGTCGAGCCCCCGCCGCCACCGCCCGAGCCGGTGCCCGCGCCGCCCCAGCCCACCCCTGCCCCGCCACCACCGCCCCCGCGGCAGGCAGCGCCGGACACCCGCCAGGCCGATATCGCCCTTGAGCGCGAGAAAAAGCGCCTGGAGAAAGAAAAGAAAGAGCTCCAACAGCAGCTCGAACGCGAGAAGCGTGAACGCGAGCGCAAGGAAGAAGAGCGCCGCGAACGCCTGGCGCATGAGAAGGAGCTGCACGAGAAGCAGTTGGCCGAACAAAAGAAGCTGGAGCAGCACAAGGCCGAACAGGAAAAGCAGAAAAAGCAGGAAAAGCAAAAGCAGCTGGCCGAGGACAAGAAGCGCCAGGCCCAGGAAGACCAGCGCAAGCAGGAAGCCGCCGAAAAGGCCAGCGCAAAAGCTGCCGAAGCCCGCCGGCAGGAAAATATCCGCCGCATGCAGGGCCTCGCCGGCGCCACGGGTGGCGAAACCGCCACCGGCAACGCAAAGCAAAGCTCTGGCCCCTCGGGCAGCTATGGCGGCAAGGTGGCGGCCAAGGTCCGGCCCAACATCGTGTACCCCGATGCGGTGGCAGGCAACCCACGCGCCGTGGTGCAGGTGCGCGCCGCCCCCGACGGCACCATCGTGGGCACGAAACTGATCCAGTCCAGCGGCAACAAGGCCTGGGACGACGCCGTGCTGCGCGCACTGGACAAGACCGGGTCGCTGCCCCGCGATGTGGACGGGCGCGTCCCGTCCACGCTGGAGATCGGGTTTCGCCCGCAGGACTGAAAAATCCGGCGCCCAAGCTGGGGCCCTTGGGCTCCGCTGCGCCGGCATGCGCCCGCCCTGAGACTGCTGCTTTACTGCGGTAACGCAGAGCCTTTTCCCTGGCCTTGGCCACAATTGATACATGACCCTGAAAAGCCCCGAACTGCTGCTGCCTGCCGGCTCGCTCGCCAAGATGCGCGCCGCCTACGACTTCGGCGCCGACGCCGTCTATGCCGGCCAGCCGCGCTATTCCCTGCGCGCGCGCAACAACGAGTTCCGCCTGGAGCAGATCCAGCAGGGCATCGAGGAAGCCCATGCGCGCGGCAAGAAGTTCTTTCTCACCAGCAACCTGCTGCCGCACAACGACAAGGTGCGCACCTACCTGCGCGACATCGAGCCCATCATCGCCATGCGGCCCGATGCCCTCATCATGGCCGACCCCGGCCTGATCATGATGGTGCGCGAGCGCTGGCCCGAGGCGGAGATCCACCTCTCGGTGCAGGCCAACACCACCAACTACGCGGCGGTGAAGTTCTGGCAGCAGGTGGGCATCAAGCGCATCATCCTGTCACGCGAACTCTCGCTCGACGAGATCGCCAGGATCCGCCAGGAATGCCCCGACATGGAGCTCGAAGTGTTCGTGCACGGCGCGCTGTGCATTGCCTACTCGGGCCGCTGCCTGCTCTCGGGCTACTTCAACCGCCGCGACAGCAACCAGGGCACCTGCACCAACGCCTGCCGCTGGAACTACGCCACGCAGCCCGCAGCCGTGGACCCCAACACAGGCGAAGCCATGGCCCAGCGCATGGACGGTGACTTCCACTTTCAGCAGGCCCAGGAGGACGACAACGCGGCCTTTGCCGCCTGCGGCGGCGGCGCGCGCCACCCGCTGGCCGACCAGGTCTATCTGCTCGAAGAAAAAGAACGCCCCGGCCAGCTCATGCCCATCATGGAAGACGAGCACGGCACCTACATCATGAACAGCAAGGACCTGCGCGCCGTCGAGCATGTGCAGCGCCTGGTGGAGATCGGTGTCGACTCGCTCAAGATCGAGGGGCGCACCAAGAGCCAGTACTACGTCTCGCGCACGGCGCAGATCTACCGCCGCGCCATCGACGATGCCGTGGCCGGCCGCCCGTTCAACCCCGAGCTCATCACCGAGCTCGAAGGCCTGTCCAACCGCGGCTACACCGCGGGTTTCCTGGAGCGCCGCCCCGCCAACGACTACCAGAACTACGAGACCGGCAGCTCCGAAAACCAGCGCAGCCAGTTCGTCGGTGAAGTCAAGGCCGTGCAAGACGGCTGGGCCGAGGTGGAGACCAAGAACCGCTTTGCCGTGGGCGACATGCTGGAGATCATCCAGCCCAGCGGCAACCGCACGCTGCTGCTCACGCAGATGCGGAGCCTGGATGGGGAGCCGATGCAAGTGGCTTCGGGCAGCCCGCTGCGCGTGCGCATTCCGTTGGATGCCTCTGAGGTGGGGACCTTGATCGCGCGCCTGCTGCAGCCTGCCGAGCTCAACGCCGGGCAGGGCTGATCCGCACCATCATTCCCGCGTCCGGCCATCCTCCGGCATGGGCAGGAAATCCTGTCCCTCGCTCAGGGGTGCGAACCGGTAGCTGGCCGGCGTGCGGCCCAGCTTCACGGGGGCTCCCAGGCCCTGGTAGCCGTCCAGGCGCACCACCATGTCGCGGTGCAGGGTGTGTGGATGCTGCAGGGCCTGCTCCACGTCCAGCACCGGGGCGGCGGGCACGCCGATAGCCATCAGCGCATCGGCCAGCGGCACACCGTCATAGGCAGCGAACGCCTGCTCCAGCAGGGGCTTGAGCACGGCACGATGCACCGAGCGCTGGCCCGCCGTGGCGAAACGCTCGTCGTCGGCCAGCGCTTGCTGGCCAATGTGCCCGCACAGCAGCCTGAACTGCCGGTCGTTGCCCACCGCCAAAAAGATAGGCGCTCCGCCCGTGCGGATCACGTCGTAGGGGTAGATATTGGGATGGGCATTGCCCGTGCGCTGCGGGATCTTGCCGCTCATGAACCAATTGGCCGCGTGCGGGTGCAAAAGTGACAAGCCCGAGTCGTACAGCGCGGCATCCACCAGCTGCCCCATGCCACTCCTGGCGCGCTCGTGCAACGCCAGCAGCACGCCGATCACGGCGTTCAGGCCCGTGACCATGTCCACCACCGGCAGGCCCACGCGCAGCGGGTCGCCGTCGGCCTCGCCGTTGATGCTCATGAGTCCGGCCATGGCTTGGATGGCGGCGTCGTAGCCCGGCAGGCTGCCCAGCGGGCCGTCGGCGCCGAAGCCCGTCACCCGGCACCAGACCAGGTGCGGAAAATCATGCCGCATCTGCTCGTAGCCTATGCCCCACTTTTCCATGGTGCCGACCTTGAAGTTCTCCACCACCACGTCGGCCTGGGCCATGAGCTCGCGCACGCGCTGCTGGCCGTCTGCGGCCGACAGATCGAGGAACTGGATGCGCTTGTTGCGGTTCAGGCCGAAGTAGTACGACGCCACGCCGTCGCGGAAGGGCGGCCCCCAGGCGCGCGTGTCGTCGCCCTGCGGTGGCTCCACCTTGAGCACATCGGCTCCATGGTCGCCCAGAATCTGGCCACACAGCGGCCCGCCCAGGATGCGCGAAAGATCGAGCACTTTGATGCCTGCAAGCGCGCCCGCGCAAGAAGGTGTGGCACTGGTATTCATGGGTGTGGATTCATCGTGTCAAACGCACCGCCGCTCACTTGGGCTGCGTGCTGAAAGTGGATTTGAAACGCTCCATCCGAACCTTCTCGCGGGTAAAGGTGTTCTTTGCGTACTGCGCGAACTCCTCCGAACTGCGGTAATTGAGCGGCTGGTTGAGCTGGTCGAGGATCTTGCGCCCCTCTGCCGACTCCAGTGCTGCCTTGAATGCGTCGTGCAGAATCCGTGCCCGCTCGGGCAACAAACCTTCCGGCCCCGCAATACCATACGGGGACTCAATCACTACATCGACACCCTCCTCGCGCAGCGTGGGCACATCCGGGAACTGCGGCACCCGCTTGGGCGTGAACATCACCAGGTAGCGCATCCGGCCGGACTGAATGTGCGATGACGCCATACCGGAGAGCACACCCGCATCGATGTGGCCACCCAGCAAATCGGTCGCCTGCTCCGCATCACCCTTGTAGGGCACGCGGTTGAAATCGACGTTCACAGTCTGCACCAACTCGCTCAGCACAATGCTGGGTGTCTGCACCGGCCCGGCTGCGCCGACGGAGATTTTGCCTGGGCGCTTACGTGCTTCGACCAGAAAATCGCTCCAGTTTTTCCAGGGCGCGTCCTGCCGCACGGCCAGCCCGAAGGTGTAATCCGTCATGCCCATGAGGTAGGTGAGCTTCATCGGATCGAAGTTCACGCGATTGAGGTAGGGCTCGCGGTAAACGCTGGCGGGCAGCACTGCGATGGTGTAGCCATCGGGCTGCGCACGCGCAAGCTCAGCTGCGCCAAAGGTGCCGTTGGCGCCTGGCTTGTTGTCAATGATGACGGGCTGCTTGAGCAGCGCACCAGCCTGCTGTGCGACCACGCGCAGGTGCGCGTCGGTCGGACCGCCAGCTCCGTAAGGAACTACCAGCCGAACCGGCTTGGCAGGAAATCCGTCAGGCTGAGCTGCTGCCACCGGATGAAGCGCCGTTGTCATTGAGCCCGCCATAGCTGCCACCAGCACTTGGCGGCGCGAAAACTTGTCGTTGTGCATATTTGTCTCCTGTGTCGTCCATGGGTGAGCAAGGCGCGGGTCAATCAAGCCGCACGCCTGACTGCTCAACCACCCTGGCCCATTTGTCAACCTCGGTCTTGATGAAGTGCCCCAGGTGGGCTGGCGTTTGGTCAGACGATGCCTCCAGCCCCTGCGCCGCAAAGGTCTGCTTGACCTTGTCTGTCGCCAACACGCGCGAGAACGCCTGGTTGAGCACCTTGAGGCGTTCGGCGGGCGTGCCCTTGGGGGCCACCACGCCGAAGAACACACTCACGTCATAGCCCTTCAGGTCGTTGCCGCCCAGCTCGGCGATGGTGGGTATGCCCGGCATGGCGCTGGAGCGCTTGGCCGTGGCCACGCCCAGGGCTTTCACCTTGTCGCTCTTGATGTAGGGCATGGCGGTGAGGATGTCGGTGAAGGTCATGTCCACCTGCCCCGCCAGCAGATCGTTGAGTGCCGGCCCCGTGCCCTTGTAGGGCACATGCACCAGTTGCGTGCCCGCCATGCCGTTGAACAGCACACCGGCCAGGTGCGAGGAAGCGCCATTGCCCGAGGAGGCGAAATTGAGCGCGCCGGGCTTGGCCTTCTCCTTGACGATCAGCTCCTGCACGCTGTTCACGCCAAGATTGGGGCGCACCACCAGGACGTTGGGCAGGTAGCCCACGTAGATGATGGGCTCGAAGCTGGTGCGCGGGTCGTATTTGAGGCCCTTGTACAAGCTGTGGTTGATGGCCAGCGGCCCCGAGGTGCCGAACATGATGGTGTAGCCGTCGGGGGTGGCACGCGCCACGGCATCGGCGCCGATGTTGCCGCCCGCGCCGGCACGGTTGTCCACCACCACGCTCTGGCCCAATTCGCGCGTCAGCTCGGTGGCCAGGATGCGCGCCATGGCGTCGGTAGGCCCGCCGGGCGGGAAGGGTACAACGAATGTGACAGGGCGCTCCGGAAATTTGTCCTGAGCCACGGCTGGCAGGGCTGCCGCCAGGGCGGCACCCGCGATCAGGCCGAACACGGCACGTTTGGCAATCTGCATGGTCTGTCTCCTTCTATGGTTTTATTAGCTGCTTGCGCTTGATAGATAAGCGCTTCCATCGCATTTCCCCACTGAGGGGTGCTGGGTTCCGGCCCCTATTCAGGCCTGCCAGTCGGCCGGCACGCCGCTATCGGCCAGCGGATCACGCGGCAGCACGCGGTGCGCCAGCACCAGCTGCGACAGGCGCAGGCGCTCGCTACTGCCGGTCTTGCCTGCCTCCCAGGCCATAGCGATGGCCGTGGTGCAGTGGTACAGGCCGGAGGCGGCCTGGCGCGCCAGCCACTCGCCCCCCTCCGCCGCGGCGCGCTCGCCCAGTTGGATGGCACGCGCCAGCGCCTGCTCCAGGGCCTGGCGGTAGGCAGCGGTGATGGCACCGGTCTCGGCCAGCAGGCCGCGCAGGTAGTCGTTGAGCACCGGCAGCGAGCCCTCGCGCTTGATGGCGCGCACCACGTCCAGCGCCACGATGTTGCTCGTGCCTTCCCAGATCGAGCCCAGATGGGCATCGCGCACCAGGCGCGGGTCGGCCCACTCCTCGATGTAGCCGCAGCCGCCGCGCACCTCCATGGCGTCGCCAGTGACCTTGCGCGCGTCGCGGCAGGCGCGGAACTTGATCAAGGGCGTGAGGATGCGCAGCAGCGCGTAGGCCGTCTTGTCGCCCGCATCCGAGCGCGCCAGCGTCTGCGCCGTCTGGAACACCATGGTGCGCGCCTGCTCGGCCGGCACGCGCAGCTTGTCCAGCTGCACGCGCATCAGCGGCAGATCCTGCAGGCGGCGGCCGAACGCCCAGCGCTCGCGGGCGATGAACTCGGCCTCGGCCACGGCGCGGCGCATCATGCCGGCCGAGCGCATGCCGTTCGAGAGGCGCGAATTGTTCACCATGTCGGCCATCTGCACGAAGCCTCGACCCTGCTCACCCACCAGGTAGGCCACGGCGCCGTCCATGCGGATCTCGCCGCTGGCCATGGAGCGCGTGCCCATCTTGTCCTTCAGGCGCACGATGTGATAGTGGTTGGTGCCGCCGTCGTCCTTGAGGCGCGGCAGCAGGAACAGCGAGATACCCTTCATGCCGGGCGGCCCGCCATCGACGCGCGCCAGCACCATGCCAAAGCCCGCGTCGGGGTTGGAGCAGAACCACTTCTCGCCATACAGGCGCCAAGTTCCGTCCTCCTGCGGATAGGCCATGGTCAGCGTGTTGGCGATGTCCGAGCCCGCGGCCTGCTCGGTCATGAACATCGACCCTTGCACGCTCGCGTCGAAATCCATGGCCAGCAGCGTGGGCAGGTATTTGTCCAGCAGCTTCTGCTCGCCGTATTTTTTGAGCGTGCGCGTGAGCGAATCCGTCATCGACAGCGGGCAGCACAGGCCGAACTCCGACTGCACGAACAGATAGGTCAGCGCGTACTTGACGATGGGCGGCATCTTGCCCTTCCAGCCCAGCATGTCATCACGGTGCGAGATCGCGGCCAGGCCGAACTGCTGGTAGGCGATCTTCTCCATCTCCACATAGGCTGGGTGCTTGACGATGCGCTGCACCTCCTTGCCGGCGCGCGAACGCATCTCCAGCGTCGGTGGGTTGCGGTCGGCCTCCAGCGCCCAATCATCCACGGCGCCGCCGGCCAGCTCGCCCATGCGCTCGAAGTATGGCTGCAGGTGGGCATACAGGTCGGCCGGCAGGTACAGCGCCAGCAGCTGCTGCAGCTCCTTGTCCTCGGTGTAATTGTTCACGTGGCCACGGTCGGGCACGGGGTGGGCGGCGGCGCTGGCCTGGGCCAGTGCGGTCATCTGGGTCGGGTCGTTGGCGGACATGGCAGTCTCCTGTGCATCATCGTGACCGCCATTGCATCAGCCTGAATCATTCAAGTCCAATATCATTAAACACTTCTTCAATATTTATCTTGAATTCTTATAGCCATGGAACTGCGGCTGCTGCACTACTTCGTGACCCTGGCCGAGGAACTGCACTTCAGCCGTGCGGCCCAGCGGCTGTGCATTTCCCAGCCGCCACTGAGCGTGGCCATCAAGCAGCTGGAGGAAGAGCTCCAGGCCCAGCTGTTCGAGCGCAGCAGCAAGGGCGTGCGGCTCACGGCGGCGGGCGAACATCTGCTGGGCAAGGCGCGCCAGCTGCTGGATTTGAGCCACCAGGCGGCCCAGGAAACGCGCGACGTGGCCCAGGGCACGCGCGGCCACCTTCGCCTGGGCTTCGTGGGCTCCAGCCTGTACCGCGGCCTGCCCCAGGCGCTGGAGCAGTTGCAGCGGTCCCACCCCCAGGTGCGTGTGGACATGCTGGAGGCCAACAGCGCCGAGCAGATCCAGGGCCTGCTGCAGATGCGGCTGGACGTGGCGCTGGTGCACTCCATCCAGCCACCCGCGGGCATTGCCAGCCAGTTGATCGTGGAGGAGCCTTTCGTGGTCTGCCTGCCGCAGCAGCACCCGCTGTGCGCGTGCGAGACCATCGACCTGTCCGAGCTACGCGATGACCGGTTGATTCTTTTTTCCAACCTGGTCTCGCCCACCTACCACCAGCGCATCTACGAGATGTGCCTGGCCCACGGCTTCGCACCCGAGGTGCGCCACGAGGTGCGCCACTGGCTGTCAGTGATCTCGCTGGTCTCGCTGGGCCAAGGCGTAGCCCTGGTACCTGCCGCGCTGGAACGCGTGGGCCTGCCGCGCCTGTTATTCCGGCCACTGCAGGGCACCCACCCATCGTCCGAAATGCTGGCGATGTGGCGCAGCGCGCCCGCTAATCCGCTGGTGCAGGCACTACTGACCCATCTGAGCTCAGCCGCAAAAACCTAGCCGCCCCTGCGCGATAGACCAGGACTATGCGCCCGAGCACATCCCCCGACGCGAAAACCCATGCGGCGCGCAAGTGGCGCATGTTTATCTTTTGGCAAGAGGACACCCTCCTTCGATCAACGCCAATAAATACAACAGCAAAAAGCCCGGTGCTCTTGCGAGCACCGGGCTTTTTTCTCAGCCGTGGAGGGCGGGAACCGCTCAGGCGGCTACGCCGTCGGCCACGTCCTTGTACTCGGCGATCTGGTCGAAGTTCATGTACTTGTAGATCTTGTCGCCGTTGGCGTTGATCACACCGATGTCGGCCAGGTATTCGGCCTTGGTCGGAATGCGGCCCAGCTTGGAGGCGATGGCCGACAGCTCGGCGGAACCCAGGTACACATTGGTGTTCTTGCCCAGGCGGTTGGGGAAGTTGCGCGTGCTGGTGGACATCACGGTGGCGCCTTCCTTCACCTGTGCCTGGTTGCCCATGCACAGCGAGCAGCCCGGCATTTCCATGCGGGCACCGGCGGCGCCGAACACGCCATAGTGGCCTTCTTCCGTGAGCTGGTGCGCGTCCATCTTGGTCGGAGGCGCCATCCACAGCTTGACCGGGATGTCCTTCTTGCCTTCGAGCAGCTTGGAAGCCGCGCGGAAATGGCCGATGTTGGTCATGCACGAGCCGATGAACACTTCGTCGATCTTGGCGCCGGCCACGTCCGACAGCGTCTTGGCGTCGTCGGGGTCATTGGGGCAGCAGACGATGGGCTCGGTGATGTCGGCCAGGTCGATCTCGATCACGGCGGCGTATTCGGCGTCGGCATCGGGTGCCAGCAGCTCGGGCTTGGCCAGCCAGGCTTCCATGGCCTGGATGCGGCGGCCGATGGTGCGCGCGTCGGCGTAACCCTGGGCGATCATGTTCTTCAGCAGCACGATGTTGCTGTTGATGTACTCGATGATCGGCTCCTTGTTCAGGCGCACGGTGCAACCGGCGGCAGAGCGCTCGGCCGAGGCATCGGACAGCTCGAACGCCTGCTCGACCTTCATGTCAGGCAAGCCTTCGATTTCGAGGATGCGGCCCGAGAAGATGTTGACCTTGCCCTGCTTGGCCACCGTCAGGAGCCCTGCCTTGATGGCGTACAGCGGAATCGCGTGCACCAGGTCGCGCAGCGTGACGCCGGGCTGCATCTGGCCCTTGAAGCGCACCAGCACCGATTCAGGCATATCGAGCGGCATGACGCCTGTGGCCGCAGCAAAGGCCACCAGGCCGGAGCCGGCCGGGAAGCTGATGCCGATGGGGAAACGCGTGTGCGAGTCGCCGCCCGTGCCCACGGTATCGGGCAGCAGCATGCGGTTGAGCCAGCTGTGGATGATGCCGTCGCCGGGCTTGAGCGAGATGCCGCCGCGCGTGCTGATGAAATCAGGCAGCTCGTGGTGCATTTTCACGTCCACGGGCTTGGGGTACGCAGCCGTGTGGCAGAACGATTGCATCACCAGGTCGGAGCTGAAGCCCAGACAGGCCAGGTCCTTGAGTTCGTCGCGCGTCATCGGGCCGGTGGTGTCCTGCGAGCCGACCGAGGTCATGCGGGGTTCGCAGTAGGTGCCCGGCAGCACGCCCTGGCCTTCAGGCAGGCCGCAAGCGCGCCCGACCATCTTCTGCGCCAGCGTGAATCCCTTGCCGGTGGCGGCGGGCACCTGCGGCAGGCGGAACATCGTGGAGGGAGCCAAACCCAGGGCCTCGCGTGCCTTGGTGGTCAGGCCACGGCCGATGATCAGCGGAATGCGGCCACCGGCGCGCACTTCGTCGAACAGCACATCGCTCTTGACCGTGAACTCGGCGATCACCTTGCCATCCTTGAGGGCCTTGCCTTCATAGGGACGCAACTCGATCTCGTCGCCCATGTTCATCTGGCTCACGTCGAGCTCGATCGGCAGCGCGCCGGCGTCTTCCATGGTGTTGTAGAAGATCGGCGCGATCTTGGAGCCCAGGCAGACGCCGCCGAAGCGCTTGTTCGGCACGAAGGGAATGTCTTCGCCGGTGAACCACAGCACGCTGTTGGTGGCGGACTTGCGGGAAGAACCGGTACCGACCACGTCGCCCACATAGGCCACGAGGTTGCCCTTGGCGCGCAGGTCTTCGATGAATTTCACCGGACCGCGCTTGCCGTCTTCTTCGGGCGTGATGCCGTCGCGCTTGTTCTTGAGCATGGCCAGCGCATGCAGCGGGATGTCGGGGCGGCTCCAGGCGTCGGGCGCGGGCGACAGGTCATCGGTGTTGGTTTCGCCCGTGACCTTGAGCACCGTGAGCTTGATGCTTTGCGGCACTTCGGGGCGGCTGGTGAACCACTCGGCATCGGCCCAGCTCTGCAGCACGGACTTGGCGAAGGCGTTGCCCTTGTCGGCCTTTTCCTTGACGTCATGGAACTGGTCGAACATGAGCAGCGTCTTCTTGAGCGCTTCGGCGGCCATCGATGCCACGGCAGCGTCGTCCAGCAGGTCGATCAGCGGCGTGAGGTTGTAGCCACCCAGCATGGTGCCCAGCAGTTGCGTGGCCTTCTCGCGGCCGATGAGGCTGCACACCTCCGTGCCATGGGCCACGGCGGCCAGGTAGCTGGCCTTGACCTTGGCGGCGTCGTCCACACCGGCGGGCACGCGGTGCGTGATCAGATCGACCAGGGCGGCTTCCTCGCCAGCGGGCGGGTTCTTCAGCAGTTCGATCAGTTCGCTGGTCTGCTTGGCGCTCAGGGGCAGTGGTGGAATGCCCAATGCAGCGCGTTCTGCCACATGGTCACGGTAGGCTTTCAACATCAATTTTCTCCGGTTGCGTTCTATTCAAAGTGGGGCGGGTGCGTGCCGGACACCGGACACACCGCAATCGTTATTGCTTGGCGATGGGCAGGGGCTCCAGAACGCTGGGGGGCGGGTTCTTCTTGATGGCCTCGGCCACCAGGCTCTGCTCGGGGCTCATGCACTCATCGGCCAGGCGCTGCCCGCGTTTCTGGTCCATGAGCATGGACTTGTTGGCAATCTGCAGCCAGACAGCGCCGCCCTTCTGGTCTTCCAGGCGCACGGTGCCGGTGGTGGTTGCGACCGGGGCCATGCGGTACTTGAAGCCCTTGCCTTCGACATCGAAATGGCCGGGCGAGGCAGGGTCGGCCTTGAGCGTGACGTGGGCACCCAGCTCGCAGGCGATGCGGCCGACATGCACGCGCTCGGCGATGGCCAGCTCGGCGGGCGACAGGGCCGCCTCGGCGGCCATGATGCCCGCCGCCACCTGCCCGGTGGCGGACCGGAGCTGGGTACGGCTGCTGGGAGGCTCCGCCTTGACCGTCTTGGTTTTGGCAGGGGCCTTGGTGGCCTGCTTGGCTGCGGGCTGGGAGGGAGTCTGGGCCAGCACGAAAGCAGGCGCCAGCAGCATCAGGGCAGAAGCGATAAGGGTTTTCATCAGAGATCCTGCGAATAGGGGTTCAGGGGAGGGACGGGACAAACCACGCGCAAACGGCCGGGGGCAAACTGCGCCCGGTGCTGTGTGCACGTTCCAGGACCTGCCAGTAGTAACGGAAACTGGCACGGTCGTGCAATGCGCCATCAAAACTGATAGGAGCCCAATCAGCGTCTATGGCAGCAGCTATTATTTTTGATGCAACTTCAATATCATCCTGCGTGGGCGCAAAGGCCGCCAGGATGGGTCGGATCTGCGCCGGGTGGATGCTCCACATGCGCGTGTAGCCAAACTCGCGGGCTGCGCGGCTGGCTGCGGCCTGCATGGCCGCCATGTCGCTGAATTCAGTCACCACGCAATGCGAGGGCACCTTGCCATGGGCATGGCAGGCAGAGGCGATTTCCAGCTTGGCACGCACCACCAGGGGGTGCGTGAATTGGCCCGAGGATGCCATGGCCGACGCGGGTATGGCGCCGCCATGCGCCGATACAAAGTCCATCAGCCCGAAGCTCAGGCTTTGCACCAGCGGGTGCGCTGCGATCTCGAACGCACGGTGCACCGCGGCGGGCGATTCGATCAGCACCTGCAGGGGCAGGTGGCCGGCCGATGCACGCTGCAAGGCCTTTTCAGCCTGCACAACGTCATCCACCGACTCGACCTTGGGCAACATGATGTGGGTGAGCCGGTGGCCGGCTTCACCGGCGATGGTGGCCACGTCATTGGCAAATGCGGGGTGGTCCACGGGATGCACACGCGCACCCACGCGGGCTGCCGGGGCGGCATCGCGCGCCAGCTGGGCCACCAGGGCCGCATGCGCCGCTTCGTCGCCGACCGGTGCACCGTCTTCGCAATCGAGCGTCACGTCGAAGACGCAGGCGCCGAACTCTTCGGTCATCTGGGCCTGCAACTGCAGGCTCTTGAGCATGCGCGCCGGAGCACCGCTGTAGTGATCGCACACCGGCAAGGCGGCCGAAGCCGCCTGGGCGCCAAGCAGCACATCACGGGGATGGGCAGACCCGCCCCCTTGAGCGGCAGTGAGCGGGGCTGGGTGGCGCACAACACTCATGGGATCACAGCAGGTGCTTGACGCCGTCTTGCTCGCCTTGCAGCTCTTCCAGCGTCTTGTTGATGCGCTCCTGGGAGAACGCGTCGATCTCCAGGCCTTCAACGATCTTGTACTCGCCGTTTTCGCAGGTGACGGGGAAACCGAACATGGTGTCCTTGGGAATGCCGTACTGGCCATCCGAAGGAATGCCCATGGTGACCCACTTGCCGTTGGTGCCCAGGGCCCAGTCGCGCATGTGGTCGATGGCGGCATTGGCAGCCGAAGCAGCCGATGACAGGCCGCGGGCTTCGATGATGGCGGCGCCGCGCTTGCCCACCGTGGGCAGGAACACATTGGCGTTCCATTCCTGGTCGTTGATCATCTTGGCCACGCTTTCGCCATTGATGGTGGCGAAACGGTAGTCGGCGTACATCGTGGGCGAGTGGTTGCCCCAGACGGTGAGTTTTTCGATGTCGGCCACTGCCTTGCCGGTCTTGGCGGCGATCTGGCTGGCAGCACGGTTGTGGTCCAGGCGCAGCATGGCGGTGAAGTTCTTGCGTGGCAGGTCAGGAGCCGACTTCATGGCAATGTAGGCGTTGGTGTTGGCGGGGTTGCCCACGACCAGCACCTTCACGTCGCGCGAAGCCACGGCATTCAGGGCCTTGCCCTGTGCGGTGAAGATGGCGCCATTGACGGCCAGCAGCTCGGCGCGTTCCATGCCAGGGCCACGGGGGCGCGAACCGACCAGCAGGGCGTAATCGGCATCCTTGAAAGCGGTCATGGGGTCGCTGTGTGCGGTCATCTCAACCAGCAGCGGGAACGCGCAGTCATCGAGTTCCATCATCACGCCCTTGAGGGCTTTTTGAGGGCCTTCCACGGGCACTTCGAGCAACTGCAGGATGACCGACTGGTCCTTGCCCAGCATTTCGCCGGAGGCGATGCGGAACAACAGGGCGTAACCGATTTGACCAGCAGCGCCGGTAACGGCAACACGGACGGGCTTCTTGCTCATGGTGAAAACTCCAGGAAGTGGGAAAAAAACAGGTAAAGGTGCAACGCAAGCACCAGCGCCTGTTACCAGCAGCCCGTGCCCCGCAAAACAGCCTTGGAGTGTACCGCCGATTGCTGCGATAGGTCAATTTGTCTTATGTCTTATATAAGATATGATCGAGCCCGGCCATCCACCCGCGAAGCCGCCTCGCAAAGCCGATCCACCCTGCCCCCAGCCATGTCCTCGCCTCCATTCAACGTTGATGCACCAGCGCCACACCTCGGTGGCGCCGGCGCAGTAACACCGGCGTTCAGTCCGCTGTACCAGCAGATCAAGGCCTTGATCCTGCAGAGCCTGCAACAGGGTGAATGGAAGCCCGGCGAAGCCATTCCCAGCGAAATGGACCTGGCGGCACGCTTTCGCGTCAGCCAGGGCACGGTGCGCAAGGCCATCGACGAGCTGGCGGCCGAAAATCTCGTGGTGCGGCGCCAGGGCAAGGGCACCTTCGTGGCCACCCATGCCGAACAGCATGTGCAATACCGCTTTCTGAAGCTGTTGCCCGACAGCGGCGATGCCCGGGTGGAGGGTCCGGCGCAACGCACCGTACTGGAATGCCGGCGCGTGCGCGCCAGTGCCGACGTGGCACGCGCCCTGGCGCTGCGCAGCGGCGACCCGGTGGTGCAGGCGCGGCGCATCCTGTCGTTTGCAGGCGAACCCACCATTCTCGAAGACATCTGGCTGCCCGGCCAGGCCTTCAAAGGCCTGACGGCAGAACACATGGCCGGCTACCAGGGCCCGACCTACGCCATGTTTGAACTCGACTATGGCGTTCGCATGGTCCGGGCCGAAGAAAAAATCCGCGCCGTGCTGCCCGATGGCGAGCAGGCGCGGCTTTTGCAAACCACCGTGGGCACGCCCCTTTTGAGCGTGGAGCGCGTCGCTTACACCTACAACGATGTTCCCATGGAGTTACGGCGGGGTCTTTACCGCACCGACACCCATCATTACCACAACGAATTGAGCTGACAGCACGCTGGCACTTGAGCAGAAACGTCAAAATATTGCACCAATGGAAAACCCCACTTGTTGCGTTGCAATAGAATTTTGCGTTCTTTGCATCTCCCAATTACAAAGTCGTTACATCCACGAAAGCACCCCGCCATGACAGAGCTTGCCAAAAAACGGCCTGAATTCCGCAACATCAACGCCTTCAAGGACCTCACCACTTACCGCATGACGCCGGCTGCATGGGTTTCGATCCTGCACCGTGCCAGCGGTGCGGTCATGTTCCTGCTGCTGCCGTTCGTCCTGTGGATGTTCGACACCTCGGTGTCGTCCGAAATCTCCTTTGGCACCTTCAAGGCCGCGTTCAACACAGGCCTGGGTTTCGCTCCTGGCTGGTTCATCAAGCTCGTCGCGCTGGCGCTGATCTGGGGCTACCTGCACCACATGATTGCCGGCATGCGCCACCTGTGGATGGATGTGAGCCACGAGGCCGTCAACAAGCAGTTCGGCAAGACCTCTGCATTGACGACGCTGGTCATCAGCATTGCCCTGACGCTGGTACTGGCAGCCAAGCTGTTCGGCCTGTATTGATTCACCCCGCGGCAGCGCCGGTTCCGGCGTGCCGCGCCACGACTGAGAGGAAACCCACCATGTCCGAAAACTACGGTTACAAACGCACCGTCGTAGGTGCCCACTATGGCCTGCGCGACTGGCTGAGCCAGCGCGTCACCGCCGTCCTGATGGCACTGTTCACACTGATCGTGCTCGCACAGCTGGTCCTGACCAAGGGCCCCATCGGCTATGACCGCTGGGCCTCCATCTTTTCCAGCCAGTGGATGAAGGTGCTCACGTTCTCCGTGATCATCGCGCTCATCTGGCACGTCTGGGTCGGCATGCGCAACATCTGGATGGACTACATCAAGCCGCTGGGCCTGCGCCTGGTGCTGCAGATTTTCACCATCGTCTGGCTGGTCGGCTGCGCCGGCTGGGGCATCCAGGTTCTGTGGCGTCTTTGATTCCCGCGACTGAAGGCAAAAAACAATGAGCTACACCAACGCTAACATCACCAAGCGCAAGTTCGACGTCGTCATCGTCGGCGCCGGCGGCTCCGGCATGCGCGCCGCGCTTGAACTCTCCCGCGCAGGCCTGAACGTGGCCTCGCTGTCCAAGGTGTTCCCCACCCGTTCGCACACGGTGGCCGCCCAGGGCGGCGTGAGCGCCTCGCTGGGCAACATGTCCGAGGACAACTGGCACTACCACTTCTACGACACCATCAAGGGCTCCGACTGGCTGGGCGACCAGGACGCCATCGAGTTCATGTGCCGCGAAGCCCCCAAGGTGGTGTACGAGCTGGAACACTTCGGCATGCCGTTCGACCGCAACCCCGACGGCACCATCTACCAGCGCCCCTTTGGCGGCCACACCGCCAACTACGGCGAAAAACCCGTGCAGCGCGCCTGCGCCGCCGCTGACCGCACCGGCCACGCCATGCTGCACACGCTGTACCAGCAGAACGTCAAGGCCAAGACGAATTTCTTCGTCGAGTGGATGGCCCTGGACCTGATCCGCGACGCCGACGGCGACGTGGTGGGTGTGACCGCTCTCGAAATGGAAACCGGCGACCTGTACATCCTGGAAGCCAAGACCGTGCTGCTGGCCACCGGCGGCGCCGGCCGCATCTTCGCGGCTTCCACCAACGCCTTCATCAACACCGGTGACGGCCTGGGCATGGCGGCCCGTGCCGGCATTGCATTGCAGGACATGGAGTTCTGGCAGTTCCACCCCACCGGCGTGGCCGGTGCCGGCGTGCTGCTGACCGAAGGCTGCCGTGGCGAAGGCGCCATCTTGCTCAACAGCAACGGCGAGCGCTTCATGGAGCGCTATGCGCCCACGCTGAAGGATCTGGCGCCACGCGACTTCGTTTCGCGTTCGATGGACCAGGAAATCAAGGAAGGCCGTGGCTGTGGTCCGAACAAGGACTATGTGATGCTCAAGCTCAGCCACCTGGGCGCGGACACCATCCACAAGCGCCTGCCTTCGGTGTACGAGATTGGCGTCAACTTCGCCAACGTCGACATCACCAAGGAAGACATCCCCGTGGTGCCGACCATCCACTACCAGATGGGCGGCGTGCCCACCAACATCAACGGCCAGGTGATCACCCAGGCCAACGGCATCCACAACGCCGTGGTGAACGGCCTGTATGCCGTGGGCGAATGCTCTTGCGTGAGCGTGCACGGCGCCAACCGCCTGGGCACCAACTCGCTGCTGGACCTGCTGGTGTTCGGCAAGGCCGCCGGCCGCCACATCGTCGAGTTCAACAACAGGAACAAGGAGCACAAGCCCCTGCCCAAGGATGCGGCCGACCGCACCCTGGAGCGCCTGAACCAGCTCGACAAGTCCAGCGACGGCATCTACGCCCAGGCCCTGGCCGGCGACATCCGCACCACCATGCAGCAGCATGCCGGCGTGTTCCGCACCCAGGCCAGCATGGACGAGGGCGTCAAGAAGATCGCCGAGATCCGCAAGCAGGTCGCCGGCGTCACGCTCAAGGACAAGTCCAAGGTGTTCAACACCGCGCGCATCGAGGCGCTGGAAGTGGACAACCTGATCGAAGTGGCCCAGGCCACCATGGTGTCGGCCGCCGCCCGCAAGGAATGCCGCGGCGCCCACACCGTGTACGACTACGAGCACCCCGCCGACCACGCCGACTTCCCGCTGGGCCGCAACGACAAGGAATGGCTCAAGCACACGCTGTGGTACAGCGAAGGCAGCCGCCTCGACTACAAGCCCGTCAACCTCAAGCCTTTGACAGTGGACAGCGTTCCTCCCAAGGTCCGTACGTTCTAAATCGTCACGAGAGAAGAAACATGCAAAAACGCACATTCCAAATCTACCGCTACGATCCGGACAAGGATGCCAAGCCCTACATGCAGACCATCGAGATCGAACTCGACGGCCATGAGCGCATGCTGCTGGACGCGCTGATCAAGCTCAAGGAACAGGACCCCACCCTGTCGTTCCGCCGCTCCTGCCGTGAAGGCGTCTGCGGCTCCGATGCCATGAACATCAATGGCAAGAACGGCCTGGCCTGCCTGACGAACATGAACACCCTCACGGGCACCATCGTGCTCAAGCCGCTGCCGGGCCTGCCCGTGATCCGCGACCTGATCGTGGACATGACGCAGTTCTTCAAGCAGTACAACTCGATCAAGCCCTACCTGATCAACGAAGAACTGGCACCCGACCGCGAGCGCCTGCAGTCGCCCGAAGAGCGCGAGGAGCTCAACGGCCTGTACGAGTGCATCCTGTGCGCGAGCTGCTCCACGTCCTGCCCCAGCTTCTGGTGGAACCCCGACAAGTTCGTGGGTCCCGCCGGCCTGCTGCAGGCCTACCGCTTCATCGCCGACAGCCGCGACGACGCCACGGGCGCGCGCCTCGACAACCTCGAAGATCCCTACCGCCTGTTCCGCTGCCACACCATCATGAACTGCGTGGACGTGTGCCCCAAGGGCCTGAACCCCACGCGGGCCATCGGCAAGATCAAGGAACTGATGGTGCGTCGCGCCATCTGAAGCGAGCATCAAGCCATGGGTGAAACTTCCACCACCGCCTGCGCAGCAGCCTCGCCGCTGCTTGATGAACGCGCACTGAGCAGGCTGCACTGGCGCTGCAGGCGGGGCTTGCTCGAGAACGACCTGTTCATCGAGCAGTTTTTCACCCGCTTCGAGCCCCAGCTCACCCAACGCCACGCCGACGGCCTGATGGCCCTGATGGACCTGGCGGACAACGACCTGCTGGACCTGCTGCTGCGCCGACGCGAGCCCCAGGCCCCGCTGGACACCGCAGAAGTGCACGAAGTGCTGGGCATGCTGCGGCAAGGCGGCAGCGCAGCCGTGCAATAGCACCCTGGCCCTGAATAGACAGCCCCAGACCGGATCATCGGAAACCCAAAGGAAAGTAACAATGAAGCTAGCAGACAACAAAGCCACCCTGTCGTTCAGCAACGGCAGCCCCAGCGTGGAAATGCCGGTCTACCAGGGCAGCATCGGCCCGGACGTGATCGACATCCGCAAGCTGTACGCACAGACCGGCATGTTCACCTACGATCCCGGTTTCCTGTCGACGGCATCGTGCCAGTCTGCCATCACCTACATCGACGGCGACAAGGGCGAACTGCTGTACCGCGGCTACCCCATCGAACAGCTGGCCACGCAGTGCGACTACCTGGACACCTGCTACCTGCTGCTCAAGGGTGATCTGCCCAACGCCACCCAGCGCGCCGACTTTCACAAGCTGGTGCTCGACCACACCATGGTCAACGAGCAGATGCAGTTCTTCCTGCGCGGTTTCCGCCGCGACGCGCACCCCATGGCGGTGCTCACGGGCCTGGTGGGCGCCATGTCGGCCTTCTACCATGACAGCACGGACATCAACAACCCGCAGCACCGCGACATCGCCGCGATCCGCCTGATCGCCAAGATGCCCACGCTGGTTGCCATGGCCTACAAGTACGGCGTCGGCCAGCCCTACATGTATCCGCGCAATGACCTGTCGTACTCCGGCAACTTCCTGCGCATGATGTTCGGCACGCCCTGCGAGGACTACAAGGTCAACCCGGTGCTCGAACGCGCCCTGGATCGCATCTTCATCCTGCACGCCGACCACGAACAGAACGCCTCCACCTCCACGGTGCGCCTGTGCGGCTCGTCGGGCACCAACCCGTTTGCGGCCATCTCGGCCGGCGTGGCCTGCCTGTGGGGCCCTGCCCACGGTGGCGCCAACGAAGCCTGCCTGAACATGCTGGAAGACATCCAGCGCCAGGGCGGCGTGTCCAAGGTGGGCGAGTTCATGGAGAAGGTCAAGGACAAGAACTCCGGCGTGAAGCTGATGGGTTTTGGCCACCGCGTCTACAAGAACTACGATCCCCGCGCCAAGCTCATGCAGGAAACCTGCAACGAAGTGCTCAAAGAGCTGGGCCTGGAGAACGATCCGCTGTTCAAGCTGGCCAAGGAACTGGAAAAGATCGCCCTGGAAGACGACTACTTCGTCTCGCGCAAGCTGTACCCCAACGTGGACTTCTACTCGGGCATCGTGCAGCGCGCCATGGGCATTCCGGTGAACCTGTTCACCGGCATCTTCGCACTGGCCCGCACCGTTGGCTGGATTGCCCAGCTCAACGAAATGATCAGCGACCCCGAGTACAAGATTGGCCGCCCACGCCAGCTGTTCACCGGCTCGGTGCGCCGTGATGTTCCGCCCCTGACGGCCCGTTGATCGGCGGCGCCCCGCGCGCCCCGGCAGCCCCAAAGCCCGCCGCGCTCCGGCGGGTTTTTTTGTGCCTGTGGTCACCACCGCCGGTGGCCCGTATAGTGCTGCGACACCGTCACCTGAGGAACCCCCATGAAAACCAAAGCCGCCGTCGCCTGGCAAGCAGGCCAGCCCCTGACCATTGAAACCGTGGACCTCGAAGGGCCGAAATTCGGCGAAGTGCTGGTGGAGATCAAGGCCACCGGCATCTGCCACACCGACTACTACACGCTCTCTGGCGCCGACCCCGAAGGCATCTTCCCCGCCATCCTGGGCCACGAAGGTGCGGGCATCGTGGTGGACGTGGGGCCGGGCGTGACCACGCTCAAGAAGGGCGACCATGTCATCCCGCTCTACACCCCCGAATGCCGCCAGTGCAAGTTCTGCCTGTCGCGCAAGACCAACCTGTGCCAGCTGATCCGCGGCACGCAGGGCAAGGGCCTGATGCCCGACGCCACCAGCCGCTTCAGCATGGACGGCAAGCCCCTCTTCCACTACATGGGCACCAGCACCTTCAGCAACTACACGGTGGCGCCCGAGATCTCGCTGGCCAAGATCCGTGAAGACGCGCCTTTCGACAAGGTCTGCTACATCGGCTGCGGCGTCACCACCGGCATCGGCGCGGTGATCTTCACCGCCAAGGTCGAGGCCGGCGCCAACGTGGTGGTGTTCGGCCTCGGCGGCATCGGCCTGAACGTGATCCAGGGCGCGAAGATGGTGGGTGCCGACAAGATCATCGGCGTGGATATCAACCCGGCCCGCCAGGAGATGGCGCGCAAGTTCGGCATGACGCACTTCATCAACCCCAAGGAGGTGGAGAACGTGGTGGATGCCATCGTGCAGCTCACCGACGGCGGCGCCGACTACAGTTTCGAGTGCATTGGCAACACCACCGTGATGCGCCAGGCGCTCGAATGCACGCACAAGGGCTGGGGGCGCAGCATCATCATCGGCGTGGCCGAGGCCGGAGCCGAGATCAGCACCCGCCCCTTCCAACTGGTCACCGGCCGCAAATGGGAAGGCTCGGCCTTCGGCGGCGCGCGCGGCCGCACCGATGTGCCCAGGATCGTGGACTGGTACATGGAGGGCAAGATCAACATCGACGACCTGATCACCCACACCATGCCGCTGGAAGACATCAACAAGGGGTTCGACCTGATGAAGCGCGGCGAATCCATCCGCGGCGTGGTTATTTATTGATGGAATCAGCCGCTAGCGTTTTATCCATAAGCGCTTGCAGCTACCAAATTTGATATCCATGACCTTCACTGACCTTGAACTGACCAGCGAACACGCCTGCTTTGGTGGCGTGCAGCGCTATTACAAGCACAACTCCTCCGAAATCGGCTTGCCGATGCGCTTTGGCCTGTACCTGCCCCCGCAGGCGCTGGCCGGGCAGAAACAGCCCCTGCTGACCTACCTGGCCGGCCTGACCTGCAACGAGGAAACCTTTGCGATCAAGGCCGGCGCACAGCGCCTGGCGGCCGAACTGGGGTTGGCCCTCCTCACCCCCGACACCAGCCCGCGCGGTGCGGGCATCCTGGGAGAAAGCAACCACTGGGAGTTCGGCGTGGGCGCCGGCTTCTATCTGGACGCCACCGAGATGCCCTGGGCCGGCCACTGGTGCATGGAAAGCTACCTCGTCAAGGAATTGCTGCCCGATGTGGCGGCGCAGTTTGCCCTCGACGACCAGCGCCTGGGCCTGTTCGGGCATTCGATGGGGGGTCACGGCGCCCTCACGCTCGCCTTGCGTCACCCCGGTGTGTTCCGCAGCGTCTCGGCCTTTGCGCCGATTTGCGCGCCCACCCAGTGCCCGTGGGGGCACAACGCCTTCACCGGGTACCTGGGCCAGGATGAAAGCACCTGGGGCGCCCATGACGCGAGTGTGCTCATGGGCCAGCAAACCAGCGCGCCCTATCCCCAGGGCATCCTGATCGACCAGGGTCTGGCCGACCAGTTTCTGGCCACCCAGCTGCATCCGCATCGGTTCGAGGAGGCCTGCGCACAAGTCGGCCAGCCGCTCACGCTGCGCAAGCACGCGGGTTACGACCATGGCTACTATTTCGTCCAGACTTTCCTGGCCGACCACCTGCGGCACCACGCCACCGCGCTGGCCTGAGCATTAATTTCCAGTTAAGCAGCGCTACGGACAATCCTTCCATGCTTTTGTCTTTGCAGCGCCTGCAGCGCCTTGTGTTCGGCCGTCGCGCTGTCACCCACCCTCCTCATGCCACCCGAGACATCCACCCCGCATGGGTCGTGGTGCTGGCCAGCGCCTGGCTGGCCACCGCATGCAATGTGCCGCTGTGGCGTGAAGTGGCGGCGCTGCCCGGCCAGGGCACGCTGCGCGGCTGGGGCTTTGCGCTGGCGTTTGCCGTGATTGTTGCGGCGGGCAACGCCGCATTGCTCAGCCTGCTGGCCTGGCGCTGGACGCTCAAGCCCGCCATCACCGTGATGCTGCTCATGGCCGCCTTCGGCGCCTATTTCATGCTCGCCTATGGCATCGCCATCGACGCCAGCATGCTGGTCAATGTGATGCAGACCGATGTGAAAGAGGCCGGCGACCTGCTCAACTGGCGCATGCTGGCCACCGTGCTGGCCCTCACGGCACCGCCCCTGCTGTGGCTCTACCGCCGGCCGGTGCGCCGCATGCATGCCTTTCGCCACATGGCACACAACGGCGCACTGCTGGTGGGGGCCATCGTGGTCATCGTGGTCTGCCTGTTGCTGGTGTTCCAGGAATTCGCCTCCACCATGCGCAACCACACCAAGCTGCGCTACCTGATCAACCCGCTCAACAGCGTGTACGCGCTGGGCAGCATTGCCACCAAGCCGCTGCGGCTGGACACCAGCACGCTGATGCCCCTGGGCCGCGACGCACAGCTGGGCGCCAGCTACGCAGGCCAGCAAAAGCCGCCCCTGCTGGTGCTGGTGCTGGGCGAAACCGGCCGCAGCGTGAACTTCGGCCTGAACGGCTACGCCCGCCCCACCACGCCGCTGCTGTCGGCCCGCAGTGACCTAGTCACGGCGCGCAACGCGTGGTCGTGCGGCACCAGCACGGCGGCCTCGGTGCCCTGCATGTTCTCGCACCTGGGGCGCAGCGGCTTCGAGTCACGCAAGGCCAATTATGAAAGCCTGATCGATGTGCTGCACCACGCGGGTCTGGCCGTGCTGTGGCTGGACAACCAGGCCGGCTGCAAGGGCGTGTGCGAGCGCGTCGGCCAGGTGCATACCACGGCCCTGCCAGACCCGGCCCTGTGCCCTGACGGCGAGTGCCTCGACCCCATCATGCTCAAGGACCTGGACAAGCGCCTGGCTGAACTGCCCGCCGAGCAGCGCAACCGCGGCACCGTGCTGGTGATGCACCAGATGGGCAGCCACGGCCCGGCCTACTACAAGCGATCGGCCCAGGCCCTGAAGAAGTTCCAGCCCGAATGCACCGCCACCGCCCTGCAGGAATGCACGCAGGAGCAGGTGGTGAATGCCTACGACAACAGCATCGTGCAGACCGACCAGTTCCTCGATTCCGTGCTCCATTGGCTTTCAACCCAATCCCAGCAAGCGCAAACAGCGATGATGTACGTCGCGGACCATGGCGAATCTCTGGGCGAGAACAACATCTACCTGCATGGCCTGCCCTATGCCATCGCACCCGATGTGCAAAAGCATGTGCCCTGGATCACCTGGCTCTCGCCCGCCATGCAGTCACGCACCCATCTGACCACGGGCTGCCTGCAAAAGGACCTGACCGAGCGGCGCATCAGCCATGACCACTACTTCCATTCGGTGCTGGGCCTGATGGACGTGAAGACCAGCGCCTACAACCCCGCGCTGGACATGTTTGCAGGCTGCCGCCCGGCGGGCTGACAACGCGCGGCCTCACCGCGCCCCCTGCCACCCTATCGCCTCGCTCAGCAAGTGCCCCTGAAACACCTGGGCAATCGGTGACAGCTGCTTGCCCCGAGGCCAGACCAGGTGCCACTGCGACCGGATGGGAAAGCCCTGCACCGGGAGAACCGCCAGACCCTCGTGGTGCGCACCGAGCGCATGGCGGGAGAGGATGGAAACGCCCAGTTGCCCCTCCACAGATTCCTTGATGGCCTCGTTGCTGCCCAGCTCCAGCACAGCGGTCGGGGTAAAACCCCGCTGGCGCAGGTGCGCATCGGTGGCCATGCGGGTACCCGAGCCTTTTTCGCGCAGGATGAACCGCTCTCCCTGCAGCTGCGCCAGCGTGACGCGCTTTCTGAGCGCCAGCGGGTGGGTGGCGGCGGCAATGACCACCAGCGGGTTGGGCATCAGGATCTGGTCCTCCAGCGGCAGGTCGGCCGGCGGCATGGACATGACGTAGAGATCGTCCAGGTTGCTGCGCAGGCGCGTGATGACGTGGTCGCGGTTGAGGATTTCAAGCGAAATGTCGATCTGCGGATGCAGCTTGCAGAAACTGCCCAGCAGGCGGGGGATGAAGTATTTGGCGGTGCTCACCACGGCGACCTTCAGGCGCCCGCTGGTCAGCCCCTTGGCGCCCGCCACGCGCTGCTCGAACGCATCCCACTCGCCGGCAATGGCCCGCGCCGTGCGGGCCAGGACCTGCCCGGCCTCGGTAAGGTGAACCCGGCGCGAGACCACTTCGTACAGCGGCATGCCCACGGCCTGCGTCACCTCGCGCAGCTGCATCGATGCCGTGGGCTGCGTGACGTGCATGCGCCTGGCGGCGGCGCTGACACTGCCGGTTTCGGCCAGCGCCAGAAAAAGCCGCAACTGGCGAAACGTGATATTCATCGATTTTTATCTATGGATGACTGCATTCGAATCGATTTTACTTTGCACTATGGACTGCATAGCATTCCGGCCAAAGGAGTTGAACGATGCACAGCTTGCTGGACCCTGCGGTCCTATTTTTTGCCCTGGGGGTGTTTGCGGGCCTGGTCCGCTCCAACCTGGAGATGCCTGCGGCCATCTCGAAATTCTTGTCGATCTACCTGCTGATGGCGCTGGGCCTGAAGGGCGGCTTTGCGCTGGCGGCATCGGGCTTTACTCCCAGCGTTGCCAGCAGCCTGGGGCTGGCGGTGCTGCTGGCCGTGGTGGTGCCGCTGGCGGGCTATGTGGTGCTGCGGCGCGTGCTGTCGGGCTTCAACGCAGCGGCCGTGGCGGCCACCTATGGATCGGTGAGCGCGGTGACGTTTGTGACGGCCACGCAGTACCTGGAGTCGCAATCGGTGCCCTACGGCGGCTACATGGCGGCCGTCATGGCACTGATGGAGTCACCAGCCATCATCCTGGCAGTGATGCTGGCCAATGCACTGCGGCAGCGTCAGGCGGCGCCGGCAACTGCCGCAATTCCCATCACCCGCGTGCAGCCCGTGGTGGCGATGGCATCGGTGGGTGGGGCAACCCTGGGCGCGGGGGCCATGGGCAACGGTGGCACAGCAACGGCCCCACCGGGGCCGCGCCTGGCGATAGGCAAGATCCTGCACGAATCGTTTACCGATGGCACGCAATTGCTGCTGCTGGGTGCCATGGTGATTGGCCTGGTGACGGGCGATGCAGGCAAGGCAGCCATGCAGCCCTTCTCGGGCGACCTGTTCAAGGGCATGCTGTGCCTGTTCTTGCTGGACATGGGACTTTCTACCGCGCGCAACCTGCCCGCCGTGCGCCGGCAATCGCCCTGGCTGCTGGCCTATGCGGTGCTGGGGCCGTTGCTGCATGCCAGCCTGGCGGTTGCTCTGGCCTGGCTGCTGCAGGTGCCCGTGGGCGACGCCGTGCTGCTGGCGGTGTTGGCGGCCAGCGCGTCGTACATCGCCGTGCCCGCGGTGGTGCGCTTTGCCATCCCCGAGGCAGAACCCTCGCTGTATGTCAGCCTGTCGCTGGGGGTGACGTTTCCGCTCAATATCGTGCTGGGCATTCCGCTGTACACGCAGGTGGTGCAGCGGCTGTGGCAAGGATAGTTCGCACCAGCCTTCACCCTCTCGGCGCCACAGCCGCGCAGCCGGCTCAGAACAGGCTGCCCTGCCCCCGCGCCAGCCCCGGGCGAAACTGGTCCAGGTCCAGTTCCACGCGCTCGCGGTTCAGCCCCAGCCTGCGGCAGGCGCCGGTGAAGCGCTGGCGCAGCAGGTCGGCCCACAGGCCGCTGCCCTTCATGCGGGTCGTGTAGTCGCTGTCGTAGGTTTTGCCTGCGCCGCGCTGGGCGTTGTCGAGGTTGTGCAGATCTTGCACGCGGGCGGCGCGCTGGGGGTAATGCAGCGCCAGCCATTCGCGAAACAGCGCATCCAGCTCCCAGGGCAGGCGCAGCACGGTGTAGAAGGCGCTGCGCGCACCCGCATCGCGCGCGGCCTCCAGCACCTGCTCCATGTCTTCGGTGATGAAGGGAATCTGCGGCGCCACGCTCACCCCCACGGGCACGCCGGCCTCGGCCAGGGTTTGGATGGTGCGCAGGCGCCGGTGCGGCGCGGCCGCGCGCGGCTCCATGCGCCGGGCCAGCTGCGCATCCAGCGTGGTGATGGTCACATACACCGCCGCCAGGCGCTGCGCCGCCAGCGGCACCAGCAGGTCGAGGTCGCGCTCGACCCCACTGCTCTTGGTGAGGAGCGAAAATGGATGCCGCGCATCGCGCAGCACCTCGATCACGCCGCGCGTGAGCCGCAGCTCGCGCTCCACCGGCTGGTAGCAGTCGGTGGCCGAGCCGATATTCAGCAGGCGCGGCACATGGCCAGGGCGTGACAGCTCGGAGCGCAACACCGCGGCAATGTTGTGCTTGGCAATGATCTGCGTCTCGAAATCCAGCCCTGGCGACAGGTTCAGATAACTGTGCGTGGGCCGGGCATAGCAATAGACGCAGCCATGCTCACAACCCCGGTAGGGGTTGACCGAGTGGTCAAAAAAGATGTCGGGAGAGTCGTTGGCGCACAGCGCGCTGCGTGCGGTTTCCAGGTGCACGCGGGTGGGTGGCGGCACGGCCTGGCCCGCATCCTCCAGTGGGAAATCCCAGCCATCATCCACTGCCGTGCGGGTATCGTGCATGAACCGGTGGGGCATGAACGTGGCGGCACCCCGGCCGCGAATGGCGTGGATGGAAATGCGCGCTTCGGGCGGCAAGCCGCCGGGCAGATCATCGGGGTGGGCTTCACTTTGCATAACTGTACAAATATACAGTTTTTTAGCTTATCCATGCAAGAAACCGCACCCGCTTTGACCACGCTATGCAGTGCGAGATTCGCGATCCACTACAGTCCCGGCCTTTACAACTAGCTTTCGAGGTACTGCATGGCGCGCAAACCCCAGATCATCCTGTCATCCCTGGACCTGGACCGCATTGAGGCATTGCTGGCGGCGATTCCGACCAGCGTTTTCCCGGGCAAGGCCGACCTGCAGGCAGAGCTGGACCGCGCCGATGTGCTGGCGCCCGAGGAAATTCCGCCGAATGTGGTGACCATGAACTCCACGGTGCAGTTCACGATGCAGGAAACCGGCAAGGAGTTCTGCCTGACGCTGGTGTACCCACGCGACATGGACGGCAGCGCCGACCGCATCTCGATCTTTGCCCCCGTGGGCAGTGCCTTGCTGGGCCTGTCGGTGGGCGATGAACTGGCCTGGCCCGGCCCTGGCGGCAAGGCCATGACCGTGCGGGTGAAAAGCATCGTCTACCAGCCCGAGAGTGCGGGCGAACTGCACCGCTGAACGGCAGGAGCAATCACGCCATCAGGCCCCAATGGCTGGTGGTCACCGCCACCAGCATGCCGGTGCCCACCAGCCCGGCCTGCCAGCGCAGCGCCGTGCTCCAGGACGGCACATGGCGCTCCACACGCTCATACAGCTGCCACCCCGCCATCAGCGACAAGGCGAAGGCCGCCAGCATGCCCAGCGCATTCCAGGCGGGCGATTCGGGCCACAGGTGGCCGACCACCGCATTGACCAGCAGGCACACCGGAAAGTGCACCAGAAACACCGAGTACGACCGCTGCCCGAGCCGCACCACCGGTGCGAGCCCCGGCCACTGCCGCCAGCGGGGTGACCGCAGCGCCCATGCCAGCGCGAGCGCCGTCACCAGCGCCACGGCAATACGCTCCCGGAAATCCAGCGCCAGGGCGGCGGCACCCAGCACGGCAATGGCCGCCATCCACCCGCCGGCGCGCGGTGCCTGCACTGCCCAATAGGCCATCATGCCCATACCATAGGCGCCCAGGAAATACAGGGCCCACATATCGATTTGCGGCTGGCGATTGAACGCCAGCAACGAGGCGGCCGTGCCGCCCACCACCAGCGCACGCCCCGCCCAGGCGGCGTGGTGCGTCCGCTCTCCGGTGCAAAACGCCCGCACCAGCGCGAACAGCAGCACGGAACACACGAAAAGCTGAAAGTCGATGGCGACGTACCATACGCCCGCCGACAGCGCCTCTTCGCCCACGATGTCCTGCAGCAGCAGCGCATTGGCCACCAGCTGGGCCAGATCGGGCGCACCGGGCACCGAGGGGTGATCCGTCCAGTTGCGCACCAGCGCCGCCACCACCACGGCCAGCAACAGCGCCACGGCATAGGGCACCACCAGCCGCACGAAACGCCGTGCGATCTGCTGGCTGGCGCTGTCAAACCGCGCCAGCCCCCGGGGCGCCAGGCTGCTGGCTGCAAGATAACCGCCCAGCACCAGAAACACCTGCACGGCCATGCGCCCGTACTCGTACAGCCAAGCCATCAAATCCGGTGCCAGCGGCTGCGCGATGTCCGACATGGGGCCATAAAAAGCAAGGTGGTGCCACACGATGGCGGCGCAGGCAAGGCCCTTGGCCATGTCGATCAGCGGCGTGCGGGAGTGAGCAGAGGTCATGCAGAAAAGCAGAGCGGCGGCAGGGTGCCTGCCATGGCGCGGGGCGAAAAACCTTCTATTGTCCACTTTCTGGCAAACGCGTGCTGGAGCCCGTACCGGGACCCGCTCGGCAGGTACCCAGGTCATCGCTTTTTTCAACATCTCTTGAATTTATCGAATTTTCAGTAATTACTGAAAATTCGATAAATCACAGGCACAATGCGTGTCCATGACCTACGTCAATCATTTACCTCCTTTGAATCGCCAGTTCGTGGCCCATTTCGGCGAAATGGGCAGCCGCTGGGGCATCAACCGCACCGTGGGCCAGATGTATGCCCTCATCTTCCTGTCGCCCCGCCCGCTGAATGCGGACGAGATTGCCGAAGCCCTGGAGTTTTCGCGCTCCAACGTGAGCATGGGCCTCAAGGAGCTGCAATCCTGGCGCCTGGTCAAGCTCAGCCACCAGCCCGGCGACCGGCGCGAGTACTTCGAGGCGCCCAAAGATGTGTGGGAGATCTTCCGCGTGCTGGCCGAAGAACGCCGCCGCCGCGAGATCGAGCCCACGTTGTCCATGCTGCGCATGGCGCTGCTCGAAGCGCCCACGTCGGACGAAGAGCGCCATGCCCAGGAGCGCATGCGCGACATGCACGAGCTGATCGACCGGCTCATGACCTGGTTTGACGACGTGCAGCGCCTCGCCCCCGAAACGGCGATGCAGCTGATGGGCATGGGCACGGCCGTCACCCGCGTGCTCGAATTCAAGGACCGGCTCACCGGCAAAGGCGCCGCCGCCAAGGACAAGGGGGTTTGACGATGGACACCTTCATGCTGTCGCGGCTGCAATTTGCCGCCAACATCAGTTTCCACATCCTGTTTCCCACCATCACGATCGCGCTGTGCTGGTTCCTGGTGTTCTTCCGCCTGCGCCACGACGCCACGCGTGGCACTCCGGCTGCGGCGGGCTGGGAGCAGGCCTACTATTTCTGGACCAAGGTGTTCGCGCTGACCTTTGCCATGGGCGTGGTCTCGGGCATCACCATGAGCTTCCAGTTCGGCACCAACTGGCCGGGCTTCATGGAACACGCGGGCAACATCGCCGGGCCGCTGCTGGGCTATGAGGTGCTCTCCGCCTTCTTCCTCGAAGCCACGTTCCTGGGCATCATGCTGTTCGGCCGCGGCCGCGTGTCCGACCGTGTGCACCTGGTGGCTACGCTGATGGTGGCTTTTGGCACCACGCTGTCGGCCTTCTGGATCCTGAGCCTGAACTCGTGGATGCAGACGCCCGCCGGCTACGAAATCATCGATGGCAAGTTCCATGCGGTGGACTGGCTGGCCATCGTGTTCAACCCCTCGTTCCCCTACCGCCTGGGCCACAAGCTGCTGGCCTCGGCCCTCACGGCAGGCTTTCTGATCGCCGGGGTGAGCGCATGGCAGCTCCTCAAGGGCACGGCCACCGAGGGCACGCGCAAGGCACTGCGCACCGCCATCACGGCCGTGGCCCTCGTGATTCCGCTGCAGATCTTCATGGGCGACCTGCACGGCCTGAACACGCTGCAGCACCAGCCCGCCAAGATCGCCGCCATCGAAGGCATCTGGCACACCGAAAAAGGCGCTCCCCTCACACTGTTCGGCTGGCCCAACGAGAAGGAAAGCCGCACCGACTACGCCCTGCAGATCCCCAAGGGGGCCAGTCTGATCCTGGCGCACGACGCCGACGCGGAACTCAAGGGCCTGAACGAATTTCCCGGCGCCCACCCGCCCGTGGCGCCCGTTTTCTGGGGTTTTCGCGTGATGGTGGGCCTGGGCCTGCTGATGCTGGCCGTTGCCTGGGTGGCCGCCTGGGTGCTGTACCGGCGCCGCGCACACGACCTTGCCACCCTGCCCCGCCCCTTGCTGTACACGCTGGTGGGCATGGCGTTCTCGGGCTGGGTGGCCACGCTGGCCGGCTGGTACGTGACCGAAATCGGTCGCCAGCCCTATCTGGTCTATGGCCTGTTCAGGACGGCAGACGCCGTGGCACCGCACGCACCCGCCATGGTCGCCGGCACGCTGGCGGCCTATCTCACGGTCTATGTGCTGCTGCTCACGGCCTATGTCGGCGTGATCAAGTACATGGCCGAGCACTCGACCCTGCCCCTGCCCGCCGTGGCGCCCCCGGCACCCGCTCAAGCCAGTTGAGGAACCCCCATGGAAACGCTGACCTGGGCCACGGCCCTGCCCCTGATCTTCATGGCCATCATGGGCCTGGCGCTGCTGGCCTATGTGATCCTGGACGGCTACGACCTGGGCGTTGGCATGCTGCTGCCCTTCGCCACCGATGCCGAAAAAGACGTGATGGTGTCCAGCATCGGCCCCTTCTGGGACGCCAACGAGACCTGGCTGGTGCTGGGCATCGGCGTGCTGCTGATCTGCTTTCCGATGGCGCACGGCATGGTGCTGTCGGCCCTGTACCTGCCCGTGGCGGTGATGCTGCTGGGCCTGGTGCTGCGCGGCGTGGCATTCGACTTTCGCGTCAAGGCCCGCGACGCCCACAAGGCCACCTGGAACCGCGTGTTCGCCGCCGGCTCGCTGGTCACGACGCTATCCCAGGGCTGGATGCTGGGCGCCTACATCACGGGCTTTCAGCGTGACCTGTGGGGAATGCTGTTTGCCACCGGCATCGCGCTCACCCTGCCCGCCGCCTACGCCATGCTGGGCGTGGGCTGGCTCATCATGAAGACCGATGGCGAACTGCAGCGCAAGGCCGCCCGCTGGGGCCAGGGCGCCCTGTGGCCCATGGGCTTCGCGCTCATGGGAATCTCGCTGGCCACGCCGCTGGTCAGCCGCACGGTGTTCGACAAATGGTTTGTGCTGCCCGAGCTGTTCGCCCTGCTGCCGATTCCGCTGGCGTGCGTGGCGGCGTTCTTTGCCATCCGCCATGTGCTGGCAGCACCGCGCGTGGTAGCGGCTGGTTATGGCTGGATCGTGTTCGCGGCCACCGTGCTGATCTTCGTACTGGCCTTCTTCGGGCTGGCCTACAGCATCTATCCCTACATCGTGATCGACCGGCTGACGGTGTGGGAGGCGGCCAGCGCCACCGAATCGCTGGCGGTGATCGGGGTGGGGGTGGCGATCACGCTGCCGGCAATCATTCTGTACACCATCTTCATGTACCGGGTGTTCTGGGGGAAGGCGCGGGAGTTGACTTACGGGTTGTGAGTTTTGGGGTTGGATTGGGGTTCGGCAATTTGCTGGATTGCGCTCGTAGCTATTGTTTTTGCAGTTTGCTGCGTGCGTTTGCTGAGGGCGGAGGCCGGGTCTCGCCCCGGCGGGCGAGGTACTTTTCTTTGCTTCGCCAAAGAAACGTACCCAAAAGAAAGGCGACCCACAGTCTGCGACCCCCACGCTATGCGTGGGGGCAAACCTGCGTCGGAGCGGTTGCGGGGTGCGCCGTGGAACTCGCTTTGCGCTGCGCGCGCCGCTCGGACAACCACGGCGAGTCAGTTGACGAGGCATGGGCGCACTGGCGCCCATGCTCACCCCGCAACCGCCCCGCCGCAGGCGCAGCCAGATGGGGTAGCGGCCAAACATCCGTTCGGGCCATCGCTGCGCTCGGCCCAATCTCGCGGGCGCAAGCGCCTCGCGCTGCGCAACTTGGGCCGAGCGCAGCGATGGCCCGTGGGGCTGTTGGTTGTTTGGCTGCCCCAAGCCCTTCTGGCTGCGCCTGGGGCGCGCAGGGCGCGGGGCGGCGGGTGTGCCGCAGGACACACCCGCTTCGTGAACTGACTCGCCGTGGTTGTTTGAACGCAGCTGCGCAGCAGCGAAGTGAGTTCCACGGCGCACCCCGCGACCGAGCACCCCAGGTTGCGGGTTTTTGGGGTCAGACACCCATTTCACTGCGATGCGTAGCACCGCACCCCTTCGGGGCGAGCCGTAGGCTCGGTGAATTGGGGCTCTGACCCCAAAAACCCGTCGCAGACAGCAGGGTCGCCTTTTCTTTGCTTACTTTCTTTTGGCGAAGCAAAAGAAAGTGAGTCGGCCGCCGGGCCGAGACCCGGCCTCCGACCTCAGCCAAGGCATAGTCAAAACCACAAAAACAATAGCTGCCAGCGCAAGACACACAAGCGCCACAGCCAAAATTACAACTTCAACCGCGCCCGCGCCGCCTCATACTCACCCCGCAGTTTGGCCACCAGCTCCGCCGTACTGGTCACTGCATTGATCGCCCCGATACCCTGCCCGCAACCCCAGATATCCTTCCACGCCTTCTTGGCGTCGCCACCAAAGTTCATCTTGCTCGGGTCGGACTCGGGCAGGTTGTCCGGGTCCATGCCCGCCGCGCGGATCGACGGCGCCAGGTAGTTGCCGTGCACGCCGGTGAACAGGTTGCTGTAGACGATGTCGTCTGAACTGCCTTCCACGATGGCCTGCTTGTAGGCATCCGAGGCCCGCGCCTCGTGCGTGGCAATGAAGGCCGAGCCGATGTAGCCAAAGTCCGCACCCATGGCCTGCGCGGCCAGCACCGCGCCGCCGCTGGCGATGGAGCCGCTGAGCGCCACCGGGCCGTCGAACCACTGGCGGATCTCCTGGATCAGTGCAAACGGGCTCTTCACGCCCGCATGGCCGCCCGCACCGGCCGCCACGGCGATCAGGCCGTCGGCACCCTTTTCAATTGCCTTGTGCGCGAACTTGTTGTTGATGATGTCGTGCAGCACGATGCCGCCCCAGGCATGCACGGCCTGGTTCACGTCTTCGCGGGCGCCCAGGCTGGTGATGATGATCGGCACCTTGTACTTGGCGCAGACCTGCATGTCATGCTCCAGCCGGTCGTTGCTCTTGTGCACGATCTGGTTGATGGCAAAGGGCGCCGCAGGCTTGTCGGGGTGGGCCTGGTTGTAGGCGGCCAGGGCTTCGGTGATCTCGGCCAGCCATTCGTCGAGCAGCTCGGCGGGGCGGGCGTTGAGCGCGGGCATGGCTCCCACCACGCCGGCCTTGCACTGCTCGATCACCAGCTTGGGGTTGCTGATGATGAACAGCGGCGATGCGATCACGGGCAGTGACAGGTTCTGCAACACGGGGGGCAGTTTCGACATGGCAACAACTTTCCGAAAAATATGAATGAAACATGCCTTTAGCGCTTATTCCAAAAGCGCTAGCAGCTATCATTTTTTAGCAGACAGTCCCTGCACCGCAGGGAGCTTTCACAGGGCAGGCAGTCTCAGAAGGCGTCCAGCGCCAGATCGGTCACGCTGGCGGCGCCTTCGACAATGCTGTCGCGCAGGCCCGGTGCCTTGACCAGGATGTGCTCGGCATAGAACTGCGCCGTGGTGATTTTTGCGCGCAGGAAGGCTTCGTCCTGTCCCTTGGGCAACAGGTCCTCGGCCACCAGCAGGCTGCGCGCCAGCTGCCAGCCCGCCACGAGCTTGCCTGCCAGCAGGAGATAAGGCACGCTGCCGGCAAAAACCGCATTGGGGCTGACCTTGGCGCCCCCGATGACGAAGTCCACCACATCCAGGAAGGCCTGGCGTGCCGCCGCAAGCCGGCGCGCCACGGTCTTGGCGGCGGGGGTGCCGCTGGCCAGCAGTTCGGCTTCGGTTTTTTCGATCTGCGCGGCAATCGCCCTGGCCGTCTGGCCGCCGTCGCGCGCGGTCTTGCGGCCCACCAGGTCGTTGGCCTGGATGGCGGTGGTGCCTTCGTAGATGGTCAGGATCTTGGCGTCGCGGTAGTACTGCGCCGCGCCCGTTTCCTCGATGAAGCCCATGCCGCCGTGCACCTGCACGCCCAGGCTGGCGACTTCCGGGCTCATCTCGGTGCTGTAGCCCTTGACCAGCGGCACCATGAATTCATAGAACGTGGCGTTCTGCTTGCGCACCTCGGCATCGGGGTGGTGGTGGGCGGCATCGTAGGCAGCCGCCGCCACGGTGGCCATGGCGCGGCAGCCTTCTGTGGTGGCGCGCATGGTCATGAGCATGCGGCGCACGTCCGGGTGGTGGATGATGGCTGCGCTGGCGTTGATGCTGCCGTCCACGGGGCGGCTCTGCACGCGGTCGCGGGCATACTGCACGGCCTTCTGGTAGGCGCGCTCGGCCACCGCGATGCCTTGCATGCCCACGCCATAGCGCGCGGCGTTCATCATGATGAACATGTATTCGAGGCCGCGGTTTTCTTCACCGACAAGATAACCCACGGCGCCACCATGGTCGCCAAACTGCAGCACAGCCGTGGGGCTGGCCTTGATGCCCAGCTTGTGCTCGATGCTCACGCAATGTGCATCGTTGCGCGCGCCCAGGCTGCCATCCTGGTTGACGAGGAATTTGGGCACGACGAACAGGCTGATGCCCTTCACGCCCTCGGGCGCTCCCGCCACGCGGGCCAGCACGAGGTGGACGATGTTCTCGGCCATGTCGTGCTCGCCCCAGGTGATGAAGATCTTGGTACCGAAAACCTTGTACGTGCCGTCGGGCTGCGGCTCGGCCCTGGTACGCACGAGCGCGAGGTCGGAGCCGGCCTGCGGCTCGGTCAGGTTCATGGTGCCGGTCCACTGGCCGGAGATGAGTTTTTCGAGGTAGATGGCCTTGAGCTCGTCGCTGCCGGCGGTCAGCAGCGCCTCGATGGCGCCATCGGTCAGCAGCGGGCACAGCGCGAAGCTCATGTTGGCGCTGTTGAGCATTTCCGTGCAAGCCGCGCCAATGGTCTTGGGCAAACCCTGGCCGCCGAAGTCTTGCGGGTGCTGCAGGCCCTGCCAGCCGCCTTCGGTGAACTGGCGAAACGCGTCCTTGAAGCCCGGCGTAGCGGTGACCACGCCGTCCTTCCAGGACGACGGATTCTTGTCGCCCTCGAAGTTGAGCGGAGCCAGCACGCCCTCGGTAAACCTGGCGCACTCTTCCAGCACGGCAGCGGCGGTGTCCAGGCCGGCGTCCTCGAAGCCGGGGATCTGCGCGATCTGTTCAATATGGGCCAGGTGCTGCATGTTGAACAGCATGTCCTTGACGGGGGCGGTGTAGCTCATGGGGTTCTCCGAGAGGATGCAATGTCAAAAAAAAGGCATCGCAAGCGATGCCTTTTTGCGGACGGACAGGCTTTAAAGCGCCTTGACCAGTTCCGGCACGGCCTGGAACAAATCCGCCTCCAGCCCATAGTCGGCCACGCTGAAGATCGGCGCCTCCGGGTCCTTGTTGATCGCCACGATCACCTTGGAGTCCTTCATGCCCGCCAGGTGCTGGATCGCCCCCGAGATGCCCGCTGCCACGTACAGCTGCGGCGCCACGATCTTGCCCGTCTGGCCCACTTGCCAGTCGTTGGGCGCGTAGCCCGCGTCCACCGCTGCGCGGCTGGCACCCAGAGCGGCTCCGAGTTTGTCGGCCAGCGGGGTCATGACTTCGTCGAACTTTTCCTTGCTGCCCAGGGCCCGGCCACCCGAGACGATGATCTTGGCGGCGGTCAGCTCGGGGCGGTCGCTCTTGGCGATTTCGCTGCCCATGAACTTGCTCTTGCCGGCATCGTTGGTGGCGGTTGCGGTTTCCACTGCGGCGGAGCCACCGGTGGCGGCTGCGGCGTCAAAGCCGGTGGTGCGCACGGTGATGATCTTGACGCTGTCTGCGCTTTGCACGGTGGCGATGGCGTTGCCGGCGTAGATGGGGCGCTCGAAGGTGTCTTGGCTCACCACCTTGGTGATGTCGCTGATCTGGGCGACGTCGAGCTTGGCGGCCACGCGCGGGGCGACGTTCTTGCCGCCTGCGGTGGCGGGGAACAGGATGTGGCTGTAGTTGCCTGCGATGGCCAGCACTTGCGCTGCGACGTTCTCGGCCAGGCCGTGTTCGAGGCCGGGGGCGTCGGCGTGGATGACTTTGGCAACTCCGGCAATTTGTGCAGCGGCCTGGGCGGCGGCGCCTGCGTTGTGGCCGGCGACCAGCACATGGACTTCGCCGCCGCAGGCGGCTGCGGCGGTGACGGTGTTGAGGGTGGCGCCCTTGATGGTGGCGTTGTCGTGTTCAGCAATAACGAGAGATGTCATGGCAGTCGTCTTTCTCTTGAATCTTGAGTGATGTCGGTATCCACCGCGGTCATCGTTCAACCGAGGCCGAGGCACGAGACACCGAGGAAGGGCCGCCCCGCACCGAGGGTGTCGTCCCCCTGGGGGGAAGACGCGAAGCGGCTCAGGGGGGTCAAATGACTTTCGCTTCGTTTTTCAGCTTTTCCACCAGGGCGGCGACGTCGGCCACCTTGATGCCGGCGCCGCGTTTGGCGGGTTCGGTCACCTTCAGGGTTTTGAGGCGCGGGGCCACATCAACGCCGAGGTCTTCGGGCTTGACGGTGTCGAGCTGCTTTTTCTTGGCCTTCATGATGTTGGGCAAGGTGACGTAGCGGGGCTCGTTCAGGCGCAGGTCGGTGGTGATGACTGCGGGCAGCGAAAGCTGCAGGGTTTCCAGGCCGC
>Ga0208272_100110_pt1 | contig 59425 bp, 56 predicted proteins | sample LakWasM129_HOW14_2_FD_183939 | JGI IMG/M metagenome (GOLD analysis project Ga0208272, IMG submission 183939) | Freshwater sediment methanotrophic microbial communities from Lake Washington under simulated oxygen tension - Sediment Metagenome... | ecosystem: Environmental > Aquatic > Freshwater >... | reverse complement strand
GAGGCCACCATACCCGTTTACAAAGCGAACAGGAAAGTCAATGAAATCAACGGTCTACCCAGACCACCCCCGCGCCAGTGCTAGCTTTGCGTACCGTCACTTATTGCACTGAAAACGAGGAGACCCCGACACGCTGTGGGAGCTGGTGTATGCGCGCAATGCGCACGCCATCAATGTCAAGCGCGTCGCGGTGGCGCTGGCCAACCTGCGGGCCATCTTCGAGGCCACCTTCCAGCTGGCCAACCAGGTGGGCTTCGGCGCGATGACGCTGCGGGACCTGTCCAAGGCCACCGGTCTTTCCATGGGCGGGCTCTACGGCTACCTGCAGAGTAAGGATGCCCTGGCCGCCATGGTCGAGGACCTGATCCGGCACATCGGCAGCGAGATCCCCCGATGGTTCGAGGAGGCTTCGCTGCCGCCGCTGGTGCGCCTGGACGGCAGCCTGCGGGCGCACGTCTTCATGTCCGAGCTGCTGCAGCCTTGGTTCTATTTCGTGTACATGGAGTCGCGCGTGCTCGAGTCGGACCAGCGCAAGGTGGCCAGGGCCGCCGAGCTGGATTTCCAGGCCGCCATGGCGCGGCAGATCCGGCAGGTGCGCGAGATGGGCGACCGGGAAGCCTTCCTGCTGGCGGCGCACCTGCAGAGCGTCATCCAGGACTGGTACGTCAAGCGCTGGAAGTACCGGGCCGAGAAGATCAGCGTGGATGAGTTCGCGAACAGCCTGAGCGCGATGGTCGCCGCGCAGCTGCGGGTCGAATAGCGTCGGCGCTCCCGCGCCGATCCCTCCTGCGCACGCGCCCAGTGGCCGGGCTGCAGGCGGCAGCGGCACCGGGCCGCCCCGCGAGCAGCCCGCTCAGAGCTTGTCCAGGCGGACCGTGCGGTCGGCGAGGACCTCCGGCGGCGGGCAGGTCCCCTGCTTGAGCCAGCGCTTGGCCACCTTGATGTCGCGCGGCACGTTCACCGACAGCACGCTGCGCAGCCTGCCCTCAGAGATCTGGAACACGGAGAACGCCCCCTCCTCGGCGGAGCCGCGCAGGGTGCCCTCGAGCTCGTTCGACGGCACGCCGAGCACCTGCAGGTTCAGGTCGTACTGATCCGACCAGAACCACGGAATCTCGTCGTACGCCACCTCGCCGCCGGCAATGGCCTTGCCCACGGCGATGGCCTGATTCTGGGCATTGGCCCACGACTCGCATCGCAGACGGCCGCCCGCCCAGGTGTTCGGCTGGTTGGCCACGTCGCCCGCGGCATAGATGTCTGGGTCGGAGGTGCGGCCGGCCTGGTCCACGACGATGCCGTCCCGGACCTCGAGCCCGCAGGCCTCGGCCAGCCCGGTGTCGAGCGCAAGCCCGATCCCGACCACCACCGCGTCGAACTCCTGCGGCCCGCCAGGCAGTTCCACGGCCAGCGCGCGCTGGCGGCCCGCTTCGATCGACGCGACCGTCGTCGCCAGCCGGACGTCGACGCCTTCCCGGCGGTGCCTGTCGAGCAGGAACGCCGAGAACCGGGGCGGCAGCGACCGCGCGCACAGGCGCGGCCCCGCCTCCAGCACCATGACCTCGACCTGTTTCTTCCTCGCCGTCGCGGCGATCTCCAGCCCGATCCACCCGCCGCCCACGATCAGCAGCCGGTTGCCCGGCACCAGCTTCCTGGCGATGGCCTGGCAATCCTCGATCGTGCGCAGCGCATGGACGCCGGGCAGGTCGGCGCCGGGACACGACAGCGCCCGAGGTCGCCCTCCGGTGGCCAGCACGAGCTTGTCGTAGCGGACCGCAGAGCCATCCGCGCAGCTGACCTGGTGGCCGGTGCGATCGATGCCGACGGCCTCGACGCCGGGCCGGAAGTCCACGCGCAGCGCGTCGCACTGCTGCGGGCCGAGCAGCACCGGCGGGTGCTCTTCCGCCCCGCTGAGCACCGCCTTCGACAAGGGGGGCCGCTCGTAGGGCGCGTGCGGCTCGCGCCCCAGGAGCGTGATGCCCCCTTCATGTCCCGCTTCGCGCAGCGACCGGGCGACCCAGGCGCCGGCCTGGCCGGCTCCAATGATGACGACATCCATGGGTGCTCCCTGCCGTCGTTCAGTGCGCGGGCCGCAGGAAGATGACTCCCTGCTCGACCTTGACCGGATGGCAGCGCAGCGGATCCGTGCACGGCGCGCCCACCGCCCGGCCGCTTCGGATGTCGAAGGTGCCCTCGTGCAGGGGGCACTCGATGAGGCAGGAATCGACCACCATGCCCAGCGAAAGGTCCGCGTCGCCGTGGGTGCAGGTGCCGTCCGTGGCGAAGATCTCGCCGCCGAGGTTGTAGAGGCACACCCGCCTGCCGTCGATCTCGACCGGGTGCGTGTCGTCTTCGTCGATGTCGGCCACGTTGCCGACCCTGATCCATTCACCGTCCATGGTGTCTCCCGGATTGTTGTCTTGCCGCACCCGCTGCCCTACGCCTGCGACGTCATCACGTCGATGTAGTGGTTCTCCATGTGATACAGCGCCTCCTCGAGCGGCGACATCGGGCCGGGCTGGAAGAACTTCGACCCCGCGGTGTTCTGCATGCCCTCCACCATCACGGCGTCCTCGGCGATGATCTGGCGCACGAAACCCACGTACTTCTCCATCTCCTCGTCATAGTTCGGGATCGAGAAGGCGCCTTCAGGGAACAGCAGATAGCAGATGACCTTGGTCTCCGTGGGAGAGATGGGCCAGATGTGCCACATGCGCACGCTGTCGGCACGCATCGACAGGTTCAGGTTCGGATAGATGCCCGCCTTGCAGGCGATCCCGCTGGGCTTGTCCTGCGCCCAGGGCAGCGTCGGGAAGACCTGCTCGCCGGACTTCGAGTGCGGCCTGGCTTCGTACTGGGTGTGCCAGCCGCCGTTCTCGACCAGGTTGAAGCGGACCTGCTCGCCCTTCACGAAGCCGCCGAAGGTCCCCTTGTGGATGACGCCGACGTGGTAGATGTCGATCAGGTTCTCGACCAGGAACTTCCAGTTGCACTTGACGTCGATCTCGACCTTCTGGGCGAGCTTGCAATGGTCGGTCTGGAACCACCACAGCGGCTGCTCGAAGGGAGCGATGTAGTCGTCGAAAGACATCGGCTCGTCGCTGAAGTTCACGAAGATCCAGCCGCGCCAGACCTTGACGTGAAGCTGGCGCAGGCTGCAGTTCTTCAGCTCGACCTCCGAGGCCTTCATGCCCGGCGCGACGACGAGCTTGCCGCTCACGTCGTAGAGCCAAGCGTGGTACGGGCAGCTGAATTCCTTGGCGTTGCCGCGGCCGACGGCGATCTCCACGCCGCGGTGCAGGCACTGGTTCATGTAGGCGACGACCTGGTCGGGCGCGGGACGGGACACCACGATCGACTCCTTCATCACCTGGAAGGTGTAGTAGTCGCCGACATCGGGAATCTCCTCGACGCGTCCCACGGAGAGCCAGTACTTCATGAAGATCTGCTCCTTCTCCATGGCGTAGATCTCGGGCGAGCTGTACACCTCGCCCGGCAGGTGCCGGGCGCTGAGCAGTTTCTTGCGGGTCTCCTTGAACTTGGGGCGCAGGTCCAGGAGTTGGTGTTCGGCTACTTGCATCGTGGTCGTCCTTTCAAAAGATTCGTTGAGTAAACGTAACGAATACTAGGCAATACATTGATCTATGTATAGATCGATGTGAGAATCGATATAAATAGCCGTAGGAACCCTATGCCAGCCAAGAACAGCTCCGAGAACGCACGCCAGCGCCGCCAGATCAATGACGTCGAATACGTCGGGAGCGCGGAAGCGATGTCGATCCTCGGCGTGCGCCGCGAGACGCTGTACACCTACGTGAGCCGCGGCCTCATCAAGACCAAGCAGCGCCCGGGCGTGAAGGCCAAGCTTTACCGCAAGGCCGACGTCGAGAAGCTCAGGAGCCGGGCCGTCGCCCGCTCGGGCGGGCCGCAGGTCTCCCAGTCGCTGCGCTACGGCGAGCCGATCGCGCAGACGTGGATCAGCGAGCTCACCGCCCAGGGCCCACGCTACCGGGGGGTGCTCGCGCGCGACCTGGTGCGTGACGGACGGTCGTTCGAGTTCGCGAGCGAGCTCATCTGGACGGGGCTGCCGCGCACCCGCGATGTCCCGTGGCCGGCCCCGCAGGACACCCGGCAGCCTGAGTCGCTGGTCCGCATGGCGCTGCAATCGGCCGAGCACGTCACGCCGCTCAAGCTCCTGGCGATGCTGACGACCTCGCTGTCCGCGTTCGAGCGGGCCGAGGACGACGTGGAGGCGGCCGGTTTCGCGGCCTGCCGCCGCCTGCTGCAGTGGCTGGCGGGCACGGCTGGCGTCTTCGGCCCCGAGCCGCGCTTCTCCCCGCCCCGCGACGGCGAGTTCGTGGCGCAGTGCGTCGCCCGCGGGCTGGGCCTGGGCGATCGGCCCGATGCCGTGCGGGCCATCGACGCCGCGCTCGTGATGTCCGCCGAACACGAGCTGTCGGCACCGACCTTCGCGGCGCGGATCTGCGCCTCGACGGGCGCGGACCTGCACGCCTGCGTCGCCACGGCGATGCTGACCCAGTCCGGGCCGATGCAGGTCGGGGGCGCCGTGGAGGTCGAGGCGCTCATCGACGCCCTGCCCTGCGGCCTGGCGCCCGAAGACGCCCTGCCGCTGGCGGCGGCCTCGGGTTTCAAGGGCAATGAGCTGCCGTGCTTCGGCCATCCCCTCTACGATGGGGAGGACCCGCGCTCGGCCGTGCTGCTCGAGCTCGTAGACGACCTCAGCGCGCACGGACCGGACCTGCCGAAGGTGCAGGCGCTGGTGACCGGCGCGCGGCAGGCGGGACAGCACCCGAACGTCTTCGCCGCCCTCGTGATCCTGTGCAAGGCGATGGGTCTGCCCAATGGCAGCGGCGCGATGCTGCATACCCTGGCGCGCACCAGCGGGTGGATCGCCCACGCGATGGAGCAGCGCCTGACGGGCGCCATGCTGCGGCCGCGCGCGAAGTACATGGGCCAGCACCTTCCGCGGTAAGGCAGCCCTCGGCCGCGGCGGGCGTGGGCGAGGAGGTTCCCTCCGGTCAGTCCCGCATCACGAGCGCTGCGGTGGCCCTGCGCACCAGAGGCAGCGCGAAGAGCAGCGTCGGGAAGGCGATGATCCATGACAGTGCCCACGCGCTGAGCCAGATGTAGAGAAAGCCGGGCGCCAGGCCGATGCTGCGCAGGGTCGACACGGCCGACACCACGAAGGTCATCAGGATCGAGAGCAGCAGCGGCATCACCAGCGTCGCGTAGGCGGCTGGCAGCTTGGCGAAGCCGAACACCGTGCGGGCCTGCGCCGCCGAAGGAGGACACTCGTTTTTCATGGGTAGGCCCGTGGTGTGTGGCCTGCACTGCCCTCGGGACTGCGGATGGCGCAGTCCGGACTGCCGTAGCGCCGGACGTTCCAGCACACGGCCATGGAACGCCCGCCCGTCATCCTGGCGTGGTTGCGGCGCAGCGGCGAAGCGCCGCATGCCGCGCGCCGGTCGCGGCTGCCGATGGCGGAGGTGTCCGCGCGGGAGGGAAGCCGCCGCGCGCTCAGGAAATGCACCGCTCCTGCTGCTTGCCGGTCCTGCGCGAAGGACTTGTCTGTACTGCGCCGCATCTGACCCTGGGCATCGGGTTGGTCCTTCGTCTGCATGGATCCTCCTTCATCGGGTTGTTTCGTTGCGCTGCCCAGCAATGGCAGCGCTATTGTTAGTTGCCAAACCAAAGTTACCCGGCGAGGGTGGAGGTGTCAACACGCAAAGCGAGCTGTCGCGGAGGCCGAAGAAAGAATACGCGGGTCCTCTGATGAAGGTCAAAGCGCGGTGCCGGAGGGACGCCTGCCCAGCGATCGCGGTTCGCGATGGGTGGGCATCCGCAATACGACGGCTCGCCGTCGAGCCAGCCTCAAGCCACGGGGAGAGCCCCGGTTCGCCGCCGGCATCGTTCGAGCGGGGTCGGCCGCATCCGGGCACTGGCTCCGCCGCACCCGAAGCCTGCCCGTCGGGCCTAGTCGAACGCGAGCTTGGCGAGCGTGCCACGCAGCCATTGGTTGGCCGGATCCTTGTGCGCCCTCCGGTGCCAGAACTGGCGCACGTCCGCCGCGGGAATGCTCAGCGGCACCGGCAGGATCTGCACGCCACGGGCGTTACGCGCCGCGTTGCGGGGCACGGTGACGACCAGGTTGGAGCGCTCGACGACATCCGCCGCGACGTGGTAGTGGGTCACGCGCAGGATGACGTCGCGCTTGGCGCGCATCTTCGAGAGCGCGCGCTCCACCAGGTCGTCCGCATTGCCCGTGGCCACGGCGACGTGCTGGGCCGTCAGGAACGCCTGCAGCGGGAAGCCGGGGCCGATGAACGGATGCCGCTTGCGCGCCAGGCAGCAGTAGGGATCGCCGAACAGGCGCTGCTGGTAGAAGCCCGACTTCAGAAAGGCGAGGTTGCCGATCGCGAGATCCGCCTCGCCGCTCTGCAGCAGTTGCTGGTACTGGTCGTTGGGCCGCCGCAGCGCCTCGATGCGCACGTGCGGCGCCTCCCGCAGCACCGCCGAGATCAGCCGCGGCAGAACGATGCCCTCCCCCGCGTCGGACAGGAGGATCTTGAACGTGCGCTCCGACGCCTTCGGCTCGAAGCCGTTCGGTCTTTCCAACGACTGCTGAAGGATCGCCAACGCCTGGCGGACCGGGCCGATGAGTTCGTCGGCCAGGGCCGTCGGCTCCATCCCGCCGGTGGTCCGCACGAACAGCGCATCGGAGCAGGCCTTGCGCAGCCGCAGCAGCGCGTTGCTCATTGCGGGCTGCGACAGGCCCGCGACGCTCGCCGCCCGCGACACATTGCGCTCGGCATAGATGGCGTCGAAGACCCGCAGCAGGTTCAGGTCGAACGTTTTGATATTCATATCCTGAATTCTATTTCTCTCCAATATCGATTAGACAATGATGAGCGTGCCGGTGATCATTTCCCCAACCAAACGAGAAAGGATGAGACCCCATGGGGACAGAGATCAAGACGCCCGTGCTGATCGTGGGCGGAGGGCCCATCGGCCTGTCGATGGCCATCGAGCTGGGATGGAGGGGGATCGAGTCGATCCTCGTGGATGAGGGCGACGGCACGATCGAGCACCCGCGCACCGGCCTGATCGCGGTGCGCACGATGGAGCTGTTCCGACGCTGGGGGCTGGCGCAGCGCGTGCGCGACTGCGGATTCCCGGACGACTACGACCTCTCGATGGTCTTCTGCACGTCGCTCAACGGGCTGCTGCTCGATCGGGAGAGCTACCCGAGCATGCGCGACGCGCCCACGCCGCCCGAGACGCCCGAGAAGAAGCAGCGCTGCCCGCAGCTGTGGCTGCAGCCCATCCTGACCGACGCCGCCCGCGCCGAACCCAGGGCCAGGCTGCTGTTCAAGCACCGCTTCGTCTCGCTTCAGCAGGACGGCGAGGGCGTCACGGCGACCGTCACCGACCTGAACACGGGCGAGCCTGTCACCATCCGCGCGGACTACCTGCTCGGCTGCGATGGCGCTACCAGCCAGGTCCGCGAGCAGGTCGGCATCAGGATGGAGGGCCGGCTGCTCAGCTACTCGGTGAACGTCCTGATCCACGCGCCGGGACTGGTGCACGAGCACAAGATGGGGCCGGCCGAGCGCTACCTCTTCGTCGGCCCGGAGGGAACGTGGGGCAATCTGACCGTCGTCGACGGGAACGAGATCTGGCGCCTGACGGTGCTCGGATCGGAAGAGAAGATGGACCTCGCGAACTTCGACCCCGCCGCCTGGGTCCGGCGCGCGCTCGGTCGCGACGACGTGGAGTTCGTGGTCGATTCGGCCATCCCCTGGCGGCGCAGCGAGATGCTCGCCGATCGCTACTTCGAGGGCCGCGTCGCGCTCGTGGGCGATTCCGCCCACACCATGTCTCCGACCGGTGGCATGGGCATGAACACCGGGGCGCAGGAGGTGCTGGACATCGGCTGGAAGCTCGAGGGCCTCCTCAACGGCTGGGGCGGCCCGGCCCTGCTGCGCAGCTACGAGACCGAGCGCCGGCCCGTCGCGCAGCGCAACATCGGCTTCTCCACGCAGAACTTCAGGGCCTGGCAGGACACGCCCAGCCCGGCGGCGGTGTGCGACCTGAGCGCCGAAGGCGAGCAGGTGCGCCGGGACCTCGGCCGGCGCCTGCGCGAGTCGACGCGCGTGGAGTGGGAGTCGCTGGGCCTGCAGATCGGCCACCGCTACGAGGGCTCGCCGATCTGCGTTTCCGACGGCACGCCCCCGACCCCGGACGAGTACTCGACGTACATCCCCACGACGCGGCCCGGCGCGCGCGCGCCCCACGTCTGGCTCAGCGACGGCCGCTCGACGCTCGACCTGTTCGGCCGCACCTTCGTGCTCCTGTGCTTCGACGGCGGCCTGCGGGGCGAGGCGGACACGCTCGCGCAGGCCTTTGCCGCCAGGGGAGTTCCGTTCCGCCTCGAATCCATCGAGCAGGCCGACGTGGCGAGAGCCTACGAACGCCCGCTGGTCCTGGTGCGTCCCGACGGGCATGTCGCATGGCGCGGCTCGCACGTGGAGCACGCCGGCCAGGTGGTCGACACGGTCCGCGGCGCCGCTTAGCCGCAAGCCCCTTCCACGAAACAAAAAGGAGACAACCCCATGAAGACTGAACTGCCCGGCCGCGCGATCAAGGCGATGGCCGCCGCCCTTCTCGGCTCGTGCATCGCACTGTGCGCACATGCCAACGGCTATCCCAGCAGGCCGGTCACGCTGGTCGTGCCCTTCACGCCCGGCGGCAGCAACGACGCCCTGGCGCGCACGGTGGGCCAGAAGCTCGGCGAGTACTGGAAGCAGCCCGTCATCGTCGACAACCGCCCGGGCGCGGGCGGCAACGTTGGCACCAAGCAGGCGGCCAAGGCGGCTCCCGACGGCCACACCCTGCTCGTCGTGGCCAACAATTTCGTCACCAACCCCTTCCTCTATCCGGACGGCCGCGCGGGCTACGATCCCGTGAAGGAATTCGTTCCCGTCACGCAGCTGGGCCGCGTGCCCTTCGTCCTGGTCGTCCACCCCGGCCTCGCCGCCAAGTCGACCCAGGAGCTGATCGCCCTGGCCAAGGCCCAGCCCGGCAAGCTGTCCTATGGGTCCGCCGGCGTCGGCACGCCGCACCACCTGACCGGAGAGCTCTTCAAGAGCCTGGCCGGCATCGACATGGTGCACGTGCCCTACCGCGGCGCGCAGCCCGTGGTCACGGACCTGATCGGCGGACAGATCCAGGTGCTCTTCGGCGTCGCGAACTCGGTGCTCCCGCACATCAAGACCGGCGCCCTGCGCCCGCTCGCGGTGGCCGGCGAGCAGCCCCTGCCCTACCTGCCAAACGTCCCGACCGTCGCCAGCGCGGGCGGCCCCTTCAAGGCCTTCCGCAGCGAGGTCTGGATCGGCCTGGTCGCGCCGGCGGGCACGCCGCCCGACGTGGTGGCCAAGATCGAGGAGGCGGCGGGCCGGGCACTGCGGGATCCGGCGGTCAAGGCGGCGCTGGAAGCCCAGGGCCTGGAGCCCGCCCCATCGACGCCGGCCGCGCTCCAGGCACTCATGCAGGAAGACATGGCGCGCTGGTCCAAGGTCATCAAGGACACCGGCGCACGCGCCGAGTGAGGCGCAGCGGCGAGGCCGGCGGCTGATCGCCGCCGCCGGCGCCGCCGCGCCGCCCTCTAACACCCGATTGCAGCTGGCTGACGGCGCGGAGCACCCGCCCGCCGGGCAGCGCATCGCCCGCAGCGTGGCCCGTCAGGCCCCATCCCATCACAACGAGGAGACAACCATGAAGCATTCCCTTTCCGCGGCGGCCGCAGGCCTGCTCGCGCTCGGGCTCGCACCCGCGCATGCGCAAGGAGGCGCGCCGGCGTCCGGCGTCACGATCTACGGCGTGGCCGACGCCGGGGTCGAATGGTCTAACAACGGCGCCGGCTCGTCCCGCCGGCTGGTGTCGGGCGGCGCGCTGGGCAGCCGGCTCGGCTTCCGCGGCGTCGAGGACCTCGGCGGCGGCCTGTCCGCGGTTTTTCGCCTGGAGCAAGGCATCAATCTGGACGATGGCACCCTGGGCCAGGGCGGCCGCGCATTCGGCCGGGAAGCCTCCGTCGGCCTGGCAAGCACCGCCTGGGGCACCGTGACGGCCGGGCGCCTGCCGACGCCCTACTACGTGGCCCAGTCCGGCGTCGACGCCTTCTCGTGGATGGGCAGCGGCGGGCATCTGGCCATCACGCGCAGCACCGACGCGACCCGCCAGCTGCTGCCCCTGGCCGTCAGCGCCCGCTTCGACAACGCGGTGGGCTACGTGACGCCCAGGCTGGGACCGCTGACGTTTCGCGCCATGGCCGCGGCCGGGGAGAATCAGCCCACCATTGGACGCGCCTACAGCGCCTCGGCGACCTACCGCAACGGTCCGGTCGACGCGGTGCTGGCCTGGGCACGACAGCAGGGCGCGGACAACGCGAACGGCCGGATCGACGCCGTCGTCGCCGGGGGCAGCTACGACTTCGGCGCCGCCAAGATCTTCGCGGGCTACACCGCGGAAAAGAACAGCTGCGGCACCTGCACCGGCGCGCTCGCCCGCGCCCAGGGCGTCACGGGCGCCGCGGCCAGCGAGTTCCGCCTGATCAACCTCGGGGCCCGCGTGCCCTTCGGTGCCTTCACCGCCATCGTGCAGGCCGTGCGGATTTCCGACCGCTCGGCCTACGCGGCGGCCACCGGCCAACGGGACGCCACATGGCTGGCCATCGGCGGCGAATACACGCTCTCCAAGCGCACGATGGCCTATGCCTCGCTGGGCGCGGTCGGCAACCAGAACGGCTCGCGCTACGCGCTGGGTTCCGGATCGGCCCAGCAGCCCGCAGGGCTCGGGGGAGCGGGCGACCACCGTTCCACCACGCTCACGCTCGGCATGCGCCACGCGTTCTGAACAACGAGCGTGGCAGGCGCCCGGCTGCGCGCTCAGGCGCCTGCGTGGCGCAGGAGCGCCGCCGCATGTTGAATCAAACCAAGGACAGGCCATCGCCATGACTGAACCACAACCCGCCTACCAGACCGGCATGTGCAACGAGTTCGCCACCGAAGCCCTCCCCGGGGCGCTCCCCCATGGGCGCAACTCCCCGCAGCGCGCGCCGTACGGCCTGTACGCCGAGCAGCTCTCCGGCACGGCGTTCACCGCGCCGCGCCACGCCAACCGCCGCGCCTGGCTCTACCGCATCCGGCCTTCGACGCTGCACCATCCTTTCGCCCTCGTGGATGCGGGACGGTGGACGAGCCGGGCCGGCGACGGCCCCGTGACGCCCAACCAGCTGCGCTGGGACCCGCTTCCTATGCCCGAGCGGCCGACGGACTTCATCGAGGGCATGACGACGATGGCGTGCAACGCGTCCTGCGCGGTCCACCTCTATGCCGCCAACCGGTCGATGGAGACGCGGTTCCTGTACGACGCCGACGCGGAGCTGCTCCTCGTGCCCCAGGCTGGTCGCCTCGAGCTGGCAACGGAAATGGGCCGTCTGCAGCTCGAGCCCCAGGAGATCGCCGTGATCCCCCGGGGCGTGCGCTTCCAGGTGCGGCTGCTGGACGCCCAGGCGCGGGGCTACGTGTGCGAGAACTTCGGCGCCGCCCTCAAGCTGCCGGACCTCGGTGTCATCGGCTCCAACGGGCTGGCGAATCCCCGGGACTTCTGCACGCCGGTCGCGGCCTACGAAGACCGCGAAGGCGACTTCGAGCTGGTCGCGCGCTTCCAGGGAAACCTGTGGAGCGCGCGCATCGGCCACAGCCCGCTCGACGTGGTCGCCTGGCATGGCAACCACGCGCCCTACAAGTACGACCTGCGGCGGTTCAACACCATCGGCTCGATCAGCTACGACCATCCCGATCCGTCCATCTTCCTGGTGCTGCAGTCCGTCAGCGACACCCCGGGCGTCGACACCATCGACTTCGTGGTGTTCCCGCCGCGCATCCTCGTGGCCCAGAACACGTTCCGGCCGCCCTGGTACCACCGTAACGTCGCGAGCGAGTTCATGGGGCTGATCCACGGGGCCTACGACGCCAAGGCCGAGGGCTTCGTGCCCGGCGGCGCGTCCCTGCACAACTGCATGAGCGCGCACGGACCGGATGCCGACACCTTCGCCAAGGCCAGTGCCGCTGACACCTCCCGGCCGGACTACCTCACCGAGACGATGGCCTTCATGTTCGAGTCGTGCGACGTCTTCAGGCCGACGACGTTCGCCCTGGAGACCGCCCAGCTGCAGGAGGACTATTTCCGCTGCTGGCAGAACCTCGGGAAGCACTTCGATCCGGCGCGGCCATGACGCGGGTGAACGAAACCCACGCGCCGGACCTGCGCAGCTGGGTCGGGTCCGCGAACGAGGACACGACGGATTTCCCGATCCAGAATTTGCCCTTCGGCGTCTTCCGCCGGCGCGGCTCCTCCGGGCCGTTTGGGGGCGGCGTGGCCATCGGGGACCAGATCCTCGACCTGGCCGCCGCGGCCGCCAGCGGCGCACTCGCCGGCGATGCGCGGGATGCCGCGGTGGCCGCCTCGCGCAAGCGCCTCAACGACTTCATGGCCATGGGGCCCGCCGCGTGGTCGGCGCTGCGCCTGGCGCTCTCGCGCGCGCTGCGCACGGGAGCCACGGAGCGCGGCAGGTTGGAGGGATGCCTTCTTGCCCAGCGCTCGGCCGAATACGCCCTGCCCGCGGCCATCGGCGACTACACCGACTTCTACATCGGCATCCACCATGCCACCGCCGTCGGCCGGTTGTTCCGGCCGGACGCACCGCTGCTTCCGAACTACAAATGGGTTCCCATCGGGTACCACGGCCGCAGTTCCTCCGTGGTCGTCAGCGGCGAACCGATCTACCGCCCGCTCGGCCAGAGCAGGGCCGAGGCCGGCGACCCGGAATTCGGTCCGAGCAGGCGCCTGGACTACGAACTGGAGCTCGGTTTCCTGGTGGGCCCGGGCAACCGGCGCGGCGAGCCCATTGCCATCGGCAGCGCCGAGAGCCACCTGTTCGGGGTCGCGCTGTTCAACGATTGGTCGGCGCGCGACATCCAGCCCTGGGAGTACCAGCCGCTGGGGCCCTTCCTGTCCAAGAACTTCGGCAGCACGCTCGCCCCGTGGGTCGTGACATTTGAGGCGCTGGCGCCGTTCCGGGCCGCTTGTCCGCGTGCGCCCGGCGACCCCGAGCCATTGCCCTATCTGAATTCCGAACGGAACCGGGCCAGCGGCTCGGTCGATGTGCAGCTCGAGGTGCTGCTCCAGACCGAGGCGATGGCCCGGTCGGGCCTGCTGCCAGCGCGCCTGTCGCGCTCGAGCTTCGTGGAGGCCGCCTACTGGACCCCCGCCCAGCTCGTGGCCCACCACACGGTCGGCGGCTGCAACCTCGCGCCTGGCGACCTGCTCGGATCGGGCACGCTGTCCGGGCCACATCCAGAACAGGCCGGCTCGCTCCTCGAGCGGACTGCCGGTGGACGGCAGGCCATCGCCCTGCCCTCGGGCGAGCACAGAACCTTCCTGGAGGACGGCGACACCGTCATCCTGCGCGCCTGGTGCGAACGCAGCGGAGCGCGACGCATCGGCTTCGGCGCATGCGCCAGCACCATCCACGCGCCGAAGCGCGCACCCTAGCCTCGCCGCGCGCTGCCCTGCACTGCCAAGCTGGCACCCGGGCGCGTCCTGCAATTCAGCGGCGAGGCAGGTTGGGACACTCGCTGACCGGCGTCGTGTGCCCGGCCGCCAGGCGCTGCGCGCATGCCGGCGCGTGGTCGCAGAACGTGCACCGGACTTCCGCCGCCCGGGTCGCCGGCAGGTCGTCCTGGGTCCTTGCCGCCTGCACCTGACGCCGGGCGGTGAACTTCCGCAGTTCCAGCGCGCCGGGATGCCGGAGCCTCCACCACTCGGGTTGCAGGTTCAGCCACAGCAGCGTGGCCGCACCGCCAAGAAGCGTCAAAATCACGAGAATCCCCAGAAGCTTGTCCATGATCGTTCCTTTCTGCCATCGTCGGCGGATGCAGGCTGGGCGGCCCTGCAGGTTCTGCCGTCTCCGCAGGCGCAGGCGATTTTTTGTTAGTCGCCTAACTATTAATCTAGGCCTGCCGCGGCCGGCCGTCAACCGCCGCGGGCGGCGTCCTGGACGAATGTTGATCTCGCGCAAACCCGGACGCACCCGCGCCGCCCTCCGACGCGGGGGATCCGCGGGTACGGCCGGAAGCGATCCACCGCTGCGGCCCTCCTCTCCCGCCGGCGGATGTCGTGCGCCGCAGACCCATCCGCGCCCCGAGGCACATGCAGGTACGGCCGGGGCACATGGCCGGTCGCTCCACGCGCGGCGGCGCGGCCGCCAATGCGCAGCGGCGCTGGGATCCGAGCCGTCCCGGCCGCGTACTCAGCGCAGCATGCGTCCGTTGTGCGTCATCACCAGGATGTCGGCCACGTCGATGCCGCTGGCGATCTTTCCCTCGGTCGGCGCGGAGAAGGAGACGCCGCCGAGGGACACCCCCTGCATCGCGCGCAGGGTGGCCTGGAGCGCGGGGCGCGTCAGCCCGGGTGCGCGCCGCAGGCCTTCCAGCAGCACCTGCGCGTTGATGTAGCCTTCGAACGAACTGAGGGACAGCCGGTCGTAGTTCCGGGCCTTCATCGCTGCCTGGTATTCGCGCGCCAGGGGAAGCAGCGTCGCATAGGGGTTCGGCACGACGCTGGAGAAGGCCGTGCCAACCGCATCGGCGCCCACTTGCTCCCACACCGAGCGCTCATCGACCGTGGAAAGGCAGACCATCTGCGCCCACAGTTTCGTCGCCACCTTGGCGCGGATGGCGGCGATCCCGGTCGCGGTCACGCCACCGACCACTACTACGTCGGCGCCGCTGCGCTCGATGCTCCGCGCCTGCTCGGTGTAGTCGGTGGCGTCCCGCGCATAGGGCACGGCGGCGACGAGCGGCAGTCCCTGCGCCTTCAGCACCGACTCGAACTGCGCGCGGAACGCCGTGCCCGAGTTGTCGGTCGCGTGCAGCACGGCGAAGCGGCTCCGGCCAATGGTGGGAAACAACGCGGCGATCGCGCGGGTCTCCGCGTCGAACGTCGCTCGCACATGGGTGACGATCTCGGTCCCCGGGCGGCGGAATGCATCGTTTCCGTGCAGCACGCCGACGATCGGCACGCCCGCGCGGGTCGCCGCCGGAATGGCGGCGCCGATGATCGGGCCGCCGAACAAAGAGGTCACCGCGACGACGGATTCCCTTGCCGCCAGCGACCCGATGGCCTCGACGGTCTTCTCGGCCTGGTACCCGTTGTCGATGGCCAGGAGCTTGACGGGCTGCCCCCGGATCCCCCCGGCGCGATTCGCCTGTTCGAGCGCTCCATCCACGCCCTGCCTGATCATCTCGGCCTGGCGCGCCTGGCCTCCCTGCAAGGGGAGCAGCATCGCGACGTGGATCTCGCGCGCCGCTGCCCGCGCTCGGAACGGCAATCCGACGGCCGCCGCTGCGAGCGTCCCTCCGATGCACGAAAGGGTGCGGCGCCGCGCTCGGTCGGTGCCGGCAGGTTCAGTGTTCATTGTCTGCCTCTCTCCATCATTGGTGCGCGCGATTGATCGGTGCCGCTGGCCCACGCCGGCCGGTCGCGCTGGTTCTTTTGCGAGGCGACTCTAAACACTTTGCCCCGCGCTTGATAGATTGAGTCTCAGTCAATCTAAGACCGGCGCGCGGGTGCATCGTTCGCGCGGACAGAGGCGCTGCAAGGCTGGGCGGAACACCGATCTGGATGCGATCCGCTCGTTGACGAAGGCGACTCCACCCCAACCGGGCCAAATGCGCCGAAAGGCCGGGAGCCCGTGGGACTGTCGCCCATGCACGGACCCGGGGCAGCGTGCACGCCGAGCCGGGCCGTCCGGCCTTCATTCCGGTCGGAGCACCTTGGAGACCGCAAGCCGCACCAGGTCCAGCGTGGCCTTCTGGACCTGCGTTGCGGGGCGTTGCAGGCTGGTCGCCAGGGACAGCGCTACGCGCAGCGGCGGTGTGCCGATGACCTGGGCGCTGTAGGCAGAAGTAACTGGCGAATTGCGCAGCGCGTTGCGCGGCAGCACCGCGTACCCGGCCCCGTCGGCCACCATGTCCAAGATGCCGGCGACCCCATCGATTTCCAGCGCGATCTCGGGCCGGCAGCCGATGAGCGCCATCTCGGTTTCCACGTGCATGCGTATCGCGTTGGGGCGCGAGGGAATCACCAGCGGCAGCCGGGCCACCTCGGCGAGCGGGATGGGGCCGGGCGGCGGGTCCTCGGCCAACCCCGGCGGACGGGCGCGCACCAGCAGCAGGTCTTCGTCGATGAGGTGCGACACATCGACATCGCGCACCGGCTGGCCGTTGTAGAGCACGACGATGTCCAGGCGACCGCTGACCAGCCCTCGCAGAAGTTCGCTTGAAAGCCCTTCGCTGACCGAGAGCCGCGCCTCCGGCATTTCCTTGCGGAACGTGCGCATGAGCGGCACCGCCATCACGCGCGCCACGCTGCTGGGCAGCCCGATGGCGACGGCGCCCGAGACGCCGCCGCGCAGGCGCTCCATGTCTTCCCGCGCCCGCGCCATCTGGTGCAGGATGCCCCGACCATGGTCGATCAGCACCCTGCCCGCCTCCGTGGGCGTGACGCCGCGTCCGTTGCGCACCAGCAGGTTCTGGCGCAGCTCCACTTCCAGCAGCCGGACCTGCCGGCTCAGGGCCGACTGGGCCATGCCGAGGGCGGCAGCCGCATGGGTGAAGCTGCCCATTTCGGCGACCCACACAAAGTATTCGAGTTGCTTCAGATCCATCGGCAAATGAGATATCTGGTAGACCAATCGGCCACTTCTTGTATAGCTGAAATTGCCGCAGAATACTCCAAAATGATTAGTTGCCAAACGATCCTATGACTGCTCCGCTTCTCGGAATCTCCTCCATGGCCACGCGCCAGGTGCTGGCCGAGCTGACGGCTGGTTTCACGCGGCCCGTCACCATCGAGTCCGTGGGCGGCGTGGATGCCGCCAAGCGCGTGCAGGCGGGTGAAGCCTTTGACGTGGTGGTGCTGGCTTCGGACGCCATCGACAAGCTGCTGGCATCCGGCCACCTGCAGCCCGGCAGCAAGGTGGACTGGGTGCGCTCCGGCGTGGCCGTGGCGGTGCGAGCGGGGGCGCCGCTGCCCGATCTGTCCAGCGAAGACGCCGTGCGCCGCGCCGTGCTGGCGGCGCGCAGCGTGAGCGTCTCCACCGGCCCGAGCGGCGTAGCTTTGAACAAGCTGTTCGAGCGCTGGGGCATCGCCGATGAGATCGCCGCACGCATGGTGCAGGCCCCGCCCGGCGTACCCGTGGGCTCGCTGGTGGCCGACGGCCGGGTGGAGCTGGGCTTTCAGCAGCTGAGCGAACTGCTGCACGTGCAGGGCATCGCCATCGCGGGCCCGCTGCCGCCCGCCATCCAGATCACCACCACCTTTTCCGCCGGCATCGGCGTGCAGTCGCAGCAGGCCGGCGCGGCGCGCGAACTGCTGGCCTACATGTCGTCGCCCGCCGCGGCGGACGCCAAGCGCCGCCAGGGCATGGACCCGGCCTAGACATATTTCAGGAGACTACCGAATGAGCCTCATCATCGACTGCCACGGCCACTACACCACGGCCCCCAAGGCGCTGGAGAACTGGCGCAATGCGCAGATCGCCGGCATCAAAGACCCCGCAGCCATGCCCAAGGTGGCTGACCTGAAGATCAGCGACGACGAGCTGCGCGAGTCCATCGAGACCAACCAGCTCAAGCTGATGAAAGAGCGCGGCAGCGACATCACGCTGTTCAGCCCGCGCGCCAGCTTCATGGCCCACCACATTGGCGACTTCAATGTGTCCAGCACCTGGGCCGCCATCTGCAACGAGCTGTGCTATCGGGTCTCCACGCTGTTCCCCGACCATTTCGTGCCCGTGGCCATGCTGCCGCAGTCGCCCGGTGTCGATCCCGCCACCTGCATCCCCGAGCTGGAAAAGTGCGTGAAGGAATACGGCGCGGTGGGCATCAACCTGAACCCCGACCCCTCGGGCGGCCACTGGACCAGCCCGCCGCTGACCGACCGCCACTGGTACCCCATCTACGAGAAGATGGTGGAGTACGACCTGCCCGCCATGATCCACGTGAGCACCAGCTGCAACGCGTGCTTCCACACCACGGGCGCGCACTACCTGAACGCCGACACCACGGCCTTCATGCAGTGCATCCAGGGCGACCTGTTCAAGGACTTCCCCACGCTCAAGTTCCTGATCCCGCACGGCGGCGGTGCCGTGCCCTACCACTGGGGCCGTTTCCGCGGCCTGGCGCAGGAGATGAAGAAGCCCCTGCTCGAAGACCACCTGCTGAACAACATCTTCTTCGACACCTGCGTGTACCACCAGCCGGGCATCGACCTGCTGAACACCGTGATCCCGGTGAAGAACGTGCTGTTCGCCTCCGAAATGATCGGCGCGGTGCGCGGCATCGACCCCACCACCGGCCACTACTACGACGACACCAAGCGCTACATCGAAGCGTCGAAGATCCTGAGCGGCGACGACAAGCACCAGATCTACGAAGGCAATGTGCGCCGCGTGTTCTCCCGACTCGATTCACGACTGAAGGCAAAGGGGCTCTGACATGTACGAATTAGGCGTTGTCTACCGCAACATCACCCGCGCCGATCGCGCAGCCGCTGACGGCCTGGCTGCCCTCGGCTCGGCTACCGTGCACGAGGCCATGGGCCGCGTGGGCCTGCTCAAGCCCTACATGCGCCCCATCTACGGCGGCCAGCAGGTCAGCGGCACAGCCGTCACCGTGCTGCTGCAGCCCGGCGACAACTGGATGATGCACGTGGCGGCCGAGCAGATCCAGCCCGGCGACATCGTGGTGGCGGCCGTCACCTCGGAGTGCACCGACGGCTACTTTGGCGACCTGCTGGCCACCTCGTTCCAGGCGCGCGGTGCGCGGGCGCTCATCATCGACGCCGGCGTGCGCGACGTGAAGACCCTGCAGGAGATGAATTTCCCCGTGTGGAGCCGCGCCATTTCCAGCAAGGGCACGATCAAGGCCACGCTGGGCTCGGTCAACATCCCGGTGGTGTGCGCCGGCATGTGGGTCACGCCGGGCGACGTGATCGTGGCCGACGACGATGGCGTGGTCTGCGTGCCCGCCGCGCGCGCCGCCGAGACGCTCGAGGCCGCGCGCAAGCGCGAGAGCTTCGAGGGCGAGAAACGCGCCAAGCTCGCCTCGGGCGTGCTCGGCCTGGATATGTACAACATGCGCCCCGGGCTCGAAAAGGCCGGGCTGCGCTACATCGACTGAGGACCTACGCCATGCCCATCCCCGCATCGGCGCAGGACTGGCACATCGGCCTCGTCGGCTACGGCGAGGTCGGCCGCATTCTCTGCGAGGACCTGCGCGCCCAGGGGCTGCGCGTCTCGGCCTACGACCGCAAGCTCGGCGGTGCGCTACAACGGCCCTTGTTGGAGCACGCGCGGGCCCATGGCGTCGAGTTGCTCGACAGCCACGCCCGGCTCGCGGCCACTGCCGACTTCGTGATCAGCGCCGTCACCGCCAGCCAGACGCTGGACGTGGCCCGGGCGTGCGCTCCGCAGGTGCGCAAGGAAGCCTTCTATCTGGACTTCAACTCGGCCTCCCCGGGTGCCAAGCAGGCGGCCGGCGCGCTGATTGATGCGGCCGGTGCCCGGTACGTCGAAGGCGCGGTGATGACCAGCATTCCACCTTACCGCATCAAGGTGCCGCTGCTGCTGGGCGGCGCCTCGGCCAGGGCGCTGGCCGAGGCCATCGCGCCGCTGGGCTTCGTCGCCAAGGTCGTCAGCGACCGGCTGGGCGTGGCCTCGGCCACCAAGATGTGCCGCAGCGTGATGGTCAAGGGCCTGGAGGCGATGGTGATCGAGAGCTTCACGGCCGCGCGGCACTACGGCGTGGAGGACGCGGTCATCGCCTCGCTCCAGGAGACCTTTCCCGGCATCGACTGGGAGAAGCAGGGCGCCTATTTCTTCCAGCGCGTGATCGAGCATGGCCGCCGCCGCAGCGAGGAGATGCACGAGTCCGCGAACACGGTGCGCGAAGCGGGCATGCCCGCCTTCTCCGCGCAGGGCACAGCCGAGCGCCAGGCCTGGATGGCGGACCGCGCGGACGCCGGGTCGTTCGGCGAACGCGGCGCTCCGGGATTCGCGCGCGCCGCCGACTGGCGCGCCGAGGCCGACCGCCTGTTGCAATCTCTCAAGGAACCCACCGCATGAGCACTTTCACGAAAACCCCAGGCTGGCTCGACTGGTACGCCGGACCCAGCAAGCCCCGCTTCCAGGTGCCGCCCGGCAGCGTGGACGCGCACTGCCACGTGTTCGGCCCGGGCGCGGAGTTCCCCTACGCGCCCGAGCGCAAGTACACGCCCTGCGATGCCTCGAAGCACGAGCTGTACGCGCTGCGCGACCACCTGGGCTTTGCCCGCAACGTGGTGGTGCAGGCCACCTGCCACGGCGCCGACAACCGCGCCATGGTCGATGCCTGCCTGTCCAGCGGTGGCAAGGCGCGCGGCGTGGCCACGGTCAAGCGCTCGGTGACCGATGAAGAATTGCAGGCCCTGCACGCCGCCGGTGTGCGCGGCGTGCGCTTCAACTTCGTCAAGCGCCTGGTGGACTTCACGCCCAAGGACGAGCTGCTGGAGATCGCCGGCCGCATCGCCAAGCTCGGCTGGCATGTGGTGATCTACTTCGAGGCGGTGGACCTGCCCGAGCTGTGGGATTTCTTCACGGCCTTGCCTACCACCGTGGTGGTGGACCACATGGGCCGGCCCGACGTGACCAAGCCCATCGATGGGCCCGAGTTCGAGCTGTTCCTGAAGTTCATGCGCCAGCACCCCAACGTGTGGAGCAAGGTCAGTTGCCCCGAGCGCCTGTCGGTCACCGGGCCGAAGGCGCTCAACGGCGAGCAGGCGGCCTACCAGGACGTGGTGCCGTTCGCGCGAAAGGTGGTGGAGGAGTTCCCCGACCGCGTGCTCTGGGGCACCGACTGGCCGCACCCCAACCTCAAGGACCACATGCCCGACGACGGCCTGCTGGTGGACTTCATCCCCCACATCGCGCCCACGGCCGAGCTGCAAAAGAAGCTGCTCGTGGACAACCCCATGCGCCTGTATTGGCCCGAAGAGGCGAAGTAAGGAGAGCGCGCCATGTCCCTCGACAAACCCTACCTCGACGTGCCCGGCACCATCATCTTCGATGCCGAGCAGTCCCGCAAAGGCTACTGGCTCAACCAGTTCTGCATGTCGCTGATGAAGGCAGAGAACCGCGAGCGCTTCAAGGCCGACGAGCGCGCCTACCTCGACGAATGGGCCATGACCGAGGAACAGAAGCAGGCCGTGCTGGCCCGCGACCTCAACTGGTGCATGCGCACGGGCGGCAACATCTACTTCCTGGCCAAGATCGGCGCCACCGACGGCAAGAGCTTCCAGCAGATGGCCGGCAGCATGACCGGCATGACCGAGGAGGAATACCGCAACATGATGGTCGGTGGCGGCCGCTCCCCGGAGGGCAACCGTTTTCTCGGCGAGGACGGCGACGCCCAGCCGCAACACCAACCCCAAGGCAAGGCCGGCCATAAAACCACGGGCAGCAACTGACATGGCCAAGATCACCGCATCCGTCTACACCTCCCACGTGCCCGCCATCGGCGCCGCCATCGATCTGGGCAAGACCCAGGAACCGTACTGGCAGCCGCTGTTCGCGGGCTACGACTTCTCCAAGGAATGGGAAAAGGCCCAGAAGCCCGACGTGGTGTTCCTGGTCTTCAACGACCACGCCACCGCGTTCAGCCTGGACATGATCCCGACCTTCGCCATCGGTACGGCCGCCGAGTACCAGCCCGCCGACGAAGGCTGGGGCCCGCGCCCTGTGCCCGCCGTCCACGGCCATCCGGCGCTGGCGGCGCACATCGCGCAGTCCGTCATCCAGGACGACTTCGACCTCACCATCGTCAACAAGATGGACGTGGACCACGGCCTCACCGTGCCGCTGTCGCTGATGTTCGGTCAGCCCCCCCAGTCCGACTATCGCTGGCCCTGCAAGGTCATCCCGTTCGCCGTCAACGTGGTGCAGTACCCCGTGCCCTCGGGCAACCGCTGCTTCCAGCTGGGCAAGGCGATCCGCAAGGCCATCGAGTCGTTCGACGAAGACCTCAACGTGCAGATCTGGGGCACGGGCGGCATGAGCCACCAGCTGCAGGGCCCGCGCGCCGGCCTCATCAACAAGGACTGGGACAACCGGTTCCTGGACCGCCTCATCGCCGAGCCCGCCGAGCTGGCCAAGGTGCCGCACATCGAATACGTGCGCGAGGCCGGCAGCGAAGGCATCGAGCTGGTGATGTGGCTCATCGCCCGCGGCGCCATGGCCGACGTCGCTGGCGGACCTGCGCCCAAGGTGGTGTACCGCTTCTTCCATGTGCCCGCCAGCAACACCGCGGTGGGCCACCTGATCCTGGAGAATCAGCCCGCCTGAGGCTGGCTGATTTCGAATCAACCCGTAAAGGACCCCCACCATGACCATCAAAGTAGCCCTGGCCGGCGCCGGCGCCTTCGGCATCAAGCACCTGGACGGCATCAAGAACATCGACGGTGTCGAAGTCGTCTCCCTCGTCAGCCGCGACCTGGCCAAGACCCGGGAAGTGGCCGACAAGTATGGCATCCAGCACGTGACCACCAAGCTCGAAGACAGCCTGGCCATCAAGGAAGTGGACGCGGTGATCCTCTGCACCCCCACGCAGATGCATGCCAGCCAGTCCATCGCCTGCCTGGAAGCCGGCAAGCACGTGCAGGTCGAGATCCCGCTGTGCGACGTGCTGGCCGACGGCGAGAAGGTCGCCGCCCTGCAGAAGCAGACCGGCCTCGTCGCCATGTGCGGCCACACCCGCCGCTTCAACCCCAGCCACCAGTACGTGCACAAGAAGATCAAGGCGGGCGAGTTCAATATCCAGCAGATGGATGTGCAGACGTTCTTCTTCCGCCGCACCAACATGAACGCGCTGGGCCAGCCGCGCAGCTGGACCGACCACCTGCTGTGGCACCACGCCGCCCACACCGTGGACCTGTTCGCCTACCAGGCCGGCAGCCCGATCGTGAAGGCCAACGCGATCCAGGGCCCGATTCACAAGGAGCTGGGCATCGCGATGGACATGAGCATCCAGCTGCAGGCAGCCAACGGCGCCATCTGCACGCTCAGCCTCTCGTTCAACAACGACGGCCCGCTGGGCACCTTCTTCCGCTACATCGGCGACACCGCCACCTACATCGCGCGCTACGACGACCTGGTGCAGTCGCACAGCAAGGGCCCCGAGACGCCGGTGGACGTGAGCCAGGTCGACGTGAGCATGAACGGCATCGAGCTGCAGGACCGCGAGTTCTTCGCCGCGATCAAGGAAGGCCGGGAGCCCAATGCCAGCGTGGCACAGGTCCTGCCGTGCTACCAGGTGCTGAACGGCCTGGAACGGCAACTCAACTGAGTCCGCGCCATTTGGCACTGTATCGTTTCCACTGCCTGCACGGCAAGCGCCGCGGGCGTTCTTCCTGGGAGAAGCGCAATGCAGACACGCACCCTCGGCCCATTCGAAGTCAGCGCCATCGGTCTGGGCTGCATGAACCTCTCGCACGCCTACGGCGCGCCCGTCTCCGCCGACACGGGTGAGCGCGTGCTGCTGGCGGCGCTGGATGCCGGCGTGACGCTGTTCGACACGGCGGCGCTGTACGGCTTCGGTGCCAACGAGGAGTTGGTGGGCCGCGTCCTCCGGCCCCATCGCCAGCGCATCACCCTGTGCAGCAAGGGCGGCATGGCCGGCGTGAAGGGCGAGGACGGCGTGACGCGCCGCGTGATCGACGGCCGCCCCGCCACGCTGCGCAGCAACTGCGAGGACAGCCTGCGCCGCCTGGGCACCGACGTGATCGACCTGTACTACCTGCACCGCTGGGACAAGCAGGTGCCCATCGAGGACTCGGTGGGCGAGCTGTCGCGGCTGGTCGCGGCAGGCAAGGTGCGGGCCATCGGCCTGTCGGAGGTCTCCGCCGCCACATTGCACCGCGCGCACGCCGTGCACCCCGTCGCCGCCGTGCAGACCGAGTACTCGCTGTGGACGCGCAACCCGGAGATCGCGGTGCTCGACGCGTGCCGCGAGCTGGGCGCGGCCTTCGTTGCCTTCAGTCCCCTGGCGCGCGGCTTCCTCTGCGGCGAACTCGTGGACGTGGGTGCGCTCCACGAGAAGGACATCCGCCGCGCCATGCCGCGCTTCGCGCCCGAGGCCTACGCGGCCAACCTGAAGCTGCTGGACGGCTACCGCAGGATCGCGCGGGACGCGGGCTGCACCCCGGCACAGCTGGCCCTGGCCTGGCTGCTGCACCAGGGCGGCCACATCGTCCCCATTCCCGGCACCACGAGCGTGGAACACCTGCTGGACGACCTGGGCGCCGCCAACATGCGGCTGCACGCCGCGGTGATCGAGCGGCTGAACGTTCTGATCAACGAACTTACCGTGGTCGGCCAGCGCTACAGCGCGCAGAGCGCGAACGAGGTCGACACCGAAGCCTTCTGAACCGCGAAGGCCCCTGGCGTCCGCGAGCCCGCCTTCGCGGTGTTGCGGGCGCCCTGCTGCCGGTTCCACACGGTGCGAGGGCAGGAATGCCCAGGCGCGAGGTTGTGAGGTTCACCCCGCCCTCCTCCGGCGGTCGGGCCGCGCCCCGGACCGCGTCAGGGTGCTCCGGCGCGGGCCAGCAGGCGGCCGTAGCCTGGAACCCCCGGCAGCGCGCCAAGCTTGCGCATGCAGTACCAGGCCACCGCCGTGTTGCTCGTGACGACGGGCCGTCCCAGGGAACGCTCCAGGGCCTCGATGGTCTCGGCCGTCCGCACGGTGGTGCAACTGAGGACGTATGCGTCCGCCCGCGCATGGGCATGGCGCGTGGCGAACGCATGCCACGCCTGCGGCGCGATGGCCATCATCTCGCGGCCGGTGCGGCAATCCAGGCCGGCGTTGCCGAGGATCTCGAATCCATGCTCGGCGAAGTAAGCCGCCTCCCGGTCATTGACGGCCGCCGTGTACGGGGAGAGCAGCACCACGCGCCGCGCGGGCAGGGCCTGCAGCGCCGCCACCAGGGCCTGCGACGTGGCCACGCAGGGCAGCCCAGTCGCGGACTGGATGCGCGCGAGAATCGACGCCTCCAGCTCGGTGCTGTAGGTCGACACGGCGGTGCAATGGAACACCACGATGTCGACGCCCGCGTCCGCGAGCAGCTCGGCCGCCGGCTCGACATCCCGGGCCATGCCCAGCAGGCTCGCCTCCGAACTGTCCACGAGCTTCAGCCGCGTGACCGCGATGGCGATGTCGGCGGGAAGCATCGCGCGCAGTTGCGGCTCGGCGGCCTGGTTCACGGAGGGCAGCAGCACGCCGATGCGCCCGCCCGATCCGTAGTCGAGTGCTGGGGCGGTCATGCCGATGCGCCCTTCAGTTCAGCTTGAGCCCGAGCTCCTTGATCAGGGGCGCGTACTTGGCGGTCTCCCGCCGGATGGTCTCGTCCATCTCCTCGGGCGTGGTGCCCGCCGTCTCCAGACCGAACACCATGAGCTGGTCCCTGACTTCCTTGCGCTGCACGACCTCCACAACGTCCTTGTGGATCTTGTCGATGATCGCCCGCGGCGTGCCGGCGGGCGCGGACAGTGCATTCCACATCAACAGTTCGTAGCCCTTGAGCCCGGCCTCCGCCAGCGTCGGCACGTCGGGCAAGGCCGCGGAGCGGACCGGACCCGTCGTGGCCAGTGCACGGATCTTCCCGGACTGGATGTGCGGGACATTGGCGGCGATGCCGTCGAAGCTGACCTCGACGTCCCCCGAGAGCATTCCTTTGACGACCTCCGAGGCGCCGCGGTACGGCACCTGGACCAGCTTGATCCCGCTCTGCCGCGTGAACATCTCGCCTGCGAGCTGTGTGGACGTGGTGCTGGAGCCGTAGTTGATGCTGCCGGGCTGGGCCCGGGCGGCAGCCACCAGGTCGGCCACCGCCCTGAAGGGTGTCCGGTCGGTTGCGGTGAGCACCAGGGACTGGCGGGCGACGATCGAGATGGACGCGAAGTCCTTGATCGGATCGTAGGGCAGCCGCGAATACAGCGCCGGGTTCAGCGTGTAGGTCGAATCCAGGGGCATGAACAAGGTGTAGCCGTCGGGCGCGGCCCGGGCGGCCTCCTGCGCCGCGATCAGCGTGTTGGCCCCGCCCTTGTTGTCGACGACGACGGGCTGGCGCCACTTTTCGGACAGGCGTTGCGCGATCGCTCGGCCCAGCACGTCGGCGGGCCCACCGGCCGGGAAGGGCACGATCAGACGCACCGGCCTGGCGGGGAAGCTGGCCGCGGCCTGCGCCTGCGCAGCGGCGGGGAGGACCGGTAGCAGCAGCATCGGGACGAGCAGCGTGGCGCGCTGCGCCGCGCGGCGCAGCAGATGGAACATGGGCATGGGTGTCTCCTCTTTCTTTTGATCGCAGGGGGTCGGCGGCGCCGGGGCGGGCCGCTCAGAACCCGTACAACTGCTCGGGGTTGCGCACCAGGATCTGGTGGCGCTGTGCTCCGTCGGGCACCCAGGTCAGCATCTGGTCCAGCAGGTCCGTGGTGTTGGGCATCTCGCCCTTGAACGAGACGTGCGGCCAGTCGCTGGCCCATACCAGGCGGTCCGGCCGGGCGGCCAGCAGCGCCTGGACGTAGGGCACCATGTCCTCGTAGGGCGGAGGCAGCGCCGACATCCGGTAGCCGCAGGACAGCTTGACCCAGCACCGCCCCGTGTTCACCAGCCTCAGCAGCGCCTGGAAGCCAGGCTGCCCCACGCCGTCTCCCGGCCTGAGCGAGCCCATGTGGTCGATCACGACGTCGGTGGGCAGTTCGCGCAGGGTGGGCTCCATCTCGGCCAGCGGAGCTCGGCCCTGGTCATCCATGACGTGGAGCTGCACATGCCAACCCAGGCGGGCGATGCGCGCCGCCAGCGCGGGCATCTCGGCCAGCGGGACGGCACCTGCATGGCCGATGTTGTAGCGCACTCCCCGCACGCCGGCTTCGTGCAGGCGGTCCAGTTCGGCATCCTGCACCTCGGCCCGCAGCGCGACGATGACGCGCGCCGGCCGGCCCAGCTCGGCCACCGCCTCCAGGTGCCGCCGGTTGTCGGTGCCATAGCCGCTGGGCTGCACGAGCACCAGGCGCTCGACGCCCAGGGTGTCGTGCAGCGCGCGCAGCCGCGCCGGCAAGGCGTCGGGCACATCGAAGGCGCGCGTCGCGGCCACGGGATAGCGGTCGGCGGGGCCATAGACATGCACATGGCAATCCGCGGTCCCCGGCGGGCAGATCAGCCTGGGCTTGCGGGGAGCGGGATCGGGAGGCTGGCACAGCGGAATCTCCGCGGAAGCTCGCGCGCTCGTTGCAGGCGACGGGCCGCTCATTCGAAGATCCGATCCTCGTGCAGCACCACGGGCACTTCCTTGTTCTTCTCGGAATAGCCATCGAAGGGCTTGCCCTCCAGGTCGATGCGCGCGAGCACGTCGCTGTCGGGGTCGATGTGCGCGCCGATGCGCAGCATGACGAGTTCCTCGCGGTCTTCCTTGGCGTGGAACCAGTAGAAGGTGCCGGCCGGCAGCAGCACGCAATCGTTCCTGCCTGCCTCGCGCGTCTCGCCATTCGGCCCGTGGAACACCGCGCCGCCCTGCAGGATGACGAACACGTGGTCCTCGTTGGAATGCGCGTGGATCTCGTTCTCGCCACCGCTCGCGTAGGTCTTGAGCACCACGTTCATGTAGCGCGACGCGCCGAGGACCTGGTTGGTGCGGCCCTGCTTCGGCAACTGGGTCCGGATGTGGAAGAAGCTGGGCTGGCCCGGCTTGTTCAGGCGCGCCATCTCCGCGCGCCACTCCGCGGCGCTGTTGACGATCGGGGCGAAGCTGTGGCTGGGGCTGTTCGTGGTCATGGTGAATCTCCTTCGTGAATGTCAATCGATCCTGATGCCGGCTTCCGCGATGACGGGACGCCACCTCGCGGCCTCCGAGGCGATGAAGCTGCGCAGCGCCTGCGGCGAGCTGGCGTCGGCCAGCAGCCCGGCGCCCAGGAGCTTCTCCTGCACGTCCTTGGACGCGAGGGCTTGCGTCAGCGCGCGGTTGAGCTCGTCCACCACCGCAGCGGGCGTGCCCTTGGGCGCCAGCAACGCCATCCACACGTCGATGTCGGGCAGCTTGATCCCCACATCGGCCATCGATGGCACGTTGGGCAGCGTGGGGATGGGCTTGGCGCTCAGGCGCGCGAGCGGCCGCAGCGTGCCCTTCTCGAAATGGGGCATGGCGGTCGTGATGCCGTCGATGGTGAACGTGACGTCCTTGGTCAGCAGGCTCTGGGTCGTGCCCGCGCTGCCCTTGTAGGGCACCGAGACCACCTCCTTGCCCAGCGTGCGCTTGAGCAGCTCGCCGGAGAGCTGGGACGTGAAGGTGCCGAAGCCATAGCTCATTGCGGCGGCGCCGGCCTTGGACTGCGCGAGCAGCGCCTGCATGGACTGGGGTCCGGCCTGGTGGGTCATGACCACCAGGGGCGTGGTGGCCACCTTGCCGATCGGCTCGAAATCCTGGACGGGATCGTAGGGCAGCTTGGCGTAGAGGTACTGGTTCATCACCAGCGTGTTGTCGATGGCCATCAGCAGCGTGTAGCCGTCCGGCGCCGCCTTCGCGACGGCATCGGCGCCAATGATGGTGTTGGCGCCCGGCTTGTTGTCCACCACGATCGGCTGGCGCATCAACTCGCCCATACGCTGCCCGACGACGCGGGCCAGCAGGTCGGTGGGACCGCCGGCGGGGAACGGTACGATCATCCGGATCGGCCGGCTGGGATAGTCACGGGAAGCTGGTGCTTGTGCGTGCACCGGAATGGCGGCGCAAATGAGCGACACGGCGAGGGCCGCGGCGACCTGGAAGGTTTTCATGGGGTGTCTCCTGGGCGGTTGTCGATATCCGCGATTCGTTGTCGCGGACGATTTGTTGACCGCTGTCAATTCTGGGGGGCCGGTGCGTGCCCGGCAACGCAGGCTGGCCTATTCGCTGTATCGAAGAAATGAATTCGCCATGCTCCGCGCCTTTCGGAGGTCTCCGCCGTCGTCGGCGGTGGCCGGCCACAAAGGGACGCGTCGCCCTCCAGGGGCATGGGCCAGGCGTTCACGCCACGCGGCGCGCGGGCGACGACCGCCAGCATGGTCACCGCTGGGTGCAGGCACGGTTGCACGAAGCGCAGTTCGTGCTCGACATCAACGCGGACCGGTTCGGCGCTCCGGAGATCCTGGTCCTGCCCTTGCCCGCCGCGCTTGCCTGGCAGCGGGCGAGCGCATCCGCATCGCTGAGCACTAGGCCGAAGCGCAACGTGCAGTCCTGCGCGAGAAGGCGCCCGCCGTCGCTCAAAGCCCGGGCGGCGCGGCCGAACGGCACGCGCCAGCGCATCCGACGGTCCCGGGGATCGGCGGTCCGGGAGAGTCCATGTTCAGTGACTGCACGGACGACGCGACGGGCCCTCGGCCGCGGCGCGCGCTCACCAGGCCACCGCGCGAGCCGATCAAGGCGGCGCCGCCGCTCCGGGGCGCAGCTCCAAGCAGGCTCCTTGTGCCGCCCCCAATGCGCGCCACCTTGGCCACCGCCTCGGGCGCGGGACGGTCGGCCCGACCTCGCGCGGGAGACGATGCCCTTGCCCACCTTCTCGGCGCTTTCCCCGGGCAGGCGCCCGTGCACAAAAAAAGGCGCCGGGTTGCCCCGGCACCAAACCTTGGAGATAACAATGCGGGGATCCCGGCGCCCAGCCACCGCGGCCCATCGCGGGGCCGCAGCGGCGTGCCGCCGGTCGCCATCAAAAGTTGTGACGGACCCCCATGTAGATGTTGCGGGAGCTGCCGCTGGACGAGCCGACCAGCATGGCCGGGGCCTGGGCAGTGCCGGTGCCCAGCACGTACTGCGACCCGTTCTTGTTGCTGATCTGTCCCACGCCGAAGTACAGGCGCGTCCTCTTGGACAGGTCGTAGTCGCCGCCAAGCGAGATCCAGTTCGCGTCCCGGTTGCCCGTCAACGCCGTGTAGTCGGACCGGTCGTTGACGCGGGTGAACTGGGCAACGGCCGTGAACTGTCCGAACGGCACGCGCACGCCGAGGTTGGTCAGCCGGAATTCGCTCGTCGAAGCACCGGGCATGCGGGCGATTGCCCCGGTGCAGGTCGCGCAGGAGTTCTTCTCCACCGTCATGCCCAGGAAGAACTTGGCGAAGCGGGCGTCGTAGGAGCCGCCAACCACCATCGCCGAGACCTTGCCCGCAGCATCGTCCGGCCCCTCCTGCCGCTGGAAGCCCGCATTGAGGTCGAAGCCCCCGGCCTGGTAGCGCGCGGATGCGCCGTACCCGCGTCCGATCGTCGTCGAGTTCTCGCCGAAGGAGTACTGGCCGCGGAACTCGATGCCGCCCCAGCGCGGGGACACGTAGTTGACCGCGTTGTCCTGCCGCGCCGACACCCCCATCGGCAGCACCTGGCGCTGCGTGGTGGGGCTGACGTTTCTGGTGAGCGCGAGCAGCCCGCCGGCGCCTTCCCAGACGAAGGCGTCCACACTGCTCTGGACCATGTAGTACGGAGTGGGAATACGGCCCATCTGCAGCGTGCCGAACCGCGCATCGCTCAGGCCGACCGACGCCTCGCGCCCGAACGCGCGACCGCCTTGGCCGAGCGTGCCGTCGTCGAGGTTGATGCCCATCTCGAGGCGGAAGACGGCGGCAAGCCCTCCTCCCAAGTCCTCCACGCCGCGAAAACCCAGGTTGCTCCCCGCACTTCCGCCCGATACCAGCCGATTGACACTCGAGCCCCCCGATCTCGGCGAGTCCATCCCGGCATCCACCCGCCCATACATGGTCACGCTGCTCTGGGCATTGGCTGCGCCGCAAACGCACAGCAGCGCGGCGCATGCAACCGCATGCTTGGCCATTCCGTTCATAGTTGTCTCCTTCGTTGAACTTGGGGCTTGGCCCCGATTCCTCTTCTTCACATTGCGCCTGGCGTCTCATGGGAAAGCTCCACGCGCAGCCCGCCAAAGACCACATCGTTCGATGACTCGCGGGTTCATCGTGGTTCCTCCGGCTCGTTCAGTATAGATAGACGCCTAATCTTTTTGATAGTCGCCTAATCAAATTTTCCGGATTCAGAACGCCCGGCTGTGGCGGGCGTGCGACGCTTTCACGCCTGACCCGTTGGTGGCCGCGAAACACTGGCAGAGACCATCCCGCACGGCATCGGAACCAACCCGGATTGATTGGATGATCAATGCCTCGCGCCGGACTCCGCAGCATCCCGTCGGGTTCGAATCCCGTTGTCGCCGCAAGGAGCAATGGACGAACGAAGACGGTGCAACGTCGATTCACAACCGATGGGGTGCCTGGCCAGCGAGCCAGTCGCGCGCCGGCCTCTGCCCGCCGTTCACGGGCACGCGGGCACGTCCGCCAGCGGCGTTCTTCCAAGTTCCACGCGCTGCTTATCGGGCCATCGCCGGCCCGCTGCACCGGTGCGCGAGACCGTGGTCACCGTGCAGCGGCACACGGACATGCGGACCGGTTGTCAGGACAGTGCGGCGTCTTCACCAATGCCCGCGAGGCACGATGGAAGCCGAGCGCATTGGCCATGCGGGCGCACAGCGCACCTCCGGGCGCGAGAGCCCTGCGCACCCTGGAGGACAGGATGGCCACCGGGCGGCGCCGGTTGAACCATCGATCAACCTCGGGATGAACCCTAGCTCGCCACGCGGGCTGCCACGCCGCGTTGCTTCTTCATAGGTTGACCGCGCATTCAAGCTTGATGCACATCAACCTTGTTCCTAGGATCGGGATCTTCTTAGGGCACGTGTAGTTGCCTGCAACCGGAGACACCATGAAGAATCCATCAAGCCCCACTCGGCGCTCGCTGCTCGCGGCCGCCGCCATGATCGCCGCAGGCTTCGGCCACTCGGCCATCGCACAGGAGAACTACCCCACCAAGCCGGTCACCCTCATCGTGCCCTTCACTCCCGGCGGGAGCAACGACGTCATCGCCCGCGTGATCGGCCAGCGGCTCAGCCAGATCTGGAACCAGCCGGTCATCGTGGACAACAAGGCAGGCGCGGCCGGAAGCATCGGGACCGACCACGTGGCCAAGGCCCCTGCGGACGGCTACAAGCTGCTGATCACCAACAACAACACCATGTCCATCAATCCGGTGCTGTTGCCGAAGACGCCGTACGCCGTCGCGCGCGATTTCGCCCAGGTCACGCAACTCGGCGCGGTGCCGGTCGTGCTGGTAGCGAACTCGAACGTGAAGGCCACGACCGTGAAGGAACTCGTGGCGCTCGCGAAGGCCACTCCGGGCAAGCTCACTTATGCCTCGTCGGGCTCCGGCAGCCCGCAGCATCTGTCCGCGGAGCTCTTCAAGGCGATGACGGGCACCGACATCACCCACGTCCCCTACAAGGGCGCGGCGCCGGCCATCACCGACATGCTGGCCGGGCAGGTCGATCTGCAGTTCGGTGCCATCAACTCGCTGCTGCCGCACATCCGCACCGGGAAGCTGCGCGCGCTCGCCGTGGGTGGCACCCGGCGCGCCAGCCTGCTGGCCGATGTCCCGACCATGGCCGAGGCCGGCCTGCCCCAGTACGACAGCGAGATCTGGCTCGGCCTGGCGGCCCCCGCGGGGACCCCTGCGGCGGTCATCAAGCGGATCAACGCCGATGTCACCAAGATCCTGAACGAGCCCGAGGTGAAGGAGAAGCTCGCCGAGCAGGGTATCGAGACGCGGCCGAGCACGCCGCAGGAGATGACCAAGCTCGTCGAGAAGGACACCGCGCGGTGGGCGAGCGTCATCAAGAGCGCGGGCATCAAGGCCGATTGAGCGGAGCACCCATTGAATTCGAAGCAAGCCATTCCTTTGCGCCGCGACATTCCCGCAGCGGGCGCCGGCGCCGGCAGCCTGTGGGCCAGCGACGCCATCGCGGAGATGATCCGCGCGCTCGACATCCCCTATGTCCTCCTGAACCCCGGGTCGAGCTTCCGCGGTCTGCACGACAGCCTGGTGAACCACCTCGGCAACATCGACCCGCAGATGCTGGTCGTGCTCCATGAGGAGCATGCCGTCGCGATCGCCCATGGCTACGCGAAGGTCGCCGGAAAGCCGCTGGCGGCGATCGTTCACAGCAACGTGGGCCTGATGCACGCGTCCATGGCGATCTTCAACGCCTGGGTGGACCGCGTGCCCGTGTTGGTCCTGGGCGCGACGGGCCCGGTCGATGCGGCCAAGCGGCGCCCCTGGATCGACTGGATGCACACCGCGCAGGACCAGGGCGCGCTGGTGCGCGACTTCAGCAAGTGGGACGCGCAGCCGGCTTCCGTCGCCGCGTCGTACGAGGCGCTGCTGCGGGCCAAGCAGATCGCGCTGACCGCACCCGCCGGCCCCACCTACGTGTGCTTCGATGTCTCGCTGCAGGAGACGCGCATCGATGCGATCCCGGCGCTGCCGGACGTCAGCCGCTACCAGGTTCCCTCCCCCGCCGTGCCGGGCAGCGATGAGCTGGCCAGAGCCGCAGCGCTGCTGTCCTCCGCGGCCCGCCCGGTCATTCTGATGGGGCGGGTCTCCAGGTCTAGCGAGGGCTGGCGCCAGCGCATCGAGCTGGCCGAGAAGCTGAATGCGCAGGTCCTTACGGACCTGCGCGCCGGCGCATCGTTCCCCACCGACCATCCGCTGCACGCGGCCGTGCCGGGCGTCTTCCTGACCCCGGACGCGGCCGCCACGCTGCGCGCCGCCGACGTCGTGCTGAGCCTGGACTGGTACGACCTGAACGGCACGCTGCAGCAGGCGTGGCGCAACGAGAGCGTCGGCGCCAAGGTGATCCAGGTCTCGCTCGACCACTACAGCCACCGGGGCTGGAGCATGGACCACCAGGGCCTGCCGCCGGTGGACGTGTTCATGCCGGTGGAGCCGGACGTCGCCGTGCCCCTTCTCTGCGCTGCCTGCACCGAGCGCCCTTCGGCCCTCCAGGCCCCGAAGAGCCCGATGGCCATGCCCCCGGTTCCGCAAGACGGGACGATCAGCATCGCGATGGTCGCCGACGCCCTGCGCCGGGCCGCGGGCACGCAGCCCATCACCCTGATCCGTGTGCCACTGGGCTGGAGCGGCGAGATGGGCCACTTCCGCGATCCGCTGGACTACCTGGGCATGGACGGCGGCGCCGGCATCGGCTCCGGGCCGGGCATGGCCGTCGGCGCCGCGCTGGCGCTGCGTGGAACCGACCGACTGCCCGTGCTGATGACCGGCGACGGCGACTACCTGATGGGCATGACAGCACTGTGGACCGCCGCCAATGCTGGCGTTCCCCTGCTTACCATCGTCTGCAACAACCGGTCGTTCTTCAACGACGAGCTGCACCAGGAGCGGGTGGCCCGCGATCGCGACCGCCCGGTGCAGAACCGGTGGATCGGGCAGCGCATCGGAGATCCGGACCCCGATCTGGCCGCGCTCGCGCGCGGGCTCGGGCTGCAGGGCCTCGGACCGACGGACAGCCCGTCGGAGCTCGACGAGGTCCTGGCCCGCGCCGTCGCTGCGGTGCGCGATGGAGCGACCGTCGTCGTCGACGTGCACGTCACGCCGGGCTACAGCGCCGCGATGGCCTCCGGCATGACCCGCTCCCATGAGGACCAGGAAGGAGGCCAGCCATGACAGCGGCCCCCATCGTCCTGCCGGACAGCGGCGACCTGAGCCCCTACGTCCAGCGAGTCCTGCCCCGGTCGAGCGGGCTGTTCTGGGACGGCCGCTGGCATGAAGGAGCGGACCAGGCGATCGCGACCTTCAACCCGTCCACGGGCGAGCGTCTGGCCGACGTGACCTCGGCGGGTTCGGCGGAGGTCGACGCCGCGGTCGCCTCGGCGAAGGCCGCCTTCCCGGCCTGGGCCGAGACCCCGCCCCTGCAGCGCGCGGCGCTGCTGCGGGAGGCCGCGCGCCGCGTGCGGCTGCATTCGCGGGAACTGGCGCTGCTGGACGCCGCCAACTGCGGCAATCCCGTGCGCGCCATGCAGATGGACGCGGAGATCGCGGCCACCCAGCTGGACTATTTCGCGGGGCTGGTGCTCGAGATCAAGGGCGAGACCATCCCGACCGCGAACGGCGCGCTGAACTACACGCTCAGGGAGCCGCTCGGCCCCGTCGCACGGATCTTCCCGTTCAACCACCCGTTCATGTTCGCGGCAGGCAAGATCGCCGCGCCGCTCGCGGCGGGCAACACGGTCATCCTCAAGCCGCCGGAACAGGCGCCGCTGTCGACCATCCGGCTGATGGAGATCCTGGACGGCCTGTTCCCCCCGGGGGTGCTGAACTGCATCGCTGGCGGACGCGAGACGGGTGCCGCGCTGTCCGCGCACCCGGATGTGGCCGCCGTCGCGCTTATCGGAAGCGTCGGCGCCGGCAAGGCCGTGCTGCGGTCCGCCGCGGACACGATGAAGCGCACCTTGCTGGAGCTGGGCGGCAAGAACGCGATGGTCATCTATCCCGACGCGGACCTGCGCAGCGCGGTGGAGGGGGCCGTGCGCGGCATGAACTTCACGTGGTGCGGGCAGTCGTGCGGCTCCACGAGCCGCCTGTACGTGCACCGCTCCCTGCACGATGAATTCATGCAGCGCATGGCCGAGGAACTGGCGCGCAAACACCGGCCCGGCATCGCGACCCACCTGGACACGACGATGGGCGCACTGGCGAGCCGCGCCCAGTACGACCGCGCGCTGCACTACATCCAGGCCGGCATCGACGAGGGCGCCGTGCTCCTGACCGGCGGCCACGCGGCGCGCGATGCGCAGCTGAAGGACGGCCTGTTCATCGAGCCGACCATCTTCACGGGCGTGCGGCCCGACATGCGGATCGCGCGCGAGGAGATCTTCGGCCCCGTGCTCTCGGTGTTTTCCTGGGACGACGAGGACCGGATGCTGGTCGAGGTCAATGGCACGGAGCTCGGACTGACGGCCTCGGTGTGGACCACGAGCCTGAACACCGGCCTGCGCGCCGCCAAGCGGATCCAGTCGGGCTACGTGTGGGTCAACGAGTGTTCGGTGCACATCCCTGGCGCGCCGTTCGGCGGCTACAAGCAGTCCGGCGTCGGCAGGGAGGAGTCCAAGGAGGAACTGCTGGAGTTCACGCAGCTCAAGAACGTCAACGTGAAGCTCGGCTAGAGACCATGGTTGCTCGATAGGTTGCCAAGAGGCTCGTCGTCGGCATCGTGGATTGCGCGCTTTCGTGTACCGGGCAAGATGCGACGCGCTCTCCAGCCACGATCCGTATGAACACAGGTCTTCCTTCGCCTGTCGAGCGACCACCCTGTCCAGCGCCCGGCCCGCCGGAATGCTAAAGGGGCCCGCGCCATGCGGAACGCTGGTTCCGCCGCGCCCATCCACCGTACGGCCTGCCCCCAAGCGCAACTCGCATATCGCCTCGGGAAATCTCTCCTGCGAGTAGCCGGCCAGGTCGCTCCTCGAGCCCATCGACATCTGCGGCATGACGACGCAACACAGCTCCTCGAGGTCTGGGGCCAGGGCGTCGCTCCGCCCACGTTCAGTGAGGAGGTGCAGGTGCTGTCGCGGCGGCTGGACAGCGCACAACAGGGTTCGCCCCAGCTTTCATATTGTTAGTCGATTAACAATAATGGTCGGCATGGCCTGGCCGCGCTGGGCCGTCCTCGCCAGACGCTCCGGCGACCGTCCTGCACTGCCAGAGTCGATGCCAATGCCACAGAGAACCAGGAGACAAGATGCACAACACGCCCCCCGCCTCCCGCCGGAGGTTCTTCCGCACCAGTGCTGGCATGGGTGCCGTCCTAGCCGCGGCCACCAGCACCGGCGCCTCCGGCGCCAGCACGCCCCCCCACGCCGCCGTGCGGGTGCGCAGCGGCTTTGTGGCCGGTCCTTCGACCTACTACGAGGTTCTGGAGCCGGTCGCGAAGACCCGCAAGCCGCCCATGGTGCTGATCCACGGCGGGGCGCACACCGGCTCCTGCTACATGGCGACCGCCGATGGCCGCCCGGGCTGGGCGCCCTTCTTCGCAGCCCAGGGCTACCAGGTGGTGGTCCCTGACTGGGCAGGCACCGGTCGCAGCGGCTACATCCCCTACGACGACCTGTCGGGCGAGACGGTCGTGAAGGGCCTTGGCAAGGTGCTGGCCACGCTGGACCGCCCGGCGATCGTCATGACGCATTCGATGTCGGGCCCCTTCGGCTGGAAGCTGCTCGAACTCTTCGGCGACCGCATCGTCTCCCTGGTGGCAATCGCACCTGGCGGGCCGGCCAACGTCAGCGCGCCGACCGAGTTCCTGTCCAGCACGTCGGACGACGTGGAAGTCCGCTTGGCACCCGGCGCTCCGGTGCTCAAGCTCAGCCGCAAGCTGCCCTTCGTTGCCGAACCGGGCTGGGCCACGAAGAAGCTGGTCGGCAGCAGCACGCGCTTCCCGCGCGAGCACCTGGACAGCTACCTGGCCAGCCTGACCGTCATTCCGCCCCGCCTGCTGCTAGAGCGGGTGAACTATGAGAACAGCGCGCCCCGTGTGACCGACCCCTCGGGCTACAAGGGCAAGCGCGTGGCCCTGATCATGGGCACCAACGACGCGGACCACACGGCCGCCATCGACAAGCCCATCGTCGACTGGCTGAACGACATCGGGGCGCGCGCGGAATTCATTCCGCTGGGCGACCGGGGCATCCAGGGCAACGGCCACATGATGATGATGGAGAGCAACAGCGACCAGTTGGCAGCCGGTATTGCCGCCTGGCTGCAGACCGGCAAATTCAGCGCCTCGGCGTCCTAGTACCTCCGGGCAGTGCTCAGGCCAACTCCGCCGTGATCCAGCGGCGCAGGCTGTTGGAGTAGGCCAGGTCGGTGACGCGCGGCAGGTCTTCCACCCGCACCATGCCCTCTTCCAACCACCACCGCGCGGACGCACCGCTTAGCAGGCGGCAGCGCAAATGCGGAGTGGCCATCGCCGTCATCGGGGCTGCCCCTCGCAAAGAGGGAGACGCACGAGTTCGCAGCGGCAGGCCGGTTGCCGCGGGCCCGCAATGCCCGGCGTCCAGTCCGCTCCTCCAGAGGATCGCCTCTCGGCTCCGAGCGACACAGGGCGGCGCTAGCGACGCGCACGGGCCCTGCCACGCTCATGGGCGGGGGACGTAACGGGCGCGCGGCCGCCAGAGGCCGGTCACGCCGCGCTGCTCCTGCACATGCGCAGCCCAGCCGGCCATGCGCGCCACCAGGAAGAAGACCGCTGCCGACCAGACGGGAAGCCGGAGCGCCCGCACCAGGCAGACGACGGCGAACTCATGCCTTGGATGGTCCGCGAGATTCTCCTTCGCCCAACCGACGAAGTCGGCGACCTGTCGCATGTTGAAGGAGTCGTCAGCCAGTTCGGTGGCGATGGCGAGCAGGTGCTTCGCGCGCGGGTCGCCGCCCAGGTAGAGCGGATGCGTGAAGCCGGGGATCCGCTGCGCCCGCTGGTGCAGGCGCAGGGCCTTGTCGCGCAGCGCCGTCGCGGACGGCCTTGCGGTGAGGAACCGGTCCACGACCGCATAGTGCCCGGCGATCTCGGTCCCGGCGCTTGCGCAGATGCCCACGGCAATGCAGTCGAAAAGGTTCGCGCCTCCCGAGGCAGCCGCCCGGACGGCCAGGGTGCCCGGCGGCAGTTCGTGGTCCGCGAGGAGCACGAGCAGCGCGTTCACCGCGCGGATCCGCGCTGGCGTGGTTTCGCATCCGAAGGACCGGATCAGCGTCGAAGCGATCGATTCGGAGCGCTCCGGCAGCGTCAGCGCGCGGGCCGGGCCGACGCATCCCAGCGCTTGCGCCACGGCACAGATCAGCAAGCGCGCCTCTTGCACGACGCCCGCGTCCAGACCCCCACCGCCCGACATCCTGCGGCTGCGCTCCAACTGGAGAGCCAGCATCGCGAGCGATCCGTACACGCGGTGAGGATCGGTACCGTGCAGTATCCGCAAACCGGCCTCGCGGGCCAGTGCCTGGTCGCGCGGAGGGATTCTCCAGGCGCCGGCCCTCGCGACATCGAGAGGAGCGCCCCAGAGCAATTCGCAGACCCGCTCGAACGGAACGCCTTGCCGCGCGAGGTCGCAGGCCAAGTAGCCCCGGTAGGCTGGACCCGCCTCGGTGATTTCCGTGATACCGCTGCTGACGATGGGCGGCCCATGGTCCATCGCACCGGCTGCCGCCGCGGCATGGCCTGCACGGGCGGCCGCGCGCGCCATGACCCGTTCGATGTCCGAGCGGCTGTACAGGTGCGCCTTCGTTCCGGGCTGGGGCACGCTGCGGATGGCCCCCCTGCTCACATAGGCGTAGAGCGTCTGCGGGCGGACGCCCAGAAGGGCAAGACTGGCTTTCGCATCCAGGAAATCCGGCTGCCGGCACGACGTGGGATCGGGGCATGTGCTCATGTGGGCTCCGCGCGATTCCAGCGTTCGACGGCACGTAAATCCCGAAACCGCGCTATGTCTCCGTAGGTCTAATCATTAGGTCTCTAATTATCTCACAGGCTGCCAGGCAGAAGACGGCGGCACTGGCCCGGCGGGTTCCGGCGTGCGTTCCATGGGGCATCCATGCCACTCGCCTGTGGCGCGCGGGGTCCACTGGGTGGCATCGTCGACTCGTCGACCCACATCGAGACCGATGCGGCGCGGCTGGCCGCTCGGGCGCACTGCGCCGCGGCGGGACCGATGCATTTGAGGGATTGGGGAGAGCGTGGCACTGCCGCGAGGCGCGGTGCGCTTCCATGGCGCGCCGCACCCAGGGCGCGGCCATCGGCAGCGCGGGCTACGGTCTTGCGGATGACTGAGCGGCGCCTGTCCGCTTCGGATCATCCTGAATGCACTCGTCGCTCGCCAGGTTGTCGATGATCTTCAGCAGCGAGCGCCGCACGATGCTGATGTGGGCATCCGTCAGGGATCTGATGGCGAGCGCGTTGACCTCCTCGGCCAAGGGCACGAGCTTCGCCTTGAGGCGCTTGCCCGCCGGCGTCAGGAAAACGTAGATGCTCTTGCGGTTGTCGGGACGCTGCTTTCGCAGGACGTACCCGAGCTCCTCCATGGCCTTCAGGGCGATCGCCGTGGTGGGCGCCATCACACCGGCCTCCGCGCTCAGTTCTGCCTGGGTGAGCCCATCCTTCTCCCAGAGAATCCGCAGGAAGGTCCAATGGCCGAGTTGGACGTCGTGGCGCGCAAGACGGGTCTGCAGCGATCGAAGAAAGGAGCGCGTCGCGTCCTTCACCAGATGCGCTAAACGGTCGTCGGGAACGCCCTCATGCCAGTGCTGCAGCATACGGCTCGCTACCTCCGCCGACTCTTTCCCTGCCTTTTTTGCCAATTTTCATTCCTCAATGCATCCCAACGGACGCTCTGCCCGGCCGACCCCCTGCAAGACAGCGGCGATCGGCGTACATGAACGAGCCGACGGACACGAAGAAGCGGGAGGAGGTTGAAAAGGTGCTGCCCAGGCCAAGCGGACCGCACAAATATAGCACCGTACATTCTGCTGTTCTCAGTAGGCGGCATGCTGATCCAGATCACAAAACCATGCGGTTGCACGGGCAATGCCGGGACGATGCCCAACGCCTTCGTTCTGGCAGGCCATAGACTTTTCGCCCCGCGTCGCACGCTTGGCACCAGGCTACGCGCGCACTTCGGCGCGTCAACCTTCAGCGAGCGGCTTCCCGTCCGCTCGAGACAGCGGCGGCCGATTGGCTTCAGCGCCCCGCTCCGCGGCTGCGCCGCCCGGGATGCGCGTGCGGGAGTTGCGCACCTCTTGACCAGACCACGGTGCCTGCGACACGCGGCCCGCAGCTTGCGCCTGCGGGTATCGCGAACTGCCGGTCCCGGCGGCATCACCGCCCCCGCCGAGGAGGTCTATGCCGCCCCTGCCAAGGGGCCTGTGCCGCCGATGCTGCTTCGGTCCTTCTCCGGCGCCGGCCGGGAAACTGCAGTTTTTCCCGCCGCGTCATGCCGGCTGCAGGCCAACGTGCTGGTGCCCCAGCGCGTCCACCGAGTCCACCCCCAACAAGCCCATGACGCGGTCCGTCTCCTGCAGGAGGATCTCGAGCGCGCGACTTGCGCCGGCCTCCCCCGCCGCAGCCACGCCGTACAGGGGCGCCCGGCCCAGCAGCACGCCGCGCGCGCCAAGGGCGAGGGCCTTGACGATGTCGGAGCCCCGCCGAAAGCCGCTGTCGACCAGGACGGGCATGCCCCCGGCAGCGGCGGCGACCGAGGGCAGCATGTCCAGCGTGGCGGGCAAGCCGTCAAGGCTGCGCCCGCCATGGTTGGACACCACGACGGCGTCCGCCCCATGGGAGGCGGCCAGGCGCGTGTCGTCCGCGGTGAGGATGCCCTTGACCACCAAGGGGCCCGCCCACTGCGAGCGAAGCCAGGCGACATCCTCCCAGCTGTAGAACGGATTGCGCTGCGCGCGGGTATAGGCGGCCAGCGCGTACGCGTCGGAGCCCGGTGGCAGGAACTCAGCCAGGTTCTCGAAGCGCGGCATGCCGCGGGCGAACCATGTGGAAACGACCCATCGCGGATGGGTCGCCGCGTCCCAGACGATGCGCGGAGAGAAATGCAGTGCATGGGCGAATCGGTTCCGCACATCCCGCTCACGGTTGCCCGGGATCAGCGAATCGACCGTGACCATGAGCGCGCAGTAGCCGGCCGTGTGTGCGCGCGCCAGCAGCCTGGTCGCGACCTCGCGTCCGCCCCACGGATAGAGCTGGAAGAACTTGGGTCCAGCCGATGCCCTGGCCACGGCCTCGATGTCGTTGTTCGAGCCGGCGGACAGCGAGAACGCCACGCCCGCCGCTGCGGCCGCGCGCGCCAGCATGAGGTCCGCGTCCGGCACGTAGATGCCGTTGAGGCCCGTCGGCCCGATCATGAAGGGCGCCGCGAGCCGCTGCCCGAACAGCGTGATGGACAGGTCGCGCGAGCCCTTGCCCGTGACCATCCGCGGCAGGAGGTGATAGCGGTCGAAGGCGGCGCGGTTGCGCCGCAGCGTCACTTCGTCCTCCGCGCCGCCTTCCAGGTAGTCCCAGATCACCTGCGGCAGCCGCCTCTTGGCCAGCCGGCGGAGATCCTCGATGTTGACGACCGACGGAGGCTGCAGTTTGCGGTGTGAATGCATGCGCCTCGCCTACTCCGCGCGGATTCCCGCCGCCTGGATGATCGGCCGCCAGCGCGCGATCTCGCTGGTGATCAGGTCCATGAACATCTGCGGCGGCCCGGGCGTGACGTCGACGCCCTGCGATTGCAGGCTCGCGCGCGTGGAAGGGTCGGCCAGGGCCTTGTTCAGCGCCGCGGTCAGCTTGGCGACGACCGTGTCGGGCGTGCCCGCCGGCGCCATGATCCCGTACCAGGCGCTGGCTTCCACGCCGGGCAGCCCGGCCTCGCCGGGGGTCGGCACGTCCGGCAGGGCCGGGGAGCGCTTCTCGCCCATGACGGCCAGCGCCTTCACGCGGCCGGCCTGGATCTGCGGCAACGCCGACACGAGCGGCTCGAAGATCACCTGGATCTGGCCGGCGATGAGGTCCGTGATGGATCCCGCGCTGCCCTTGTAGGGCACATGCGTCATCTGGATGCCCGTGCGCAGCTTGAATAGCTCGCCCGCCAGGTGATGGGCGGAACCCGTGCCGCTCGAGCCGTAGTTCACGGCGGTGGGCTGGGCCTTGGCGCGCTCGACCAGGTCGCGCAGCGACCCCGCCGGGAAGGCCTTGTTCGCAATCGCCACGAGGGGCATCATGCCGATCTGCCCCACCGGCCGGAAATCCTTCACGGGATCAAACGGGAGCTTGTCGTACATGCTCGCCGCATAGGCGTGCGCCGAGGGCGTCACGATCAGCGTGTAGCCGTCGGCCGGAGACTTCGCGACGATGCCGGCCGCGAGCGTGCCGGCGGCCCCGCCCCGGTTCTCGACGATTACGGGCTGCCCCAGCGAATCCCCCATCTGCTGGATGAGCGACCTGGCGATCACGTCCGTGGGGCCGCCGGCCGGCGCGCCCACGAACAGGCGGATCGGCTTCGTGGGGTAGGCGGCGCTCTGCGCCTGGGCGCTCGGCTGCAGCTGCAAGGCCAGGCTCGCGACGACGAGCGACAGCATGCGAAATCTCATGAGGTATCTCCTGAATGGTTCTTGGAAGCGGAAAGGATCCCGGCGCTTGCGCCCGGCCGGGTGCCTCCGGGGCGATCCCGGATGCTCGGTCCAGCGGACTGGCCCGCCGACCTGGGAACAAGCGAAGCGCCGCCCGCGGCACGCGTGGGGAAGGTGGCCGGCTGCATGACGGCACGCTCCTAGTCAAGCACCCGCCTCTGCAGCGTGTCCCGCACCAGTGTCCGCAGCCAGCGGTGCGCCGGATCCTCGTGCTGGCGCCTGTGCCATATCTGGATCACCTCCACGCTGGGCGATGCGAACGGCAGCGGCAGGGCCGCGATGCCTTCCTTGCCCTCGAACGCGCCGGCGAGGTCCATGGGAATGATGGCCGTCAGGCCGGTCTGCGGGATGATGGTCAGCAGGCCGAGGTAGTGGGGAATCGTGGCCACCACGTTGCGGTGGATACCCATCGCGGCCATGGCCTTCTCGATGACCTCCTGGCTGCGGCCTTCCGTTCGCACTGCGATGTGGAGCGCCGACTGGAAGGAAGCGAGGTCCAGCTCGCCGCGCGCGGCGAATTCCTTGTTGCCCGTGATGCACATGAACCCGCTGTTGCGCAGGAGCCGCTGCTGGAAGACGCCGCCGTTCTTAATGTCGGGGAAGTACCCGATCGCGAGATCGACGCCCCCCGATTCCAGCCCCTCCTCCAGCTTCTCCACGATCGGCGAGACCGTCCGCAGCCGCACGCACGGCGCCTGCTTGCGCACGGCATTGATCACCATCGGCAGATAGCAGGTCTCGCCGACATCCGTCATGCAGATCGTGAACAGGCGCGACGAGGTGCGCAGGTCCAGCGCCACCTTGGAGAAGATCTGGCGGCGTGCCAGCTCGAGGGCCTGGCGGATGGGCTCCGCGACTTCCAGCGCCTTTGCCGTCGGCTGCATCTCGTTCTTGACGCGCACGAACATGGGGTCGTCGAACGCCTTGCGCATCTTCGACAGCGCGTGGCTCATCGAGGGCTGGCTCAGCTGCAGCCGCTCGCCGGCCTTGGAGACGCTGCGGGTCTCCATGAGCGCCTCGAAGACGACGAGCAAATTGAGGTCCTCGTGGGACGGTTGCATCTTGGCCTACCCTTTGGCTGGATCGATGGGAATCTCCCCGGTCTGGCGCGGCGCGCCATGAAACCCGGGCCGCCGCGAGGTGCGGGCCGTGGCGCCTGGACCGCCCCCGGCGGCCCGCACGCGCCGGTGCCTTCTCCGGCCACGGCCTGCACGCGGAGCGCCACGGCGCACGCAAGGGCGCCGCCTCAGCGCAGCAGCTCCACGTCCTTGCCCGAGCCCGCCGACTCGAGCAGCGCCAGGCACACCTCCAGCGTGGAGCGCGCCCATTCGCCGTCATGCAGCGGCGCGGTCCCGTTCACCACGGCCTCGTACAGTTCGTCGATGACCTCGAAGCGGGGCACCGCGGGCCGGCCCAGCGGCCGCCGCTCCTTCGTGAGGTCCCCGTACACGCAGACGCTGTCGGGCAACGGACGGATATCGCCGCGCTCGCAGGACACCACGACCGGCCCGAAATGCTGGTGCCACGCCGGCGGCGCGCCCGCGGACGCGGGCACGTAGCCGGGCCCGCCATAGGTGCCGGCCGCCTTCAGGCGCGCCTCCTCCTCCGGCGAACCCACGGTCGCCAGCTTGCGGCGCGCGGCGCCGTACGCCTCGGGCGACTTCTCGGCGCCCATCTCGCCGATCCAGCCGCACCATTCGTCCGAGTCGAAGTGCCCGTAGCCGTTGTAGCTGACGCTGGCGAACGCCCCGCCCTCGAACCACAGCAGGGCCGAATAGGCGCCCTGGGTCGGGCGCCTGGGGTCCCAGTCGCCTGTGATCGCGCGCACCCGGCTGACCCGCGTGCCGGCCAGCAGGCGCACGATGTCGACCTGGTGGGCGGCCTGGCTGAACACCACGCCGCCGCCCTCCTCCGTGCGCAGCTCCTCGGGACGCCGCGGCCGGTAGAGGAAGTCGGTGTAGTTGAGCGCGTGGATCATGCGCACCCGCCCGAACTCACCGCCCAGGGCGATCTCGCGCGCGCGCAGGTACGGCGTGTCGAAGCTGTGGCAGTGGCCGACGATGAGGTGCACGCCGGCGTCCCGGCAGTCCCGGATCATCGCGTTGCAGTCGCCGAGGGACAGCGCCATGGGCTTTTCCACGAGCACGTGCTTGCCGTGCCGGGCGGCGATGCGCGCCTGCTCCGCGTGGAACTGGTGCGGGCTGGCGATGTAGATCGCCTCGACGTCCGGGTTGGACGCCAGGCCCTCGATGTCCGGGTACACCGGCGCATCGAAGTCGCTCGCGAAGCGCTCGCGCGCCGGCTCGCGCGGGTCGCAGGCCGCCACCAGCCGCACGCGCGCGTCGCGCTGGAGCGTGGGCAGCATGAGCGTGAAGGCGCGGCCGAGTCCGGCGACGCCGAGTCGAAGTGGGCGGCCGGCGTTCACAGGTCGATCACCAGTTCGTCGGACTTGGCCCGGGAGACGCAGATCATGATCTGGCTGTCCATCTCCTCGGGCAGCAGCACCATGTCTCGGTGGTCGGCCTCGCCGCTCAGCAGCTTCGTGCGGCAGGTGCCGCAGGTGCCGCTCTCGCACGAGGACGCCGCGTTGCAGCCGTGCTCGTGGAGGACCGACAGGATGGACTTGCCGACGGGCACCTCGAACGCCGCGCCTGAGCTGGCCAGCTTCACCAAGAAGGGCTTGTCGTCGGGCCGCACGCCCCCGCCCTCGTTGAAGCTCTCGAAGTGCACGTTGGCCGGCGACCAGTGGCCCGTCATGTCGCGCACCGCCTCCATCAGCGCGCGCGGGCCGCAGCAGTACACGTGGGCCGTGTTGGGCTTCTCCAGCACCGGCCAGAGGTCGAAGGCGCGCGCGGGGTCCCCGTGGCTGTGGTGGATCCGCACGCGGCTCTTGAGCTCGGGGGCGCCGAGCTCCTCGCGGAAGGCCGCAGTCTCGGGAAAGCGCGTCAGGTAGATGAGCTTCCACGGTGCCGGCGGCAGTTCGCCGAACGAGCGGATCATGGACAGGATCGGGGTGATGCCGATGCCGCCCGCGACGAAGAGGTAGCCCTTGGCGTTCTCGACCAGCGGGAAGGCATTCGAAGGCAGCGACGTGGGCAGCGTATCGCCCTCATGCAGTTCCTCGTGCATGGAGAGCGAGCCGCCCTGCCCCTCCGGATCGCGCTTGACGGCGATGACGTAGCGGTGGCGCTCCGCGGGATCGTTGCACAGCGAATACTTGCGCAGCATGCCATTGGGGGCCTGGACCTTGACGTGCGATCCCGGCGTGAACGGCGGCAGCTCGCTGCCATCGGGCTGTACCAGCTCGAAGCTGCGGATGTCGCGCGCCACGTCGAGGATCCGCGCCACGCGCAACGGCATCTGCGTGTCGGAATGGGTTTGGGGTGTGGTGAGCGTCATGACGCGCGACTACTCGGCCTTCAGCTGCGCCCGCGCGGCGGCGTCGGTCACCTGGGCCTTCTCTGCACGCAGCGCCCGCGCGAGCTGTTCGGGCGTTCCGCCCGCCGGGTCGACGCCCGCAGTGCGCAGCTGCTCGATGACCTCGGGGACCTTCACGATCCTGTTGATCTCGGCATTGACCTTGGAGATGACCTCGCTCGGCGTACCGGTCTTCGCCAACACCGCGACCGTGAATGCGAAATCGAAGCCGGGGATCTTTTCCGCCAGGGTAGGCATCTGCGGTGCCAGCGGGGAACGCGTCGTCGAATTGGTGGCCAGAAGGCGCGCCCGGCCCGACTTGACGAAGCCCATGAGCGACGGCGGCGAAGCGAACACCATGTCCACCTGTCCGCCGATCATCGCGGGGACCGAGACGGCGCTGCCCCTGAACGGAATGTGCGTCATCGAGATGCCCAGGCTTGCATTCATCGCCTCCATCGTCAGGTGGTGGATGCTGCCGTTGCCGGCGGAGCCGTAGTTGAGGCCCCCTGGCTTCGCCTTGGCCAGCGCGACGAGTTCGTCCAGCGTGTTCGCCTTGACGTTCGCGTTGACGGCGAGGAACAGCGGGGCCTTGCCGACGAGGGCGATCGGCACGAAGTCGTTGGCCGCGTCGTAGGTGATCTTCTTGTTGATCAACGGCGTGATCGACAGCATCGGCCCATCGGTCACCAGCAGCGTGTAGCCGTCAGCCGGGGACTGCAGGATCGCGGAGGCGGCGACCGAGCCACCCGCACCGGGCCGGTTGTCGACGTAGACCGCCTGCCCCAGCGTATCGCCCAGCGACTTGGCGATGATGCGCGCCACCGTGTCGGGAAGGCCGCCGGCGGCATAGGGAACGACGAGCTTGATGGCGCGGCTCGGATAGGCCTGGGCATGGGCCAGGGAGCCGAATGCGAGTTGGGCGATGCAGGCCAGGCCAACCAGCCAGGCGGGGATCTTGTGCTTCATGGTGGGTGTCTCCAGTTGTGGGTGGTGCGGGATCAGATGCTGTAGGTCTCGTAGGTCGCGGGGTGGAAGAGCTCGCTGACCGGCACGTGGCGCGATGACAGGCCCTGCTCGTAGTGGGCCCGCACGAAGGTCTCCAGCGTCCTGGCCGAGGCCGCCACGCCGTACGACCAGAAGTCGTCCCCCATCGCCTCGCGGGCAGCCTGCAGCTGCTCCTCGACGAAGGGCAGCGTGACCTTGGTGGCCGAGGTGTCCGACAGCAGCTCCAGCGCGGCGGCCTTGGACTGGGTGAAGGCCTTGACGAGCGCGGCGGGAAGCCAGGGGTGCTTGGCGGCGAGTTCCTTCCTGACGGCCGCCACGTGCATGATCGGGAACACGCCCGTGCGCCGGTAGTAGTCCTTGGCCACCGCGGTCGGGTCGTCGAACAGCCAGCCGATGTTCGGGTTGGCGAGCGCCGACCGGCTCGGCGGGCGCGGCGCCATGAAGCCATCGATCTCCCCGCGGTCGAGCATCTGCGAGATCGTCGCCCCCTCGGGCGCCTGCTCGATCCGGACGTCGTCCGGCAGCTGCAGCTTGACCTTCTCGGGCCGCCCCGGCGTCTCGATGCCCCCGCGCACCCAGGTCACGTCGGAGGGGCGCACGCCGAAGTCGTCCTGCAGGATCGCGCGCGCCCACACGTTGGCGGTGAGCTGGTATTCGGGCAAGCCGATGCGCTTGCCCTTCAGGTCGGCCGGCTCGCGGATGCGGTCCTTGCGCACGTAGATCGACGTGTGCCGGAACGCCCGCGAGAGAAACACCGGTAGCGCGATGTAAGGGCACTCGCCCCGCGAGTGCTTCACCAGGTAGCTGGAGAACGAGAGCTCGGTGATGTCGAAATCGACGCTACGCATCGCCCGGAAGAACATCTCCTCGGGATTGAGGAGCATGTACACGGGATCGACGCCGTCGATCTGAACGCGGCCGTCGAACAGCGCGCGGGTGCGGTCGTAGTCGCCCATGGCGACGGAGAGTTGGAGTTTGCTCACGGGATCAGGACTTCACGGAATAGGAGGGTTCGAACTCGGGACGGTTTTCGCCGTCCAGCCAGACATAGCGGGTCTCGTAGGTGCGCCAGTCGGTCGTCTTGGGGACGATGGCCTGGAAGGAGCAGACGGCCGGCGTGGCCGCCTCGGCGCCGGTGCCGATGGCAGGCGCCCCCTGGTCGAAGGCTTGCACGGCCTCGAGCATCTGCTTGCGGAATTCCACGATCGCCAAGTCGCTGGCGCCCAGACGGTCATGCGTGCGGTCGGCGATGGCGCCCATGGTCAGCCACATCGCCACGTCCTGGTTCGGGAAGCCGGTGATGCCCGTGAAGTTGCCGGCCTTCATGGCGTTGCGGTCCTGCCAGAACTTGTTCGCCTCGTTGCGCAGGGGGCGGTAGTTCTGGTCCAGGTCGACACCCACCGTCTGGCGCAGGAACTTGCGCCAGGTGTCGGTCTCCGGCGTCTGCGACGGGTGGCCCCAGGCGATGAAATAGAACGCCGTGCTCGTGTCGTCCATCGGCACGTTGATGTTGGCCACGTTGTAGAGGTTGTTGGGCGGGATCAGGGCCGTGGCCGGTGCCACGAACACCGTCGAGCGCACGTAGTCGTTCTCCGCGGCGTTCGTGATCGGGCGGCGCAGCGCGGCATAGCGGAAGCCGAAGCCGGTGCGCTGCACCTGCATGCGCGGCGCCTTGTCGGTGGACGGGCGCAGCCAGGTCTTGTCCGTGGCCTTCGCGCCGTCCACGCGCGCAGGAACCATGTCGGAGGAGTGAAGGCTGGAGCTGTGCGCGGAGTCGATGGCACCCTCGAGGATCTGCGCCCAGTTGCACGGCAGCAGCACTTTCGCGATGCTCACCCGCGTGTCCGCCGTCGGCGCCCACGGCGGCGGCTGGAATTCGGGCATGGTCTCCTTGGGCCCCATGTAGGCCCACACCATGCCAGCCCATTCCTTGGTGGGGTACGCGGTGTGCTTGACCTTGTCGACCATGCCGCTCGAAGCCGGCTCGGAAGCCATCTCCAGCACGTTCCCGTCGACGTCCATCTTCCAGCCGTGGTAGAGGCAGCGAAGCCCTCCCTCCTCGTTGCGGCCGTAGACCAGCGACGCGCGACGGTGGGGACAGTACTCATCCATGACGCCGACCCGGCCGTCGCTGTCGCGGAAGACCACAAGGTCCTCGCCGAACGCCCGCGCCTTCACCGGCGTGCCGTCGGGTTCGCTCACCTCTTCCACGAGGCAGATGGGCATCCAGTGGCGGCGCATCAGGCGTCCCATCGGGGCGTCGCCTTCGACGCGGCAAAGCAGTTCGTTCTCTTCGTGAGTCATCATGATGTCATCTCATCTCTAGTGGTGGTTGCTTCAGGGGGGTTGAACTAGCAGGCCAGGGCGGCCTCGGGCTTTCGGCCCACGCGCAGCACCACGGGCTTGGCGCCGTGCTGCAGCTTGCAGAGCCAATGGGTGAGTGCCGAGTCGAGGTGCTGGACGTGGGGCGGAAACCAGGCCGCCAGCTCGTCCGCCACGCGGCGGGCCACCTCGACCTCCCCGCGCGCCAGGCGGGCACGCACGCCGCGCAGCGTGGACAGCACCGCTTCGTGCTCGCTGATGTGGCAGTCGCGCGGCGGAAACGCCGTCGTGCGCATCAACTCGTTCTCGGCCGCGAAGTGCGAGGCCGCATGCTGGAGCACCGCGTCCAGCGCCTGCGCCATCTCGGGCGCGGCGGCGCACCGCATGCGCTCGATCAGCTCGGCCAGTTGCTCGTGCTCGCCATCGATCGCCGCATGCCCGAGCAGTAGCGAGTCTGACCAGATCGGCGCCGAGGTTTCAGTGGGGTTCATGGCGGGGAATGCGGGCACCGTCTGGCGGTGCCCCGTTTTGTTAGTCGCCTAATGATTTTAGGGGCACACGTTGATCCGGGCAACGGTTTTCCCTACGGGGTTTCCCTAGAATCATTTGGTCTCTAATAATTTTGTAAACTCGGACTCGATGTGTACGCATGGCGGTGCGTGTGCGTGCGTGCGCACCGGTTCGGCCGACGGGCAAACGTCTCCTCCAGTCGCGCGCATGAGCGAGGTGAGGCCGCAAGCCATGCTCCGGCGCCGGTGGCCCCGGTGGCTGGCGCTCCGCCGGCCCACGCAAGCACAGGCGGCACGGCCGCGCCGGGACGCGGCCTCCCCAGGATGAACAAAAAGGATTGAACGTGAGTGAGAGAGAGTTTCTGAAGCAGGTGCACCAGGACGTCGAGCGTGCCTTGGACGAGGATGTCGGCCCGGGAGACCTGACCGCGGAACTGGTCCCGGCGACCGCCCGCGCCACGGCCACCATCACGTGCCGCCAGGCGGCGGTCGTCTGCGGCCGGCCCTGGGTCGAGGAGATACTGCACCGCCTGGCGCCGACGGCGCGGGCCGACTGGCGCGTACCCGATGGCGGCACCTGCGTGCCCGGGCAGGCCGTCGTGGTGATCGAAGGCGTGGCGCGCGAGCTCCTCACCGCGGAGCGCACCTGCCTGAATTTCCTGCAGACGCTCAGCGGCGTGGCGACCAAGACCGCCCGCTATGTCAAGGTGGTCGAAGGCACGCGCGCGGCCGTCCTAGATACGCGCAAGACCATCCCCGGCCTGCGCGCCGCGCAAAAGTACGCCGTGCGCTGCGGCGGCGGCCAGAACCACCGGATGGGCCTGTACGACGCCGTCCTGATCAAGGAGAACCACATCGCGGCAGCGGGCGGCCTGACGGCCGCGTTCCGCGCGGCGCAGGCGCTCAAGGGCCGCGTGGCCTTCATCCAGGTGGAGGTCGAGACGCTGCGGCAGTTGCAGGAAGCGCTCGACGCGGGCGTGGACATGGTGCTGCTGGACAACATGCCCCTGGAGACCGTCCGTGAAGCGGTGCGGCTGGCCCAGGGCCGCTGCAGCCTGGAGGTCTCCGGCGGCGTCACCTTCGAGACGCTGCGGGCCTACGCGGAGACCGGCGTCGACCGCATCTCCGTGGGCGCGCTGATCAAGGACGTGACGGCCGTCGACTTCTCGATGCGCTTCAGCGAGCGGCCGCTGGAGGCCTGAGCCGGGACCGCGTCGCGTCGGCGCGCATGCCGGCGACCGGACGGGCCCGTGCGCCGGGCCGTGGCCCGCATACGCCCCCGGTACCGGCGCCCCGCCGCCATCAGAGCAGGAACACGCCCTTGCCGCCCACGCCCTGGTCGAACAGCCGGTAGGCCTCCTCGGCCCGGTCCAGCGTCCAGCGGTGGGTGTACAGCTGGCCGACGTCGAGCCCCTTGGCGGCGACGAAGGCGGCGCACTCGGCCTGGCCGGTCGTCGAGAACGTCCACGACCCCATGACCGTCATCTGGCGGCGCAGCAGCTCCGGACTGACGTTGATGCGCACCTCGCCGCCCTCGCCGACGAAGCAGCAGGTCCCCCAGGTCTTGGCCGCACGGATGGCCGCGCTGCGCGCGGATGCCGCCCCCGAGGTCTCCAGCGACTTGTCGACGCCCTGCCCGCCGGTCAGCTCCAGGATGGCTTCTGCGACATCGCCGTCGCCCGACGGGGCGAAGGCCACGTCGGCGCCCAGTCGGCGTGCGTGCTCGAGCCGCTGCTCGTTCGTGTCGATGGCGATGACGCGCGCATTCATGGCCCGCGCGAACTGCGTGGCCGACAGGCCGACGGGCCCCTGCCCGAAGATGGCGATGGTGTCTGCCGCGGACAGGTGCATGCGCCGCAGCGCCTGGTAGGCGGTGCCGGTTCCGCAGGCGATCGCCGCGCCGGCCTCGAAGCTCAGCGAATCCGGCAGCGTGACCACGGTGTTCGCCGGCACCTTCAGGTAGGGCGCGTGGCCGCCGTCGTCGTTGTTGCCGTACACGCGCACCATCGGCTGGACGTTGCGGCACAGCTGCTGCCAGCCGGTGCGGCAGTGCGCGCAGGCGTTGCAGCCCTGGTAGTGGTGCACCATGACCCGCTGCCCGACCCGCGCGAGCTGCGCCGGCACGGCCGAGCCGACCGCGCAGACGATGCCCGCGGGCTCGTGGCCCGCGATGGGCAGGCGGCCGATCAGCGATGGCATGTAGACAGGCTGGTCCAGCGGCCTGCGGTAGTTCTGCAGGTCCGTACCGCACATGCCGGACGCTTTCATCTCGATGACGACGTCCAGCGGCCCGGGCGTCGGATCCGGCACGTCGAGGTACTCGATCTTGCGGTTCCCGGGAAATACAACACCTTTCATCGTGGCTCCTGTGCGGTGGATCTGTGGCCGTGCGGCCGGCATGCGGCCTAGGGCGATGCTGATTAAGGTCCACCGTTGTGGGGTTTAAACCGTTATCTGCACATGAAGCAGCAGACCTTGGCAATGGCCGCAGATCAAGACAGCGGATTCGGGCAACCGCGCAAGCCCACCCGACGCGAAGAGTTTTTGCAAACCATGGATGCCATCGTGCCGTGGGCCGCGCTCTGCCAGGTGATAGAGCCGCACTACCCCAAGGCAGGCAATGGCCGCCCGCCCATTGGCCTGGAGCGGATGCTGCGCATCCATTTCCTGCAACACTGGTTCAACCTGGCCGATCTGGCGTGCGAGGAGGCCCTGTATGACAGCGCCAGTCTGCGCCGCTTTGTGGGCATTGACCTGGGTCGCGAACGCGTGCCCGATGCCACCACGCTGCTGAAGTTTCGCAAACTGCTCCATGAGCACAAACTGGGCGAAGCCTTGTTCGCCAAGGTAGGCCAGCAATTGCAGGAGCGGGGCTTCAAGGTCAACACCGGAACCATCGTGGATGCCACTATCATCGCAGCGCCCAGTTCTACCAAGAACGCCGACAAGGCGCGTGACCCCGACATGCATCAGACTCGCAAAGGCCAGCAATGGTATTTCGGCATGAAGCTGCACATTGGCGTGGACAGTCAAAGCGGGCTGGCGCACAGCGCTGTGGTGACGGCGGCCAACGTGCACGACAAACACCCGCTGCCCGATCTGCTGCATGGCAACGAACAGCGCGTGTACGGCGACTCGGCCTACGCCAGCCAGAAGGCTCTGATCTGGGGCAAAGCGCCCCAAGCCAAAGAGTTCACCAACCAGCGCACACGCAGGTGCGGGGTGGTCGATGAAACGCAGCGGTCCAAGAACCGCAACAAGTCCCGCATCCGCGCTCGCGTAGAGCATGTATTCGGGGTGGTCAAACGGCTGTGGGGCTTTGGCAAGGTGCGCTATCGCGGGCTGCAAAAGAACGCCACGCGTGCGTTCACGGCCTTGGCGCTGGCCAACATCTACCTTGCCCGAGGGCGCTTGCTGGGACAGGTGCGCCCGTAAGGGCGGGAATCGGGCCTCAAGGCCCCGCGAACAGCCCAAATGGGCGGCACAAGAAGCCACAACGTCCGAAAAACTGCATCATCCAGTGCCGCACGGCAAATCACGACGGCTTGTTCAGCGTAGCCTTAGTCTAGGGTGGAGTCAACATAGATTCCATATCGATTTGTTAGTCGATTAACGAAAATCCTTAGAACTCCGTCATGCCCTCCAAGCCCCCCTTCCCCCTCAGCCGATCCAGGACGATCTGCTGACCGCCCGGGAGGCCTGCAAAGTCCTCGACATCAAGCAGGCCACGCTCTACACCTATGTGAGCCGCGGCCTGCTCAAGCCGATACGCCCGCCCGACAGCAGGTCCAACCTCTATCGGCGGGCCGAGCTGGAAGCCCTGCTGGTGCGCAGCAGTTCCCATGGGGGCCACGCGGCAGCGGCCGCCATGGCGATGCGCTGGGGCCAGCCGGTCCTGAACACCAGCATCACGGAGATCACGCCGCAGGGTCCGCGCTATCGCGGACACCTCTTCGAGGACCTGATCCGTTATCCAGGCGTGTTCGAGAACGTGGCGGAACTCCTGTGGTCCGGCGTGCTGCCGGATGATCCGCACGCATGGAACGTCACGCCCCTGCGCGCCGACGTGCCGCGGGCTATGGAGGGGTACCCAACGCGGACATCCGGCTGATCCGCGTCTTCGCCATCGCATCGACCGCCCTGGGCGGGGTGCCGTTGTCCGCTGAGCTGCGCAGTGGCTCCATCGCCCACTACTCGCACGAGCTGCTCCTCACCTTCGCGGGGGCCTGCGGCGTGCTGGGGCCGAAGCGCAGCTTCCTAGCGCCGTCGGGTGAAACGCCGGTTGCCGAACATATGCTCCAGGCTCTTGGCGTGCCGCCCGGCGAGCAGGCCCTGCGGGCCGTCAATGCCGCGCTGATCGTCGCGGCCGATCACGACCTCGCGTCAGCCACGCTCGCCGCACGCATCGCGGCCTCGGTCGGCGCCGGGCTGCACGCGTGCATCATGGCCGCGCTGGCGGCGCAGAGCGGCAGCGCACTGGCCGGCGGCTGCGAACTCGTGGAGGAGCTGCTGCACGGCATCGAGACGGAGAAGCGCCTGAAAGACCGGGTACGCGAGGCCGATCAGCGGCGCCAGAGATTGCCCGGCTTCGGGTTGCCACTCTACCCTGACGGCGACCCACGCGCCAGGTACCTGATCCAGTTGGCGCTGACCATCGCGCCTGCCTCGCGGCAGGTCGAGCTGGCGGCGAAGTTCGTGGATCAGGTGCGCGAGAAGGTCGGCATCCACGCCAACATCGAGGTGGGTCTCGCCACCCTCACGCTCGCACTGGGATTGCCCCGGCGCGCCTCCGGCGCGCTCTGGGTGGTAGGCCGCACGGCAGGATGGATCGCCCACGTGCTGGAACAGCGGCGCGCCGGCCATATGCTGCGAGCGCGCGGCCACTACGTAGCGCAGGCCTATTGACGAAATGCGCCTGCGGTGTCCTAGGGATCGAGCAGCACCAGGCGGCCTTCATGGCCGGCCCGCGCGTGGCACCGACCCATCGATGGCGGATGGGGGCACCACCGCCCTTTGGGATCTCGTGGCGTCGCGGACACAGTAGGTGCGCGACGAACACGGACCGTGAGCGGCGCTGCGAGCGAGCCTATTCAGGCCATGGTGGGTCCGATGCGGTCCCGGAAGCGCGCGACGCCGTTCATTGCCCCCTCTTACCGAAAACTGGCGTCGCTAGACACCATCGCCATGTCGAAGCCCCCGGGCCAGCATCCGAGCAGCATGGTCCACGCTTGCTGTATGAATTCCCGCGAACTTGCGCCTCGCGCGGGCGGCAGCAAGGATGTGGTCGAACGCGGCCAAGACTTCCCCGTCCTCCCGGTCGATCGCCGCCCCGTGGCCCATCGAGATCCCAAGGTCGTTAGGTCCGATGTACACGCCATCCAGCCGCCGACGAAACATATCTCGCTCACGTGGGCGCAAAGCTTCGCGCGTCTCGATCATCGCCAGAACCAAGACATCGAGATTGGACCGCTCCACGAATCCCGTGGGCCGCTCGTACAGAAGTGCGCGCGTCTGGCCATAGCTGCGTTCGCCCGGCGACAGAAAGCGCGTCGCAGCCACCAGCCTGCGCGCGTCATCGACCGAGTCGGCCATCGGACGGATGAGACCCTTGAAACCGAGATCGAGGACTTTTCCGATCATCCCCGGCTCGTTGGCCGGCACACGAACCCAGAGGGCTTGCCCCATGCGGCTGCATCCCCTGGATCGCATGGATGGCGGACGAGTAGTCGAGCAGCCCGTTCTGAAGGTCGACCATGACGCTGTCGAAGCCGCCGCGCGCCATGCACTTGGCAACGAAGGATGACGCGATGGTGATCCATCAATTGAGGGTTCTGGTGGCAACTCCGGGCGCAGTAGGGTTACGTCGCGCAGTGCCTCGACCGTGCCGGGATCGAGCAGCTCGAACCTAATGCGCCCGCCCGCTACCAGGTTCGGCATGTTCCTAGACGACTACGCGACCATCCTGAATCCACGCCGCTACGTGGAAGCGATGACCGCGGCCTTCGTCGGTGCGGGCGGCGAAATCGAACGCGCCGGTGTGTCGGCGCTGACGCGCGAAGGCGACGGCTGGCGGCTGCAGGGTGCTGGCTCCCGCCGCTTCGAGCACGTCGTCGTCGCCGCGGGTGCGTGGTCGCGCACGCTGCTGGACCCGCTGGGCATCAGGGTGCCGCTGGAGAGCCAGCGCGGCTACCACGTCCAGTTCGAAGGGGGCGATGGCGTCATCTCGCGCACGGTCGTGCTCGCCGGCAAGAAAGTGTTCGCGACGCCCATGGAATTGGGGCTGCGCTTTGGCGGCACGGTCGAGATCGGAGGGCTGGCGCGGCCGCCCGACGCGCGCCGCTCCGACGTGCTGCAGCGCATTGCCGTCGAGAGCTTTCCGCAGTTGGCGGGTCTGTCGGCGCAGACGTGGATGGGCCACCGCCCCTGCATGCCCAACTCCGTGCCCGTCATCAGCGAGGCGCAGGGCCAGCCGGGGCTGTGGCTGGCGATCGGGCACGACCACCTCGGCCTGACGGATTCCCTGCCAACGGCGCTGCGGATCTCCGACGGGATTTGTGGCGCCCGGTCCTGACACAGGCGGTCAGCACGGGGCATGGCGCCGCAACGGCAGGATCGGTGGCCCCGTATCGCCACAGCATGATGGAGGGTGCACGCAGGCGCACCTGTATCTTTTGGAGGAGACGGATGGACAACGCAGTCAACGGCAGCACAGTGAATCAGTTCGGACAACCGATCGGCGACCCCATGCCGGGTTGGTCGCCCCGTCCCGCGCCAGCGGATGTGACCTTGCAGGGCAGGTTCTGCCGCCTGGAGCCGCTGGATGCCGAACGGCATGCCGAGGACCTGTTCGCGGCCTACAGCACCGCACACGACGACCGCGATTTCACCTACCTGTTCGCAGGCCCCTACCGCGATGCTGGCGAGCACCGCAGCTTTGCGGAAGGTGCCGCACGCAGCGCCGATCCCAAGCCCTACGCGGTCGTGGACACGGCGCAGGGCAAGGCGGTCGGGACGCTCTCGCTCATGCGGATCGACCCCAAGAACGGCGTGATCGAGGTGGGAGGGGTCACCTTTTCGCGGCTGCTCAGCCGCAAGCCGGCGTCGACGGAGGCGCAGTTCCTGTTGATGCAGTACGCCTTCGACGGGCTCGGATACCGGCGCTACGAGTGGAAGTGCGACAGCCTGAACGCACCGTCGCGCACGACGGCGCTGCGGCTGGGCTTTCATTTCGAGGGCATCTTCCGCCAGGCCATCGTCTACAAGGGCCGCTCGCGCGACACGGCATGGTATTCCGTAATCGACAAGGAATGGCCGCTGCTCAAGCAGGCGTTCCTCGCCTGGCTGGCCCCGGGGAACTTCGATGCCGACGGTCAACAGGTCCGCTCGCTCGCCGCGATTCGGGACAGCTTGTCGGCCGCCTGAGCGGGCCGGCTGCCCGTACGCGGGACGCAGCGGGCCTCGGCACAGGCCTCAGCGCGCGCTCCTCGCCCCCCGAAGGCGACCGCAGGCCACAGCCTGAGCCTCTTCGGCTGGGGAGGGCCTGGTGGCACGACCGCCGCGGGCACCTGCAGTCAGCGACGGAGACCGGGGCTGACGAACCGACCGCCGCTGCGACTGGCAAGCAGGATCTCCATGCGGTGCTCGAGCAGGACCCCCGCGAGTCCTCGCGGGGCCCGGCCCGTCAGATACTCGACCGCGCCGCTGACCCGGCCTTCCAGCCCCGCCCGGGCGCCACGCTCAACCGCCAGCATCCGCTCCGCCTCGGACTGCATCATGCCCGCAGCCGCGAGCGCCTCGGAGAACGTCCCGTCGTCCATCGGGACCAGTTCGATCCGGGAGCCGAAAATGCTGTTGGTGAGGGCGACCACCTCCGCCGACGTCAGTGCCGCCGGCCCCGTGATATCGACACGCTGGCCCACCGCCGTGCGCGCGCACAACGCAGCGGCTCCAGCTCTGGCCGCATCATCGCGCGCCACATAGGCCACCCTCGCCTCCCCGGCCGAACTCAACCACCAACCGGAGCGCAGCGCCAGGGACAGCCTTGCGAACAGCGACTCGGCATACCGGTTCAAACGCAAGAAGGTGCAGGGAATGCCGCTGGCCTCGATGGCCGGATTCACCTCCTGCGCATCCTCAGTCAGGGGCGAGCCGAGTTCGGAACTTGCCTCTGACACCCAAACGACGTGTTCGAGCCTCGCACCGACCGCAGCTTCCGCCACGGTCTCGCACTGCCGGCGGCGCAGGCCTGCGGTGCCGGCTCCGTCGTCGGCGACGAGCAGCAGCCGCTGCACACCGCCGAACGCCGTCTGGAGCGAATCCGGATCGTCGACGTCGACGCGGCATATCTGTGCGCCGCGGGCCACCAGATCTGCAAGCTGGTCAGGGTTGGGGCTGCCGGCCGTCACCGAAACATCTCCTATGCGCAATAGCAGCTCGGTCACGCGATGGCCCAGCGGGCTGTCGGCACCGACTACGAGCAGACGACGAAAAGGTGGATTCGACATGGCAAGCCCCTTGTGACGACCGCGAAGACCGTCGATGCACGACGCACCCCCGGCCACCGCAGGGCGATTGTATTGACAAAAACCGACTCAAAGTCGAATAATCACCTTAAGGCTACGCTGAACAAGCCGTCGAAAATTTCCGCGCAAACCTGGATGACGCAGTTTTTTGGACTTTTATGCCTCTCGCGCGGCCCATTTGGGCAGTTCGCGGGGCGCTGAGGCCCGATTTCCGCCCTTACGGGCGCACCTGTCCCAACAGATGACTGCGGCACAGGTAAATGTTGGCCAGCGCCAAGGCCGTGAACGCCCGCGTGGCGTTCTTCTGAAGCCCGCGGTAGCGCACCTTGGTGAATCCCCACAGGCGCTTGACCACCGCAAAGACATGCTCGACCCGGGCAC
>Ga0208272_100106_pt1 | contig 62979 bp, 64 predicted proteins | sample LakWasM129_HOW14_2_FD_183939 | JGI IMG/M metagenome (GOLD analysis project Ga0208272, IMG submission 183939) | Freshwater sediment methanotrophic microbial communities from Lake Washington under simulated oxygen tension - Sediment Metagenome... | ecosystem: Environmental > Aquatic > Freshwater >... | reverse complement strand
CACCGCCTTCCTCCTCATCAAGCTGTTCAACTGCTTCATGGAATTTTTCTTCCACCGCTACGTGCTGCACAAGCCGGTGGTGCCGTTCCTCAGTCATTTCTACAAGCAGCACACCCTGCATCACAACCTGACCCGCATCGGCCGGCGGCGCACGCCGGGGGGCAAGGAGATTCCCTTCGTGGAAAACATCTACCCCATTCTGGAACCACACCAGAAGGAGGCTTCGTTCTTCCCCTGGTTCACCCTGGTCGTCTTCGGGCTCATCCTGGCCCCGTTCTTCGCGCTGCTGCAATGGCTGGCTCCCGCCTTTCCCTGGTTCGTGGCGGGCTACGCCGCACTGGCGACATCGCTGGTCTTCTACGAGGTGTTTCACGCGATCGAACACTGGTCCTTTGAAAAATGGGGCCGGCTCATCGAGCTGCCGCGCTGGGGCTGGTTCTGGCGCAAAGTCTACAGCTTCCACCTGCGGCACCACGCGGTGATCGACTGCAACGAGGCCATCTCGGGTTTCTTCACCCTGCCCGTGGCCGACTTTGTTTTCAGCACCTGGATCTTCCCCAAGTCGCTCTACACGCACGGCGGCGAGTGGGAACCGGCGGAGTTCACCAGCCCGCGTCCCTGCCGCTTCATCCGCTGGTGCGACACGGCTTCCGAAAATCTCGTGCGCAACCGCCGCCTCGCCGCGCAGGGCGCCCCGCTCATTCCGGTGGTGCCGCCCTCCCCGCCCCGCGAGTATACAAGCCTGGAACGCTTCACGCACGGCCTGACGCACGGCCTCGGCCTCGCCGCCAGCGCAGCCAGCCTTACGCTGCTTGTCTCCTTCGCCGCTCTCCGGGGCGACGCGTGGCATCTGGCGAGCTTTACCGTCTTCGGTGCCACTCTCGTGCTGCTCTACACGGCATTAGCCATCTATCACCGCCGCGAGGAAGTGGAATGGAAGCTGATGGTGCGCAAATACACCCACGCCGCGATCTTCCTCGTCATCGCCGGCACGGCCACGCCATTCCTGCTCGTGTCGATGCGCGGCCCTTGGGGCTGGTCGCTCTTCGGTGTCGTCTGGGGCCTCTGCACCGCCGGCGTGGCGCTGCAACTGATGTTCGGCGGCCGCTATCGCACCGTCACGGTCGTGGCCTACCTGTTGGTGGGCGCACTGGCGATGGTCGCCATCAAGCCCGTCATCGCCACCCTGCCCGCCGGTGCCTTGGCTCTCGGCCTCGCTGGTGTGGCGTGTTACACCGCCGGCATCGCGTTTTATCTGTGGCGGCTGCCGCGCTTCGACGTGTTGCCCCGCGTGCTGTGCTTCCAGGCGGGCAGCGTCTGCCACCTGCTGGCCGTGCTGCTGTTCGTGCTGCCGGCATCGACCTGAGCCGGATGGATCGCATGGCGGGATCGCCTGATCCCGCTACGGGGCGGCAAGCCGGACCGGCGGCCCCGACCACGGACTTGTTTCTCCCCCGCTTTGGGAGTATCTATGTGCCATGCGGCCTGTCTGGCACCTCGGTGCGTTTGCGGCGCTCAGCATCTTCCTGGTTGCCGCCGCGGACGGCATTGATCCCTGGCAGGCCCGGCGAAACCGCATGGTGGAAAATCAAATCGAGCTCCGCGACGTCACCCATCCTGCCACCTTGGCCGCGCTGCGCAAGGTGCCGCGCCATCTCTTCGTGCCGGCGGAATTGCGAGCCCAGGCCTACGACGACGGCCCCCTGCCCATCGGGCACGGCCAGACCATTTCGCAACCCTACATCGTGGCGTGCATGACCGAACTCATTGCGCCCACCCGCACCACCCGCGTGCTGGAGATCGGCACCGGTTCCGGCTACCAGGCGGCCATCCTTGCCGAAATCTGCGCCGAGGTGTTCACCATCGAGATCATCCCGGCTCTCGCCGGCCCGGCGTCGGATCTCCTGCGCCAGCTCGGTTACAAAAACATCCGGGTCCGCACCGGCGACGGCTGGAACGGCTGGCCCGAGGCGGCTCCGTTCGACGCCATCGTCGTCACCGCCGCCGCCGACACCATCCCTCCGCCGCTGCTCGACCAGCTCAAGGACGGCGGCTGCATGATCATTCCGGTCGGCCCGGTTTTCGGCGCGCAGAATCTGGTGCTGGTGACCAAGCACGCCGGCAAGATTCGCACCCGCACCCTCATGCCCGTGCGCTTCGTGCCGTTCGTCCGCGACCGGAAATAGCCGCGGCTCCGCCGTCGGTGAATGAGGATGCGCCATGGCCGACACTCCACTCCGTGACCGTCCGCCGATGGCCACCGCCGATGGCCGTGTCTTCGCGGCGCTGGCTCTGCTGTCGCTATCCGTCACCACCCAACAGGTGGTGCTCATGCAAGTGCTGGCCTGGGCGCATTGGCATCATTTTGCCTTCATGGTGGTGGCCCTGGCGCTGCTTGGGTTTGGTCTGGCCGGCACGGCGCTCGCGCTTTTCCGAGAACCGCTGCTGTCCCGATGGCGCCAGATTCTGCCCTGGCTCGCGCTCGGCGCCGCCGCGGCATTGCCGTTGGGCGTGCGTCTGGCGCAAACCGAGACGTTGGCCGTGGATTTCCCGCTCGTCTTCATCGCCCCGCGACACGCGTTGCGGTTGCTGGCGCTCACGGCGTTGCTGGTCCCGGCCTTTTTCTGCGCCGGGCTTGGCACCGCGCTGGTGCTCACGGTCGGAGCGGCCCGGGCCGGCCGGTTTTATTGCGCCAACCTCCTCGGGGCCGGCGCGGGCGGCCTGGTGGGGCTCGCGCTCGTGGCGACGCTCAACCCGCCGCACCTCGCCGCTGCCGCCTCCCTGCCCGCCCTGGCCGCGGCGGCGTGTCTCTGGTCGGGTTTGCCGCGACGGTCGCAACCGGTCGCGACCGTCCTCGCACTCGTGCCGCTCATCCTGCTGGCGTTTCCGGGAAATCTGCGTCCCTCGCAATTCAAGCCGCTCAGCCGCGCGCTCGATCTGCCCGGCGCTCATCTGATCGCGGAACGGACCAGCGTGCGCGGCTGGGTGCAGGTCGTGGCCGCACCGGCGCTGCGTCCGGCGCCGGCCCTGAGTCTCGACTACCGCGGCGAAATTCCGGTCCAGCCGGCGGTGTTCGTCAACGGCCTCGCCCATGGTTCCTTGGTGCCCATCGAGTCTGTGGGCAATCCGGCATGGCTGGATTACACCACCGATGCCGCCGCCGGCATCCCGCGATCGCCAGCCCGCGTGCTGTTGCTGGAAACCGGACCCGACGGCTGGGCGGCCCACGCGGTGCGCCACGGCGCCCGTCGGGTGGTGATCGTCGAACCGAACCGTGTCGTGGCGAACCTGCTTACGGACGGCGCCAAGCCACTCGCGCCCGAATGGCGGCTGCCGGAAGTCGAGGTGATCGTCGCCGACGGACGTCAGTTTCTGCATGTCACCCGCGAGCAGTTCGACCTGATCCGGTTCCCGACCGTCGGTGCGCTCGGCGGCACCGCGGGACTGGCGTCGGCGGGGGAACAGCGCCTGCTCACCCGGGAGGCTTTCGTGGCCGCCTGGCGGCGGCTGGCTCCGGGCGGCGTGATCGCGGTCACCAGTTGGATGGATTTTCCCGAACGCAATCCCCTGCGGCTGCTCGCCACGCTGGCGGAAAGCCTCGAGACGGAAGGCGCCTCGCCGGCCGCGCATCTCGCCGCCGTGCGCGGCTGGGCCACGGTGACCTTTCTCCTGCGGCGCGAACCGTGGCCGCCCGCCGACACGGCGGAGCTGCGGTTGTTCTGCACGGCGCGTGGCTTCGATCCGCTGTTGCTGCCGGATCTGCGCCCGGACGAGCGGGAGGCCAACCACGTCTGGCGAAACTCCGGCTTCTTCGCGATGGCCGACCGGTTGCTGAAACCGGACCGCGCGAAGTTGTATCGCAGCTACGCGTTCGACCTGCGGCCGCCGGTGGACGACCGGCCGTATTTCTCGCAATTCCTGCGCTGGCGCGAACTCCGCCGGATCGCCGCGGTGTTCGGCGACCGCCTGGTGCCGTTCTTTGAACTCGGCTCGCTGGTCGTGGCTGTGACCTTCGTGTTGCTCTGCACCCTCGCGTTCGCCGGCATCGTCCTGCCCCTCGCCCGGCTGGGCTGGCGCGGTCCGGGCAAGACGCGGCTCGCGCTCTATTTCGGCGGACTGGGCGCGGGCTTCATGCTGGTCGAAATGGGCCTGATGCTGCGGTTGCAGTCGTGGCTCGGCGGCGCCGTGCCGGCCGCGGCCGTGGTGCTGACCACCCTGCTGGTTTTTTCCGGCGCGGGCAGCCTGCTGTCGGAGCGATGGCCGGCGGGAAAAATGTCGACCCGGCTCGCGACGGGCGCGATCACCGTGCTGGTGGTGAGCACGGTGGCGATGCTCGGACAACTTGATGGTCTCGCGTGGTCCCTCTCCGGCCTCGCGCGGATCGCGGCCGCGGTGGCGGTTCTGCTGCCGTTGGGGCTGGCCATGGGCATGGCGTTCCCGCTGGGCCTGCGGCGCGTCGCCGCCGAACAACCGGCGCAGGTGCCCTGGGCGTGGGCGATCAACGGCTGCGTGTCGGTGGCCACTCCGGCGGGAGCGCTGCTGGCCATGGGCGCCGGCTTTACCGCGGTGTTTGCCGGCGCCGCGGCCGCCTATGTCGTGGCTTTCCTCGGCACGGGCGCGGCACCCGTGACGCCGCCGTCGCTCAGTCCTTCGAGATCACGCCCTTCTTCTGGAGCTTGGAAACCTTGGGCTTGATGACGAACGCGCAATAACCCTGGCCCGGGTGTTGGTTGAAGTAATCCTGATGGTAGGCCTCGGCGGGCCAGAATTTCTTGAGCGGCACGATCTCGGTGACGATCGGGTCCTCGTATTCCTTCTGGGCCGCCGTCTTGGCACGGAGCGCGGCCTCGTGCTGCTCCGGGCTGGTGTAGAAAATCACCGAGCGATACTGGTCGCCCTCGTCGGCGCCCTGGCGGTTGAGCGTCGTCGGGTCGTGCGCCTCGAAGAAGATGCCGAGCAATTTTTCGTAGCTGATCACCGCCGGGTCAAACTCCACCTGGATCACCTCGGCGTGACCCGTGCCGTGATTGCAAATCTGCTCGTAGGTGGGGTGCTCCGTTTTGCCGCCGGAGTAGCCACTGACGCTGTGGATGACGCCGGGCACGCGCTGGAACACGGCCTCCATGCACCAGAAGCAGCCGCCCCCGAAGGTGGCGAACTCATGGGGCGACGCGGGTTTGGTTTCAGCGTGGACGGTCATGGCGGCAAGCAGGCAGCAAACGGTGGCGAGAGCGTGGACTTTCATGGACATGGGAGCACGGAAGTCAGCTTTTATTCCGGTGCAACCCGCCAAACCCTTTTGCCGCGGATTACGCTGATCAATCCCGGATAGGATTCATCCGCGTCGATCCGCGCTATCCGCGGGAAATTCCGTCTCTTGTCTTTTGGTTCCCATCGGATTTCTCTCATCGGATGGACGACCCGCGATTGGACAAATTCCCGTTCGGCCCTCCGTCCCGTCTCGATTAACGCAACCTAGCCATGGATGATCCCCGCCTCGACAAATGGCTCTGGAGCGTGCGTGTCTTCAAAACCCGCCCGCTGGCCACCGCCGCGTGTCGTGCCGGCCATGTCTTCATCGGCGATCTCGAAGCCAAACCCGGCCGCGATGTGCACGTCGGCGAAACCGTCACGGTCCGCGTCGGCGTCATCACCCGCACGCTGAAAGTCGTCGCCATGCCGCGCTCGCGCGTCAGCGCCAAACAAGTGCCGGAATTCATGACCGACCTCACGCCCGCGGCCGAATACGAGCGGGCCAAGCAGGCCGGCATCGAGCACCTGCTCGCCCGCCAGCGCGGCATGGGCCGGCCGACCAAGAAAGACCGCCGCGACATGGGCAAGTTGTTCGGCTTTGAGTGAGGTGGAGCGCGACCGCGGGGTGCGTCGCCTCAGTCCCCATTAGCCCGGCCTTAATTTGCGGGAAAATGGACCGATAACGGAGTCATGCTGACTCCGCTCACGGCTCCGGAGACCCTCGACCGTGCCCGGAAAGCGCTGCAATCGGGCCGGGGCGCGGGCCTGCCCGAATTGCTCAAGCTGATCGAGACCCTCTCCACCCACATCAGCGAGGCCACCATAAGCGAGATCGCGGATCTGGTCGAGCAGGACGCCGCTGTGCTGTCGCGCATCCTCACGGTCGCCAACACCATCATGCACAATCCCAACATGGCGCCGCTGACCTCGATCCATCAGGCGGTGCACCAACTCGGCTTCCATCGGGTGCGCAGTCTGGCCGTGTCCATGATGCTGGTGCATAATACCGGGGGTGCCAACCCGCCCGAGCAACGCGCGGCCGCCGCCCAGGCGCTTTGCGCCGGTTTGCTGGCACAAGGCTGCGCCCGCAACCTCGGCAGCATCGATCCCGAGATGGCCTTTGCCTGTGCCGCGCTGCGGCATTTCGGCGCCATCATTTTGCCCGCCGTCTCGCTCGAACTCAGCCAGGAAATGCGGCGGCTCAAAAAAACCAAAACCGAGGATCAGGCCTGCCGCGATTGCTTCGGACTCACGCCGCTCGAACTGAGCCGCCGACTCCTCGGCCCCTCCCGGCTCCCCGAGGAGGTGCTCCACGCCCTGCGCGAGTGCCAGCCGGAATCCATGGGCGGCGTGTCCGCCTCGACCTATGGCGCGCGCCTGCTCGGCGTCGCGGATTTCGGCGGCCGGCTCGCGAGTCTCGCGCTCGACGGCAACAGTCCGGCCGAACTTTTCAGCGAACGCTCCCGCGACCTCGGGCGCCAGTTCGCGCGGCTGCTGCCGGGCGTGGAGGCCGCCATCGATGCCGCCCTCGTCCACACCGACGACCGCCTCGACAGCTTCACGCGCGGCCACGTCTCCGGGGCCTTTTCCAGTCCGGCTCTCGCGCGCATCAAATCCCGGGTGCGCGGCAAATCACCCGCGGGGTCCACCCCCATTCCCCCGCCGACCGAGCCCGACCCACTCGCGCCGGAGAGCAAGGACGTTATCCCCGACGCCGGAAGCGCTCCCGCTGTCGCCGACGCATCGCCTGAACTCGTTCCGGCGGTCGTGCCGCCTTCCCCCGAACCCGAGTCGCCGTTTTGGACCGAACAACTCGCCCAATCCCGCGCTTTCGAAACGCAAGCCGTGCCCGTCGCGCCGCCCGCGCATCCGTGGGTCTCCACGCTGACCTTTGTGCGCGACAGCCTTGGCGCCGACCTCGCCTGGATGTTCGCCGCCCAGCCCGCGGGCGATCAGTTTGTTCTCGCCCATGGCACCGGCCCGGCCTGGCCGGAACTGCGCACCCGCGCCATCCTACGGTCGGCCGAGCGCACGGTGTTCGGCGTGTGTCTGACCCGGCGCGAGAACGTGGTGATCCACAACCGCACCGAACGGAGTCTTGCCGCCTACCTGCCGCCCTGGTTCCGCGAGCATCCGGATTCGCCCGGCGCGTTCATTCTGATCCCGCTGCTCGCCGGGGACAAAGCCACCGGCCTCGTGCTCATCGGCTGGAACAAGGCCCAGCGCATCACGGTGTCCGCCGCCCAGACCGAGATCGCCCGCCAGCTCTTCGCCAGCACGCGCGCGGCGGCGTAAGCACGCTCTGCGTTATCTGTGCCATTGAGTATCGTGTATCAGAGTGACGGGTAGGGCGCACCGGCCCGGTGCGCCGGGAACGTAATATCGCTCTCGCGGCGGAGCGGGCCGCTCCGCCCTACCTCCGGCAACACGAGCGTCAGTCCATTTCGCGAACCTCAATAACCAATCCTACCGCGTCAGTTTCCGATACTTGATCCGATGCGGCTGGTCGGCGTCCTTGCCCTTCCGTTTCTTGAAATCCTCAAGGTAGCCCGCGTAGTTGCCGGCGAAGACGTGCACGGTGCTGTCGCCCTCGAACGCCATGATGTGCGTCGCCACGCGGTCGAGGAACCAGCGGTCGTGCGAGATGATGACGGCGCAGCCCGCAAAGTTCTCCAAGGCTTCTTCCAGCGCGCGGATCGAGTTCACGTCGAGATCGTTGGTCGGCTCGTCGAGCAGCAGCAGGTTCGCGCCGCTCTTGAGCACGCGCGCCAGCAACACGCGGTTGCGCTCGCCGCCGGAGAGCACCCCGACCTTCTTCTGCTGGTCCGCCCCGGTGAAGCCGAACTGCGCGCAATACGCGCGGCTGTTCACCGAGCGCGTGCCGAGCGTCAATATCTCCTGCCCGTCGCTGATGACCTCCCAGATGGTCTTGTCGCCTTCGAGCGAGTCGCGCGACTGCTCGACGTAGGCGGACTTCACGGTGTCGCCGACCTTGAAGGCGCCGGCGTCGGGCTTTTCCAGGTTGGTGATGAGCTTGAAGAGCGTCGTCTTGCCCGCGCCGTTGGGGCCGATGATCCCCACGATGCCGCCGGGCGGGAGCGAGAAGTTCAGTTTTTCAAACAGCAGCTTGTCGCCGTAACCCTTGCTGACGTCCGCCGCCTGCACGACGAGCGTGCCGAGCCGCGGCCCGGGCGGGATGATGATCTCAAATTTCTTTTCCTGCTCGGCGACGTCCTGCTTGAGCATGGCCTCGTAGGCATTGATGCGCGCCTGGCCTTTCGACTGCCGGGCCTTGGCCGACTGGCGGATCCACTCAAGTTCGCGCGCCATCGCTTTCTGCCGCTTGCTCTCGGTGCGCTCGGCGACGGTGGCGATCGCCTGCTTCTGCTCCAGCCATGAGGAGTAGTTGCCCTTCCACGGGATGCCGGAGCCGTGGTCGAGCTCGAGAATCCAGCCGGCGACGTTGTCGAGGAAGTAGCGGTCGTGCGTCACGGCGATGACCGTGCCCTCGTAGCGCGAAAGGTGCTGCTCGAGCCAGTTGACCGAGTCGGCGTCGAGGTGGTTGGTCGGCTCGTCGAGGAGCAAAATCGACGGCTTCTGCAAGAGCAGCCGCGCCAGCGCGACGCGGCGGCGCTCGCCACCGGAAAGATTGTCCACGATCTGGTCGCCCGGCGGACAGCGGAGGGCATCCATCGCCTGCTCGACGTGCGGCGCGACATCCCAGGCGCCGAGGTGGTCGATCTGCTCCTGGAGCTTGGCCTGTTTCTCCGAGATGGCGTCGCGGGCCGCATCATCGGCTGCTTCGGCGATCTCGTCCCAGCTGGCATCGTAGGCCGCCGTCAGGTCGGTCAGGTGCTTCACGCCCTCCTCGACGCAGGCGCGCACCGTGGCGCCGGGCGTGAGTTGCGGCTCCTGCGGCAGAAAGCCGACGGAGTAGCCCGGCTCGAAATGCACGCGGCCGTCGATCTCGGTGTCGATGCCCGCGAGGATGCGCATGAGCGACGATTTGCCGGAGCCGTTGAGGCCGAGCACGCCGATCTTGGCGCCGTAGTAAAACGACAGCGAGATGTCACGGAGGATCTCCTTGCGCTCGATTTTCTTCGAGACGCCGAGCATCGAGAAGATGATCTTGGGTGCTTCAGGCTGGGCCATAGGCGGAAAGTTGAGCGCAAGAAATCCGTTCGTGGCAAGCATCAGGCAATCGAACCGTCGCGGGCGAGGTCGCCCGCGCTCCATTCAAGACAGGGCTGGAGCCACGACGACCTCGCCGTGGATTCTTTTGCTCACACCTCATACAGCCGCAGCGGCACGGGGTCGACGACCCGGGCCTTCGGCAGTTGCTCGGCGAGCTGGGCCTTGAACCAATCGCGGGCATCCGGGTCGCCGTGCGTCAGCACGATGCTGCGGGCCTTGGTTTGCACGGCGAATTCCAAAAGCTCGCCGCGTTCGGCGTGGCCACTGAGCTCGAAACGCTCGACCCGGGCCCTGACCTTGGCGCGCACGTCGAGGGCTTCGAACAGGAAACTCGCGCCGGGCTTGGTCGCCAGCAGCTTGCCGCCGGGAGTGTCGGGGTCGCAATAGCCGACGAACCCGATCGTGTTGCGCGCGTGGCCGAGCAGACCCGAGGCGAGCGCGTAGCTGGGCGTCTTCTCCACCAACATGCCCGAACTCACGATGTAGAGCCCCTTCTGGTGCGGCTCCTGACCCGGCGTGAGCTTCTTGGGGAGCTTGCGGAGCTTCAGATCGTGGAGGATGCGGCGGTCGAACTGCACGTCCTTCGTCTTGCGCGACATTTCGTCGAACAGCTCCGACAGGCCGATGCCGAGGCCGCCGGCGAAGATCGGGCAATCGATCAGCCGTCCGAAGCGCCGCGCATCGTGGAAAACCGCGAGCAACTCCTGCATGCGGCCGAGCGCGAACACCGGCAGCAGGAACGAGCCGCCCTTGGCGATCGTGTCGTTGATCGAATCCATGAGCCGGGCGATCTCGTGCACGCGCTCCTTGCCGTAGGCGCGCTCCGTCATGCCGCGGGTCGTCTCGATGATCAGCGTGTCAAAGTGCCCGATGGGGAAATGCGCGCCCTTCAGCGTGCGCAGGTGTTCGAACAACACGTCGCCCGTGAGGAAGATCTTGCGCATGCCGTGGTGAATCTCAACCGCGGTGGCACCCGCGACATGGCCCGAGGGATGGAACATCAGCTCGATCTCGCCGCGCTTGCCCTTGATCTTTTTGACCTTCTTGAAAGGCAGACCGGTAAAACGCCGCGCCAGACCCTCGATCTCCTTGTGGGTGAAGAGCGGGTAGCCGGGGATGTTATCCTCCTCCTTCTGCTTCTGCATCACGTTGGCGGAATTGTGCAGCATCTTCTCGATCAGCATGCGGCTCGACTGCGTGAGCAACACCGGCGTCTTCGGGTGCTGGCGCATGACCACGGGCAGCCCGCCGATGTGGTCCAAGTGGCAGTGCGTCACGATGATGAGATCGAGCTCGAGGTCCCGCAGCAGCGAAAGGTCCGGCAGCGCGCCGACGCCGGGCGTCTTGGGATTCAGGCCGCAATCCACCAGAATGTTGAGGTCGCCAATCATCAGCAGAAGTGAATTGGCGCCGATGCCGCCTTGGCGGTTTAGATCGATGAGTTTCATTTGAGTAACCGGGCATGCAGACGCCCCCCGCCGCCGCTAGCAAGCTCGGGTTTCATCCCGGCCAACCCCCTGCTCAGGTGACATTAAGGTGACGCGCTGCCGTGATTTCATATTCGCCTTGCCGAATACGTTATCCGACCCTTCAGTCCCAAACGTGAATCTCCTGCGCATCTACGACTGCCTTTGCGATGCCACGCGGCTGCGGTTGCTGAACCTCCTCGCGGTCCGCCCGCTGTGCGTCTGCCACTTTGAGGCGGTGTTGCGCCTGCCGCAGGCGAGGATCTCGCGCCACCTCGCCTACCTCCGCCGCAACGGCATGGTCGCGACTGAGCAGCGCGGCAACTGGCGCATCTACGCCCTCGTTTCCCCGCCTCCGCCTGCGCTCGCCGCCAATCTCGCCTGCCTGCAGGACGCCTTGGCGACCGAGCCCATCCTGCGCCGCGATCGCGAGCGGCTCGACCAGCTCTCGGCGAAGGTCGATTGCGGCTGCGCCACCCCCGAAATCCCCCGCCACCGCCTTCTCCGCCTTTCCCGCTGACCGCAGCCCTCTCATGACTACCACCGTCCCGAAACGCCTTAATTTCTTCGAACGCTACCTCACTGTCTGGGTCCTCGCCTGCATGGTGGTGGGAGTCGCCATGGGCAAGCTGCTGCCCGGCGCCACCGCCGCTTTGAGCAAGCTTGAATTCGGTCAAGGTTCGCAGGTCAACATCCCCATCGCGGTGCTGATCTGGCTGATGATCTTCCCCATGATGCTGAAGATCGATTTCGGCTCGCTGGGCGGCATCGCCCGGCGACCGAAGGGTCTTCTCATCACCCTGTTCGTGAACTGGCTGGTGAAGCCCTTCGGCATGGCGTTCCTCGCCTGGGTTTTTATCCAGCATGTCTTCTCCGCCTGGATCGATCCGGAGACGGCGAAGAACTACACCGCCGGGCTCATCATCCTCGCCGCCGCGCCGTGCACCGCGATGGTGTTTGTCTGGAGCTACCTGACCGACGGCGATCCGGCCTACACCCTCGTGCAAGTCGCGGTGAACGACCTCATCATGCTCGTGGCGTTCGCCCCGATCGTCATGTTTCTCTGCGGCGTGGCCAATGTGATCGTGCCTTCGAAGGTGCTCATCACCTCCGTCGTCGTGTTCATCGTGATTCCACTGGTCGCGGGCTACGCCACCCGCACGGCGCTGTTGCGGACCCACGGCAAGGACTGGTTCGAGCAGACCTTCCTGGCGCGCTTCCACCCGGTCACGGTCATGGCGTTGCTGGCCACCCTCGTGTTCATCTTTGCCTTCCAGGCGGAGAATCTGACCTCGCGCTGGTTCGCGGTGGTGCTGATCGCGGTGCCGATTGCCGTCCAGGTGTATTTCAACTCCGGGCTCACCTACCTGCTGATGCGCTGGTTCAAGGTGCCGCACAACGTCGCCTCGCCGGGCGCGCTCATCGGCGCGAGCAACTTCTTCGAGCTGGCCGTGGCGGTGGCGATCACCCTGTTCGGTCCCAGCTCCGGCGCCGCCTTGGCCTGCGTCGTCGGCGTGCTGGTCGAGGTGCCGGTCATGCTTTCCGTGTGCAAGGTCTGCAATTCCTCCCGCGGCTGGTATGAACGCGCCCCGGGCACAACTTCCGCCTCTTCATGAAACCCAACGTCCTGATCCTCTGCACCGGTAACTCCTGCCGCAGCCACCTGGCTGAAGGCATCCTGCGCGCCGCCGCCGGCGACCTCGTCGAGGTCCACAGCGCCGGCTCCAAGCCCGCCGGCTACGTTCACCCCAAGGCCATCCAGGTGATGCAGGAGATCGGTCTCGATATCTCCGGCCATACCTCGAAGCACATGAAGGAGTTTCTGGACCGGCAGATCACGACGGTCATCACCGTCTGCGGCAACGCCGACCAAGCCTGCCCGATCTATCCCGGCCAGGTGAACCGCCACCACTGGCGCTTCGACGATCCCGCCCACGCCAGCGGCACCGAGGAGCAGGTGCTCGCGGAGTTCCGCCGCGTGCGTGACGAGATCCGGAAAGTCTTCGAAGCCTACGCCGCCGGTCTGCGCGAAGGCCGGGCCATCCGCTGACACACGCCGCGCCGTCTACTCCACCGCGTCGAGCGCCCGCCCGGCCGCCCTCCGGCCGCGCGCGGGATTGGGCCGCAGCGCGCGCTTCTGCCGCTCGCGGTCGCCGGCATGCCGCGCCACGAAGAGCGGCTCCTCGCTCACGAGATCGCGGCCGGTCACATACATCGCCGTCGCCGCTGTCATCGGCAGCGGGATGTAGTCCTGCACCTGCTGCAGGTTCCAGTGTTCCTTCCGCAGGTATTGCTCGACCGCACCCATCTCCGCCTCGCCGCAGCCGGGAAAGCTCGAGATGAAATACGGCACCAGATACTGTTCCTTGCCGGCCGCCTTGCTCTCGGCGTGAAACTGCTGCACGAACGCCGGGAAGTCGACGGCCGGCTTGCGCATCCGGCGGAGGACATCGGGGTGCAGGTGTTCCGGCGCGACCTTCAGGTGGCCCGACACGTGGTGTTGCACCAGCTCGCGAAAATACTCCGGCGTGCGTCGCACCACATCCATGCGGATGCCGGACTGCACGAACACGTGCTTCACGCCCGGGACCGCGCGCGCCGCGCGCAGCAGCTCCAAGCCGCGCTGTTCGTCGATTTCAAAATGCGGGCAGATCGACGGCCACAGGCAGCTCGGCCGGTGACAGCGCTGGCACGCCTCGGTCTCGCCGTTGGTGCAGCCGTAGAGGTTGGCCGTCGGTCCGCCGAGGTCCGACACCGTGCCGCGGAACGTCTCCTCCTCGGTCAGCCGCCCGAGTTCCTGCCGCACCGAGTCGAGGCTGCGGCTCGACAAAAATTTCCCTTGGTGCAGGCCGAGCCCGCAAAACGTGCAACCGCCGGCGCAGCCGCGTGCGACGATGAGCGAGTCCTTGATCGTCGCAAAGCCCGGCACCGGCCCGCGGTAGCTGGGATGCGCCCGGCGTTGGAACGGCAACTCGAAGAGCGCATCGAACGCCTCACCGGGCAGCGGGAACGCCGGCGGCTCCATCAGCACCGCGCGGTTGCCATGCCACTGCACGAGGCGCTTGCCGCAGTAGGGCGTTTGCTGCGCCTCCATGACCCGCGTCATCCGCAGCAGGTGCCGCGCATCCGCCTGCAATTCCTCCCACGAGGGCAGCACGATGGCGTCGCTGAAATCCGCCGCGGCCGCGGCCTTCGCGCCCAGCAGCCGCGCCGTGCCCCGGATGCCGCCGAGATCACCGTCGCCCGCGCGCAACCGCGCCGCAATCTCGCGCACCGACGACTCGCCCATGCCGTAGACGAGCAGGTCGGCCTTCGCGTCGGCGAGGATCGACGGGCGCAGCTTGTCCTCCCAGTAATCGTAATGCACCACGCGCCGCATGCTCGCCTCCATGCCGCCGAGCACCACCGGCACCCCGGGAAACGCCTGCCGGCACAGCTGCGCGTAGACGACCGCCGCATGGTTCGGCCGCTTGCCGGGCGCGCCGTCCTCGCTGTAGACATCCTCCTTCCGCCGGTGGCGCGCCGCGGTGTAGTTTGACAGCATCGAATCGAGATTGCCCGCGGTCACGCCGCAGAACAGCCGCGGCCGGCCCATGACCTCGATCGCCGCGCTGCTGCGCCAATCCGGCTGTGCGACAATGCCCACGCGCAGACCCTCGGCCTCGAGCACGCGACCGATCATGGCCGCACCGAACGACGGATGGTCCACGTAGGCGTCGCCCGTGATCAGGAGCACGTCGAGTTCCGTCCAGCCCCGCGCGTCCATCTCGGCGCGCGACATGGGCAGAAAAGCGGTTGGCTCGGGGACCGGGCGGCTGGACATGCGTGCGTCAGCTCAGCGCTTGGCCGGCTCCTCCGGGACTTTCGTGCTGACGACGTCGATCGCGTCGTCCGTCCGCATCGTCGTCCGCGGGTTCGGCAACGGACCGGACGGGGCCGGATGCTTCCGGAACAACTGGAGGACGTAGGCCGCCAGACCGGTGAAAAACACCACGACCGCGGCCAGCAGGACTCCGACCATCGCAGCGATGGCAATCAGACCGGCCACAATAATCCGGAGGAAACGCATGATTCATAGACTACCTCAACCGTTGAAAAGTTGCACGGAAGATTGCTGCGCAGTCCTTGCGCCCGCGCCGCCGACCCATGGCTAGGCGGCATTGACCAGCAGCCAGCCGCCGGCCGCCAGCACCAGGACGCCGCAGCCGCGCCGCAGCCATTGGGCCCCGGCGGTGTTGTCCTGCCACGCAAGCCACCGCTGCACCCAGGTGCTGGAAAAGCCCGCGAGGCCGATCACCGTGCAATGGCCGAGTCCAAACAGCACGAGCACGCCAAAGGCAAATACCGGGGCGGTCTTCGCCATCCCAAAGGTGACTCCCAGCACCGGGGCCATGAATCCGAACGTGCAGGGTCCCAACGCCACCCCGAAAACCAGCCCGAAGAGCAACGCGCCGAGCGCGTCCCGCCGCGGCTGGCCGGGCGCCGGACGCCAGCCGTCCGGGATCGGGAGGACATCCAGCAGGTGCAGTCCGAAGACGAAGAAGACGGCGGCGACCGCATAGTTGGCCCACGGACCGAGATCCCCGAGCATCCGACCGGCGGCCGCCGTGAGCCCGCCGATGAGCGCAATGGATGCGAGGATGCCCAGCGCGAACAGGGTCGACAGGCCGGCCGCCCGGCGCGGCGTCACGGCTCCGCCGCCCTGGAGATACCCGACGATCAGCGGGATGCTCGCGAGATGACAGGGGCTGAGCACGATGCTCAGCACGCCCCAGGCAAACGCCGCGGCGAGCGCGATCAGCGGTGCGCCGCTCATCGCATCCGTCAGCCGGATGAAGAGTGTTTCCACGGGGTGAACTCAGGATTTCTTGTCCATGGCGACGGCCGGCGGCGGGGTGAGCTTCACGCCGAGTTCGGCCCACTTCGCGAGGATGTCCTTCTTGGCGTAAAAGCCCTCATGCCGAAACAGCTCCTTGCCGGCCGCGTCGAAGAAGATCTGCGTGGGAATCACTTGAATGCCGTAGCGCGCGCCTTCGCCGCGGGATTTCCAGACATCGATAAACACGACGCTAAGCTGGCCGGCATATTCCTTTTCCAGCGCGGCGAGAATGGGGGCCATCATTTTGCAGGGAATACATTTGTCGGCGCCCAGGTCGACGAGTCGCGGCAGCGCAACACCGCGGTCTGGTGCATCGGCAGCGCGAAGCCCGGTGGCAAGGGCCGTCAGGCAGGTTATCGCGATCACAATGGAGGGCAGAGCGCGGAGTGATTTCATAAAGAGTGCATTCAGTTTTTCAGCAGCGTGGCGGCCGCCGCGGCGACTTGGCGGATCGTCTCGTCGGTGGCGGGCGTCTTGCCCTTCTTGAAGCCGAGGTCGGTCACGCGGATATGCTGCACATTGGTGAAACCGGCGAGTTCGAGGGTCTTCTTCGCGCAGTCGAGCGGGCAGCCATCGATCGCGAGCAGCCTGGGCGCGGCGGCGGCGTTGGCCATCAGGCCGCTCGCGCGGGCGCTTACGCCCGCGAGACAGGACATCCACGCGGCATTCTCCGCATCGAGCCGGCGGGCCGCCCGGTCGGCGATCTCGCCGGTGTCGGCCGCGCCGGAGCACGGATAGACGAGCGCGGCAGGGCCGGAATCGCAATTGCAGCTGCAAGCACACTTGGGGGTGTTGGCGTTCATGGGCGGAAGTGTTCAGGCGAGCAGTTTCTTGGTTTCCTCGAGCGAGGGCACCTTGCCGGCGACCTTGACGACGCCGTCGACCACGAGCGCGGGCGTGAACATCACGCCGAAGCCCATGATGCGGTCGATCTCGGTGACCTTCTCAATCTCGTAGGCGACGCCGAGCGCTTGGGCGGCCTCATCGGCCACCGCGGCGAGTTTCTGGCATTTGGCACAACCGGTGCCGAGGATTTGGATCTTTTTCATGGGGATGGGAGTTGAAGACCAGACAGAGGTCACGCGAGCGCCCCGTAGCCCCAGCCGACCAGGGTGGAGAGGGCGATGACGAGGCCGACGTAGGCGGCGGTTTTCTTCGGCCCGATGATCGAGTTGATCACGATCATGCTCGGAAGACTCAGCGCGGGCCCGGCCAGCAGCAGCGCGAGCGCCGGCCCCTGCCCCATGCCGCTGCCGAGCAGACCCTGGAGAATCGGCACCTCGGTCAGTGTCGCGAAATACATCAGCGCGCCGGCGACCGCCGAGAACGCGTTTGCCGCCAAAGAATTCCCGCCGACCGAATTGGCGATCCATTCATTCGGAATCAACCCTTCGTGTCCGGGTCGTCCCAGCATCAGACCGGCAACCAACACACCCCCGATGAGCAGCGGAAAGATCTGTTTGGCGTTGGCCCAGGACTGGTCGAACCACTCGCCGGCTTCGCCCTCCCGGCCGGCGGTGGCCCACGCGAGGCCGGCAATTCCGAGCAGAACGGCCAAGGTCGGTTGGGTGGGGATGATAAGCGCCGAAAGGACGACCACCAGCGCGGTCACGCCCAAGCGAAGCGGGGACAGCGCAAACCAGCGCCACAACATCACTCCCAACACGGCGGCCGAGGCCGACGACATCCACCACTTGGCCGCGAACACCGCCGCGAAGAAGCCGGTGGTTTCGTCGGCACGACCCCAGTTGGCGAAAATCAGCACGGCGACCATGGCACCGAAGAACGCGGCTGTTTTCCAAAGCGGGCGGGCGGCCGGCTGCTCCGGCAGTTCGGCCATCTTCGCCGCCTTGGCCTTTTCCTCGTGACGGAACATCAGGTGCATCAAGCCGCCGATCACCACGCTGAACACCACGGCGCCGACGGCGCGCGCCGCGCCCAATTGCAGGCCGAGCACCTTGGCGGTCAGGATAATGGCCAGGACATTGATCGCCGGACCGGAATAGAGAAACGCGATGGCCGGGCCGAGGCCGGCGCCCATGCGATAGATGCCAGCGAACAGCGGCAGGACCGTGCAAGAGCACACCGCGAGGATCGTGCCGGAGACCGACGCCACACCGTAGCTGGTGGCCTTCGGCGCATTCGGCCCGAAGTAACGCATGACCGATTGCTGGGAGACGAAAGCGCCGATCGCCCCGGCGATCCAGAACGCCGGGAGCAGGCAGAGGATCACGTGCTCCCGCGCATACCATTTGGTGAGCGCCAGCGCTTCTTTCACCGCACCGTCAAAGCGTGGTGTGCCCAATGGTAGGAAGTAAAAGCCCGCAAACACAGCCGCCATCAGGCCGAGGATTTGCAGCTCCTTGCGGGTATTCATCTGCGTTGGACCGGTTGCGCGGGCGATGGTTGAGCGGGAAAACTCAACCGCAGCAGCGGCGCATTTCCACCACCTCGCCCTGGCGGGCGGCGTCGAGACAGGTCATGAACGACGGCACGCACGGCAGCGCCAGCCGGTAGAACACCTGCAGACCCCGCTTCTCGTCCGCCACGATCCCCGCCTCCTTCAGCACCGCGAGGTGGCGCGACACGGTGGACCAGCCGGAGCCGACCGAATCCACCAGATCGCAAACGCAACGCTCGCCGGCGACGAGCTCGTCGACGATGCGTAGCCGGTCGGGATGCCCCAGGGCCTTGAAAACCTCCGCCCGCTGGCGAAGGAGACGGATCGGAGTGCGGGTGCTCATACCGAATACTGTTTCGCCTTTTTGCGAAATAGTCAAAAGGCCGGCGCGCCCGCCGCCCGCTTTGCAGGCCGCCTTATGCCGCGCACCAGCCGGGCCACTGACCGCGCCGGCACCGGCCGGCTTCCGGCTCGACTCGCCCGGCGGGGCGGATTGAATGCCGCCGCACCCACCCAACTCATGAAAAAATATCTCGTCGAGTTCATCGGCACGTTCTTCCTCGTGTTCACCATCGGCATGACGGTCATCGCGCCCGGCGCCGGCGCCATGGCGCCGCTGGCCATCGGCAGCGTCCTCGCGGTCATGATTTTCGCCGGCGGGCATGTGTCCGGCGGACATTTCAATCCCGCCGTCACCCTCGGAGTCTGGCTGCGCGGCAAGTGCGACACAGCCGACGTGGCGCCCTACATGGGCGCGCAGGTGGCCGCCGGATTGGTTGCTTCGATGGCGGTCAAGGCCCTGAAGACCGGCCTCGTCGCGAAGGCCGCGGCCATGAGCGGTGCGATGTCGCCCGAGATTCTGCCCGCACTGCTGGCGGAGTTTTTGTTCACCTTCGCCCTCGTCTGGGTGGTGCTCAACACCGCCACCGCCAAGGGCACGAGCGGCAATTCCTTCTACGGCTTCTCCATCGGGTTCACCGTGCTGGCCGGCGCCTACGCCGTCGGCGGCGTGTCCGGCGGGGCGTTCAATCCCGCCGTGGCCGTCGGCCTTTGCACGATGGGCGTCGTCGCCTGGGGCAGCCTCTGGATCTATCTCGTCGCCTGCTTCGCCGGCGGTGCCGCCGCGGCCACCGCCTACAAGATCGTCAACGGCAGCGAGTGATACGGGCCGAATACTGCGCATCGACCAAAAACGTGCTGTAGCGGCGGCCTATGACCGCCGGACGTGGAGATCCTCAGGCTTTCGTCGGCGGTCATAGACCGCCGCTACAGGACCTGCTCCTCCGCCCAGTCCGGCCTTGCCAACCGGCACGGGTTGGAGACCATTCCGCCCACACGCACGGCATGAAGAACGAAATCCTTTGGCTCATCCGGCTCGGTCTCGATCAGAAGTTGTTCACCCGCGATCAGGCGCTGACCGTCCTGCGCATGGTGGGCAAGGACGCCGAGCTGATGGATTTCGCACAGAAGCTGATCGACGACGGCATCGTGCACGACGTCGAGAAACTCGAGGCGGTCGCCGGCAACGCCATGGCCCGCGCCGAGGTCGGCCCGCCCCCGACCAATCCGCTGCTCGAAGATGAGTCAGCTTCGCCCACACCCGCCGCAGCGGCGGGCAAACCTGCAGCCACCAGGACCGCCACCAGCGGCTCGCTGCAATTTCCCTTCGACCAGGTTGCCTCGATGGACGACGCGACCCTCGCCGATGCCGTCCGCCAACTGCTGGTCGACGCCGGCGCTTTCGGCGCCAGCGACCTCCATCTCTCCGCCGGCTCGAAGCCCTTTGTCCGCAAGCACCGCGCCCTGACCCCGATCACCGAGCACATCCTCACCTCCGAGGAATCGCTGCGGCTCAACACCATCCTCCTCGCCGAGCACCAGAAGAAAATCTATCTCGAGCGCAAGGACTACGACTTCGCCCTGGCCCTCGACGCGGACCACCGCTACCGCGTCAACCTGATGTTCCACAAGTGGGGCCCGTCCGGCTCCTACCGCATGGTGCCCGCCACCATGCCCAAGCTCGACGAGCTCGGCCTGCGCAACCTCGACGCCATCCGCAAGCTCCTCTCTTACCACAACGGTCTCATCCTCATCACCGGCCCGGTCGGCGCCGGCAAGACCACGACGCTCGCCGCCATGGTCGCCGAGCTCAACGAGCAGCGCGAGGACCACATCATCACCGTCGAGGATCCCATCGAGGTCGTCCAGCCGCCCCGCGGCTGCAACGTCACCCAGCGCGAGGTTGGCCCGCACACCAAATCCTTTTTCACCGCGCTCAAGGGCGCTCTCCGCGAGGATCCCGACGTCATCGTCATCGGCGAACTCCGCGACCTCGAGACCATCGAGATGGCGATCAGCGCGTCCGAGACCGGGCATCTTGTCATCGGCACCATGCACACCAGCGACGCCGCCACGACGATGAACCGGCTGCTCGACGTCTTCCCGCCCGCGCAGCAGACGCAGATCCGCGCCAGCGTGGCCGAGAGCCTCCGCGGCGTCGTCTGCCAACGCCTCCTGCCCTCCACCAGCGGCGGCCTCGTCGTCGCCTGCGAAATCATGGTGTCCAACACCGCCATCCAGGCCCTCATCCGCGACGGCAAGACATCCGGCCTCCGCAACGTCATGGAGACCGGCGTCAAGGAAGGCATGTGCATCATGGAAAACGTCGTTTACGAACTCTATTCGCAGAAGAAAATCTCCAAGGAAACCGCGCTGATCAACGTCAGCACGCGCAACGTCCGCCAGAAGATCGACCCGGCCTCGCCCCCGAGCACGCCGCCGATCGCCACCAAATAAATTCTGTGCCCACGAAACACACGAATTGACACGAAATTGAAGACTACGAATCCCATGACGCGTCCTTCCTTATCTTGTCATCGCGAGGCCCGCGTCAGCGGGCCATGGCGATCCAGCCGCATTATTTCCGCCTTTCGTGTCCTTTCGTGCATTTCGTGGGCAATCCTCCGCTCCTAGCTTCCCATGGCCGCCATCGACTCCCTCCTCCGCACCATGCTCGAAAAGGGCGGCTCCGACCTGCACCTCACCGTCGGCCTGCCCGCGAAGTCCCGCATCTCCGGCTCCCTCCAGGTCATCGGCGACGCGCCGGTCACGGCCCAGCAGATGGAAGCCCTCCTCAAGGAAATCTGCCCCGCGAAGCGTTGGGCCGAATTCCTCGAGCGCAAGGATCTCGACCTCGCCCACGAAGTCGCGGGCCTCGCCCGTTTCCGCGCGAACTATCTCTACAACCACTGGGGCCAGGCCGCCGTCCTCCGTCAGATCCCCGCGAAGATCCTTTCCTTCGACCAGCTCAACCTCCCCGCGGCGCTGAAGAAACTCTGCCACCTCGACCAGGGCCTCGTCGTCGTCACCGGCCCCACCGGCTCCGGCAAGTCGACCACGCTCGCCGCGATGATCGACTACATCAACGACAACCTCGCGCGCCACATCATCACGATCGAGGATCCCATCGAGTTCGTCCACCCCTGCAAGAAGTGCACGATCGTCCACCGCGAGGTTGGCGAACACACCGAGACCTTCGGCGCCGCACTCAAGGGCGCCATGCGTCACGATCCCGACATCCTCCTCCTCGGCGAGATGCGCGAGATGGAGACCATCAAGCTCGCCCTCTCCTGCGCCTCGATGGGCATGCTCGTCTTCGGCACGCTCCACACCAACAACGCGCCCAAGACCGTCGATCGCATCATCAACACCTTCCCCGCCGAGGAGCAAAACCAGGTGCGCGTCATGCTCGCCAGCTGCCTCGCCGGCGTCGTCGCCCAGCTCCTCTGCAAGAAGGTGCCGAAGGGCCGCGTCGCCGTGCACGAGATTCTGCTCCAGCACGAGGCACTGCCCAACACGATCCGCTCCGGCCAGATCGCCAACATCCGCGGCATCATCGAAAGCGGCCAGGCCGAGGGCATGATCACGATGGACAACAGCCTCATGGCGCGCGTCAAGGACGGCACCGTCGAAGCCAAGGAAGCCTACATGAAAGGCTCCAACAAAGCCCTCTTCGCCCCGCTCCTAAAACCCGGCGACCTCGACCCCGCCGCCGGCCACTGAGCCACCTTTTGCTTTGTCATCGCGAGGCCCGTGCAACGGGCCGTGGCGATCCATCGGCTTCTCTTTTGTAGGGCCGGCGCTTGTCGCCGCGCGGCCCGCCACAAAGATTCTCCACAAAAACGCCCGCGGTTGCGCAGGTTGGAATTGGCTCCGGCCGCACCCGGAGCTTAGCGTGAGGGCGAACTTTCACCCCGTTCTCCCCATGCCCCGACTGATCCGCCTCGTTGCCGCCATGACCCTCGCCTCTTCCGCCCCCTTCTCCGCGCTCGCTGAGCCGTCCTTCAAGACTCCGGTCAGTTATGAGGATGCCGACGCGCGCGCCGGCGTGATCCTCGCCAAGCTGAGCACCGCGGAAAAGCTCCAGCTCGTCAGCGGCCACAATACTTTTTATCTCAAGGGCTATCCGCAATACGGCATGCCCGAGCTGTATATGTCCGACGCGACCGGCGGCGTGAACATCCGCCGCAACGTCAGCAATCTCCTCGAGAAATCCACCGCGTTTCCGAATCCCCTCGCCCTCGCCGCCACCTGGAACCCAGGTCTCGCCTACCAATACGCCCACAGCGTCGGCGAGGAGTGCCGCGCCGGCGGCATCGCCATCCTGCTCGGGCCGGGCATGAACATGTATCGGCACTCGCAGTATGGCCGGAACTTCGAGTTCTGGGGCGAGGATCCGTTTCTCGCCGCGTCCATGGTCGAGCGTTACGTCGCCGGCGTGCTCGACACCGGCACCATCCCGACGATCAAGCATTTCATCGGCAACGAAACCGACTTCCACCGCCGCACCTCCGACTCCGTCATCGACGAGCGCACGCTGCACGAGATCTACCTCCCGCCGTTCAAGGCGAGCATCGACGCCGGCGCCATGGCCGTGATGACCTCCTACAACCAGCTCAACGGCGAGTGGTGCGGCCAGAGCCGCAAGGTCATCACCGATCTGCTCCGCGGCGAACTGGGCTACAAGTGGCTCGTCATGTCCGACTGGTGGTCCGTGTGGGACGCGGAGAAGATCATGCCCAGCGGCCTCGACCTCGAGATGCCCGGCGAGAAATTCATCAAGGCCGACGGCGAGCGCCTGCTCCTCGCCGGCAAGGTCGCTCCGGCCGACCTCGACCGCATGGCGAAAAGCCTCATCCGCACCTGCATCGCCATGGGCCTCTACGACCGCCCGGTGCAGGATTCCTATTTCCTCAAAAAATATCCCGAGCACGAGCAGGTCGCCCTGCAGACCGCCCGCGAGTCGATGGTCCTCCTGAAAAACCAGGGCGTCCTTCCGCTCAAGAAGGACGGCACCGGCAAAATCCTCCTCACCGGCCGCTACGTTGACAACCTCGCCCGCGGCGGCGGCTCCGCCGAGGTGATGGGCTACGACAACGTCACGTTGCTGCAAGCGCTCAAGGATACCTACGGCGACCGCCTCGACTACGTGAAGGAGCCGACCGACGACCAGTTGAAATCCGCCAGCGTCGTCCTGCTCAGCACCGGCACGAGCGACAGCGAAGGCTGGGACCGCCCGTTCGATCTGCCCGCCGCCGAGGAACAACGCGTCACGCACGCCGTCGCGCTGAACCCGCGCACCGTCGTGATCGTCAACACCGGCAGCGGCATCAAGATGACCGGCTGGAACGACCAGGCCGCCGCCATCCTCTGGGCCTGGTATCCCGGCCAGAACGGCAACCGCGCGCTCGCCGAAATTCTCACCGGCGAGACCAATCCCTCTGGCAAGCTTCCGATGACGATCGAGAAGAAATTCGAAGACTCGCCCGGCGCCGGTTACCTGCCCGCCGGCGAGAAACTCTACACCGGCTGGGACCAGGACAACAACATGTCCTTTCCCCTCTACAAGGTGGACTACAAGGAAGGCGTCTTCATGGGCTACCGCTGGTATGAATCGAGGAAGATCGCGCCGCTCTACGCCTTCGGCCACGGCCTCTCCTACACGACGTTCGCCTACCAGAACCTCACCGTCACGCCCGGCGTGCTCGCCCCCGACGGCCGCGTCAGCATCGAGTTCGACGTGACCAACACCGGCAAACTGGCCGGCACGGAGATCGCGCAAATCTACGTCCGCGATCCCGGCTCCGCCGTGGCGCGGCCCGAAAAGGAATTGAAAGGTTTCGGCAAGGTCACTTTGCAGCCCGGCGAGACGAAGAACGTCCGCGTGCGCCTGACGCCGCGCGCCTTCGCCTACTGGGATGTCGCGACGCACGCCTGGAAGGCCGAGCCGCACGAATACCAGATCCTCGTCGGCGCCGCCTCCGACGCCATCAAGCTCGAAGGCAAGGTCACCCTGCAGTAATCAAGCCCGGTCTCCCCACCATACCCACGGTTCCTTCAAACCAATTGTCACGTAATAAGTGACAATAGCCGGGTAAGCCCGCATTGTTTGTCACTTATTAAGTGACAACGACTCCGGCGGCCTGTCCGCCATCTGATCGCGGCGGCCTCGGCCGGTCAGAGCCAGGCGGGGGTGCGGGGATGCGCACTCGGAGCGCCGGGCGGGCCCTACTCCTTCCTCGGCACGAAAACGGCATCGTCCAGCGGAACGTTCTGCTGCACCGACTCGACGCGCTCGACGATCCGCATGGCGGGATTGGTGATCGTCGTGACGAAGGGCAGCATGATGCCGTCAACGTCCCGAAAGTCGGAGAAGTCGGCCACGATCTTCAGTTGTCCGCTGGGGCCCGCCTGGACGAAGGTCTCCGCCCGCACGAGGTAAAAGGTCTTGGTGTCGAAATAGAAGTTGCCCGCCGGGCCCTGGAACGTGGCCAGCGCGATGCCGACGAGGCGCCGGTCGCCGTCCTGGGTTTCCTCGAGCAACTTGCGCAGGGGACAGACGGCCTGCAGGCGCAGCGGACCAGCCAGGTCGGCCCCGCCGATCATCTGTTGCAGTTCGGCGCCCGCCATCGTGCGGTATCCCTCCAATTCGCTCCAGGCCCACCCCGTCTTGCCGTCGAAACCCTGCATCGTTTGGCCGATGCCGGGCGCCTCCTGTTTGTTGAGAAACAGATTCGGCCGCTTCTGGTAGGTGACGGTGGCGGTCTTCAGGCCGGTGGCGGCGTTCTCCAGCACCCCCTTGGTGAACCGCGTTTGCACGCGGTCGAGATTGGCCGCACCGCTCAATCTCAGGTAGTTGTTCAGGACGCGCTGCACCTCGTTCGTATCGTCTATCCAGGCGGCGGGCAGGGCGAACAGCACGGGATCGGCCGGCTCGTTGTAGAGCACGGAGAGCATCTTCACGTCGACGACCTGCTGCCCGAAATGCCGCACGGTATGAAACGGCTCCTGGATGCCCTGCACGCGGCGAAAATCGGAGAAGTCGACCGTGGCGACATCCGGTCCGATGTTCGCCTCGATGTGGACCCGCAAGCCGGTCGTGGGATCGAAAAACCATTTCGTCTGACCACCCTGCCGATCGGTCAGCTCGATCACCCGCAGCCGCCGGCCGTTGATCGTGGCATCGGGCAGGAGTTTCCTCACCGGGAAATATGCCCCCACCTTGATCGGTGCGCGAAAATCCACGCCGCCGAGATTCTGTGCATGCTCCGCCGGCGACAGCAGACCGAAACCGAGCTCCGCGTTCTGTTGCCACGCGTTCTGGCCGTCGAACGCCTGGGTCAGCCGGCCGAATTTCGGGAGTTCGTAGTCGTAGCGGTAGGCGCCGTCGGCGGTCGCCCGCACGTAGGTGTCGATGGCCGGGAGGCCCGGGCCGAAACTGATCACGCTGTGGTAATCCGCGAACCTCAGCCGCTCGATGCGCCAGTCACCCCCGAGCGCATCCAGCCAGCGGTTCACGATGTCGCGGATCTGCGCCTGTTCGTCCGCCGCCGCGTCCACCGGCGGCGCTGCGACCGGGGTTTCCACCGAAAGGACCCGCGGACTCAGGCCCAAGGCCAGCAGCGCCACGACAAGCAGGCGCACCCGGGCCCCGGACCTGGACCATTTCATGCCAAGCGTCATTTCTGGTTCCGGGGTTGTCCCGTCGGTGACGGAGCCGGGTGCCGGCGCACCGCTTCCAGCCATTGCTGCGCCGCGTCGAGCACCGGATCGCGACCGGCCGCGAGATCAGCGAGGGAGGGTTTCACCGCCTGGTCCGGCGTCACACCGCGTCCCTCGATAAGAACTCCCTTGGGGGTTTGCACGTCCGCCACCGCATACTGCAACAGATCGCCCGTCGGCAGCGTCTTCATCTGCGACGGCAAGGCCGCCCCGGGACTGGCCTCGCCAAAAATCCTCGCCCGCCCCGACTCCTGCAGCCCCGCCGCCATGATTTCGCTGGTCGAGGCGGAGCCGCTGTCAATCAGCACCGCGACCGGCCCGAGAAACGCACTGGTCTGCGGCGATACCGTGTAGCCGATATGCCCCTGGCGCATGTGCATTGTTCCCATGGAAAATACGTGGTCGCTCAGCCAGCCGCTGATGCCCGAAGCCATGATGGAGATGCCGCCGGGATTGCCCCGCAGATCGATCACCAAGGCACCGTCCACCGGCACGCTTTTCAAAGTGGATTTGACCTCCTTCATGATCGGCCGGGCAAAAATATTGAAATGCAGATAGTCGATCCGGTCCGGCAGGTGGCGGACCGTGCACTCGACCGGCATCGAAGGAAAATCGCCCATGGGCTCCGACCACGGTCCCTCGTTCGCCTCGCAGGTCAGTTCGACCGACCGCTCCGCCCCATCCAGTCCCCGCACGGTGAGCGTCACTTTGGTCCCGACCGCACTCCGCAGGCGGCTGGAGATGAACTGGGTCAGATAAAGCCCGCAGCGAGCGGGGGAGCACCCGGCTTGTTTGAGATAATCCCCCATCACGCCGATATCGCGATCGTCGATCCGTCGGATCGTGTCCCCGGGATGCAAATCCAGGTGGGCGGCTGCGGATCCCGCCTTGATTCCAGCGATGGCGACCACGTTCTCGACATACGCCACCTCCACACCGGTGGTGCCGATACGCACGCGTTCGCCGGGAGTGAACACCGCCGCTTCCCGCGGCATGATGGCAAAATGCGTCCGCCGGAGTTCGCCCAGCATACGCTGCAGCAGGCGCCGCAGGCCGTCGTTGTCGGCAACCGCCGCCAAGTCGCCGTGGTATTTCTCCCTGACCGCCAGCCAGTCGACGCCGCCAAAAGTCGCGTCGTAATACGATTCATTCACCGTTTCCCACACCGTGGCGAAGGTCTTCTCGCGCTTGTCCACCCAGTCGTCCGCCGGCGGGGGCGCGGCCGCCGGCGCTTCCTCCGCCCGGAGCAATCCCACCCCCAGGAGCAGCAGCAGCGCCCCAATCTTTGGCATTCGTGACTCCCGGTGCATGCGCGTTCCAGAATTTTCCGCGACCCGACGAAGTCAAGGTCGTGTCGCGCGCCCTTGTCCACCCCACCCTCACCCACAGCCCGGCACATCCTCGATGCGGTAATACACCGGCAGGCCGCGTTCGAGGGCGAGGCGCACGTCGTTGTCGGCGCCCTTGGATTCACCGGGCAGGCGCAACACCGCGTCACACCGGGCCAACAGTCGGTGGGCGACGGGATAGACGATCTCCTCCCAGAGAGCATCGCCGGGCTTCTGGCAGCCAGCAACCTCCAGCAGCGGCAGCGCAATCCATTCGCCGATCAGCGGCACGTGCCCGGCGCGGTAGACGGGCAGCGCCGCCGCCTCGAGGGCGCGGAGATTCCGGCGCATCAGCGCGGGATCGTCGTTCGTGCCGGAGCGATAAGGGCCGGCGACCAAAATCATCAGGGAACGGGAGGAAGAGGTCATGTGCCGCCCATCATGCCTGAATCTCCTCCGCGCGAATAACGATTAGTTGTAATGCGAGCCATCACTCCGGATGATTCCGTGATGGATGCCCGCCACTTGTCCGACCTGATGGTTTTTCTGGAAGTCGTGCGCTCCGGCAGCATCACGCGCGCCGCAGCCCGCCTCAACATGGTGCAGTCAAATGTCACGGCCCGCATCAAGAAACTGGAGCTGGCCACCGCCACTCCGCTGCTCAAGCGCCACGCCCGCGGCGTCAAGCCGACCCCGGCCGGCGAAGCCGCCTACGCCTTGGCGCAGCGCCTGGACGGCGTGGTCAACGACCTGCACTTCACCTTCGGCCAGGGCAACCGCGGGCACCGGGGCAAACTGCGCATCGGTGCGATCGAGACCGTCCTCGCCAGTCACCTGCCGCGCACCGTGGCGGCCTTCCAGCGGCAGTTCCCCCAGGTCGACGTCTCCATCCGCACCGGCAGCTCGGCTTCGCTCCTGAAACAGCTGCGGGAAGGCGATCTCGATGCCGTGTTTGTTTCGCGCGCCCCCGGCCTGGACAACTGCCGGGAACGGCTGGCCTTCGTCGACGAGCTGGTGGTCGTCGCCCCGGCGACCCCGGAATATTCGCCAAAAAACTGGCTGCGCGCCGGACCGCCGTTGAACATCCTCGTGCAACGCCTCGGCTGTTCCTACACGGAACGGCTGCTCACCTTGCTCGCCGCCAAGGCGCAACGTTCCTATCGCCTGCTCGAACTCGGGACACTTGAGGGCATCCTCGGCTTCGTGGAGTTGAACCTCGGGATCGCGGCCATGCCGCGCGCCTTCGTGGAATCGGCCGGGGCGAAGCGGAAATTGACGCTGCTGACCCTGCCCAAGGCCAGCCGCTCCCTCCCGACCTACCTCGTCGTCCCGCGCCAGGCCGACTGCACTTTCGCCGTGAACGCCTTCTTCGCGGCAGAATAGAGGTTATCCGCAAACCGGCCTGTTCCCTCGGCTGCGGTCAGAGACCGCCGCTACAAAAGAATCCGAATCGGGAACCCGGTTTCCGGATAACCGACCACACCACTCCGTTGAGGGCAGAACAAGTGGGTGGGCCGGCAGGTCCCTCTGCCGGCTGATGCGAACTCAGTGCACGGATTCCCGAAGATATTTGAAGGGCTTTACGCCCGGCCGGTGTCATGCAATAGTTCACCTCCCGATGAAGACACCCCTCCGTCTGCTCGTTCCGCTTGTTTCCGTCGTCGCCGCAGGCTGGTTCGCCGGCTGCACCAGCCCGGCCACCACCGGCACCGCTGCCGCCTCCAAGCCGGGCGAGGCCAACCTCACCAAGGGCCTCATCCCGGCGCTGGAAATCGGCATGACGGCCGAGGCGATCCGCGCAAAACTCGGCAAACCCGCAGAAATCCAGTTGATGGACACGGCGGAGCAACCTGCCGAAATCTGGATCTATCATTTTGAAGGCCCGGTCCAGGTCGTGCAGGTGCCCACGACCATGGCAACCCTGCCGGCCACGGACACGGCCGATTATCGGGGACAAATCCGCACGGTGCAGGAGCCGCAATATTCCCTGGCCGAGCAACGCACGCGGTTGACCCTGAAGCTGCTCGTTTTCCAAGGCCGGCTGGCGGCTCAGAAGACCACCACGGATAGCAACCAAAGCTACAAGTGATCCGGTCCGTGGCGGACCGGCTGAGCGAACCTCGCACGTTATCATCACCGGTAGGGCGCACCGGCCCGGTGCGCCGCGGCGGAGCGGGCCGCTCCGTCCTACCTCGCGCAACGTGCTGCCAGCCCATCACGCGAGATTCACGCCTGCTACAGGCCCCCCACCTCCGCCTTCGCCAAGGCTACGGCGGACGGGCATCTCTTTCCGGCAAGGTGAGCAGCTCGAGCGCGGCCAGGTGATCCATGGCCTCGGCCCGCGACGAGCCACACATGGACTCCGTCGGCCGCAAACTCACGCACACCGCGGGACGTTCCGGTTTCCCAAACAAGGCGCAGCGCAAATCCGGCAACAGTTGCACGCAGGGAATCCCGGCCGGCTTGCCGTGCGGCATGCCCGGGATCGGCGAAGAGATCGACGGCGCGATGCAGCACGCCCCGCAGTTGGGTCGGCAATCCATGGAAGCTGAATAGCCACAGAAGGCGCAAAAGGCCCAGAAGGAATATCAGGCTTTTTGCGTTTCTTGTGCCTTTTGTGGCCATTCCTTTCTGTGCCTTCGGTGTTTTCCGTGGTAATTTCTTTCTGAGATGAAATCCTACCGGCAGGAACTCGTGTTTGAGACGCCCACGCGACGTGCCTTCCTCAACATCACCTCGCAGGTCGAGGCCGTCCTCCACGCCAGCGGCATCAAGGAGGGTCTCTGTCTCGTCAACGCCATGCACATCACGGCGTCGGTCTTCATCAACGACGACGAAACCGGCCTGCACGCCGACTACGAGCGCTGGCTGGAAAAACTCGCGCCCGAGCAGCCGCATTCCCAATACGAGCACAACCGCACGGGCGAGGACAACGCCGACGCCCACCTGAAGCGCCAGATCATGGGCCGCGAGGTCGTGGTCGCCATCACCGGCGGCCGGCTCGACTTCGGCCCGTGGGAGCAGATTTTCTACGGTGAATTCGACGGCCGGCGGAAAAAGCGCGTGCTGATCAAAATCATCGGCGAGTCGGCTTCCGCCCTCACGGCGGGCGAGTCGATGCTCCAGTAACGGACGCCCGGCGGGGCGGCCGCCCGCGCGCGAGCCTATTGCCCCGGCCTTGGCCGCACGGGACGCACCTCGACCGCCAGCCGGTAGTCGAGCCCGGGACAACCGCGGGCAATCGTCACGGCCTCGTCCAGATTCACCGCATTGATCAGGATGTAGCCTCCGACAATTTCTTTCGTCTCAGCATAAGGCCCGTCGGTGATGACCGCCCCGCCGGGCTCGCGCAGAATCTTGCCGGTGGGTTCGAGGCCGTTGGTTCCTGCGACCACACCCCGGGCGTAAAGCCCCTCCATCCACACGGAGAACCGCCCCATGATTTCTTTCAGCTCTTCGGGCGTGGGCCCCGGACCGGTGCCGGGCTGAAGCAACAACAGGAGATATTGGGAGGAGGGAGGCATGATTGTTGAAAGGCTTGATAATACAACGAATGACCACGTCGATTCCGGACAGGCGACGGAAGGATTTCCGAACCACAAATTTTATCTGGAGCTTGGGGCTTGGAGGTTGGAGCTTTCCCGCCACATGAGTGATTCCGTTCCCGCCAGCATGTCGCCCACTGCCCTCGGAGCGTTTCTGCACGAGAAAATCCCCCTGACGCGCGCCATGGGCGTGCGCGTGGTCGAGACCGGTGCGCGGCTGGTGCTGGAGGCCCCGCTCGACGCCAACGTGAACCATCTCGGCACGGCCTTCGGCGGCTCGCTGCACACGCTGCCCATCCTCGCCTGTTATTCCGCCGTGTGGACGCTCCTGTGCGAAGCTGGCCTGGATGGCCATGTGGTCGTCAAGCACAGCTCGGCCAGTTACCGCCAGCCGGTGCGGGGTGCGTTGCGCGCCATGTGCAACCGACCGCCGCCGGCCGCGGTCGTGGAATTCATCGCGGCTCTCCACCGCCACAAAAGGGCGCGGATGGAACTGACGGCCATCGTCGAAGGCGCCTACGGCAAGCCCGCGGTCGAGTTCACGGGCACCTTCGTGGCGCTGGTGTGACGCCATTCATGTGGGAGCGACCTTGGTCGCGACAGTCGCGTGCAAGCACGCTCCCACATTTTCGCCGCGCTCAGATGTGCTTCGAGTCGGCCTCGTCCTTCTTCACGTAACCGCTGTCCTGCCGCTGATGGTTGACGGCGTTCTTCTTCAAGTAGGCCTGGTAGACATCGTCCGGCGTCATGCCGAGCGTCTGCGCCAACGACACCAAAAAGTGAAACAGGTCGACGACCTCGACCTTGGCGTTCTGCTCGTCGAACTTCTGGTATTTCGCCCACCACTTCCACGGCACGCTGTCGATCAGCTCGGCCGTCTCCTGTTGCATGGCCCGGGTATAATTAAGAATCCACTTGGCCTTCTCCTCGTCGGAGGGCGGGGGCAGATTCACTCCAATGCGCTTATTGAGCGCATCTTGCATACGAAAGATCTCCTCGAGTTTGTCCATGGCACGCAGCGTGGAAGCCGTTCCGGCAGCTGGCAAGCCCGTCGCCGAGGAAAAATTAAGTTGCCCTGCCGTAGGGCATGAACGACCTTGGCCGTCTATTGCCGCTGTTTGCCCTGCGCCTGTCGCGGGGTCGAGCGAGATTACCGAGCTCCGGCTGGCATGACAACCCGCGCCGCCAATTCATGGCAGGCGCTTTCAACCAACAACATAGACATGTCCTCCACAGAATCGTCCGGTGCTCCTGCCGAAGCCACCGCGACCACCCCGGCGTCATCCGCCACCCCCTCATTCGGCAGCACCCGCGGCTCGGGCCTAGCCCGCGGGAAGCGTCCCACGACCAGTCCGGCCAGCACCACGACCGCGGCCGCCACCGAATACACGCCCACCGCCATCGAAGTCGTTACCGCCCCGCGTGAATACCAGAACCCGTTCGCCCCGGTGGAAACACCGGTGGCCGTGACCGAGCCCGTTGCCGCTGTCGCTCCTGCGCCCGCTGCCCCGACCCCGGTTGCCCCCGTCAAGGAAGAGTCGGCTCCCGTCGCCGAGACCGTCTCCGCTCCCGCCAGCCCTGAGCCCGTCGCACGGGTCCAGAATGACGAACCCGCGGAGCTGAACATCCTCGAGGCCGAGCAGAAGAAGATCGCGCCCGCCCAGACTTGGGAGAGCGAGGGCTTCCGCCCCGCCCGCGAATCCCGCGGTGGTGATCGTCCGCGCCGCGAGGAATCGCGTCGTGACGAACCCCGTCGTGAAGAGCGTGCGCCCCGCGAGGAAAGCGCCCCGCTCGACGTCGCGTCGATCCCGGAGAAGTTCCTCTACGTGCGTCCCGGCGTCACCTACGTGCCGACGCCGACCAACTACGGTGGCGCTCCCCGCGAGCGCAACTTCAACCGCCCGACGGCTGAGGCTCCGGTGGCTTCGCCCGCCAGCGCCCCGGCGAAATCCGGTGGTTTCTTCGGCTGGCTCAAGTCGCTCTTCGGCGGCTCGCCCGCCGCGGCGCCGGCTCCGGCCGAAGTCCGTTCCGGTGAATATCGCAACAGCGGTGATCGCCATCGCGGCGGTCGTGGTCGCGGTCAGGGCGGCGGTGACGGCCAGCGCCGTCGCAGCCGTGGCGGCCGCGGTCGCAGTGGCGGCGGCTATCGGGGCGAACGCTCCGAGGGCAGCAGCCAAGGCGGCATCTAAGCCTCCGGCCCAACGCAAACTCTCCCGGCGCCTGCTTCACCGCAGGCGCCTTTTTTTCGTCGCAACGCAACGACCGCGCCGTAGCTTCCGGACAAAAGCGGGTGCGCCCCTGCTCTCTTTCACTTTCACTCTCACTTCCTGATGTCCGACCTCATCATCCACGGCGGCAAACCCCTGAGCGGCACCATCACGCCCTCGGGCAACAAGAACTCCGCCCTGCCCATCCTGTGCGCGTCGCTGCTGACCGACGCCAAGATCACCCTGCGCCACGTCCCGAACATCACCGACGTCGAGAAGCTCGTGAACTTCTTCACCGAGCAGGGCTCGCGCATCGCCTGGAACCACGCCACCGGCACGATGAGCATCGACCACTCGGGCTTCGATGCCCGCCGGCTCAACGGCGAACTGCCCGCCGGCATGCGTTCCTCCGTGCTGCTCTTCGCCCCGCTCCTCCAGCGGATGAAGAAAATCTCCCTGCCCACCAACGCCAAGGGCTGCTCGCTCGGCATCCGCGAACTCGACCCGCACCTCGAGATCCTCGAAAAACTCGGGGCGAAGATCGCCCACAATGGCGACCTGACCCTGTCGCTCAAGGGCCGCTTCCACGCCGCGCGCCACTGGCCCGATTACATGTCGGTCACCGCCACGGAAAACTTCGTCATGGCCGCCGTGCTAGCCGAAGGCGAATCCGTGCTCCTCAACGCCGCGAGCGAACCGCATGTGCAGGACCTCTGCGCCGTGCTCGTCGCCATGGGCGCGAAAATCTCCGGCTGCGGCACCAGCCAGTTGACCGTCACCGGCGTGAAATCGCTCAAGGGTGGCGCGTTCACCATCAACTCCGACCACCACGAGGTCGTCACCTTCCTCGCCCTCGGCGCCATCACCGGCGGCGAGGTGCGCGTGACGAATTCCCAGCCGCACCACTTCGACCTCATCAACCGCTCCTTCGCCAAGCTCGGCGTGCAGATCGGCTACGACGGCGACACCGCCATCGTCCGCAAAAACCAGAAACTCGTCATCGCCGAGCCGTTCACGACCAATCTCCTGCCGAAGATCGAGGCGGCCCCGTGGCCCTACTTCCCCGTCGACCTGCTGCCGTGCATGATCGCGCTGTCGGTCCGCGCCCGCGGCACCATCATGTTTTGGAACAAGGTCTACGAGGGCGGCTTCACCTGGATGTCCGAGCTGTCCAAGTTCGGCGCGCACGTCGTCGTCAGCGATCCGCACCGCATCACGGTCTTCGGCGCCAAGCCCCTGCGCCCGACCGTGGTCGAGGCGCCCTACATCATCCGCGCCGCCGTTGCCCTCTACATGGTCGCCGCCAGCATCCCGGGCCAGTCCGTGGTGAAGAACGCCGATACCATCCGCCGCGCCCACCCGAACTTCGTCGAGAACCTCCGCAGCCTCGGCGCCGACGTGGAGTGGAAGTGAGTTTGGAACCACTAATCTTCACTAATCCCTCACTAATTAGTGCCCCATTAGCGTGAATTAGTGGTTAACCGTTTTCTGCTCTTCAATGCCTTCACCTGACTCATCGCCCAAGGGCACCGGTTTCATCACCTCCGCCCTCGCCTCGCCGGTCTCGCCGGTCGAAGCGGCCTTGCGCCCGCTCTCCTTCGCCGACTTCGCCGGACAGCCCAAGACCGTCGAACGCCTCCAGGTCATGGTCGGCGCCGCCAAGCGCCGCGGCGAGGCCCTCAACCACATTTTGCTCTCCGGCCCGCCCGGCCTCGGCAAGACCACCCTCGCCTTCATCCTCGGCCACGAGCTCGGCCGCAACGTTCGCGTCACCTCCGGCCCCGTCATCGAGAAGGCCGGCGACCTCGCCGGGCTCCTCACCAACATGGAGGAGGGCGACATCCTCTTCATCGACGAGATCCACCGCATCCCGAAGACCGTCGAGGAATACCTCTACTCGGCGATGGAGGACTTCCGCCTCGACATCATGATCGACCAGGGGCCCAACGCCCGCAGCGTGCGGCTCTCGATCCCGAAGTTCACGCTCATCGGCGCCACCACGCGCTCCGGCCTGCTCACCGCGCCGCTCCGCTCGCGCTTCACGCTCAACACCCGCCTCGACTACTACGACCGCGCCACGCTCGAAGGCATCGTGCTGCGCAGCTGCGGCCTGCTCAAGGTCGGCATCGACGCCGGCGGCGCAAAGGAGATCGCCAGCCGCGCCCGCGGCACCCCGCGCATCGCCAACAACCTCGTCAACTTCTGCCGCGACTACGCCTCGGAAAAAGCCCAGGGCAAGATCACGCAGCCCGTCGCCGCCGCTGCGCTCGAACTCCTGGAGATCGACGCCGCCGGCCTCGACGAGATGGACAAGCGCGTCCTGCGCCTCATGGCCGAGCACTATCAAGGCGGCCCCGTCGGTCTCGGCACCATCGCCGTCGCCGTCGGCGAGGAAGCCGAGACGCTCGAAGAAGTCCACGAACCGTTCCTCATCCAGGAAGGTTATCTCGCTCGCACGAGCCAAGGCCGCGTCCTCACCGCCAAAGGCTACCACGCCATCGGCCTGAAAGCCGCCACCGGCGACCAGCAATCGCTGCTGTAGACACTTACTCGCTCGCGTAGCGATTATGCCTTCTTACCTAGAGCCTCCGGAATCAATGCCGGCTGAAGCAGCTAAGATTTATGGCTACCTCTCTGGTGAAATTCTGCGGACAAGAGCTAAGTGGATATATTTCAAGCAGCTCTTCATGGATAGTTCCTATCGAACTGGTAAACTCAAGGGTGCCGGCGGAAGTTTTTGGAGAGAAATCCAAAATATACTTCAGAATGATCTAATTCTTTCTTTGGCCAGGTTGACTGACCCTGCAAGGAATGCGCACCAAGAAAACTTATCGCTTTCATTGTTTGTTGAGCGCTTGGAGGGGAAGAAGGTTGAAGTTCTAGTTTTATCGCTGAAAGGTAAGCTCACTTCGTTAAAATCAGTTGTCCGTTCTCTTCGCACGCACAGGGCAAAGCGTGTAGCTCATTACGATGCCAACACCGTTATTTCTCCAGAAACTAGTCCACTTCCTGAGCTGCAGATCCGTGAATTCCGTTTAGCAATCGAAACCATCGAAAGCTTTCTTGGAGAAGTGCATTTCTTCTTTACGAATAGCACATTCATGTGGGACGCGCTTAGAACTTATGATGACGCTGACACGCTGATGGTGCGCCTCTGCAAAGCTGAGATTTACGACGAACTAGCAGATGCGGGGACAGTTGATCGGCACAGTTGGAGAAAGAAATGGAGTGATCCTTAACTGATCGTAGCTGAAACCACCCGGAGCCGGCCAGCCGGTGCTTTTGGAGAACACCGCCAGCCGGCCCCGAGGGCTTCGCACTCACCTGCTTTCGGTCGCCGAGGCGGCCGGGGCATTGAACGCCGTCCTTTCGGCCGGCGTCCTAATTTCCCACTTATCCCCGCAGAGGACTGCGGGAGATATTTTCAGCATTCATTTCGAGTGAATACCAGTTGATCCGGCGGGTGCAGAACATCACGAGCGCCAGCGCGGCGAACAGCGCCACCGTCCCGGCCACGAGCGCGTAGTCCTGCGACTTCAGCACGAAATAGAGATAGCCGTAGGTCGCACCGAGCCCGCCACCGATGACGAGCGTGCGCACGCCGGTCTTCAGGAAACTCCACGAATACACCGACACCAGCACGGTGCACGCCGCCGCCGCCGCGCCGTAGGCCAGACCCGTGCTCCAGAACTCCGACAGCGCCAGAAAGCCGAGGAAGAACATGCACAGCGCCGCGCCGACCATCGCATATTGCAGCGGGTGGATCCGCAGCGCCGCCGTCATCTCGAAGAGGAAGAACACGGCGAAGATCAGCACGAAGAATAGCACGCCGTATTTCTGCGCTCGCTCGGCCATCGAGTAACCGTCCACCGGTTGCTCGAAACGCACGCCAAAGCTGGCGGCGGAAATCTTCTTCACCATCTCCCGGGTGTCCGTGGCCCGGCTGATCCAGCTCTGCCCGAAACCGCGGCTGAAATGCGAGGTCTCCCACTCGGCCGTGAAACCGCCTGCACCCACGCTGCGTTTCGCGGGCAGATAGGCGCCGCCGAACGAGGGATCGGCCCACGGCGAGGTCAGCGTCACCTGCGTGATCTTGCCCGCCGGCACCAAATCGAGCCGTTCGCTGCCCTGCAACGCCGCCTCGAACGAGAACCCCACTTTCACACCCTCCGCCGCGCCTTCGATCTTGGCCGCGAGCGACAGCCCTTCGCAGCCGACGCCTTCCGCAGCTTCGAAGGCAAAGGCCTTGCCGCCACTGACCGCCACCGGTGACACCGACCGGATGCCCCGCAGATCCGTCACGCCGAAAAGAATCTGCGCCCCTTCCCATACGATCCGGTCCACGCCGATGCCCGCTGCCGCGAAGTCAGGTTGAAAGCTTCCGTCCAGCTTCAGCTTCGTGCTGTAGACGACCGTGTCGTAGATGCCGCGCCGCCGCACCTCGGGATCGACCGTGCCTTTGACTGCGAGCACCTCCGGCAGGAAATACGCCGTCGCATACGTCGTCACGGTCTCCTCCACGTCCTCTTTCTTTCCATTCACCACCTTGGGACGGACGACTTGCGTCCGATACGTGTAGGGCACGGCCAGCACCGGACCGGTGACCTGTTGCGCCCGGCCCCAGATGCCGGCGATTTCGGCGGTCGCCTGCGCCTGGTAGCCTTGCCGCTCGCGCAACACGCCGTGGGTCATGCCGAGCGGGATATGCAGCAGGCCGATGAGCACGCAGATGCCCGCGATCTTGAGGAAGAGGTAAAGCCGGCGCATCGCCGGCGTGGGGATGACAGGAGGTTCTTGTGCGGAATTCATGCCGCCACTCTGCCCGCCCTCCGTGAAGCCCGTGTGAAGCGACGATGAAATCGGACGAAAATAGCCCAGCCCTTTTTGCCACGAAAAACACAAAAACACGACGGCATGCGAGAGTCTCAAGGCGCTATAGGCGCACGGCACATCTCCGTGGACAAACACCGCACTTTTTTGCGTTCTTTGTGGCCAACCCTGCTCAGGAACCAACCGGCAGCCACAGCGTCGCCTTCGCGCCGCCTTCGGGACGGTTGGCGAGCGTGGCGTCGCCGCCGTGCAGGTGCGCGATCTCCCTTACCAGCGCCAGGCCCAGCCCTGTGCTCTTGCGGGTCGCGCCCGGCCGCGGCAACGAGTAGAACCGTTCAAACACCCGCGCCAACGCGTAGTCCGGCACGCCCGGGCCGCGGTCTTCCACCGTGAAAACCACCCGGCCGCTCTCCATGGCCACGCCGAAAACCACCTCGCTGCCCGCCGGCGAGAATTCCAACGCGTTCTGCAGCAGGTTGACCAACGCCTCGCGCAAGAGCACGCGCTCGCCCCGCAGCGTCGCCGCAACCTCCCGGACCGTGAGCGTCACCCGCGCGCCGGCATACGCCGGCCGCACCACCTCCGCCGCCTCGGTCATCAACTCCGCCACATCGACCGGCTCCGTCTGCTTGAGCGCCTTGCGGGCCTCGAGCGACGACAGCTCCAGCAGTCGCTCGACAATCTGCTGGATGCGCGCCGACTCGCCGCGGATGTTGGCCAGGAATTTTTTCCGCTCCTCCACCGGCATGTTCTCGTCGAGCAGTTCGGCCGCGCCGCGGATGGCGGCGAGAGGCGCCTTCACCTCGTGCGCGAGCGCCTGCGTGTAGCGCTCGGCATGCTGCCGTCCTTCGAGGGCGTCGCGCATTTCCTCGAACGCCGTGCCGAGATCCCGCAGCGTGCGACCAGGCAGCGGCGGCAACGGCGCCGGCCGGCCGTCGCGCACCGCGCGCGCGTAGGCCGTCAACCGTTCCAGCGGAGTAATGACCCACGCCGCCACCAGCAGCAACAGGACCAAAATGACGAAGCCCCCGATGACGGCTCCGAAGCGGATGCGGCTTCGCGCCACCGCCACCAGCTGGTTGATCCCGCTGGTCGGCTTGCCCACCGAAAGCACGCCGACAATCCGGCCCTCGTGTCGGAGCGGCGCCGCCACGTAGACGCTCTGGGTGTTGTCGTCGCCCGGCACGGTCCGGGTCGAGCGCGCGCCGTATTTTCCCTCCAACGTGCGCTTCACGTCGTTCCACTGCGAATAGTCGCGTCCCACCGCCTCGCCCGCCGAATCGAAAACCACGACGCCCTTTTCATCCGTTACATAGACGCGCGTGTCCACGGCGGTCTTGATCAGCGAGAAGATCCGCGCCTGAAACTGCCGGGAACGGGCCGACCCGAGCGCGCGTTCCATGTCCGCCGGGTCCGGTTTGCCGTTCACCAACTGGGCCTCCACGGCCGACGCCAGCAACACCGAGGTGTCCACCAGCGTTTCCTCCATCGACTCGACATAGCGCGGGCGGACCTGCTCAAGGGCCTTCCGCGTCAGATACCAGCCACCGGCGCAATAAACCGCCAGCAGGACGAGCAGGAGTCGCAGCCGCAGGCTCACGTTTCCTCCCGGAGCGAGTAACCCAACCCGCGGTGCGTGACGATCGGATCGGCGTCGGGCGCGGCCTCGCGCAGCTTGGCGCGGAGCGTCTTGATGTGGGCATCGACCGTGCGGTCCAGCGCCGCGCCGGGATCCTCCCATGCCGCGGTCATCAGCTGGTCGCGGTTGAAGACGCGACCGGGCGACGCCAGCAACGCGGCGAGCAGCCGGTATTCGTTGCGCGTGAGATCGAGCGCCTTGCCGCGATAGCTGATCCGGCAGCGCGCTGCATCGTGGGACCACGCGGTCGGCGACGCTGCCGGAGCGTGCGCCGCCGCAATCGCCCCGATCCGATCGCCGTTGCTTCGGCGCAGCACGGCACGGACGCGCGCGGTCAGCTCGCGTGGACTGAAGGGCTTGGCGAGATAGTCGTCCGCCCCGAGTTCGAGCCCGACGATCTTGTCCACCTCGCTGCTGCGCGCCGTCAGGAAAATGACCGGCACCGCGCCCCGCTTCTGGATTTCCCGGCAGACATCGAACCCGCTCATGTCGGGCAACCCCACATCGAGCACGACGAGTGCGACCCGGTTTCCCGCCAGTGCGGTCAACGCCTCGTGTCCCGTGGTTTTCCAGAGCGGCACAAACCCTTCGGTCTTCAAGGCATAAACGATGGTCTCGGCGATCGAGGCCTCGTCCTCCACCACGAGAATCGTCTGGGATTGGGCCGGCATGACGCTGTTGTGCCGGCTCGGGCGCCGGGTTTCAAGCTGTCGCTGGCCATCGCTTCACCGCGGGCGGGAATGATCAACGAGGATTCGCGCCGCCGATTCGAACCTTGCCTCCGCAGGCGGCGGCGGCTTCGCTGCCATCGCGGGCCGCAACCGGAGATTATTCATTATGAGCGTCAACTCTGCGCCGCAGGGCCTGAAGGACATCATCGTGGTGGTGCACGGCATCGGGAAGCAACAGCGCAACGCCACCGTCAGATCCGTCGCGAACCGCATGGCCGTGTCGGACGCGCTGCGCGGCAACCGCCACCCGGTGGCGCCGCAGCCGCTCGGTTATTTCTACACGGGGGTCAATCGCCTCGTCGAAACCCGGCTGGTCGACGACCGCAGCCGGCTGGCCGGGACCGACCTGGAATCCATCGGGGTCGCCGAGGTCTTCTGGGCGGACATTCCACACGACGTGGTGAAGGAAGGCCGCACGATGGAGGAAACGCTCGCGTGGGCCCGCACGGTCGTCGCCCGCGCCAAGGCGCTGTGGGAAGACGCCAAGGCCGTCCGGAGCCAAGGCATCGTCGAGCCGGACTTCGCGCTCGCGGCCGAGGTGCTCGACGAAATCATCGAGACCATCTACGTGCTCGAGAACCTGTGCTTCCTCGCCGACAAGGCCGGCGTGTTCACCTTCGACCTGCGCGATGTCCTGGAGGAATACCTGGGCGATGTGCAACTCGTGGCCGAGTTTGGTTACTTCCGCACCGACATCGTCGGGCGTTTCCACCAGGCGATGGCGGACATCTACGACAAAGAGGTGAAGCAGGGCAACCCGGACGTCCGCCTGCACATCGTCGCGCACAGCGAAGGCACGGTGGTGAGTTTTCTCGGGCTGTTGCATGCGATGTCGGGCCACCGGCTCGTTCCGGCCGACGCGGCGGCGGGCAAACCCGCCACGATCGACGGGCAGGCCGGCCATCCCGCGTGGCTGTCCAAGGTCGCGGGCTTCATGACGATCGGTTCGCCCATCGACAAGCACCTCCTGCTCTGGCCGCGCATCTGGGAGGGGCTGCAACCGGCGGCCGCCAACGCGCTCTTCCGCGACCGGCCGATCCGGTGGCGCAATTACTACGACTATGGCGATCCGGTGGGCTTCAAATTGAACACCACCCGGCTCTGGCTCGGCGCGGACCAGCAGCAGGTCACGGCGTTCGAGTTCGAGGAGAAACACGATCACGGCTTCGCCCGCTACGTCCTGCCCGGCAAGGCGCACAACGACTACTGGGACGACGACGGCGTCTTCGAGCATTTCATCACCACGGTGGTGCGCCCGGCCCCGTCGCCCGCACCCGTGCCGAAGAGCCGCCCGCTCGTCGCGCTCATCAGCCCGGGCATTCCGTATGTGTTGAGTTTCCTGGTGCTGCTGGCCGGAACCTACCTGCTCTACAAACAGGTCAGCCAATTCGCCCATCCCGAACCCGCGCCGCTGGAAGCCGCCCGGATCACCCAGGATCTCGGGATCGTCCGCTCTGCCGGAGTCGGGGGATGGAAGCTGCTGACGCAGGTGTTCGGCGTCTCGGTGCTGGTGGCCAGCGCAAGCCTGATCGCGCGGTTGCCGCGAATGGCGGCTGGCATCCGGTGGAAGCTTATCGCCGCTGCCGGATTCCTCGCCGGTTGCGCCGCCTACTGGGGACTCCTTGCCGAGGATTCCCGGAATGAAATCGGCGCGCCCTTCTGCTGCTTCGGTCCGGCCGGGCCCACCCTCGGGGTCTGCATCCTGGCCCTGGCCGTGGGGCTCGTGGGACTCATCGCCACCTACCAAGGGAAGTCCGATCGCCGCCAACGCTGGCTTTGGCAGGGCATGAGGCCGCTGATTTTGTGCGGCGCGCTCGGCGTCGGACTGATCGTCCTCGGCCGGCTCTATCCGGAGAAACTCGGCGGCGGCACCAAGCTGACGGCGGACGAGACGGCTTTCGTGGCCCAAGCACCGGCGGCGCTCCGAGACAGCCTCCGGAGCGCGAGGCTCACCCGCGCTGAACTCGATCAGCTGTTCGGCCGGAAGGATGCGGCGGACCCGATTGATCCGGCAGTGGCCAACCGGCATCTCGCCAACCTGGTCGCGAACTCATCGCTGTTGAGCCAACGTCCGCCGGTCTGGCCCGTCGTTTTGGCCACGGCGGCGTTTCTGTATCTGTGGTGGCTGGCCGTGCTGCTGTTCGACCTCGCGTTTGTCTGGCATCGCTACATCCGCAATTCCGTGACCAACGACCGGCTACACGACTGGTATTGCCGCAAGCGGTCGCTTTCCGATCACACTTCCCGCCAGCCCTGAGACCGCCGGGTCCGACCGTCTCCTCGCGGCGCGCTGCTACACGTCGCCGCGCTGCGGCCGGAGGACGATCTCCTCGACGACGGTGCGGCGGCCGAGACGATGCACGTCGAGGATCGCGCGGGCGATGTCCTCGGCGGGCATGATGCGCTCGCGCTTCACGCCGCTCTTGGACCACGAAGGCGACCAGGTCGCGCCGGGGTGGACGCAGCACACACGCACACCGCGGTCCTTCGTCTCGGCGCGCAGCACCTGGGCCAGGCCGGTGACACCGAACTTGGCCGCGCAATACGCCGCCGCATTCGGATAAGCGCCGAGTCCCGCGATCGAGCTCATGAAGAAGATGTCGCCGCGCTTGCGTTTCAGCATCGCCGGCAAAAAGGCCTGCGTGACGAGAAAGGCGCTGCGCAGGTTGACGGCGATCATGCGGTCGAACTCCGCAACCTTGGTCTCCGCGAACGAAGCCTGGGCGAAGGCCCCGGCGTTGTTGATGAGCACATCGACCGGCCCGAAATGGCGGGTCACGATCCGTGCCATGGATTTGACCGAGGCCTCCCGACTCACGTCGCAGGGAAAGATTTCCACGGTGGCGCCGAATTTGATGCAGTCGCGTGCGACGGCGCGGAGATTCTTCTCGCTGCGCGCGACGAGGGCGAGCCGGACGCCCGGCAGTTCCGTCGCAAAGGTCCGGGCGATGGCCGCCCCGATGCCCTGCGAGGCGCCGGTGATGAGAACGACGGGACCCGATTTTCCCGCGGATTTCGCGGATGAACGCGGATTAGTCATGAGTTTCCCGGACAATACGTTTCCATTCGAGTTTGGCGCGCTTGAAATTCAGAAGCAAAGCCAGCTGGAGTTTGGTGATAGCCAGATAACCGATCATCTGGCGGGTGTGCGTTTCGTTGAATGCCTCAACCACCTTGGGATCGGCTATAACCAGGTCATCAACGATGGTGTCGGGAACCAGTGTGCCGATCAGCTCGCCGGAATAATGAACCGGAAAAGACTTCTGCTGATCCACCCCATGCCCGCGCTTGCGCAGTTCGATGACCAAGGCCCGCTCATAGAGCTTCTCATCCAAGCCTGGCCCAAGCTCATTGAGCACTGCCATGGCAGCTCCGATGATCTCTCCGCTGAGCTTCTCGTGAATCATTCCTGATGCATTTATCCGCGTTAATCCGCGTCATTCGCGGAGAATTTCCGCATCCTCAGCACAGCAGCGCGCCGAAGTCCATGAAGTCGGCGGTGAAGCCGCCCTTCACGCCTTTGCAGATCACGCTGACGGCATCGTGGGAGTGCAGCGACTCGAGGTGGGAGCAGGCGATGCGGAAATCCGTGATGCGTTTCTCGGCGTCGAATTCCTTGTAGAGCAGCCGGGCGGCGTCCTCGACAAACTTCAGATGGGCGCCGTTGAGCTCGGCGAAGGCCTGTTCGTCCTCGCGCTTCACCATGACCTGCGTCTCGGTCTGGAGCGCCTTGAGGCAGAGCGCGTGCACGTCCTCGATCCAGATCTTCTTGCCCTCGGCCTCCTCCACCGTCACCCGGGCCTTGCTGCGCTGCGAGTGCGGCACGCCGTAGGCGCGGCGCCGGTCGCGCGCGTGCTCGGTCAGCTCGGCCGAGCAGGGGCACGCCGAGGAATAGACGAAATCGAAATGGATGAACCGGCGGTAGCGGCCGTCGCGGTTCATCACGCCCTCGAAGGCGACGTTGTAGAACTGGTAGCCGGTGAGTCCGCTGCGCAGGCTTTCGCGCACCATCGGATAGGAGAAGGAGATCTTCAGCCGGGCGTCCTTCGTGTCGACGTTGCGCAGGTAGCTCTTGAGGATCTTGCCCATCCACTCGCCGGTGGTGACGCCGTCCTTGTGCTCGTAGAACGAGCGCATGATGCGGCTCATGTTGATGCCCTTGAGCTCGGCCTCGAGCGAGACGGTGCCGGTGACGCTGGTCTCGAGCGTCAGGATCTTGCCGCCCTTCGTGCGGTATTTGAGGGGCAGCTTGAAATTATGGATGCCGACCTGCTGGATCGGCACGTGCGCGCCGTGGATGGCCTCGTGGGCGACTTCCATCATGTCGGGCATGGAGGCGCGATAGGCGTCGCCAGCGCGGAATTTCTTGTCGTAACTGCGCTTGATCGGCGGCTGCTGTCCGCAGCTCGAGCGGTGGAGATACATCTGTTTCATGAAGGAGGGTCGTTTTTGGTTGGGCCGGGCGGGTGACGTAACCGCCCGAAAAGTCAGGTGCGGTCCGGGCCGAAGTATTCGGCGAAGTTGCGCGGGGTTTCGTAGAGGCGGACGGCGTGCAGCCGGCCGGCGGGCAGGAGCGGTGCGATGCGTTCCCAGAACGCGATCACGAGGTTTTCCGTCGAGGGGATGATGTTTTTGAGGAAGGGCACTTCCTCGTTCAGGTTTCTATGATCGCACGGATCCACCACCGCCTGGTGCAAAATGCGCTTCAGCTCCCCGAGTTCGATGATGTAGCCGGTCACGGGATCGGGCGTGCCGCGGACGGTGACCTCGAGCACGTAGTTGTGGCCGTGCCAGTGCGGATTGGTGCACAGGCCGTATTGCTTCCGGTTCCAGGCGAGGCTCTTCGTCGGGTTGTAGAGCCGGTGCGCCGAATTGAAATGCACCTGCCGGGTGATGAACACCGTGCCGGACATCGGGCGCACGCGTGCCGCCGGCTTTTTTCGACTGATGGCCTGTTTCGGCATGGAGGGGCAAGCGAAACCAGAAACCCCGTGGCGTCAACCCCGCCGGCATCTTCTGGCATAGTCCAAATTAACCGTTGCTCGTGCCGCCCGGAAGGCCGTTCAATGCCGGCCACAATGGGCATCCGGTTCAGCATCCTCGGCAGCGGCAGCGCGGGTAACTCCGCCCTGTTCCAGACGGACAACACCCGCGTGCTGATCGATGCCGGTTTTTCCGCCAAGCGGCTCGCCGGCCTGCTGGCGGAACACGGCGAAATGCTCGAGCGCATCGACGCCATCTTCCTCACCCACGAACACGGTGACCATGCCGCCGGCCTCACCGGCCTGGCGCGCCACCCGCACATCCAGGTCTTCGCCAATCGCGCCACCGCCGAGAAGGTGCAGGCCGGCCTCAAGCACCGCGTATCCTGGCAATTGTTCGAGACCGGCGGCACGTTCCGGTTCCGCGATCTCGAGGTCAGCAGCTTTTCCGTGCCGCACGACGCGCAGGATCCCGTCGGCTTCCTCATCGCCCACGGCGAGGACGACCTGCTCTCGCCCCGCCGCAGCCTCGCCTGGCTGACCGACCTCGGCCACGCACCGGCACACGTCCGCGAGCGCATCCGCGAGGCCGACGTGCTCGTCATCGAGGCCAACCATTGCCCGCAGATGCTCGAGGCCGACACCAAGCGCCCGTGGTCCACCAAGCAGCGCATCAGCGGCCGCCACGGCCATCTTTCCAACACCGCCGCCCGCGAACTCCTCGAATCCGTCGCCGGCGCCCGCTGGCGCCACGTCTTCCTCACCCACCTCAGCCGCGACTGCAACTCCCCCGCCGCGGTCGAATCCGCCTGTGGCACGATTCTGGCTGCCCGCTCCTGCGGTTTCTCCGTGGTCGCTCCCGGCGCCGGCACACCTTTCTTCAATTTCTGACATGCCTTCCACCCACTCCATCCGCCGCACCAAGATCATCGCCACGCTCGGGCCCGCCACCGAAAGCGAGGAGATGTTGGTCAAACTCATCAGCGCCGGCGTCGACGTCATCCGCCTCAACATGGCGCACGCCAAGCACGACTGGACCCGGATGATCATCCGCCGGATCCGCGCCGTCTCCCAGGCCGTCGGCCGCGAGGTCGCGATCATGATGGACATCAAGGGTCCGGAAATCCGCACCGGCGATGTCGACGTGCCGCTGGAGCTCAAGGCCGGCGAGATCTTCGACTTCACCGTCAAGCCCGGCGCCGAGCGCGACCACGCGGAGGAGATCCGCTCCGTCGACGTCAACTACCGCGACCTCGTCAACGACATCAAGGTCGGCGACACCGTGCTGGTCGACAGCGGCCTCATCCGCCTCGAGGTGCTGGAAAAGCACGACGCCCACATCCGCTGCATGGTGCTCACCCCCGGTTCCCTCACCTCCCGCCGCCACATCAACCTGCCCGGCGTGCGCGTCAACCTCCCCTCCTTCACTCTGAAGGACAAGGCCGACGCCACCGTCGGCATCGAGGAGGGCGTCGACTTCATCGCGCTGTCCTTCGTGCGCGAGGCCTCCGACATCGAGCTGCTGCGGCGCTTCCTCAAGGAACGCGGCTCGCGCGCCCGCATCGTCGCCAAGATCGAGGACCAGTCCGCCATCGACAACCTCGACGACATCATCCGCGCCACCGACGCCCTGATGGTCGCCCGCGGCGACCTCGGCATCGAGGTGCCGCTGGAGGATCTGCCCATCATCCAACACCGGGCCGTGCGCACCTGCCTCGCCGTCGGCCGGCCCGTCATCATCGCCACGCACATGCTGGAGTCGATGATCAACCAGCCCATGCCCACCCGCGCCGAGATCACCGACGTCGCCAACGCCGTCTACGAACAGGCCGACTGTGTCATGCTCTCCGGCGAGACCACCGTCGGCAAATATCCGCTCGATTGCCTCCGCGTGATCAACTCCATCGCCAAGCGCGTGGAGGAGGAGCTGGCGGAGGATTTTCCCGAGCCCGCCGTGTTCGTCAGCGAGCGCATGAAAGTCTTCCGCGCCGCCGTCGTGCTCGCTAATGAGCTGCCGCGCTCACTCATCCTCGTCTTCACGCGCCACGGCACCAACGCCGCCGGCATCGCCGCGCACCGCCCGCCGCACGCCCCCATCCTCGCCGTCACCGACAACGTCGAGACGCTGCGTCACCTCCGCATGGTGCGCTCGGTCGAGCCCTTCCTGCTCACGCCGTTCGGCGACCCCGAGGAAACCATCGAGCGCGCCACCACCGAGCTGCTCAAGCTCGGCCGCATCCGCGACAACGACAAGCTGATCATCGTCTCGGACATCCAGACCAAGGACCGCCGCATCGACAGCATCCAGCTCCGCGAGGTGCAGGCTTGAGCCCGGGCATGAAACACCTGCTCGTCCTTTTCACCCTGGCCGCCTCGGCCCTCGCCGTCGAACCCGCCCCCGCCGAGTTCATCGACGCCGGACGTTTCGACTGGCGCGCGCTGGTTTCCCCGCCACCCGGCGACGACTCCATCGCCGGCCGGGCCGATCGCGACGTCGTCATTCTGCTCGACCACAACCGCACCCCGGAGCAGGCGGCTCTGGCACTGCACTACGACAAGTTCGACCCGTTCATCCTCCTGGCGGACGTGCTCGGCCGCAGCTGCACCGCGGCCAATCTTCCGCGCACGAAAGCGTTCCTCGACCAAAGCTGGACCGAATGCCGGCCCGTCATCAGCGCCGCGAAGTCCGCCTGGAACCGCCCGCGCCCCGCCATCGCCAACCCCGGCCTGCACACCGTGACGGAGAAATCAACCAGCGCCGCCTATCCCAGCGGACACGCCTTCAGCGCCGCCTACCTCGCGGTGTTGTTCACCGCCATTCTGCCCGAGCATGCCGGCGACTGGTCGAAGCAGGAACAGCTTGTCGGCTGGAGCCGGCTCGTCGGCGGCGCGCATTACCCGAGCGATGTCGCCGCGGGCAATATTCTCGGCGAGGCCGTGGGCCGCGAGATGCTGAAATCCCCAAAAATCCGGCAAGCCATCGAGGAAGTCCGCGCCGAACTCACGGCGTATCTGCTCAAGCAGGCGGCCTGAGCGTCAGTTCGTAGGTTGCGAGCTTGCCTCGCAACGTGGCGCGGCCAGCGCGCCACCTACCAGTGCCAAGCCGGCGACCGCGCTCAGTCCTCCAGCGCCAGGGTGAGTTTCAACTGCTGCCTCGCCCGATAGAGCCGGTTCTCCACCGCCTTGGCGGTGCAGCCGAGCGCCGCGGCGATCTCCGCCATCGGCTGCCCCTCGTATTCGAACAGCACGAGGGCCGTGCGCAAATCCAACGGCAGCGCCGCCACGGCTTTTTGCACGGCGGCGATCCGTTCGTGGCGCACGGCCGCATGGGAAGCGGATGCGCCCGCCCGCGACTCGTCGGTCGTGTCGCCACCCGCCTCGGTCCAGGCGTTGAGTGACAGCGCCGGTCGGCGGTGCCACCAGCGCAGCCGGTTCTTCGCCTGGTTGGCCGCGATGGAGAAACACCACGTCGAGAATTTCGCGCCGGTCAGGTAGGTGGCGCGCTTGGTGTAGATGCGCACGAACACCTCCTGTGCCAGATCCTCGGCTTCGGCGGTGTTGCCGACGAGGCGGAAGATGAAACGCTTCACCGGCACCTCCCAGTGCTGCATCAACGGCGCGAGCGCGGCCTCCTCACCCGCTTGCAGGCGGCGCATCAGCTCCTCGTCGCTCGGGCCGGCGCCCGCTTCGGCTTCCATGGGGTCAGTGCGAGTGATTGAGCTGCAGGTCCGGCGCAGCGGTGTGATCGAAATTGGCGATCTTGGGCAGCACCAAGGCGAGATAGCGCCGGCCATCCTCGGGGGACATCAGCGCGGCCACCTGCCGGACGTGCACCGTGATCGCGGTTTCGCAGGTGGTGCGCAACTCCTGCAGCTTGCGTTCGGCCGCGGCGACCACAGCGGGATCGCTCGTCTGCAGCGCATCGCGGGCCTTGGTCGCCTCCTGGATCAGCCGGCAATGTTCCGCGCAGGACGGCGCGTAGGCCTCGTGCAGTTTCTTCATCGCGGCGAACTGCCGGTCATCGAGGTGGAAATCGGTGCGGAGCCACTCCATCGCGTCGCCTTTCGCCACGGCGGCATGCACCGCCGGCTCGCAGCTTAGGCGGTAGCAGACCAGCCCCGTGGCAGCGGCGGCGAGGAGCAGGACGGCGAGCGTGCCCAGCAGGTATTTCATGGCTTGAGCACCGCCTGGACCCGCGGGTCGAGGTCCACCAAATAGGCAACGACGATGGCTTCGCGGTCAGCCTGCGCGCGGGCGTGGGCCAGCGAGCTGCCGGTGTAGGCGGCGGCGCTCAGCGCCAGCACCGCGACCAGCGACCACGCGGCGGGATGCATCCGCAGATAAGCCGACCAGGTAACGCCGGCCGAGCGCTCGATGCGCTGCCAGACCCGGTTGCGGAAACCTGGATCGGCCGGCGGGCTCACCCGCCAGCTGCGCAGGCTTTCGGCGAGAGAATCATGGGAATTGTTCATGGTGATTACAGAGGATTATACACCGGACACGGCGAAACCCCTCAAAAACGCGGCGAAAAGTTTTTCTGAGTGGTTTCCGGCCCGGCGGTGTATGACTGGCAGACAACCGCACAACCTGTGCGCGCCAGAAACCCAAACCCATTACCGCCATGAAAGCCACCAAACTTCTCCTCGCCGCCGCCCTCTTCACCAGCCTGGCCGCCCTCAGCTACGCCGGCCCCGGTCCCGATTACTGGGCCCGCATGACCAAGGCCGCGCAAGACCGCGCCAAGGCCAAGACCGAAGCCCAGGCCCAGCCCGCCGCCGAGACCCCGAAGGACATGAAGGTCTGCGCCAACTGCAATTGCCCGGCCATGAAGAAATCCTGATCCGCGCCGCAGGCTGAAAAAACCGATCCAGCCACCGCCTGACCGACGGGGCTGGATTGTTTTTGAAGCCCGCATACCCTTTTTTCTCAAACTCACTCACCACCTCCGCCATGAAAAAACTCACGCTTCTCCTCGCCCTCCTCATTTCCGCCGGCACGCCGCTGGCATTCGCCGCGCACGATCACACCCACGCGGATAAACCCGCCGACAAGGCCGCTCCCAACGCCGCCTGGCTCGCTCAGGCCAAGGCCGAATATCCGCTCAAGACTTGTGTCGTCTCCGGCGAGGAAATTGGCGGCGACATGGGCAAAGGCATCGACTACGTCTACCAGCAGGAGGGCAAACCCGACCGGCTTGTGCGCTTCTGCTGCAAGGATTGCCGCAAGGACTTCGACAAGGAGCCCGCCAAATACCTGAAGCTGATCGACGAGGCCGCCGCCCAGGCGAAGAAACACTGATCCCTACACGGGGCTCCGCGCGCCCATCCGGCAAGACCACCGATCCACGTCCGACTCCGCCATCCCCACCATGAAATCCTTCCTGTCGCTCCTGTTTCTTTCGCTCGCGTTTGGATCCACATTCGCGGCCGAACCCGTCGGCCATGACCACGCGACCGTCTACCAGTGCCCCATGCACCCGTGGATCAAGTCCGACAAGCCCGGCGACAAGTGCACCATTTGCGGGATGGCGCTCGTCGCCGCGACACCTGCCGACGCGGCGGGCGCCGCCGATCCCAACCTCGTCACGCTCACGCCGGCCGCCGCCAGCGTCACCGGGGTGCAGACCGCCGAGGTGCGGCGCGCGCCGCTCGTCCGCACCTTGCGCGTCACGGGCGTGATCGACGACGATGACACGCGCCACCGCATCCTGGCCGCCCGCGTGCCGGGTCGGGTGGAAAAACTCTTCACCAACTATGTCGGCGCCGAGGTGCACGCCGGCGATCCCCTCGCCACGATCTACAGTCCGGAAATGCTCACCGCCCAGCGCACGTATGTCGAGCGGCTGCGCGCCGGCACGACCGCCTTCACCGCCTCGGAGCGCTCCGCCGCCCGGGAACGCCTCCTCGAACTCGGCCTGACCGAGGAGGAAATCAACATCCTCGAGCACACGCTCGAACCCGTGGCGATGGTCCAGGTCCGTGCGCCCATGTCCGGCACGGTCGTATCCCGCGCCGCCTACGAAGGCCAGTATGTGCAGACCAACGACCGCCTCTTCGAAATCGGCGACTTCTCCTCCATGTGGTTCATGTTCGACGCCTACGAGCCCGACCTCGCCTGGCTGCGCCCCGGCCAGATGGTCGAAGTCTCCACGCCCTCCCTCGCTGGCCGCGTGCTGGCGGCGCCCATCGACTTCATCGATCCCAACCTGAACGAGACGACCCGCACGGCCAAGGTCCGCGTCGTCCTGCCCAACGGCGATCGCGCCCTCTACCATAAGGAACTCGCGACCGGTCGTGTCCGGCTCGAGGTGCCCGACGTCCTGCTCGCCCCGCGCAGCGCTGTCCTCCAGCACGGCGCCGAGCCCATCGTGTTCCTCCAGCAGGCGGACCGCGCCTACCTCGCCCGGCGCGTCCAGCTCGGCCGCGTCGGCGACGACACCGTCGAAATCCTCGCCGGCTTGCAGGCGGGCGACCGCGTCGTCACCGAAGGCGGATTGATGCTCGACGGTCAGGCCCAGCTCGCCCGCGCCGCCATCACCGGGGAAATCCCCGCCCACGCCCACCCCGCACCCAAGCCCGAGCCCGTCGCCGCCGATCCCGATCAAGGTTACGCCGAACTGAAAACCCTGGCCTTCACCGCCGCGGACGCCGCCGCGCTGCTCGCCGCCGATGATTTCGCCGGCTACCGCCAGCAGTTGCCGGCATTCCGCGCCGCCCTCCAAGCCTATCTCGCCGCCGACCCGGCCGCCATGCGCGGGCCGTTGGGCGAGGTCCAGGATGCGTTGCCCGACCGCGACGACCTCCGGAGCGCCCGCCGCGATTTCGAACCGCTCAGCACCGCGCTCGCCGACGTCATCCGCGGCCGTCACCTGCAACATCGCGAATCCCTCCACGTCTACCAGTGCCCGATGTCCCCCGTGCTCGGCACCGGCCGTTGGCTCTCGCGCACCGCCCGGATCCGCAATCCCTTCTTCGGCTCCGCCATGCTCGAGTGCGGCGAAGAACTCAAGTAAGCCCAGGCCATGATCAACCGCCTCATCACCTGGTCGCTGCACAACCGCTTTCTCGTGCTCAGCGGTTTCCTCGCGCTGTGCGCGTGGGGCGTGGTCGCCCTCCAGCGCGTGCCGATCGACGCCATCCCCGACCTGTCGGAAAACCAGGTCATCGTCTACGCCGACTGGCCGGGCCGCAGCCCGCAGGAAGTCGAGGACCAGATCACCTACCCGCTCAGCGGCGCTTTGCAGGGCCTGGCCGGCGTCAAGGGCGTGCGCGCCTCCTCGATGTTCGGCTTCTCCTTCCTCACCGTCATCTTCGAGGACCGCATCGATCCCTACTTCGCCCGCACGCGCGTGCTCGAACGGTTGAACTCCCTCGGCAATCTCCTCCCTGAAAGCGTCACCGCGCGGCTCGGTCCCGACGCGACCGGGCTCGGCTGGGTTTACCAATATTATCTCAAGGATGACTCCCACGCGCAGGATCTCGGGTCGCTGCGCTCGTTGCAGGACACCTTCGTCCGCTACCAGCTTGCCTCCGTGCCCGGGGTGGCCGAGGTGGCCAGCGTCGGCGGCTTCGTGCGCCAGTGGCAGGTCGAGGTCTCCGCCCTGAAGCTCAGGCAATACGGCCTGATGCTCGGCGAGGTCATGGACGCCGTCGCCGCGAGCAACCGCAACGTCGGCGGCACCACCATCGAGGAGAACGGCGCGGAGTTCATCGTCCGCGGCATCGGTCTCGTCGAAAAAGCCTCCGATCTCGAGTCGGTCGCACTCGCGCCGCGCGGCGGCACGCCGCTCTACCTGCGCGATGTGGCGACGGTGCGCATCGGCGGCGGCTTCCGCCGCGGCGCCCTCGACATCAACGGCCGGGCCGCGGTCGGCGGCATCGTCGTCATGCGCTACGGCGAGAACGCCTGGCGCGTCATCGCCGACGTGAAGGCCCGCCTCGCCGCCCTCGCCCCAGGTCTGCCCAAAGGCGTGAGCATCGTGCCCTTCTACGATCGCAGCGACCTCATCGGCCGCGCCATCGACACGCTCAAGCACACCCTCGTCGAGGAAATCATCCTCGTGACGCTCGCGCACATCCTCTTCCTGTTCCATTTCCGCAGCATCCTGATCGTCACGCTGCCGCTGCCGGCCTCGATCCTGATTTCGTTCATCCTGATGGACCGCTTCGGCATCCCGTCGCACATCATGTCGCTCACCGGCATCGCCATCTCCATCGGCGTGCTGGTCGACGCCGGCATTGTCATGACGGAAAACGTCATCCGGCACTGCGAGCGGGCCGAGGAGGAGCTCAAGCGCCGGTTGACGCCAGCTGAGGTGTTCACGCACACGCTGACTGCCGCCACGCAGGTCGGCCGGCCGATGTTCTTCGCGATGATGATCATCATCCTCGCCTTCGTGCCGGTGTTCCTGCTCACCGGCCAGGAGGGCAAGCTCTTCCACCCACTCGCCTACACGAAGAGCTTTGCACTGCTCGGCGCCGTTCTGCTGGCGCTGACCGCCGTGCCGGTGTTCTGCACCTTCCTCGTGCGCGGTCCCTTCAAGCCCGAGAGCGAGAACTGGCTGATGAAGTTCCTGCTTAAGATCTACGATCCCGTCCTCGACTGGGCGCTGGCGCACCGCAAGACCGTGCTCGGCCTCGCCGGCACCCTGCTCGTGGCGTCGTGCCTCGTGGCCTTCGGCCTGCCGCGCGTGCTCACCGCGCGCCTGCCCGCGCCGGTGGCGAAGCACCTCACCGGCTTCGGCAGCGAATTCATGCCCACGCTCGAAGAGGGTTCGCTGCTCTTCATGCCCGTGCTGCTGCCCGCCACCTCGCTCACCGAGGTGCAGCGCATCATGGCGTGGCAGGACAAGGTCATGAGCGAACTCCCGGAGGTCGCCTCCGTCGCCGGCAAGCTCGGCCGCTCCGACTCCGCCACCGACCCGGCGCCGGTCGAAATGATCGAGACCACCATCATGCTCAAGCCCGTCAGCGAGTGGCGCCCGGGCATGACCAAGCAGAAGATCATCGCCGAACTCTCCGCCCGGCTCATGAACGTGCCGGGCTACGTGCCCGGCTTCCTCCAGCCCATCGAGAACCGCGTGCTGATGACGAGCACCGGCATCCGCGCGCAGGTCGGCGTGAAGATCTTCGGCGACAACCTCGACGCCCTCCAGGCCAAGGCCTACGAGGTGCAGCGCGTCATCGAACAGATCCAGGGCGCCACCGGCGTCGCCCCGTCGCGCGTGCAGGGCAAATCCTACCTGGAGATCGCCGTCCGCCGCAACGAGCTCGGTCGCTTCGGCCTGCGCGTCGACGATGTGTTCCGCTACGTCGAGGCTGGCCTCGGCGGCGCCACCGTCAGCACTTCGCTCCGGGGCCGCGAACGCTGGCCCATCCAGGTGCGACTCGAGCAGGCCGACCGCGACGACCTAGACAAGCTCGGCGAGCTCCCCATTCCCACGCCCTCCGGCGCCGTCGTGCAACTGCGCGAGGTTGCCGACATCAAGCGCGTCGTCGGCCCCAACGAAATCCAAAGCGAGAACGGCCGGCTGCGCGTCTTCGTGCAGGCCAACGTCGGTGACCGCGACCTCGGCAGCTTCGTCGACGAGATCAAGGCGCGTGTCGCCCGCGACGTGAAGCTCGATCCCGGTATGACCGTCGAATACTCCGGCCAATACGAACACCAGCTGCGGGCCAAGCAGACGTTGCTCTACGTTTTCCCGGCGGTGCTGGTCATCATTTTCGCGCTCCTCGTCATGACCTTCAAGTCCGTCGCCGAGGCGGCGCACGTCATCCTCGCCGTGCCGTTCGCCCTCACCGGCGGCGTCATGCTGCAGGCGATCCTCGGCTATAATTTCAGCGTGGCGGTCTGGGTCGGCTACATCGCCCTGTTCGGCACCGCCATCCAGACCGGCGTCATCATGGTCATCTATCTGGAGGAAGCGGTCGCCAAAAAACAGACTGAGCTGGGCGGCTCGCTCACGCGTCCGGCCCTGCTCGACGCCATCAAGGCCGGCGCGCGGCTGCGTCTCCGGCCGAAAGTAATGACCGTCGCCACCGCCATCGCCTCGTTGCTGCCGATCTTCTGGCTCAACCGCACCGGCGTCGAAATCATGCGTCCGCTAGCCACCCCCGTCGTCGGCGGCATGTTGTCCAGCTTGGTGCACATCCTCGTCGTGACGCCCGTGATTTTCGCGTGGCTGCGCGAACGCAAGCTGACAAAACCCGCCGCTTAGTCCTGCATCAGTCATGGCCCGCCGCGCCGACCAGCTCGCTACCGCGCTCAACACCCAACGCAGCGCCTTCAAGGCATTTCTCGTCGCGCGCGTCGGCAGCGAGGCCGAGGCGGAGGACATCCTGCAGAACGGTCTGCTCAAGGCGCTCCAACGCGCCGACGAACTGCAGGACGACACGAAGCTGACCGCGTGGTTTTACCAACTGCTGCGCAATGCCATCATCGACCACTACCGCGCGCGCGGCTCGGCCCGGCGCAAGCATGACGCTCTCGGAGAAATCATTTCCTCGCTCGGCGAAGACGTGTCCGAGGCGCCTCGGGCCTGGGAAGCCCGGATCTGCGCCTGCCTCGGCAGCGTCGTGGACACGCTCAAGCCCCGGCACACCGAACTGCTCCGCCGGGTCGACCTCGACGGCGAATCCGTGCAGGTCGCCGCCAAGGCGCTCGGTATCACCCCGAACAGCGCGAGCGTCACCCTCCATCGCGCCCGGGCGGAGTTGCGCGAGAAGCTCCGCGCCTTTTGCGGTGCCTGCGCCGACGGCGCCTGTCTCGACTGCCATTGTGCGCCCGTGCCGGATAAAAAAGCGCGGGTGTAAGATTCCGCCCCGAGACCCGTCTACAGGATGAAACCATTCATCCCATGACCAAATCCACCGCTCAGAAATCCATCCCGTCCTGCGGCTGCCAGAACTGCCACTGCCACCGCGGTCCGCGCTGCCGCTGCCATGACTACAACGCCCTGCTCGCCCTCGCCCTTTGGGACTTCGGCCGCATGGTCCGCCGCCACCGTAGCAAATGAAGGTCGCTGTTTCATTGATTGCACCTCCCCCGCCCCAGTTGCACCCTCGGCCTCCGCTTTCCGCCATGCGCTCCCTTGAACTGAAAATCCCGCCTGTCGCCCTCTCCCTTTTGCTGGCTGCTCTGATGTGGGTGGTCGCGCGAACCGTCCCCGTCTTTGGTTTCACACTGCCGGCCGGCCGGATCATCGCCGCCGTGCTGACGGTCGCCGGCGTGGTCATCGCTCTTCTGGGCGTCGTTTCATTCCGCCGGGCCAGAACCACCGTGAATCCCCTGCATCCGGAGGCGGCTTCTGCGCTGGTGGATTCCGGTATTTATCAACTGACGCGCAACCCGATGTATCTCGGCCTGCTGCTGGTGCTGCTGGGTGGGGCGGTGTATCTGGCCAACGCCCTGGCTTTCATCTTTCCCGCTGGCTTTGTGTTCTTGATGAACCGTCTCCAGATCATCCCGGAGGAAAGGGCGCTGTCCGCCCTGTTCGGCTCCGGATTTGCCGACTACCAATCCAAGGTGCGGCGTTGGCTCTGACAACCCGGAGGATTTTTTATGGCTTATCTCATTGGCGTGGTCCTGGCCCTGGCCGTCTCACTCTTCGCCCGGTTCGTCGGGCTGGACCGGGACCGTGCCTTCTATCCGACCGTGATGATCGTCATCGCCTCCCTTTACGGCTTGTTCGCGGTCATGGGCGGTTCCCCGGCGGAACTGGCCGGGGAGTGGGTCGCGATGGGCGGTTTCATCCTCCTCTCGGTCCTCGGCTTCAGACTCAACCTCTGGTTCGTGGTCGCCGCCCTGTTTGCGCATGGGGTGTTTGATTTTTTTCACGGCCACCTCGTCTCCAACCCGGGCGTGCCCGTCTGGTGGCCGGCGTTCTGCGGCGCCTATGATGTCACGGCCGCCGGCTATCTCGCCTGGCTGCTGTGGCACACCAAACCGGCCGCGAAGTTGCCCTGAAAAAGCGCTCCCCCGGTAAGGTTCACCCATCAGCTCCGTCTCCGGGCGAACCTCCCAACCAAATGAAACCCGAGCATCCCCCTTCCTGCCACACACCGACCGCCGACGCCGGTCATGGCCACGCCCACGGCGACCATCACGACGACAGCCTGCCCGCCCCGGACGAACCCGTCTACATGGGCATGCCGCACGAGCGCTACCTGCGCCCGAAACTCTACGTCGCCGCCGCGCTCTCCCTGCCGGTGCTCGTGCTCGCGATGTGGCCGATGGTCTCGCACGGCCTATACGCGCACATCACGATGCAGCAGTCGGCGTGGGCTCAGCTCGTCCTCACAACCCCCGTGTTCTTCTGGGCGGGAGCACCGTTCATCCGCCGCTGGTGGAAGTCGATCCGCGAACGCGATCCGAACATGTTCACGCTCACCGTCACTGGCACGGGCGCGGCGTATTTCTACAGCGCCGGCGTCGTGCTGGCGTGGGACCACCTGCCGGCGCGCTTCTTCTCCCATCACGGCGCGGCGCTCTACTTCGAGGGCGCCGCGTTCATCACGACCATCGTGCTGCTCGGCCAGATCATCGAACAACGCGCCCATGCCCGCACCGACGCGGCCATCCGCGCGCTCATGCATCTCACGCCGAAGATCGCCCACCGCCTCAACGCCTCTGGCGCCGAAGAGGACGTCGCGGTCGCCGAGGTGCATCCGAGCAACTCGCTCCGGGTCCGGCCGGGCGAGCATATCCCCGTCGACGGTGTGCTGCTCGACGGCGCCGCGGAGATCGACGAATCGATGCTCACCGGCGAACCGCTGCCCGTCGCCAAGGCCGCCGGCGACAAGGTCAGCGCCGGCACGCTCAACACCACCGGCTCCTTCGTGTTTCGCGCCGAGCGCGTCGGCGCCGACACGCTGCTGGCGCAGATCGTCAAGCTCGTCGAACAGGCGACCGAGAGCGAAGCGCCCATCGCGCGGCTCGCCGATCGCGTGTCCGCCTGGTTTTTCCCGGTCGTCATCACCATCGCCGTCACGTCGTTCTTCGCCTGGGGACTGTTCGGCGGCGAACGCGGCTGGCTCAACGGCCTGATCAACGCCGTCTCCGTGCTCATTATCGCCTGCCCGTGCGCGCTCGGTCTGGCCACGCCCGTTTCGCTCGTCACCGGCATCGGCCGCGGCGCCCAGGCCGGCGTGCTCGTGAAGGACGCCGCCGCGCTCGAACGCCTTTCCTCCGCCACCACGCTGCTCATCGACAAGACCGGCACGCTCACCGCGGGCCGACCGCAGGTCGTGGCCGTCGAGCCGCGCGACGGTATGGCCGCTGATGAACTTCTCCGCCTCGCCGCGTCCGCCGAGTCTCCCAGCGAACATCCGCTCGCCCGCGCCATCGTCGGCGCGGCGCAAAAACGCGGACTCACCATCACTCAGGCGGACGACTTCGCCGCCGAGCCGGGCGCCGGCGTGCGCGCCCGCGTCGATGGGCATGCCATCGTGATTGGCCGGGCACCCGCCACCACGACACTAACGGCGCATCCGACGGCGACATTGGTGTCCGTCACCGTCGATGGTCGCGATGCCGGCCTCATCGCCCTGGCCGATCCGATCAAGCCGACCACTCCCGCCGCCATCGCCGAGCTGCGCCGGCTCGGTTTGAAAGTCTACATGGTCACGGGCGACCGCACGGCCACGGCGCAGGCCGTCGCGGAAACCCTCGGCCTCGACGGCTTCCACGCCGAGGTCACCCCCGCGCGCAAACAGGAACTCGTCCGCGAGCACCAGGCCCACGGGGAGAGCGTCGTTTTCGCCGGCGACGGGCTCAACGACGCCCCGGCGCTCGCGGCCGCAGATGTCGGCATCGCCATGGGCACCGGCACGGATGTCGCCATGCACAGCGCCGGCCTGGTGCTGGTGAAGGGCGACCTGACGGCGCTCGTGCGCGCGGTGCATCTCAGCCGCGCCGTGCTCCGCAACATCAAACAGAACCTCTTCTGGGCCTTCGCCTACAACACCGCCGGCCTGCCGCTGGCCGCGGGCGCGCTGTATCCCTTTTTCGGCTGGTTGCTGAATCCCATGTTTGCCGGTGTCGCGATGAGCCTGAGTTCGCTCACCGTCGTGACCAACGCCCTCCGCCTGCGCCGCGCGCGGCTTTGACGCCGGGGCGGCCGGCCAAGCCCCATTTGCAAATTGGACAATGTCGCGCATGCTGCTCGGTGCCCGCCATTGTCATTGGGTGCCACGCCCGCCCTGCCCTTTTCCGGCCGGCCGCGGTGCGTTTGGCGAAAGCAGCGTTTGTCCACCGTCACAATCCACCATCCCGATCCATCATGAAACTGAATCCTACTGTATTCCTCCCCCGGTTGATCGTATCTCTCGTCGCCGGCGCCGCGCTCGCCGCCCTGCCGCTGACCGCCGACATGACTCCGGCCAAGACTTCCAGCGAGGTCACCGTCACCGGTGAGGTTCTCGACATGGCCTGCTACCTGGACCACGGCGCCCAGGGCGCCAAGCATGCCGATTGCGCCAAGAAATGCATCGGCAGCGGCCTGCCGGTCGGGCTCAAAAGCACCGACGGCAAGACCTACCTGCTCATCGGCGAGCACATGCCGGCCAATGACGAACTGGCCAAGCACGCGGCGGAGACGATCACCGTCCGCGGCAAGCTCGTCGAACGCGACGGCATCAATCTCCTCGAGAACATCGAGATCGTTAAATCGTAAGTCCGGTCCGGTATCGCCCGTCAATCTGCGCCCGTGAGCGGACTCCTCGGCCAGCCCGAATATCTTCACGTGCTGGTCAATCCGGTGCTGACCCATGTGCTGCCCGTGGCCGCCTTGGGTCTTTTGCTGGCCTTGGTCTGTCGGAGTCCTGCCGGAACCCGCCTCGGCCTGCTGCTGGTCTTGCTCGGCGCCGCCGCGGTCTGGCCCACCGTCCATTACGGCCGGCAGGGCTTCGACCGGGTGCATGCGATGGCGGACGAAACCGGCGGCGACTGGCTCGCCCTCCACCGGTATCGCGCGGAGCAAAGCGTCCCGGTGTTTTATGCCGCCGCCGCCGTCGCCCTTGCCGCCCTCGTTGCGGCGTGGCAATGGCCCAAGGGCTTCGTCCCGCTCAGCTGGCTTGCCCTGATCCTGGCCCTCGCCGCCAGCGCCGCCGCCGCCCGGATCGCCTGGCCTGCCGGCAAAGTCCGCCATCGCGAGTTCCGCCACGGTGCGCCACCGGCCGAGGAATTGCAGGCGGCACACGCCGTCGCCGGCGAAAATCGCGTGCGGCCCGTAACGGCCAGGCCGGTCCCGGTCGTCATGTGACATCATGAAAACGATCGTCGTTGGTCTGCTGCTCGCCGCCAGTCTGGCAGGGAATCTTTTTCTCTGGCGACGCGTCACCGCCCTCGAGGTCAGGATCGCCCCACCGGCGGCAACCCAATCCTTTCCACTCGGCGAAATGATGGGCTACCTGCAGCGCTACGCCGACAAGCTCTGGTATGCCGGCACCACGGGCAACTGGGAGCTGGCCGGGTTTTATCACGACGAGATCGCCGAAACGGCGGATGCCATCGCGGCGGCGCACGTCGTCGACGAGGGAATCGAGACCAGCCGGTTGCTGACGACCTTGCTGCCGCCCGCCGTGGCTGGTGTGAAACAGGCCATCGCCGCACAGGACACCGCCCAATTCCGCACGAAATACGAGACGCTCGTGGACACCTGCAACGCCTGCCATCAGGAAACCAAGCACGCGTTCATCCACGTCGCCGTGCCCGCCGGTCCGCCCGCACACTGGAACCAGCGCTTCGCCCCGCCCTGACCACGGGCGCGATCCTTACGCTTCCGCCACGAACGCGAACCGCGGCACACGCTGCCCGGCCACCTCGACCGTCTCGACGAACATCGCGGCCGGCCGGACCCACAGGCCGCGCTCGCCGTAGAGTGCCTGGTAGACGACGAGCGGCTCCAGCGTCTCCGAATGCCGCGCGAGTCCGGTCACGTGATACTCTTTCCCCTTGTAATGGCGGTAGAGTCCCGGCTTCGGTTCGGTTGGCAGCGGCGGCAAATCACTCATGGCGTGAGCGCAGCCATTCCGCGCCGGACTGCAACGCCCAAGCGCGCCCGCGCTCCGACCAACACCCTGCGCGCATAAGAAAAGTCTAATCCCGGACCTACCGGTTCCTAACGCGTCCCGGGCTATGCTGCCGACGCATGAAAAGACACTTCCTTGCCAGCCTCGTCGCCGCGTCGGTTCTTGCCGTCAACGCGATCGCCGGCTCCGCCTCGGTGGAGACCATCAAAAACCTCAACGCCGCCTTCCAGGGCGAATCCAATGCGCATAACCGCTACCAGGCTTTCGCGCGCCAAGCCGACACCGAGGGCTACGGCCAGGTCGCCAAGCTGTTCCGGGCCGCCGCCGCCGCCGAGGCGGTTCATCGCGACACGCACAAGGCCACCATCCTGAAGCTGGGCGGCGCGGTGGTTGACGTCGTTCTCGACCCGGTCACGCCCGGCACGACCGCCGAGAATCTCGCGGCCGCGATCAAGTGTGAAAGCTACGAGCGCGACACGATGTATCCGGCCTTCCTCCAGCTGGCCAAGGCGGAAAACGCCACCGAGGCCGTGCGCTCCTTCCACTTCGCGATCTCCGCCGAGAAAGAGCATGCGAAACTCTACGCCGACGCCCTCGCGCAGCTCGGCAGCAATCCCGCGGTCGACTACTATGTCTGCCCCACCTGCGGCGACACCACCGTCGGCAAACCTGCCAAGGAAAAATGCGGCACCTGCCGCCAGCCGAGCGGTAAATTCAACCAGATCAGCTGATCTCCTCCCGGCCGTCGCCCTCCGTCATGATCGCCTTTCTCACGCTGCCCAGTCCGCTGCATCCGGTCGTGGTGCATTTCCCCATCGTCTTGTTGCTCCTCGGATCGGTCGGCGCGGTCGCCGCGGCCTTCACCCGCCGTTGGCAGCTGCCGCTGGTCACCGCCATCCTGCTGGGGCTGGGCGCCGTCGGCAGCGTGGTCGCCGCCCAAACCGGCGAGCGCGAGGGCGAAATCGTCAACGAAAACCCCGCCATCGAGGCCGTGCTTGAGCAACACGCGGAATGGGCCGAACGCACCCAGACGGCCTCGATCGTGGTCGCCCTGATCGCCGTGGCCGCCTTGGTCACCACCCGCTGGCCGGTGGCCGCGCGCGGCCTCGGCATCGCGGCCGGCGTCGGCGCCCTCCTGGTCGCGTGGTGCGTGATCCAGACCGGCCACTACGGCGGCCAACTCGTTTACCGGCATGGCGCTGGCGTCAATCTCGTCAGCGCTCCAAGCGCCATGAAACATCGGGACTAATGGGGCACAAGAAATGCGTAGTTTCCAACCTCGCGCCGCCAAACTCGAACACTTTGCATTAGGGCGTGTTTTCAAAATGGTGGAACCGTTCAGAGCTGACCGAGTCGGAGTGGGCGCATGTATTATACTGATCGCCAGTTGATCCCCGAGCCGCGATGGGAGCGGCTAAAAAAATTGATCTGATAC
>Ga0208272_100103_pt1 | contig 64535 bp, 52 predicted proteins | sample LakWasM129_HOW14_2_FD_183939 | JGI IMG/M metagenome (GOLD analysis project Ga0208272, IMG submission 183939) | Freshwater sediment methanotrophic microbial communities from Lake Washington under simulated oxygen tension - Sediment Metagenome... | ecosystem: Environmental > Aquatic > Freshwater >... | reverse complement strand
GCTACCTTCCAACTCAACGTGAAGAATGTGGGCGAAAGCGGCGGCGGCCTGCTGCCCACGAGCGCCTTTTTTGACGGAAGAACCGCCACCTACCGCATCATCGATCCGCGGCAGTTCATCCTGAGCGCCTCCTTCGATTTATAACGGCGAGTCGTTGCCGTTCATAAAGTGGTAAGATGCGCCGTCGCCGTAACAGGCGGCGGCGCATTATCATTTCCGGCGGGCGCTGGTCACCGCAACCAGGAACGTGAAGGCCGCCCAAGCCCCGCGGCATTTGAACAAGTTACCCCAAATATGCGCCGCCCGACGATCTTGGTGGCTACGAGCGTGAGCGAGTGGCCGCTCGTCCGCTCGCTCGCGCTCGCAGCTACTTTCGAAACCTATGCGCGGCCTCGTTCAGGGAACACGTTCCGCCGGGAGCGCGAACGGCAGGCCGAGCCGCCGCATCTCGTGCGCCGCCAGTTCCGCGACCTGCCGCGCGCCCCATCCCACGTAGTGGGTGGTGTCGGTGTGGCCCGTGGGGAAATGTGGATTCTCGCCGGGCGCGAAGATCATGTGCAGTTTCTTCGCTCCTGCGGGACCGAGCCCGGTCTCGAGTGTCCGCGTGATCGCCTCCATGTCCACGAACGGCACCTTTTCCGCCGCGGCCACCTCGCGCACCGCCGCGAGGTAGGCCCCGTGCGTGTCCTGAAGGTGACCGGTCTCATCCCATTCGCTCCGGACGACCGGCGTGGCGAGCACCGGATGGGCGCCACGCGCGCGAACCTCGCTCACGAACTGCCGGAGGTTGGCGCGATAGTCCGTCGCGGGATCCGCGTAGCGCAAGGGGTCTTCCTTCTTCTCGTCGTTGTGGCCGAACTCGATGACGACCCAGTCGTCCGGCTTCAGCTGCTTGAGCAGCAAGTCCCAATGCCCGAGCGTGCGAAACGATTTCGTGCTGCGCCCATTCGCCGCGTAGTTCACCAGTCGCCATGACGGCGGGATGAAATCGCGAAAAAGCTGGCCCCAGCCACGCTCCGGATAATCCAGATCGGGCTTGTCCGCCATCGTGGAGTCGCCCGCCAGATGGATGGTCGGGGCGGGCGCGGGATCCCAGCCGTCGGCGCCGGCGAGCACGGCCTGCGACGTGTAACGGGCGATCTCGCCGGTGCCGGCTTTCTTGGCCCAAGCCACGCGCCCGGTGGCTTTGCCCCCGGGGCCGGAGCTTTCGTATTCGGCATAGTGCGTGGTCTTTTCGGCGTCGGGCTTGTTCCAGTTGTGCCAGCCCTCGGCGCGCACGACTTCCGACATTTCGGTGCGCACAAAGACCGTCTGCGCGTAATTGCGCCATGGCCGGCCGAGATAGGTGTGCCCGCCGGCGGCGCCCGTGACGGTGCAATCGGAAAACACGAATCCATGGGGCTGCCCCTCGGGGGTGGAGGCGGCGGTGATGTAGCCGTCCTTGAGGCAATGGATGTGGCAGCGGTCGAAAAACGCCGTGGCGCCGCCGAAGATGAAATCGACGCTGCCCTCGATGTAACAGTCGGCGAAGTAGTGCCGGCCACGATTGACCAGAATCGTGTCCTGCCAGCCGAGGAAGCGACAGTGTTTGAACACGACGCGGTCGCCGTCGACGCGCAACGCGACCGCCTGCGCAACCGCGGGCGCGCCGGGCCGCGGGCCGGGCTCGCCGGCGCCGTTGGCAATGGTGAGGTTTTCCCAGACCATGCCGTCGGCGTCGATCTGCACGGTGGGCGTGCGGAACGTGCCGATGGGTTGGCCGTCGGGCCCCGGGAGATTGGCGTGCAGGTCGTAGGTGATGACGGTCTTTTCGGCATCCTCACCCGTGACGAGGATGTTGCCCCGTTCGCGCTGCACATAGATGCGCTCGCGGTAGGTGCCGGGCTTGACGAGAATGACCCAGCGCGGATCGGCCCGGCCCGTGCGCATCGGCGCCGCGCTGATGGCCTCCTGCACCGAGGTATATTTGCCGCTGCCGTCGGCCGCGACGATGGCATCGGGCGGGGATCCGGCTGCATGGAGCGCCACAGCCAAACCGACCGCAAAAGCCGGCAGCCAGCACCTGTAGCGGCGGTCTATGACCGCCGGGCTCTTTTGACGGCGGTCGTAGACCGCCGCTACAGACGAAGGCCTCATGTCGGGTATCTCAGGCGTCCTTCAGTTCGATCTGTTTGAACTTCGGCACGAGCAGGTGCATGATGGTCCACGCCACCAGATAGGCGGAGCCGCAGATGACGAAGAGGATGCCGTAGCCCAACTCGGTCTTGCCGATGGCGGCGAAATGCTGGAGCACCAGTCCGGCCACGCGGGCGATGAGGATGCCCCCCACCGCTCCTGCCATGCCGCCGAGGCCGGTCACGGAAGCGACCGCCTTCTTGGGGAACATGTCGGAGACGGTCGTGAAGATGTTGGCCGACCACGCCTGGTGCGCGGAACAGGCGATCGCGATGGTGGCGACGGCCAGCCACGTGTTGATCTGCCCCAGCCGGGAAGCGAGCAGGACCGTCAGCGGCAGCAGGGCGAAGATGAACATCGCCAGCTTGCGCGCCTTGTTGGCGTCCATGCCGCCGTTCATGAATTGCTTGGGCAGCCAGCCGCCGAAGATGGAACCGAAGGTGGCGACCGTGTAGACCACCGCGACGGCGAAGGGCCAGCTGATGACGCCAGGAATGTCGGCCTTGGCGCCGGCGTAGTCCGCATGGGTGGCCAGAAATTCAGAGATCTTGCGGGCGTTTTCCCCCTCGAGGAACGCCGGCAGCCAGAACAGGAAGAACCACCAGATCGGATCGGTCAGGAATTTGCCGATGACGAACGCCCAAGTCTGGCGGAAGGTGAGCAACCGGGCGCCCGAAATCCGCTTGCCGTTGCTGGCGTCGGCCTTTTCCGCCGCCTGCTCGTCCTGGTCGCTGTGGATGTAATCGTATTCGGCCTGCGAAAGGTGTCCGCTCTTCAGCTTGGCGGCGGGGGAAGCATACATCTTCACCCAGAAGGCGATCCAGATCAGGCCGACGGCGCCCGTGAGAATGAAGGCCCATTCCCAGCCCCAGGTGCTGGCGACATAGGGCACATAGAGCGGGGCGACGATCGAGCCGACGTTGGCTCCGGAGTTATAGAGACCGGTCGCGTAGGCGCGCTCCTTCTTGGGGAACCACTCGGCCATGGTTTTGTTGGCCGCCGGAAAATTGCCCGCCTCGGTGAAGCCGAGCAGCGCCCGCCAGAAGCCAAAGCTCCAGGTGTGATGGCCGAAGGCGTGGCCGATGGCCGCCACACTCCAGCCGATGAGCGACCAGGCGTAACCGGCTTTCGTGCCGATCCAGTCGATGAACCGGCCCGCCGCCAGCATGCCCACGGCATAGGCGATCTGGAAACAGACCACCACGGTGGAGTAGTTCAGCTCCTGCCCGGCCTTGTCCGCGCCAAACACGCCGCTCTCGGAGAGCGTCTGCTTCAGCAGCCCGAGGACATTCCGGTCGAGGTAGTTGATGGTCGTGGCGGCGAAAACCAGTCCGCAGATCGTCCAGCGGTAGCGGCCGATCTGTTCGTTGATTTGGGTGAACTTGCTCATGAGGGGCAGTGGGTGTTGGGATGGAAAACGAGGCGCGCCGGGCGGGATTATTTGGTCGAAGGCACGGAATTCAGGCTCGGGGCGGCCTTGGCGGGGTTGATGGTGACGTTCCGGAAGGTGATCGTTCCGGCGTGCTGCACAACCTCCGTTTGCGTCACACCGTCAAACTCCGAATCGCTGATCCGGATGTGGTCGACGATGGCGCCGGGGAAGCCGCGGATATACAGGACGCGCGGGCTGCCGGAGCTGGTGATGTGGTCGAGCTGCACGTTGCGCACGATGGGCTGGAAGGCGCCCTTCGCGCCCTCCTCGTAAAGCAGGTCGATGGTGAGCACGGCCTCGCCGACGCGGCCGATCTTCACATTGCGCATGAAGACGTTTTCGAGGATGCCACCGCGCACGGCGTTGTCCTTGAACCGGAGCGCGCGGTCGAGGTTGGGGCTGTCCATCTCGCAGTCCTCGACGAAAATGTTGCGGATGCCGCCCGTGCACTCGCTGCCGAGCACCACGCCGCCGTGGCCGTCCTTCATCACGCACTTGCGGATGACGAAGTTCTCGCTCGGCACGTTGACGCGGCGGCCGTCGCCGTTGCGGCCGGCCTTGATGGCGATGCAGTCGTCGCCGGTGTCGAACACCGTGTCCTCGATGAGCACGTCGCGGCACGACTCGGGGTCGCAGCCGTCGTTGTTCGGGCCATGGGAACTGATCTTCACCCCGCGGACCGTGATGTTCTGCGAGAGCACCGGATGCAGCTCCCACATCGGCGAGCGGATGATGGTCACGCCCTCGATGAGGATGTTTTTGCACTGGTAAGGCTGGATGAAGTTCGGCCGCAGGAAGCTGCCGGGGCCAAACACGCGTTCGGCGACGGGCACGCCCGCCTCGCCCATCCGGTTGAGTTTGTCGCGCGCGGCCTTTTGCCGCACCACCCCGTCCTTCTTGTTGTTCCAGCTCCACCAGGTGTCCCAATCCGCGCCGCCGTCGAGCGTGCCCTCGCCGGTGACGGCGATGTTCTCCTGGCCGTGGGCGTAGATGAAGGCGGAGAAGCTCATGCACTCGACACCCTCCCAGCGCGTGAGGACGACGGGATATTTCGATTCGTCGAAGATGAACCGGAGCGTGGCGTCCTTGCCGACATGGAGATTCACGTTGCTCAACAGGGTGACGGCGCCCGTCAGCCACTCGCCCGCAGGCACGACGACGCGCCCGCCGCCGGCCTGATTACAGGCCGTGATGGCGGCTTTGATCGCATCGGAGCAATCGGCGCCGGGCTTGGCGCCGAAATCGGTGATGGGGAAATCGCGCGCGGGGAATTCCGGCGCCTTGATGTTGGCCAGCACGGCGGGCAGCGAGTCCCAGCCGCGGATGGCGAGGGGAGCGGTCTGCTTGGCGAGCATCCGCTCGACCTCCATGCCCGCGAGGATGAACGGGCCGGTGCCCTTCGGGTCGTTGTCCACGACCGGCTCGGCCATGTAATACTCAAACGAGCCGTCGCGCGGCCGGCCATTCGACATCGTGTAGCCGAGGCCCGCCCCCGCGCAGATCGACGTGAGCCGGATCGTGCCGTCGGGATTCGGTTTCACGAAAGTCTTCAGCAGGCCCGCGTAACCCTTGAGGATGGCCGCCTCGTATTTCTCGCGCGGGAGGTAGCCCTGGTTCACGCCCTTCGCGAGCGCGTAGACGAGCATCGAGGAACCGGAGGCTTCGAGATAATTGCCCGGCCGCGTGCCGAGGTTGGGAATCTGCCACCAGACGCCGCTGGCGGGATCCTGCCACCGGACGGCACCGTCGGCGAGGCGCTGGAGGATGTTCACCATGCTGTCCATTTCCGGCTGGCTGACCGGCAGGTAGTCGAGCGAATCGACGATCGCCATGGCATACCAGCCGATGGCGCGGCTCCAGAAATGCGGCGAATGGCCGGTCTTCGGGTCGGCCCAGCTCTGAGAGTGCGACTCGTCCCACGCGTGCCAGAAAAGGCCGGTGGCCGGATCGTAGCTGTGGCGGTCCATGAGCACGATCTGCTTCGCGACATCGTCGAACAGCGCGGGCTCGTGGAAGCGCACGGCGTATTGCGCGAGGAAAGGCGACGCCATGTAGAGACCGTCGAGCCACATCTGGTGCGGATAACGTTTCTTGTGCCAGAAACCGCCCTCGCTCGTGCGCGGGTGCGTGGTCATCTGCGCGCGCAGCGTCTGCACGGCCTTCGTCCAGGCCTCGTTCTGCCCGCCGCGATCCAGTGCGGCGAGGAGCACCTTGCCGGGCGGGATGTTGTCGATGTTGTAGTCTTCCAGCTTGTAACCGCGGATGGTGCCGTCGGCGTTGACGTGCGAGGCCACCGCACGGGTGCCGAACTGCACCTCGGCGTCGTTGCCCGTCGCCGTGCCGAGCCGGACGAGCGACAGCGCGAGCACGCCGGGCGAGTAGTCCCAACGGGCCTTGGGATTCGAGCCGCCGGCCTCGAGGGAGTTGCCGAGACGTTTCATCTCGGAATCGGCGAGACGCTGCGACCATTCGAGCGGCGAGGCGCCGTCGAATTTCTGCGGAAGGACCGCGGCCTGAACGGCGGCCACCAGCGTCAGGGTGGCGGAAAATATCAGGGCGGCGGCGGCGGGGGATTTGCTGGGGGTGCGCATGGGGAAAGGATCGGCCGCGACCGGGCGGGCGCGGCTCAGGGTGTCAGGGTGATCTTGAGCGGGGATTGCAGGCGACGGGCGAAGGCGGCGACGTAATCGTCCCACGCCTGGCGGGTCGTGAATTCGCCGACCTTGGACCAGCCGGCGCCGACGTAATAGCGGAGCGGCTGGCCGGAAACGGCGTGCGCCAGCACGAGCTGGTTGTGCTCGTCCTCAGCGAAACCGGCGAAGTCGGCGGGCACGATGACGGCTTCGCCGAGCGAGCCGTTGGTCTTCTGGACTTCCCACTGGGACAGCCAGCCGGCCTCGTTCTGGGTGAGCGTGGCCTTGGAGTCCTGTCCCTTGTCGCCGCTGTCCTTGTTCACGCCGATGGCCACCGTGATATTTTTCGGGCCGGTGAAGGCGGTGAACGTGCTTTCGATCTGGTCGAGGTTGTGGCCGGCGTCGACCGTGAAGCGTTTCGTCTCGGAGACGATGCCGGTGCCGGTCACCCAGGTGTCGTAGGTGAGCTCGAAGATCGCGCGGATGGGGCCGTTGGCGATGACCTTCCACGTGGCGTAATTCCGCCCGGTGTAAAGCTTGCCGCCGTCCCAGATGCCGGTGCCGCCGCAACCGCAGGTGGTGCCGACGCCATACATGTCCATGCCCTCGCCCTCGTCGTGGTGATAGTGGTCGTGGCCCTTGTTATACCAGCGGTCGACGACCAGGTAGTCGACGCGCTTGCACCAGACATCGAGGCCGCTGGTGACGAGCACTTCCTTGCCGCGCTTGGGCAGGTCGGGCGCGGCGAGCGCCGGGCCGTAGGTGCGGTGGGCGACCTTGTCGTTTTCCCAGGCGAAATCGTCGAGCCGCTCGGGAATGTAGCGCGCAAAGACCTTGCTCGGAAACACCGGGGCGACCGCCTCGATCTTCTCGACGGTGAAGGTGGCGGACTTTTCTCCGGCCGCGAAATCGTGCTGGAAGATCAGGTCGCCGTAGGCGACGCCGAGGTTTTTCGGATCCTTGGCCTCGGGCGCGATATTGGTCACCTGATACGGCAGCACGCGGCCGGCCGCGTCCTTCACCGCGATATGCTGCAGCTGCACGCCCGGCATGGCCTGGGCCAGCCCGGCCCATGGGACGGTGATCGTCTCGGCCGGTCGGGCGGCATCGAGGTCGTGCGTGACGGTGATCTTGACTTGGCCGGATGCGAGGGCGGCGAAGGCCGACGCAACAAGACCCAGGAGCAGGGCACGGGGTAGTTTCATGGCGGAGAAAAACTAGCGGGCCAGCCAGCCGCCATCGACGGCGAGCGTGTAGCCGTTCACATAATCGGAAGCGGAGGAAGCGAGGAAGACCACCGCGCCCTTCAAGTCGTCGGGCGTGCCCCAGCGACCGGCGGGGATGCGCTCGAGGATGGCGTTGGCGCGGTTGGTGTCGGCGCGCAGCGGCGCGGTGTTGTCGGTCGCCATGTAGCCGGGCGCGATGGCGTTGCAGTTGATGCCCTTGCTCGCGAGTTCGTTGGCGATCAGGCGGGTGAGGCCCTGCACCGCGCTCTTCGAGGCGGTGTAGGACGGGACGCGGATGCCGCCCTGGAACGAAAGCATCGAGGCGATGTTGATGATCTTGCCGGTGGCGCCGCGGGCGACGACGTCGTTGCAGAACGCCTGGCTGAGAAAAAAGACGGCGTCGATGTTGATGCCCATGACGTCGTCCCAATCCTTCCCGGAAAACTTGATGAAATCCTCGCGGCGGATGATGCCGGCGCAGTTCACCAGGATGTCGAGCGCGGCATAGCTTTTGCGCGCCTCGGCGATGAGCGCCGGGATGGCGTCACGGTCGCCGAGGTTCGCGGCGATCTTGACGCACTTGCGGCCGAGCGCCGCCACCTGTTTCGCGGTGTCGTCGGCCGGCAGGATGTCGACGGCCACGATGTCGGCGCCGGCTTCGGCCAGCGCGAGGGCCATGCCCTGGCCGAGGCCGCGGGCGGCGCCGGTGACGAGGGCGGTTTTGCCGTCGAGTTTGAAGCTGTTGAGGATCGAATTCATAAGCGGAAAGCGGGCGGCGCCTCAGCGCAGGGTTTTGATGGGGGCGGGATCCATGTCGGCGAATTCCTGGTTCTCGCCGCCCATGCCCCAGATGAAGGTGTAGTTGTTGGTGCCGACACCGCTATGGATGGACCAGGGCGGGGAGAGCACGGCCTGCCGGTCGTGCACCAGGACGCTGCGCGTTTCCTCGGGCCGGCCGGCGAAGTGAAACACGGCGGCCTCGGGCGCGACGTTGAAATAGAGGTAGACCTCCGTGCGCCGCAGGTGCGTGTGCGGCGGCATCGTGTTCCAGACGCTGCCGGGCTTGAGCACCGTCATGCCCATGACGAGCTGGCAGCTCTTGATGCCGCCGGCATGGATGAACTTGTAGAGCACGCGGGCGTTGGCCTGGCTCGGAGCGCCGAGTTCGACGCCGGGCGTCGCGGCGAAGCTCGCGTGCGTCGTCGGATAATCCACGTGGGCGGGATAACTGAGCAGATAGAACTGCGCGGGTTGGGCGGCGTCGGCGGAGCCGAACGTGACGTCGCGCGCGCCGCGCCCGACGTAGAGGCAATCGTGCGTCTGGAGCGGGTAGGACTTGCCGTCGACCTCGACCGTGCCCGCGGCACCGAGGTTGATGATGCCGAGTTCGCGGCGCTCGTTGAAGAACTTGGCCGCCAGCTCGCGCGGGCAGGTCAGGGCGAGCTTGGTCGCGCCGGGCACGACGCCGCCGATCACGGTGCGGTCGGTTTCCCAATATTTGAGGACCAGGAGGCCGGTTTGAAAAAGCCCTTCCACCAGGAAGGCCTGGCGGAGTTCATTCGTCGACATGTGCGAATAGCCGCGCAGGTCTATGCTAGGTAGAATTTCCATGAAAAACGGATGATGACCGACGCGAGCCTCCCTTGGCAATCCATGCCTCCGGCCGGCCGGGGCGAACACCAGCAACGCGCGCCATGCGCCGCCTGGAGGGAGGTGTGGTTGTCATGAAAGAGGGGCAAGGATTGAGGAGTCAGCCGCGTCAGGACCGCGGTATTCACTAATGAACTCGAAATCCATATATGAAATTTGCGACGGCGGTGGCAACAAAAATTATTCGTCCCGCCCGGGCGCACCGGTCGCATCCGTGGCCCGGGACGGCGGTCCCGGACCACGGCGGGGCGTGGGGTGACTCAGAACGTGCCCTTGATGCCGAGACTGCAACTGACCCCGAACTCTTCCTGGCGGTAGTTGTAGGTGTAGGCCGGGGACGAATCGTTGTAGCGCTGGAGCACCTGGGGTTTGTTGAACAGGTTGCGGACGCCGGCGAAGACGCTCAGGTTCTTCCCGATCTTGTATTCGCCGCTGAAGTCCACGTAGGTGCGCGGCGCGTAGTATTCCATGAAGCCGTTCGTGGAACCATACTGGGCGCCCGTCTGGGCGGAGTTCCGTTGGCGGCCGCGGAAGTTGAAGGTGAGGTTGAACGAGACCGGCTTCTTGTTGAAGGCGATGTTGAAATTGCCGGTTTTGTCGATGAAGCCCTTGAAATCCGGGGAGTGCGCCCCGGTGAGACTCAGGATGGTGCCGTTGGCCTTGATCGTGAAGTAGCGGCCCCAGCCAGGGAGGAAAGTCAGGGGACGCACGAGGTTGATCTCCGCGCCCTCGATCTTGGCGTCGCCGCCATTGACGGTGGTGCTCACGCCCCAGCCGACGTAGCGGCTGTCGAGTCCTAGTTCGTCCGCGAGGGCCTGGGTCAGGGTGCCGCCCTGGGTTGACCAGAAATCCGCGAGATCCTTCTCGAAGGCGCCGACGGAAACGAGCCCGCCCTTCTTGAAATAGTATTCCAAGGAGAGGTCGTAGTTGTTCGCGGTCCAGGGCCGCAGGGCGGAATTGCGCACGCTGATCGTGCCCGGGTTGTTCGGATCCGTGTCGTCCTCGTTGATATCCGTGCGGGGGATGATCTGCGCGTAGTCCGGACGGCCGATGGTCTTGGCGTAGGAGAAACGGGCCAGGAAATTATCGGTGAAGTTGTAGGTCAGGTGCAGGCTCGGATAATAGCCGTCGTAGGTGCGGGCGGAGGCGAAGCCGCGCTCGACCTTCGTCAGCTTGAGCTCCTCCAGGGAACCGGCCGTGCCGGCGTCGGCGCGACGGACGCGCTGGATCCCGGCCGTCGTGGCGTTGCCGTCGACGTAGGTGCCGTCGGGGTTGCGCTGCCAGACCGCGTCCGGGTTGAACAACCGGCCGACGCCGTCGTCCTTCGTCTTCTCGTAGCGGACGCCGGTCACGAAACGCAGGCGGTTGTTCAGGAGCCGGCCGTCGAACTGGATGAAGCCGGCGGACACCGTTTCGGAAATGCGCTCCGAGTTGTCGAGGCGGTAGCTCTCCGCCTGCACGCCGGTCTGGTTCGAGCCGGTGCCGAGGCGGAAATAGCCCGGATTGCTGGCGAGGGTCTGCGCCAGCACGTTGGGATTCGTCCACTGGATCGGGTCGTAGCCCCAGTAAGGATCCTGCCCGAGGTAGGTGGAATCCAGGTAGGCGCCGGCGTTGTCGTCGGCCGTGTTGGCGGTGCCGTCGGCGCCGAGGTAGGAGTAATCGTTTTGATAGCGGCGGTTGTCGCGCGTCTCCTCGCGGACGTCCGCGCCGATCTTGACGCCCAACGGAAACGACAGGTCGAACTGGCGCTCCACGTCGGCCTTGTATTCATGGACCGTGGCGAGACCGTCGAGCGGGTCGTCGCGGAGCGTGCCGATGCGGTAGTTGTTCAGGTTGAGCGCATCGATGGTCGCGCCGTTGGCGTCATACACCGCCCAGCCCAGCGTCGGGAAATTGATGCCGCTGACGCGGACCTGCCTCACGCCTTGGAGCGTCGTGCCGATGTTGGAGAAATGTCCGCGGCCGAGGGCGCGATACCAGCTGCGCGACTTGGCGTAGGAGAGGCCGGCATCGGCGGTCCACGGGCCGCTCTTGTAGGCGTAATTCAGCTTGGTCGCGAAGGTGTTGCCGTATTTGTCGCGATAGGAGCTGCCCTGCGTCACCGAGGCGCGGCCGCTGGCGCTGTTCACGAAATCGGGGCCGTAAGAGAGCGGGGAACCGCTGCCGGAGGCGGAGGCGGTGGTGCCGTTGTTGAAGTTGAAGTTCCGGTTGCCGAAGAACGAATGATAGTAGTTGTTCTGCAGCGCCAGGGAGACCACCTGCGTGTCGGTCATCTTCCAATCCCCCTTGATCGCAAGGGAGGCGCGGTTGGTCGTCTTCGGGCCGTCCTGCAGCTGCCACTGCTGGAGGTAGGGATTGGCGGGCGTGGCGCCGGCTTGCGCGAAATTCCACGTCGTCTGCCAGCGGTGCTGTTCAACAAACTGGTTGGAGGACAGGCCGGTGATGACCAGGCCGAAGCGGTCGTTGACCGGCAGGGTGTAGTCGAAATCGAAATTGGGCAGGACCTTCCAGGTGGATTTGTTGCCCGGTCCCGGCGTCTTGGTCAGGTTCAGATCCTCGCTGTTGCCGTTGAGGTAGACGCGATAGTTCAACTGGGCGCCCTGCCGCTCAAACGCGTTCTTCGAGACGAAGTTGATGGTGCCGCCGAGCGAATCGGACGGCAGATCGGGGGTCGGCACCTTGGTGACCTCGGAGCGGGAGGTGTTGTTGATCGAGACCTGCTCGAATTCGAAGATGCGGTTCGACGAGCCGGAGGCCGAACTCGTCATGCGCATGCCATCCCAGTAGACGTTGGTGAACTGCGAGGCGAAGCCGCGCACCGACACCGTGCGCACGTCGGCCGCGACGTAATCGACGGTGATGCCCGGCAGGTATTTCAGGAACTCGCCGGGATTGCCCTCGTTGACGCTGCCGAACGAATCGGAGGACACGACCACCTTGAGATTCGGGGAATAGCGCTGCTCGTTGGTCGAAAGGGCGTCGCCCTCGTAGTCGCGCTGGCTCTGCACCACGAAGGTGTCCAGCTTGAACAGTTTCTCGTCCCCGTAACGCTCGACGCTGGTCAGGTTGAAATTATTGGTGACGACTCCGCCCGCGCCGACTTGCACCGTCGCGATCTGGGCGTCCAAGCCCGTGTAGCTGGCCTTCACCTTGACCTCGCCGGCGGGCAGGCCGTCGAAGCGATAGGCACCGTAGTCGTTGGTGAAGGTCTCCCGGTTCGTGCCTTCGATGGTCACGCGGGCGTTGCCCAGGTAGCGGCTGTTGCCGACATTCAGAACCCGGCCTTCGATCGAACCGGTCCCGGCGGCCTGCGCGAAAACCGCGGTCGGGAGAACGCAGCCAGCGAGGAAAACGGCCAGAACCAGCCGCGATATCGAACCCAGTCCGAGTTTTTGAACCAGGACCATGAGTCTATAGTGATGCATTGTGGGGTGGGGGTTGGGGGTGGGATGGGAATTGTCTGCGAAAAAGTGCAAAACCCTCGATTCCGGCCGCCGAGGATCGTGGGGGTGGCTGGTCGGAAACGTGGCCCTTTCAGTCAACTGACCTGCGCCACATCAACGGATTGAACCTGACTTTAACGTCAGGTTCATTAGTGAACTTGGCCTTGCCGCCCGGTCTCCCGCCCGGCATTGGCTTGTCAGTGCTCCGTTTTGCCGGGAAGGTTTGCCCCTTCACGGCACCGGCGAGAGCAGAATCGGAAAGCAATATATTCACTAATGAACTTGCCTTCCATATATGAATTATAGAAGGTGCGCCCCTTGAAATGAATTTCCCGCCCCGGCGGCCTGGCGCCGGAGCATCCGCCCCAACCTCAACCTCCTCCCCGTGCCCCCCTCCTCCCCCCCGTCCGTCAAGTCCTCCGCCACCCAGGAGCGCTACGTCATCCCGAATCTGCGCAACGCCTGCCGCATCCTCAAGCTGCTCGGCCGGAGCACGGACGGCTACAAGGTCGCCGACATCGGCCGCAAGCTCGAGATCCCCGTCACCACGACGCTGCGCATCATGACGACGCTGCACCTCGAAGGCTTGGTGCGGAAAAACGGCACGCACTACGAACTCGGTCCCGTGCTGATCCAGCTGGGCAACGCCTCCCTCGCCGGCACCGAGATCCGCACCACCGCGCTGCCCGTGCTCGAGAAACTCACCGCCAAGATCTCCGAAACCTCCCACCTCGCCATCCCCTGCGACAACCGCTCCCTGATCGTCGCCGTGCAGGACAGCCCCCACCCGTTGCGCGCGGCCTCGCGCCCCGGCTTCCTCGCCGACCTGTATTGCTCCTCCACTGGCAAGACCTTCCTGGCCTTCCTGCATTATCCGCGGATCGAGGAATTCATCGGCGCCGTCCCCCTGCCCCAGCGCACGTCGCACACGCTGACCACGCTGCCCGCCCTCCGCCGCGAAATCGAACTGACCCGCAAACGCGGCTACAGCCTCGACGACGAGGAATTCCACCTCGGCGTCCGCTGCCTCGCCGCCCCGGTCTACAACGGCCAGGGCGAAGTCGCCGCCGCGATCGGCATCACGGCCGCCACCGTGCGCTTCACGCGCGAGCGCATCCCCGAGATGGCCGTGGCCGTCAAGGCCGCCGCCGCCGAACTCTCCCGTCTGCTCGGACATTCCGAACCCCAATCCTGAAGTCACCAAGGTTTTTATGGCCAAGGCCCCGCATCGTTCCCTGGCACCCGCTGGCAGTTCGCTCGACGCCCAGCAGGTCCGCACCCTCGTCTCCGCCGCCTGCCCCGCCGACGCCTACCGCGGCAAGCGCGTCGTTTTGATCATCCCCGACGGCACGCGCACCGCGCCCGTCGGCCTGATGTTCAAGACCCTGTTCGCCCAGATCGGCGGCGTCACCAAGAAGTTCGACGTCATGCTCGCCCTCGGCACGCATCCCGCCATGCCGGACGACGCCATCAACCAGCGCGTCGAGATCACCGCCGCCGAGCGCGCCTCCACCTACCAGGGCGTCGAGTTCATCAATCACGAGTGGGACAACCCCGCGGCGCTCCGCGACCTCGGCAGCATCCCCGCCGACGAGATCCAGGCGCTCTCCGGCGGCCTCTTCGCCATGGACGTGCCCGTGCACATCAACAAGCGCCTCTTCGACTACGACCAGATCATCATCTGCGGCCCGGTCTTCCCGCACGAGGTCGTCGGCTTCTCCGGCGGCAACAAATATCTTTTCCCCGGCGTCGCGGGCCCGGGCATCCTGAATTTCTTCCACTGGCTCGGTGCCGTCGTCACGAACCCGATGATCATCGGCAACAAGTGGACGCCCGTCCGCAAGGTCGTCGACCGCGCCGGCGCCATGGTCACCGTGCCCAAGCTCTGCTTCTGCATGGTCGTCCACGGCAAGGGCGAACTCGCCGGCCTCTTCGCCGGCACGCCCGAGCAGGCGTGGGACGACGCCAGCGAACTCTCGAAGGAACTTCACATCACCTACAAGGACCACCCGTTCCACACCGTGCTCTCCTGCGCCCCGCAGATGTATGACGAACTCTGGGTCGGCGGAAAGTGCATGTATAAACTCGAGCCCATCGTCGCCGACGGCGGCGAACTCATCATCTACGCGCCGCACATCCACGAGGTCTCGCTCGTCCACGGCAAGATGATCGAGCGCATCGGCTATCACTGCGTTCAGTTTTTCCTCAAGCAGTGGGACAAATACAAGCACGAGCCCTGGGGCACCCTCGCCCATTCCACGCACGTCCACGGCATCGGCACCTACGACGAGAAAACCGGCATCGAGACGCCGCGCGTGCGCGTGACCCTCGCCACCGGCATCCCCGAGGCCACCTGCAAGAAGATCAACCTCGGCTACCGCGACTGGCGCACAATCAAGAAGGAAGACTACGCCAACCGCGAATCCGAGGGCGTCTTCCTCGAACCCAAGGCCGGCGAACGTCTCTACCACCTCCGCTCCAAACCCAAGTGGGCCGGCGGGGAATGATCCGGACACCGATGAATCCTTTCCGTCATCGACACGAACGTAGGGGCGCAGTCTTGCTGCGCCCGGGCAACGGTCATTGCGAGGAGCCCGCCTCAGCGGGCGACGAAGCAATCCAGCTCGATCGCCACGGCGCGCTTCGCGCACCTCGCGATGACAAGCGCATCGAAAGGGCGCAGCAAGACTGCGCCCCTACAGGCCAGTTCTGACCGCTACTCGCTACTCTCTACTCACTACCCGCTACTTCCCCCTTTTCCTCCATGAACAAGTCCGAAGTCCTCTCCCGTCTCAAAGCCGAAAAAGTCATCGCGCTCATCCGCGCCGACAGCTCCGCCAGTCTGCTCGACTGCGCCCGCGCCCTCGCCGCCGGCGGCCTCACCTGCATCGAGCTCACGATGACCACGCCCAACGCGATCGAATGTTGCGCGCAGGTCGCGCAGGAGCTGCCCAACGTCCTCCTCGGCCTCGGCACCGTGCTCGACGGCGACACCGCCCGCCAGGGTATCGCCGCCGGCGCGAAGTTCATCGTCACACCCGCCGTCCGCCCGAGCGTCATCGCCGTGTGCAAGGAGCTGAACGTCCCGATCCTCTCCGGCGCGCTCACGCCCACCGAGGCCTACACCGCCCACGAGCTCGGCGCCGACATCATCAAGATTTTCCCCGCCGAGTTTTTCGGCCCCGCCTACATCAAGTCCCTCAAGGCGCCGTTCCCGAAGCTCGAGTTCATGCCCACCGGCGGCGTCACGCCCGAGACCGTCGGCGACTTCCTCAAGGCCGGCGCCTTCGCCACCGCCGCGGGCAGCGCCCTCGTCTCCCCGGTCGCCCTCAAGGCCAAGGACTGGCCCGCCATCACCGCCCGCGCGAAGCAGTTCGTCGCCGCAGCCAACGCCACCAAGTAGTCTTTCTCGTTCTCTTAATCGTTCTCCTTCTCCCGCCATGAGCCTCAACCTCCGCCCTGCCCATTCCTGCCGCTGGGACCAACTCTCCCTCGGCGAAGTCATGCTCCGCCTCGATCCTGGCGAGGGCCGCGTCCGCACCACGCGCTCCTTCACCGCCTGGGAAGGCGGCGGCGAATACAACACCTCCCGCGGCCTGCGCAAATGCTTCGGCCTGAAAACCGCCGTCTGCACCGCCTTCGTCGACAACGAGGTCGGCCACCTCGTCGAGGACTTCATCATGCAGGGCGGCGTCGCCACCGACTTCATCAAGTGGCGCGAGGACGACGGCATCGGCCGCACCGTCCGCAACGGCCTCAACTTCACCGAGCGCGGCTTCGGCATCCGCGGCGCCGTCGGCGTCTCCGACCGCGGCAACACCGCCGCCTCGCAGCTCAAGCCGGGCGACTTCGACTGGGACGACATCTTCGGCAAGCAGGGCGTGCGCTGGTTCCACACCGGCGGCATCTTCGCCGCGCTCTCCGAGACCACCGCCGCCCTCGCCGTCGAGGCCGTCAAGGCCGCCAACAAGCACGGCACCATCGTCAGCTACGATTTGAACTACCGTCCCTCGCTCTGGAAAACCATCGGCGGCCAAAAGAAAGCCCGCGAGGTCAACCGCGAGATCGCCAAGTATGTCGACGTCATGATCGGCAACGAAGAGGACTTCACCGCCTCGCTCGGCTTCGAAGTCAAGGGCGCCGACGCCAACATCAGCCACATCGAGACCGACGCGTTCAAGGCGATGATCGAGACCGCCGTGAAGGAATTCAAAAACTTCAAGGTCGCCGCCACCACGCTCCGCAAGGTCATCACCGCGACGAAGAACGACTGGGGCGCGATCCTCTGGCACGACGGCAAGTTCTACGACAGCCGCGCCTATCCCGGCCTCGAGATCCTCGACCGCGTCGGCGGCGGCGACAGTTTCGCCTCCGGCCTGCAGTTCGGTTTCCTCTCGAAGAACGACCCGCAGCTCGCCGTCGACTACGGCGCGGCGCACGGCGCGTTCGCCTCGACGACCCCCGGCGACACCTCGATGGCCACGCAGAAGGAAGTCGAGAAGCTCATGCAGGGCGGCAGCGCCCGAGTCGTGCGGTAATGGCTGTAGGCGGGATCACTGATCCTTCCTTTGGAGGGCCGGTCTCCGGACCGGCCGCGGCTGGTCGGGAGACCAGCCCTCCATAAACAACGTTCGTGGGCAGGGTCAGCGATCCTGCCCCGGCGTTCCATTACCCCAACACCTCCGGCACCGGGTCTGCACCCGCCAATGTTCGTATTACGAACATTGGCTCGGACCCCAACTCCTCACCCCTCATACCAATCCCGGCGCGTGAGCGGCAGTTCGAGGTGTCCGTCGATGTGGGGCCTCGCGAGCAGCGTCTGGTAGACCGCGAGATCCCCGTGGTCGAAGCCATGCGCCGACGCCGCCAGGTAGAGGCGCCAGACCCGATAGGTCGACTCGCCCACCCGCGCGCAGGCCTGTTCGCGGCCCGCCTCCAACCGGCGCAACCAGTGGCGCAGCGTGAGTATGTAGTGATCGCGCAGATTCTCGACGTCGCGGATCTCCAGGCCCGTCGTCTCGGCGGCCTCCAGCACCGTCGGCAACGGCGGGATGTCCGAATCCGGAAACACATAGGCGTCGACAAACGACGGCCCGTGAAACCGGCTGGCCTGCCGGCCCTCGCCGATCGCCTGGTTCAGGAACACGCCGCCGGGCTTCAGCAGCGACCGGACCTTGGTGAAATAATCCGTGAGGTTCTCCCGCCCGACATGCTCGGCCATGCCGATGCTGACCACCGCATCGAAGCCCTCGGCGGATTGCAGGTAACGGTAATCGCGCAGCTCGATCTTCACCCGGCCGTCCAGACCGGCCTCGTGGTTGCGCTGCATCGCCAGGCCGGCCTGCTGCCCGCTCAGCGTCACACCGAGCACATCGACGCCGCAGACGCGCGCCGCATACCGCGCGAACCCACCCCAGCCGCAGCCGAGATCGAGCACACGCTGGCCGGGCCGCAGGCGGAGCTTCCGGCACACCAGACGGAATTTCGCGGCCTGGGCCGCGTCGAGCGTCGCGTCCGGCGTCTCAAAATACCCGCAGGAATACACCATCTCCTGGTCCAGCCAGAGCCGGTAAAAGTCGTTCGACACATCGTAATGAAACGCCACGACCTCCCGGTCGCGGTCGGGCGAGTGCCGGGCGCCCTTCCACTCCTCCGCCGCCTCCAGCGGATAGCGTGGCGTCGTCGGCAGCCGGTGCAGCTGGTAATAGCTCGTCAGCGAGTCCAGCCAGCCCGACGGACGGTGCTCGAGCGCCACGGCCAGCTCGACCGCCTTCTCGATGTCGCCCTCCACGTCGAAATCGCCGCGCACGTAGGCCTCCCCGAGGCTCTTGGCCGTGCCGTCGGCCAGCATGGCGCGGAGCGCGCCGGGATGTTTCAACACCACGGTGGCCGCGCGCGGATTGTCGTCCGGCCACACCGTGCCGTCCCACAGCCGGATGGAAACATTCTCGAGTGGCGCCCGGGCGAAGAGCTTGTCCAGAAATGCCACGGTTGCCTGGGTCACCGATTCAAGCGTGAGGGTCATGTCAGGTTCCTCCTGGTTTGAGAGGCCACTATACGACCGGCCCGCGGTATTCGCAAATGACATTCCCCGGTGCGGGGCAGACCTGTGTGTGGGGAGGCCTCACCCCGCGGGTTTCGGGTATCGCCACGCACTAAACGCATCTGTAGCGGCGGTCTGTGACCGCCGTCGGAGGAGACGCGTCATTCTCGGCGGTCATAGACCGCCGCTACAGAAAACAGCGCAACATCGGGCCGTTCAATGCCGGGCATCCGGTTTATCGATTAACGCCGCATCCCCGCGGCCGGGTAGAGTGGGCGCACGCCATCCATGCACCTCCTCAAGAAATACTCCTCCCGGCTGTTCGCCTGTGCCCTGCTCCTGGTCACCCTGTTGCTCGCGCCGCTGCTCCTCGGCGGCTCGCATCCCTATCAACCCCGCGAACCGCTGCCGGCCGCGGCCTTCATCGATCTCCACTGCCACACCGCCGGCCTCGGCGCCGGCGGCAGCGGCTGCTTCGTGTCCGCCGCGATGCGGCACAGTTTCAAGCTGCGCCATTACCTCAAGGCCTTCGGCGTGACTGAAAAAGAAATCCTGCGCGAGGGCGACGCTATCGTCCTCACGCGCCTGTCGGAACGTCTCGCCGCCAGCCGGCACGTCGGCCGCGCGGTTGTCCTCGCGCTCGATGGCGTGGTCGACGCGCACGGTGAACTCGACCGCGCCCAGACCGAAGTCTACGTGCCCAACGAATTCCTCGCCGCCGAGGTGCCGAAGCACGCCAACCTGCTCTGGGGTGCGAGCATCAACCCCTACCGGCCCGACGCCCTCGCCCGGCTCGAATGGGCCCGCGCTCACGGCGCCGTCCTCGTCAAGTGGCTGCCGTCGGTGCAGCACATCGACCCGGCCGACCCGCGCCTCATTCCCTTCTATAAGAAAATGGTCTCACTCGGCCTGCCGCTGCTCACGCACACCGGCAACGAGCGCTCCTTCACCCAGGCCAACGACGAACTCTGCGACCCGGACCGCCTGCGCCTGCCGCTGAGCGAGGGCGTCACCGTCATCGCGGCGCACGCGGCCACGACGGGCAAGTTCGCCGGCGAACGTTCCTTCGACCGGCTCGCGCGCCTGATGGCGGGCTATCCGAATCTCTACGCCGACCTCTCCTCGCTCACGCAGCTCAACAAACTCGGCTACCTCGGCGAAGTCCTGCGCCGGCCGGAATTCCGCCACCGCCTCCTCTACGGCACCGACTACCCGCTGATCGAAATCCACGCGCTGGTCTCGCCCTGGTATTTTCCGCGCCAGCTCTCCCTGCGCCAGCGGTGGACGATCGGCCGGATCGCCAACCCCTGGGACCGTGACGTAGCCCTGAAGCAGGCGCTCGGCGTCCCCGCGGAGATCTGGACCCGCGCCGACACGATCCTCGCGCGCTGATTTGCAATGGGACCGATGCCCCGGAGCAAGCTTCGGCTTGGCTGGTGTAGCCGCGAACGCCAGCGAGTGGAGAGGGAACAGGTTGTTGGTTGCCATGGGTGGTCCTGATCAAATGCCCCGGGGATATTTGCGTGGCGGGTGTGTTTGGAGTCGGGTGCCCTCACCCATTTCGCCCGGGGCGTGGCGGAGAATAGTGAAAATCATTTCCCGGTATCGCCTTCGGCGGATTTTCTGTTCTTATCCTGAATGGGCCCGATCAATTCCCTTCAAGGCGTTGATGTGCCCGCGGCTTTCCGGGCACGTCGCAGCCATCGCTGACAACGTGAAAACAATACCCAACCCGCTACCGCACCGCCGACTCCTCATCGCCCTCACCCTGAGCGTGCTCGTTTTGCCGCTCGCAGGTCTCGCCCGTTCGCCGATCGATCTGATCGCCGTCGCTGAGCAAACCGAGCAGGGCGCGAAGCTCGCGCCTCCGACCCCGGAGCATCCCGCCTATTATATCGCCTACGATGCCGGCTACATCGAAGCGGGCGACCCCATCAGCGGCCTCAAGCCGCCCTCGTCCGCCCTCGTCGGACATGCGCTCCGCACCGCCTTGCACACCGCCGGCTACGAAACAGCCACCGCCCAACATGCGCCCTCGCTGGTGCTGGTCTTCCTTTATGGCTACATTCGCAGCGATTCTTCCGCTCCTTCGCCGGGGACTTTCCTGCACATCGGACCTAATCTGCAGGCGCGGCTGGATCTGGTCGCGCCGAAGGAATCGGCGCAAAGGGCCGTTGACTACATATTGTATGTGTCGAAATCGACCATCGGTTTCACTCTGCCCGAGGTGCAGGACACCTTGGATTTCTGCCGGACACCGCGTTACTTCGTCATCGTGTCGGCCTACGACTATGCCGATCTCACCCGACAGACGCCCACCCCGCTCTGGCGCGCCCGGCTCAGCGTGCAGGCCAACCTCGGCGGGATGACCGGGATCGTTCCCGCGCTGGCGGACGCCAGTGCGCCCTATCTGGGCCGCCATTTCCGGAACCGCCGCTTCGGTTTCCTGCCACCGCAGGCCGCCGACGCCACCGACGGCAATCTGGCGCCGCCCCCGCTCTGGCGCTTCCCCCGGACTGCCGTGGAAAAAATCGACGCCAAGTTCATACGCAATCTGCTCCTGCAGGAACGGACTCGCAGCTCGGGCAACCCCCGGTGAACAAATCCAAACCGGAACTCCCCGCCCCATCATCCATCGCGCCGGCCTGAAGCGTGCATGAAAAGATTGGGGCGGGCCCGTCTCCCGACGGGCTGCGGTCCGTGCGGAGACGGACCGGACGGCACGACCTTCCGCCTTAACCTGCCGCTCGCGCCAAACTGAAATTTGGAGGCGGGGTGCCCTCACCCCGCGGGTTTGGCTTTCGCGGCACATGCCTCGCGGGGTGAGGACACCCCCGCCTCCAGCATTGCCCCCCCGTTTTCCGCTCGCGTGCGCGGCGCGCACCGGCGACAAAGCCCGTTCCCCTCATGCAACGCGTCCTGCTCCCGCTCCGCTCCATGTTCGGGCACCGCGAGTTTCGCGTGCTGCTCACGGCCAACATCGTGCTCGGACTCAGTTCGTCGTTTGTCACTCCGTTCCTGTCCATGTTCGGCACCATCGAGGTGGGCATGGGAACGGCGGCCTTCGGCGTGTTCATGACGGTGACGGCGCTGGCCACCATCCTCATCGCCACCTGGCTCTCGCACCGCTCCGACACCCACCACTCGCGCCGCGCCATGCTCCTGCTCGGTTCCGGCGGCGGCGTGCTCGGCTACCTCGGCTACGCCTTCGTGCGCGACGTGACGCTGCTGATTGTCATTGGCTCGCTGGTGCTGGGTGTCGCCTCCATCACCTTCGCCCAACTCTTCGCCCTGGCCCGCGAGTCCCTTGGCCGCTCGGGCGTGCCGCCGGCGGAGTCGCCGCTTTACATGAACATGTTCCGGATGTTCTTCGCGCTGGCGTGGACGGTCGGGCCCGCGATCGCGGCGGCGACCTTGCATCTGTTTTCCTACCGCGGCCTGTTTCTGGTGGCCGCGTCTCTGCAACTGCTCTTCCTGCTGATCGTCGGCCTGTTTCTGCCGGCCACGCCGCCCGTCGTGCACCCGACGGCGGCGGCGCCGGTGCCGATGCGCGATTTGCTGCGGCTGCCGGGTGTGTTCGCGTGGTTCGCCGCCTTCGTGCTCGTGTTCATGGCCGGCACCATGTCGATGATGAACATGTCGCTGCTCGTCCTGAACGTGCTCGGCGGAACCGAGTCGCAGGTCGGCATCATCTTCAGCGTCGCACCGGTCTTCGAACTGCCGTTCATGCTCTACTTCGGCCTGCTCGCGACCACGATGGCCCACGCGCGCCTCATCCGCGCAGCCGTGGTCATTTCGGTCGTGTATTACGGCGCGCTCTCGCTCGTCGGGGCGCCGTGGCACATCTATCCGCTGCAAATCCTCAGCGCCGCCTTCATTTCCGTGACGACCGGCGTGTCCATCTCGTTTTTTCAGGACAAGCTCCCCCACCAGCCAGGCGCGGCGACCAACATCTACGTGAACGCCATGCGCATCGGCGCCACCGCCGGCTACCTGATCTTCGGCACCATCGCCGCCGGGCTGGGCCACCGGGCGGTCTATGTCACCTGCGCGCTGCTCAGCGCCGTGGCCCTGGGCCTGATGTTCCGGCAACGGGAACGGAAGGCCGTGGTTTGAAACTGTCGCGGCGCTGTATGCGCGCCGTTCCATCCTGACGGCGGTCCTCCGCTCTCCGATCTCCGCACGCGCATCTCAATATCTGGCAACCTGCGCGGCCCGTCCTGTCGGGCCGGACCTTGGCCCGGCCGTGCGCTGCCCACCAGGACGGCTGCCCCAAGGTGCAGCCCTACAAAATGCACGAAACTGGGATGCGCCCATCTCCGCCCTCCGACTGATTCCACCTTGCCTACCGGCCCCGGCTGCGCAGGAATGGCGGCATGAGAGCGTTGCCCGAGTCATCCCGCCTGCTCGGCCGCCGGCACATCCCCCGGTCGGCCCGGGGCGTGGGCTTGGTCGAGCTGATGGTGGTGGTCACGATCATCAGCATGCTCATGACCCTCGCGGTGCCCTCCTACCAGCGCGTGCAGAAAAAGGCCCGCGCCGGCGCCTTGGTGAACGATCTCCGCGTGTTCTCCACGGTCTACCTCGCCTACGCGCATGAAAACGGCGCCTGGCCCGCCGAGTCCGCCGCCGGCGTCATCCCGACGGGCATCACCAGCCAGGACATGAAGACCGATGTCTGGACCAACCCGACCCCCATCGGCGGCAAATTCGACTGGGAATACAACCAGATCCACCAGGGCGTGAAATACCGCGCCGCCATCGCCATCACCGATACCGCCGACGCAACCCTGCTCGTCGATCCGGAACTGTTTGAACTCATGGACCAGGCCTTGGACGACGGCAACCTGGCCACCGGCAGCTTCCGCCTCGGCGAGAACAACTGCCCGCTCTACATTCTCGAACAGTAATGGCGGCCACGAACTACAGCGTAACCCTGCACCACTTGTCGCCCGATGCGTCGGCCGCGGGCCTCGCCTATCCGGATGAGCAATTGCAGACGGTCACGGTCGCGCAATTGCGCGAGTTGCTCATGGCCCTGGCGCTGGTCGCGGCCCAGCTGAGCATCTACGAGCCGTCGACCCCGGAGATCCGGGTGAAGACCGAACGCGAGATCTTTGTCATCCGCACCCGCTACCGCCGGCTGTGCTTCGTCGGCTGGGAGACGATTCTCCGCGGCGAGGAGCATTCGGTGGCGTTCATCATGTCCACCATCACCGGCACGATGGAGACCGCCAAGCTCGCGCCCAAGGTCATCGAGCGGTATGTGCCCGCGCCGTCCACCAGCAGCAGCGCCCCGCAGATGCCGGGCGGCATTCCGCGCTGGGTCAAGATTGGCGCGCTCGCGGCCCTGATCATCGGCTTCAACGGCGCCACCGCCTGGATGCTGCTGCGCCCACCGCCCACGCTCGTGCCCAAGCACGAACTGCTGCCCGACAGCGAATCCCGCGCCCTGCTCCAACGCGTTTCCGGCGAATACGAAACAGGCACCGGCGAGGGCGACCGCCGCCTGTTGATCGGCCCCGACGGCGTGCTGCGCCTCGCCAAGTTCGGCCCGCAACGCGCCATCCTCGAGGAACGGCGGAAGAACGTCCGCGGCGCCCTGGTCAACGGCCGCGCCGCGCTGGTCACCGCCGACGGCGTCATCGAGATCAAGGATCCGAACACCGTCATCCTGTTCGGCAGCACCTACCACCGCCACGGCAGCTGAGGTGAACTGGGTAGGGCGCACCGGCCCGGTGCGCCGCGGCGGAGCGGGCCGCTCCGCCCTACCACTCGCATCGTGGCGTCAGTCTACTGTGTGAGGCTCATTAAACCGCGGCCCGTTTTTGTGGGCGGGGTGCCCTCACCCCGCTGGTTTCGATTTTCGTGGCCCACGCTCCGCGGGGTGAAGGCACCCCGCCTCCACTGAATACCAACGGACTGCGCCTTGGAGGGCCCGTCTCCCGACGGGCCGCGGCTGGTCGGGAGACCAGCCCTCCATTGCTCCGCGGCTTACCGCTGGATGCGGGCCGAGCCGCCCTTGGCGAAGGCGCGCACCTGCTCCACCGTCGCCATCGTCGTGTCGCCGGGGAACGTCGTCAGCAACGCGCCGTGCGCCCAGCCGAGATTCACCGCCTCCTGCTCCGACTCGCCGTTGAGCAGGCCGTAGAAGAAGCCCGCCGCGTAGCCGTCGCCGCCGCCCACGCGGTCGATGACATCGAGCTCCGCCGTCGGCGACACGTAGGTCTTGCCGTCGATCCACGCGACCGCGCCCCACGAGTGGCGGTTGGTCGAGTGCACCTCGCGGAGCGTCGTGGCGACGATCTTGATGTGCGGATGCTTCTTGGTGACGTTGCCCATCATGCTGAAGAACGCGCTGGGATCCAACTTGGACTTGGCGGCCACTTCCGGCCCGGGGATGCCGAGACCGAGCTGCAGGTCCTCCTCGTTGCCGACGAGCACGTCCACGTTCTTGATGATGCGGTCGAGCACGGCGACGGCGCGATCATGGCCGCCGACGATGTTCCAGAGCTTCGCGCGGTAGTTCAGGTCGAACGACGTCACGGCGCCCGCGGCCTTGGCGGCCTGCATCGCCTCGATGATCACCTCGGCGGTCGTCGTCGACAGCGCGGCGAAGATGCCGCCGCTGTGGAACCAGCGCACGCCGCCGCCGAAGATTTCCTTCCAGTTGAAATCGCCCGGCTTGAGCTGCGCCGCCGCCTCGTTGCAGCGGTTGTAGAACACCACCGGCGCGCGCACGCCCTGGCCGCGGTCGCTGTAGACCGTCGCCATGTTCGGCCCGTGCACGCCGTCGTGCTTGAAATGCTTGTAGAACGGCGTCACGCCCATCGCGCGCACCCGCTCGGCGATCAGATCGCCCACCGGATAATCGACCATCGCCGACGCCACGCCCGTCTTGAGGCGGAAGCAGTCGGAGAGATTCGCTGCGACGTTGAATTCGCCTCCACTGACGTGGATGGCGCAATCCGTCGCCTTGCGGAAGGGAATGACGCCGGGATCGAGGCGGTGGACAAGAGCGCCGAGGGACACAAAATCGAGGGCCCCGGCGGAGCGGAGGTTAAGGCCGTATTTCATAGGAAGGACGGGCATGAAATGATTTTCCACCCCGGGGCGGCGAGCGTTTTTTGGTCGCGGAAGTTCAAGGTTGAACGCCACCCAAATCGCTTAACCACGAAACACACTAAACACACTAAATGATGAATTTCAGAGAAGAGGCCGTAATCGAGGATACCGAAAAAGGTGATGCCAGACATGTCATACAACCAGGATGACGTTCTTTTCGTGTATTTCGTGTGTTTCGTGGTGACCTCAATCGCCTGGGCTCTCCCAAAATTAGACTTGGGTTTGCCCCTGCCCTTGTTGTCCTGACCGCAGGTCCATGAGCGCTGACAAACAACCTGAGGGCACCCGGCCGCCACCGCCCCCGCCGCCCGCGCAGCGGCCTCTGCCGTCATCAGGCACGACCGTCCCTCCGATACCACCGCCTTTGCCTGCGGATGCGAAGCAGTCCGCAGGACAAACACCGGGTTTGCAGAAGCAAACAACGGTGCCCGCCCAACGCCCCCTGCCTTCCTCCGGCACGACGGTTCCCCCGATGCCTTTGCCCGGGAATCCGGCAGCGCACGGAGTTCCCGGGACAAACCCCGGGCCCGCAGGAGCGGGCAACGGGGTCCCGCCAACGGTGCCTCCTCCGCGCCCCGCCGTGCCGATCGACTTCGCGATGAAGGCGCCCAAGCGCTCGGCGATCACCCCGGAAAAGGTCAAGCAACTCGGCTGCCTCTTCAAGATGATCGTCGGTTTCACCGTGCTGCTGCTCATGGGCTACTTCGCCCTGATCGCGCTGAACCCCAAGGCCCGCCAGTGGGCGACCAGCAAGAAAGGCCCGACCCCGTTCAAATCCGTCAACCAGATCCTCGCCATCCCCGCCCAAGCCATCGGCAAGACCAACGACGTCGTCGCGGCCAGCAACGCCAACGTCCACGTCCTCGACAAGGTCATCGCCGACGAGGAGGGCAAGACCGGCAAGGGAAAATCCGCCACGCCCGGCGCCCCGGTCGCCGATCCCTTCGCCAACGTCTCCGCCCAGGCCGCCGCCCTCGCCGGGGCCGCCACCGCCGGCAAGACCGGTGCGCCCGGTGCCGCGGGCACCGACGATGCCGCCGCCCGCGCCGCCGCCCTGATCGCCATGCAGGAAAAGCTCGCCCAGCTCCCCGACAACGCCGTGCCCGAGCCGCCCAAGGATCCCGCCAAGACCGTCGCGGAAGCCGCCAATCCCTACTCCTTCACCGCGCCCGCCGCCTCCGCCGCCGCCTCCCAGGAACCCGCCCCGCCCGCCGAAGTGAAGCTGCCCGGCGGCATCGTGATCGCCAACGCCTCCCCCGCCGGCACGCCCGCCGCCACGGCACCGTTCCTCTACTGGGTCGTCGGCCTCAACATCAGCGGCGTGTTTCAAAGCACCCCGCACCGCATCCTCCTCGACAAACGCCTCGTCTACGAAGGCCAGGAGGTCAACGCCACCCTCGGCATCGTCTTCGATCACCTCGACGTCGCGCAAAAACTCATCGTCTTCCGCGACAAATCCGGCGCGTTGGTTACACGGAGTTACTGAGAACGAACCAAACCGGCGCCACCACGAAATACACCAAAGACACGAAAAGAATCTCACCAACGAAGTGCCACCTTCGCTGCGTGCGTATGCCAAACATCCTGCTTTCGTGTGCTTCGTGTGTTTCGTGGTTAAAATCCGCCTGTGTTGCCAGGATTGGTGTTCAATGCGTGACCCATCAGCGGCCATGAGTGGTTAAACATTTGGCTTGGAGATTTGTCTCGGTTCGCTCGTCCCTTAAACTCTTGTCCGCCTGCGGCCCCGCCCTACGCTTGTGATCCCGAACTCCGAAGCTGTCATGGCCACAAAAAGCACAAAAAACGCAAAAGGGACGCCACTGAGGATCTACCCGCAAAAGCAGGAGACCATTTTTGTGCTTCTTGTGCTTTTTTGCCTCGGTTTCGTGCGAACGAGAACCGCGGACAAACACCGGGTTGCCAGCAGGCAACAACGGCGTGTGGCCAACCTGCCTTTCCAACCGTCCGCGGCCAATTCCCGCTCGTGAATTTTCGTGGCCCCAGATCCAACCCAACCCTGCCGGTCCGCCATAGCCTCGGCAAAGGCGGACCTTCTGCCGCTCTACCCGCTATCCGCTACTCGCCTGCCCTGAACCCGCCTGAGGTGAACCCGTCGAGCCCGCCGAACGGGCTACCCGCTACTTCTTCCGCTTTCACCCTCGTCGAAGTCATGATGGCCGCCGTCATCCTCGTGATCGGCTTCATCGGCATGATCGAGGCCGTCACCATCAGCTCCGGCATGATGGACCACGCCCGCCGCCAGACTCTCGCGGCCCAGATCATCAACCACGAAATCGAAAAGCTCCGCCTGCAAAGCTGGACCGCCATCAGTGCGCTGCCGACCAGCTCGACCACCCTCGGCGCCACTTACAACGCGAGCACCACCTACTACGTCGGCGACACCGTCACCTACAGCGGCGCCTGGTATCGCTGCACCGCGGCCGGCACCGGCCAGACACCCGGTTCCGGTTCCTCCTATTGGACGGTCGACACCCCGCCCTACGTCAACGCCTTCACCACCTCCACCAGCGGCATCGCCCTCGGCGCCACCTACACCTTGCAGCGCACCACCGCGGACCTCGTCGCCGGCAGCCTGCGCGAAGTCACCTTCACCGTCACCTGGACCGTGACCACCAGCCGCCTCGATTCCTTCGGCAGTCCGCTCACCTTCACCTACACCCGCGTCAACACGGCCTACTTCGGCAAATACGGCCTGAACCTCACCTACCAACGCTCGTGATCCCGAACCGATGCGTTTTAAACCACTAATCTTCACTCATCCCTCACTAATCCGACCATTCTGTATTAGTGTCCCATTAGTGTGAATTAGTGGTTACCCTCCCGTGACTTTTCGCAGGTCAAAAGCAGCATTCACCCTCGTCGAACTCCTCGTCGGCGCCAGCCTCGCCCTGATGGTGATGACCGCCGTGCTCACCACCTACGTCACCATCGGCCGCAACTTCACCCGCTCCCTCGGCGTCAGCTCCGCCAGCCAGCCCACGCTGGACACCCAGGCCCGCCGCACCCTCGCCGCCTTCGTCCAGGATGTCCGCATGGCCAGCGGACTTACCGTGATCTCCACCTCGCCCACGTCGCCCACCTCCAGCCGCGTCGATCTCATTGTGCCCTCGGGCACTGGCAATAATCTGATCACCTATTACTACAACAGCACCGCGATATCGGGTTCCACAAATTCCGACAATGTCACGGTCAATGGCACCTCCGTGGCCATGCGTCGGGAAGCCCTGACTCGCTGCGTCTACAACGGCACCACCGTCACCTCTCTCCTGCTGCACACCAACCTGCTCACCTGCGCCATCACCTACTACGACAACTCCGGCAATTCCTATTCCGCCTCAGATCTCTCCGGCAGCAACTACCTCCTCGGCATCAAGCAGCTCTCGCTCTCCTTCAGTTCCCAGGCCGGCAGCGCCACCAACGGCACCCTGACGCAGGTCTACTACACCGACTCCCCCCGCGTCCTCCTCCGCAACCGCTCCCTGCTCCCATGAGAACGCCATCCCCCGAAATCATGGCCACAAAGAACACAAAAAATCTGGAGGCGATTGCAGCTCTCAATGCGCCTATAGGCGCGCGGATGATCCACGCTTGGACGGCCAACCCTTTTTGCGTTCTTTGTGGCTAAAAAGATTCCCCGTCTGATGTTTCCTAATCCCCAACGCGGCTCCCTGATCCTGCTCGTCATGTGCCTGCTGGCGGTGCCCGGCACCGCCAGCCACGAACCCATGGCCACAAGACACCTGACCCGACGCAACCGAACCAACCAAGCTTTTGGCCACAAAGAACACAAAAAGCTGGAGGCGATTGCAGCTCTCAATGCGCCTATAGGCGCGCGGATGATCCACGCTTGGACGGCCAACCCTTTTTGCGTTCTTTGTGGCTAAAAAGATTCCCCGTCTGATGTTTCCCAATCCCCAACGCGGCTCCCTGATCCTGCTCGTCATGTGCCTGCTGGCCGTGCTCGGCATCGCCCTCGCCAGCTACCTCGCCGTCAGCAACCAGGCGATGAAGCTCAGCAACCGCGCCTACCAGACCGGCGTCAGCGAGCAACTCGCCGAGATGGGCCTCGAGGAAGCCCTCCGCGCCTTCAACAACAACAGCTGGTCGAATTGGACCGCCTCCGACGGCACCACCTTCGTCTGGTCCACCAGCGGCACGACGGCCAGCTGCACCATCACTCTCCCGAGCACGAAATACGGCACCAGCGGCGTCACCGGCACGGTCAGCATCCGTGTGGATAACTACAACTCCGCACAATTAAGCTCAGCTTGGAGCAGTTCATCCGTTGGCTATAAAATCAACGATCTGGTTGGCCTAAGTTCGGATGGTATTTGGTATAGATGCCTAGCCAATCACACGAGCAGCACATCGAACCAGCCTCCAAATCTAGCTTATTGGGCTGAAGCACCCATCCCTTGGAAATGGAGTGGAGATATCACCTATTCGCAATACTCCCTCGTGAACTATAACGGCACTTGGTATCGCTGCCACAACTCCGCTGGCAGCACGAACAATACTCCGCCAAACTCGACTTACTGGACCTCTATTCCGTCCCTTGCTCTCTCGTGGTCAAGCAGCACCAGCTATTCGCGCGGCGCCATCGTGTTTAGTAGCGGCTCGTGGTATTACAGCATCAACAACTCGAATACTGGACACAATCCACCCAACTCAACTTGGTGGGCGGCGTTGCCAGTTCCTACCGCAAACACCTATAACAGCAGCACGTATTACAACATTGGTGACTATGTTTACTACTCCCCGACTTCGAGTTGGTATCGTTGCGTTAGCGCAGGTGTGGGCGGTGGGTCGTGGTCTATGGGTTCTACTCCGCTCATATCATGGATGTATCGCTCAGGCGCATCCTACGCGTTCAATGACGTCGTGTATTACAGCACAAGTGGTGCGGGGACTTGGTATCGCTGTAAGGTTAACTCGACCAGCAACGTGCCCACAACCACTAGTGATTGGGAAGCCGCGCTAAGCGGGCCCATGCATGCGTGGAATTCGGGCAGCATCAATTACAACCTAGGTGACGCCGTCTATTACGCCACAACTGGCCAATGGTATCGGTGTATTCTCGCCCACACCAGCAGCTCGTCTCTCACTCCCAGCAACACCACCTATTGGTCTAACTCCCCCCTTTTCTCGACTCTCTGGGATTCCGGCAGGCAATACAGCCAATACGATACCGTTCGCTACAATGGCGTATGGTATTTGAGCCTGCAGAGCAACAACACCAATCGGAATCCATCGACCACGTCCGGCTACTGGATCGGCGCTGATACGACCAACGCCTCATATATCTGGAATTCCACCACGTCATACTCTGCCGGTGCTTACCGCTGCTACGGCGGCGTGTGGTATAAGTGCCTTTCTGGCGGCACGAATAGATCACCGAACAACAGTTCATACTGGACGGCGTCGTGGGCGAACTCTTGGGGCATTACCACTGGCGCTCCGGTGATCTACTCCGAGGGTCGCGCAACCCTGCCCGACGGCACCTCGACGATCAAAACCCAGTTGCGCGCCACTATTGCGCCCGCGCCGCTTTTCCCCAACGCGGCGGGTGCCGCATCCAGCCTGACGATCACCAGCGGCACCGGCACCGTTAACAGCTACAATTCAGTCACCGACCCCACGGCAAGCAGTCCCGGCTATTCCGCTGTGCTTGCTGCCGGTTCAACCCTCGCGATCAATGGCACGACTGCCGTGAGCGGTTATCTCGCTTGGCCTTCGCCTCCAGCGGGAATCAGCACGGACACCACTGTCTATGGACCAAGCAGTCCGGTTTCCCCAAAGGTCGATCCTGCTCAAGTCAGCCGCAGCCCGTATATTCCCCAATTTGACTGCCTACCCCGCCCTACTTTGTCCTCGGCCTTCAGTTCAGCAAACTTCCCCGAGGGAACCCAGATAACAGACCCCGGAAGCACCGGAAACACTTTAAACCTCGGCACGCCCGGAGCGACAATACCATCTCGCTACTACTATTACAGCACCACCTATAGCAACTACCTGCGTGTTGGCACAAGCTACCCTTACTCGATTATCAACATCAACGGCCCGGTCATTCTCTATGTGCGTAGCAACCTGCGTATTCAGTCAGATGGTGTTCTGAATATCAACTCGACCGGTTCGGCAGAAATCCATGTGAACGGTGGCATCAGGTCTGACGCCGGTGGTAGCGGAGGTGGTTATAACAACCGCACACTTGATCCCAAGAAGCTCGTGCTGATTAGCGATGTCTCCAACACCTCAACCCACTGGCAGGCGTCGGCGACCAACAATTTCTACGGCGTGATCTACACCCCGAATACCACCGCAACCCTTGGTCTGGACATCCGGACCGGTGTGCAGATCTACGGCGCAGTTTCCGCCAAGAACGTCTATTTTCGCAACGAAGCCACCGTCCACTACGACACCTCGCTGCGCTACGCCGTGATCCCCGGCGTCGACCAACCCTGGGCCATCGCCGAGTGGCGCGAACTCACCGACTCCACCGACCGCGCCGTGCTCCCCTGAGCGCAGCCACCTGGGCCTCCGCCAGATTTCGGCTCTCAGCTTTCAGCTTTCAGGTTTCGGCATCTGCCACTGTCCTCCGCCCTCCGTCCACCTCGCCTCGCGCACCGCGCGGGGACGAGCCGCGCCATAGTCCCGCCCGGCGGGACGACGGCGGGCCGCAAGTTCCCACCGTCAACTGATTGACGCCGGGCGGTCCGCCTGAATAGTAGGGGACAGTGCCTAGTTTCTCACTATTGTCTTCCGCCCGCCCCGCCTCCGGCCCGCGCCGGCCTGCGCCCGTGGCCGGCCGGAGGCAGCGAACGGAGCGGAGCCCGTGAAAATCCCCGCGATGTTCAACCGCCATTCGAAGCGCGGCCTCCTGATCGAGATCAATCCCTATCAGGTGCTCGTGGCGGGCGTCACCCGGCTCGACGAGACGCCCCTCGTGATCGATTGCGCCGGCGAATTCGCCCGCGACGACGACGCCGGCCTGCGCCAGTGGCTCGCCGCCCATTTCGAAAAGCAGACCGCGTGGGTGCCCGCCATCGCCGGCTTCAACCCCCCGGACGGCCTGCTGCAGCGCGAGAGCATCGTCTCCCGCCGGCTGATCGAACCCGATTACCTGCCCAATCTCGTCAAGGAGCAGTTTAAGATCGAACATCCCGAGAACTGGAAGCTCGCCACCCTCAGCCAGCTCGAAGGTCTGCCCCTCGTCGCCGAGGGCACGCAGCGCCCCGCCCTGATCTGCGGCGTCTCCCACAGCGATGTGCACGAGGTGCAGCAGCACCTCCTCGACCACCGCCTGCTCCCCTACCGCCTCGAGCTGGGCATCCTCCCGCTCCTCGGCGTCATCTTCGACCACAAGACCCGCCGCAACGACAAGCGCGCCGTCGTCGTCGTCAACATCGAGCAGGAACACACCGTCGCCTACATCCTCGGCAAGGAAGGCGTGCACACCTCCGGCGCCGTGCGCCACGGCTTCGCCTCCATCGTCCAGGCCGCCCGCAAGGAATTCGGCCTGACCGATGCCGCCGCCGTCCGCGAGCGCCTGCACCTCGCCGACGAGGAACTGCTGTTGCGCGCCACCAAGTTCGTCCGCGCCATCGGCCGCGACCTCAAGCCGCTGGTCGACTCCTACGAGATGACCACCGGCCAGCCCGTGGGCGAAATCTACTGCGCCTACCTGCCGCCCCAGCTCGCCTGGATCACCGAGCCCCTCGCCCAGGTGGTCGGCCGCACGCCCTTCGTCATGGATTGCAACGAGTGGCTGCCCACCGTCGGCCTCCAGCCCGCGGCCGAGGTCGCGCCGTTCGGCTCGCACTGGCTCGGCGCCCTCAGCCTCGTGGCCGAACTCCCCGGCCCGAAGCTCGACAAGGAGCCCAAGGAGGACGCCGTGCACCAGGGCCCGTGGCACGTCGACTGCCGCCTCTCCGCCCAGCTCCCCAGCGGCGACCTCGTCCGCCGCCAGTTCCTGGCCAACGCCATCGCCGCCTCCGTCGCCGCGTGCGTGCTCATCTTTTTCTTCTGGCAGCTCTACGTCGGCGGCTCCCTCCGCAGCGAAATCGCCTACTGGCAGGAGCAGGTCGCGAGCCACAAGCGGCAGTTCGCCGAGCTGAACCTCGCCACCAAGCAGCTCGACCTCAAGGTCGCCAAGCTCGACGCCGCCTGGGAACTGATGGGCCAGCCCTACACCGTGTCCGACCTCCTCCTCAATTTCGGCCGCACCCGCCTGCCGAAGATGAGCATCGTCAGCATCAACGGCTTCGCCGGCGGCATCGTCGTGCGCGGCACCCTGCACGAACCCTCCGAGCAGGCCGCCCAGACCCTGCGCCGCTACGTCGAGGACCTGCGCAAGGACGCCGCCATCGGCCCGCTCTTCACCACCATCGTCCTCACCTCCCTCGAACGCACCGAGGCCGCCGACTCGCTGACCTTCGAGATCGCGTGCAAACTGAAGGGAGCCCGCGCGCCATGAACTCCGCGTTCCAGCGGTTCCTCGCCTACAGCCGGCGCAACCTCACGCTGGTGATCAGCCTCGCGATCATCGTGCTGGTGGGCTCCCTCTCCTACTACCTCTGGCGCCGGCAGGGCCAGCTCACCAAGGAACACGACGAGATCCGCCGCGACGGCGAGGACATGCTCCAGTCCCTGACCAGCCACGCCCGCATCACCGCCGAGATCGCCGCCGTGACCCAGGCGCTCAATTTCATCGACAAGAACCTCATCAACGAGGGCGACCTCGCGGAGAACCTCGGCTACTTTTATCAGATCGAGACCGCCGCCCGCATCCGTTTCACCGGGCTGAGCCAGCTCAGCTCCCAGCCCTCGCCCGAGGACAGCCCCTACAAGGCCGTGCCCTTCTCCCTCCGCGCCACCGGCACCTACCGCCAGATGCTCCGCCTCCTCCACGAGCTCGAGACCGGCCCGCGCCTGCTCCGCGTCCGCACCTTCACCTTCAGCGCCGCCGAGAGCGACACGGATGTCGTCACCATGGAGCTCAACGTCGAACTGCTCGCCCGGCCATGACACCCCGCTCCGCCCATCGCCTGATCCTGGTCACCGCGCTGCTGTTCGCGGCCAGCGCCCGCGGCGCCGTTCCGGCGGCCAAGCCGGAATCCGCCACCGCCATCGCCCTCCGGAAAGTCGCCGAACGCTACACGCTCACCAAATCGCGCATCGCCTCCCTCCTCGACCAGCGGGTCCATCCCGCCCTGCTCCCGGCCAAGCTCCCCAATCCCTTCTACCGCGTGCCGGAGCTGCCCGTGACGGACACTCCGCCCGACACCGACACGACCGTCGTGCCCGCCGCCCCCGACGTCAGCGACGCCGACACCCTCGCGAAATTCGCCGCCGGCATCAAGATCAGCGGCCTGATCATGCTCAACGACACGCCGCACCTCACCATCAACTCCACGCTCTGCAAGGTGGGCGATGTGATCCCCACCGGCGGCAAGGATCATCCGGTCTACATCCAGGTGCAGGGCATCACGGCGGACGAACTCACCCTGCGCCTCAACGAGGCCACCCAGACGGTCCGCGTGCGGAAGTAAGGCGGCAACGTTCGGAACTGTAGCGGCGGTCTATGACCGCCGGAAAAAGGGAACGACGCTCATAGAGCGCCGCTACAGCGCACCGGCACCACCACGAATCCCCCCGCCCAAGCCGGTTTGTAGTGGTCTATTAACCCGAACAATTCAGTCGGATTTAACCACGAAAAACACGAAGCACACGAAATGATGAAATTCGGCAGGAGACGGCTGTATTCGATGGGGACACCAAAGCGTGAGCTCAAAAAAATACCCGGTTTCTCACCGATGGTATTCTTTTCGTGTATTTAGTGTGTTTCGTGGTGACCTCTGATCGCATGGATCGGGACTAAACTACAAACCCTCCGCCCCGATCTCCCGGCCCAATTGCGCCAGGAATCCCCGCAGATACTCCGTGCGCTGCCGGGCCTCGCGGCGCCCACCGGCGGTCTGCATCGCGTCCTCCAGCTTCAGCAGTTTCGCAAAAAAATGATCCACCGCCGCCACGCGATCGTCGGGCGCGCGGTGTTCGCAGAACGGATCCTCCGGCAAATACAGCGGCCGGCGCATCGCGCCGCTGAGCAGCAGGCAGCGGGCGAGACCCACCGCCCCGAGGGCCTCCAGCCGGTCGGCATCCTGCACGACCTGCGCCTCGATCGTGTGCGGCGGCACGCCCGCGCTGAAGCTGTGCGCCTCGATGGCGTGCGCGATTTCCGGCAGCCAAGCTTCCGGCCAGCCCCACGCACGCAACCACGTCACGGCCTGCTCCGCCGCCAGCCGCGAGGCGCGCGACCGCTCGGCCGAATCCTTCGGGACGCTCACGCAATCGTGCAGCCACGCCGCCGGCAGCACGATTTCCAGTTGCGCGCCCTCCGCGGCCGCCAGTTGCCGGGCGTTGCGCACCACCCGCCGCACGTGTTCGAGATCGTGCGCCGCGTCGCCCGTCTGCGCGGCGAGCGCCTCCGTGCAGCGTTGTTCCAATTCGGCAAAATCAACGGCCATGGCCGGAGCAAAGGCGGGCGGCGGGACTGCGGCAAGAGGAACCACGGAGGATCGGTCTCCCGACCGACCGCGGCCCCGCGACGGGCTCGGGGCCTTGAGCTTGTCGAAACGGCTGGTCGGGAGACCAACCCTCCAGCTGTTCTCCGCACTTCGCGCTCGCCCCCGCCGCGGCGGTTCATCACATCTCGAGCTTCATGCCTGAATCACACACCTCCGATGAAGCTCCCTGGCGCGCCGGCTTGCACGGCGTGCGGGCGCTCGTGGTTCCGGGCCTCGTGCTCCAGGCCGTCGCGCTGGCGCTGGTGCTGGTCTACTATTTCGTGCCGGCGGCGCAGCCCGCGTTTGCGCGGCTGACCGCGTGGCGCACGGCGGGCGGCTTTGCGTTCTCCGCGCTGGTCAGCGCCGTCTGCGGCGGGGTGATTCCCTTCCTTTACCTGCGTTTCAACCCGGCGACGCGCGCGGCGAATCCCTGGCCGATGCTGCTTTTCTTCGCCGGCTTCTGGGCGTGGAAGGGCGCGGAGATCGACCTGCTTTATCGCACGCTGGCCGCGCTCTTCGGCAACGGCCCGAGCGTCGCGACGATCGCGCCCAAGGTCATCGTCGACCAGTTCGGCTTCAATCCGCTCTATGCCGCGCCGGTGGGCAACCTGTGTTTCGCGTGGAAGGACGCCGGGTTCCGCTGGGCGCCGGTCGCCGCCGACCTGCGGCAGGGCCGCTGGTATGCGCGGAGCGTCCTGCCCGTGCTGCTCGGCGTGTGGGCGGTCTGGATTCCGGTGGTGTGTTGCGTCTACGCGCTCCCGCAAGCGCTGCAGATCCCGCTCTTCAACATCGTGCTCTGCTTCTGGTCGCTGCTCTTCGCCCACATCCTCGCGAGCCAGAAACGCGCCCCTGCCGGAGTGTAACGTAATACGTTACACATTGCCGAGGCGGGGTCCTGTGGGGCCCAGCCGGTTTTCCCTCAGGGCCGGAACAGGACCATCAGCCGGATGCGGCTGTTGACGCCGAGCTTGCGGTAGACGCCCACCAGCTGGTTCTTGACCGTGGCGGGCGACTTCCCGAGTTCCTGCGCAATTTCCCGGTTGGTGAGCCCGCGGGCCAGTTGCGCCACCACCGCCGCCTCCGCCGGGGTGAGCTTGACCACCGGGGGCGATTTGCCGCCGGCGCGCGCGCCGCTGCCGTTAAGATCTTTGGCCATGGGCGTCAGTGCAGCGCCGCCATCAGCCGTGTGCGCGAAGACAACCCGAACTTCCGCAGGCAGGCGCTGACCTGGTGCTTCACCGTCGGCTCCGCCTTGCCGAGCCGGGCGGCGATTTCCTTGTTGCTGTAGCCGGCACGCACGTAGGCCAACACATCTTGCTCCGCCGGGGAGAGCGGCTCGTTGGCCAGCGCCGACCTCACCGGACGAGGCAGGAGGCAATAACGTTCAGCAACCATGGGACGTTAAAGTTTCAGCAGGCGTTTGATCTCCGCCTCGAGCTTGGGCCCGCGGGCCTCGGTCGAGACGATCTTGCCGTCCTGATCGAGCAGGAACATCGCCGGAATGGCGTCGATGCCGAACTTCGCCGCGTAGTCGTTCTTCCACCACTTGCCGTCGAAATACTGCGGCCAGGGCATGCCGTGCTCCCGGGTGAACGCGAGCATGGTGGCTTTCGCCTTGGCCAGCTTGGCCGCGGTCTGTTCGGGCGTATCCTTCGGCGCGGCACCGATGTTCTCCAGGGTGATGCCGATGACTTCAAAGCCCTTGTCGTGATACTTGTCGTAGTTCGCAACGACATTGGGTATCTCGGCCTTGCACGGCCCGCACCAGGTCGCCCAGAAATCCACCAGCACGACCTTGCCCTTGAGGCTGGCGACATCGACCTCGCGGCCATCGGCCGCGATAAACTTGATCGAACCAATCTCGGCCGACCGGCGTTTGACGCCGGCTGCCTTGGCCTCGATGGCCGCCTGGCGCTCGTCGGCCCGCGCTTTCAACGCCGCAACCAACGCTGGTTTGTCCTGCAGGCCCGTTTCATAGGCCGCGGCCTCCGCCGGCGACTTCTGGCGGAGCCCTTCAATATATTGCTCCACGACCGGCATGGCGCGGGCGTCCGGGAATTTCGCCACGACCCGATCGACGAGCGGGCGGTAGGCGGTGATGTCGTAGATCGTCCCGTGATCATGCGCCGCGCCGCGAGCATCGGCCAGCAGCGCAAAGAACCCGCCGCCGCGATGCCGCTCGGAGGCATCGGGGGCTTCGATCACTTCCGTCAGGAGCCTGGCCTGCTCCGCGCGGAAAGCGTCGAGCGCCGGCAGGTCGACGATCAGGTTGCTCTCGCGGGGCGCGGCGTCGAATTCCGGCTTGAAGTCCACGATGAACCACGGGCGGGTGAAACTCGACTGCACGTAGAAATCGTAGCGCCGCGGATCCGTCGGGTATTTGGCACCGAAGGCCCGGCCGGCGGCGGAGTATTCCCGCATTTTCTGGTCGAACCATTTGAAGTAAGCCCGCGAAGGATGCGCGACGCCCGCCGGCGGTTCGGCGCGGTAGAGAGCGCTGGCCGCCCCGTAGTCGAGATCGGCGCGGGTCTTGGCCGGCTCCGCGGGCGCGGCGGCCAGGGTCGGTGTTTCGGCGCGAAGGGGAACGAAAGCCGTGAGCAGCAGGGCGAAAAGGGAAACGATTTTATTCATGGCAAAGGAGGGGAAGAAAGGGCGCGCGGAGGAAAGCCTCCCGCCGCGCACCCCAGACAACACACACTAGAATTTCTTGGTCAGGGTCAGGATGTAGCGGCGCAGGCGCGGATCCATGGCGTAGTTGGTGCGGGCCAGGTCATCCGGGTTGGGCTCGTTGTTGAACACGTTGACCACCGTCACGCTGAGCTTGGTGCCGCCGATCACCCGGTCCGGGAGCGAACCGGGGGCAAACCGCGCCGTGTGCCCGAAATCATAGGTGACCTGCGGATTCCACTCGATGGTGGGATGCTTGGCATACTGCGGGGAACCGGGGCCGTAGATCAGGTATTGCGCCTGGTAGTTGGTCGAGACCCCGGCGGTCCACGGACCGTGCGACCAGAACAGCGAGCCGCTGAAGCGCTTCGGCTGGTAACCGTAGGTGCTGCTGGGCGCTGACCCCGGGGTCGCGGTGGTCCATTGCACGCCCGGATCGGTCAGGGTCGAGTCGAACATCAGCGTGCCGAAACCGAACGCATGCTGGTAGGTCATCCGGTAGTCGACGCCTTTCGTGGTGACACTCGACAGGTTGATGTTGCTCGTGTCGAAGCCGGTGATGACGTCCGTGGTGGGATCGCGAGTCACCCGCGTCGGGAAATAGTCGATGAGGACCTGGTAACTGGGCCCACCCACTTTGTCGGTGTAGTCCAGGTCCCAGAAGTCGACGGAGAAGGACAGGCCCTTGAACCACTTGCCGGGGACATCGAGCACGACGCCAAAATCCCGCGAGACCGAGGTCTCAGGATTGAGATGGGGCTGGCCGCCCGACGTGAGAGCGTAGGTGCCGACCACAGGTGCATTGTTGTGGTGCGTGTCCTTGACGTTGCGACTGGCGGTGATGGTCGTGGTGGTGGTGTAGTTGGGCGCGAGCAGATCGTAGAGCTTCGGCGCCTTGTAGCCGGTCGTGTGGGAAGCTCGCAACGTCAGCCATTTCACGGGCTGGAAAAGCACATTGCCACTGGGCGTGTGATGGTTGCCCAGGTCCGAGAAATTCTCATAACGCACCGCGCCACCGACGGTGAACTGGTGCACGAACGCGAGGTGCTGCCGGTCGGAAAGCAGGGGCACCGAGACCTCGGCAAACCCGGCGTTGATGCGCCGGGTAAACGGGCTGCTCAGCAGATAGCTGACGGCGGGCGTGACGGAAAACGTGCTCTTCTCCTCCCGCGCCTCGGCCCCGACCGCGAGCTGCACGTCGCCGGCCCAGCCGGCCCAGACCGGACCGTCGGCCGTCACGTCGTATTGGTAGACGTCGGTGACGTCCTTGTGCTTGGAATTCTGCAGGAGGCCGAGCATCACCCCCGCGGCGTTCGGGTCGGTCCCGGCCGTGGAGCTGTCGTAGGTGAGGATCACCGGGGTGGCGGCGTTCACCCCTGCCGAGAGTTTGCTGAAATCAAATCCGGAATTCGCCGTGGTGTCCTTGGTCGTGTTGCGGGCCCAGTCGAAGCTGGCGTCGTAGTTCCACCCGTGAGGCAACTTGCCGCGCGCGCCCAAGGTGAGACCGCTGTTGATCTGATACGAATCCACCGTCGGCACCGGCAGGTCGTAGAAGACCTTCGAGAGGTAGACCGGCACGCCGAACGGGTTCCCCGGGTAGCTGGCCGGCAGTTGGGTGGTCAGGGTGCTCGGCGTGCCCGTGTAGTGGTTGTTGAACTCGCTCCAACGGGCCTGCGCGTAGGGCTGCAGCCAGTCAGTGTAGTTGTAGTCGGCCTTGAACACGACGCTGCGACTGCGCGACGGATCGATCTGCGTGGCGTAGTCGGTAAAGTTGTAAACGTCGCCCAGCGGGGCGGCCGCGGCCTGCGCCGCGGTGAAGCGGCCATTGGCCCCGGCGGGGATGCCAACCTTGGCCACCGTCAGCCCGGGCAGGAGTGTCGTGCTCGACGAGGCATAGTAACCCGTGGCGAGCGTGCCGGAACCGCCGTAGGGCGAATATTGGGGCGACGTGTTGACGTGCGTGAACCAGCGGTCGCGCGAGGCGAGGCCGTTCTGGTCGGTCTGGCTGAGGGTGAGGAAGGCGGACAGCTTGCCCTTCCGGTAACCGCTGGTGAGGCTGACCGTGGTCTGGCCGACGTCCGTGTCGAAAGTGTTGTCGTAGGAGACCTGCAGCTCCGTGCCCGTGTAGTTTTTCTTGAGGATGATGTTCACCACGCCGGCGATGGCCTCGGTGCCATAGATGGCGCTCGCGCCCTGCGGCAATACCTCGATGCGGTCGATGGCGGAGACGGGGATGCCGTCGATGTTGAAATCCTCACGGCCGCCGGCGCCGCCGGGGGCGGACTGGCCGGTGTGCGGCACGCGGTGGCCGTCAATGAGCACGAGCGTGGAATTGCCTCCGAGCCCGCGGAGATTGAACGACGTGCTGACCTGCTGCGCGCGCGAAGGGCCGCCATTCTGCAGGTTGTCGTTGAAGCCGGTGGTGGCGCCCAGCTGGGGAATCGCCCAGCGCAGGTCGGCGAGGCGACTGACACCCCGCTGTTCCAACTCGACCTGGGTCAACGTGAAAACCGGATTGACCGGTTGCTCACCCACCAGCGTGCGGATGCGCGAACCGGTGACCTCTACTTTCTCCAACTGCAGCGGCTCGTCCTTGGAGGCGTCGGCGTGCTTCGGTTCCTCGATGAGGATTTTTTGGTCTGCGGGTGGGGGCGTGGCGGAAGCAGGAGCGGTTTGCGCGGCGGCGGGGATGATCAGCAGCGCGGCAGCCCCAAGGATTTGGGCTGCGAGTAGGGTGCGTAGGTGTGTCATGGCGATGGAGGGTGTGCGCCCGGGCGCCGACCCGGGCAACCTAACTAAGGTTAATACCGCACGCCGCGGTGTCATAGACTGAAATTGGTGTTTGGTGGCACAGGGATTGCGCGGTAGACTGCCGATGTTGATGAGTCACCTCTCTCCAGTCCCGGGCGCCGCCGCGCTCCAGGCCGCGCCCGCCCAGGCCGCGCTGCTGAATCTGCATGGGGCGCTGGAATTCACGGAGTTGTGGACGTCGTTGCAGGGACTGTTCGAAACGGTCGTGCCGCACGACACGCTGGTGATGTCCGTCAACTACCTCGACTGGCGCCGCGAGACCTCGACCAAGCGGCTGTCGTCGGCCAACTCACGCCGCCCGCATGGCGACGAGGCCGACCGGTTGGTCGCGAAGGAGGGCAAGGCTTTCTTTCAGCCCTTCCTCGATGCGCACCAGGGCATCCCCGCCTACCAGCATAGCCAGATCGTGGCCGATCCGCGCAAGATCGACCGGACGCGCTACTACCGGGCCTACATGACCCACTACGACTGGCGCTACTCCGCCCATCTCCTGATCTGGAACGGACGCGGCGGCGTCGAAACCTCCTTCGCGCTGCGTCGCCGCGCCGACCAGGGCGACTTTACGCCGGACGAAATGGACGTGCTCAACGCCGTGCACCCGCACATCAAGGTCGCCTTCGACCGCATGCGCACCTTCGAGCAGGAGCGCCAGCGCCGCCGGCTGCTCGAGAGTTTCTACCGCTCTAAACCCGAAGCCGTGCTCTTCCTCGATTGGAACATGGAGCCGATCTACGCCAGCCAGGACGCCCTCGCGCTCTGTGCCGTGTGGAATCTCGGCCGCGAGCGCGCCCGCAACTTCACGCCGCAGGCCGTGTTCGCCATCCCGGCCGAGATCGCCGCCGGCTGTGTGGAACTGCGCAGCCAGTGGCAGACCCGACCGTCAAGTTCTTCGGCCGCCGAGCTGGCCTTCCCCACCCTGCATATTTTTGCCCAGCAGCCCGGTCACGAGGCGCTCATCACCCTGCGCCCGGAAAGAGGCGGCACCCTGACCAAGCCCGTCTTTGTCGTCCGCCTGCGCATGAACGAGCACGTGGTGGCCGGCCCCGCCGCGCTCCCCGAGCCGACGCAGGACCGCCTGCTGCACCTGCTCTCCCCGGGCGAGCGCGAGATGGCCGCACTCGTCTGCGCGGGCCTCACGAACAAGGAAATCGCCGCGGAGCTGAAGAAGACCGAGGGCAGCGTGAAGGTGCAGCTCAGCGGCGTCTATCAGAAGCTCCGCGTCAACAGCCGCGCAAAGCTGATCGTGGCCCTGCGTTGAATCTTGTCCCGCGTCAGGACGCTCAGCGCAGTCGCCGGCCGGAGCGGGCTTTGTGGCGCTGCGCTAGAGTTGGTGGGAAGGGAGACGCATGGGTTCGCGGGAGCAGGGCCGGTCTCCTGACCGGCCGTTTCGACAAGCTCAAGGCCCCGAGCCTGTCGCGGGGCCGCGCTGGTCGGGAGACCAGCCCTTCATAGCGGGACTGATAGTCCCGCCTCCACCTCGATGCAGATCAGGGGCACGCGAACAGCCGCGTCGAGTAATAGCGTTCCGCGCGGTCGCAGAGGATCGTGACGACCTGCGCGTCCTGCCCGAGGCGTTGCGCGACGCGGATGGCCGCCACCACGTTGGCCCCGCTGGAGGTGCCGACGAGCAGGCCGTGCTCGCGCGCCAGCCGGTTGGTCATCGCCAGGGCATCGGTGCTGCTGACCTTCATCGGCTCGTCGATTTGCGCATGCTTCAGCAGCGGCGGCACGTAACCGCCGGCCACGCCCTCGATGAAGTGGCAGCAGGGACACTCGCCGGAAAGCATCGCCGCCTCGGCGGGCTCCATGGCGTAGACCTTCACCGCGGGATTCGCCCGGCGCAGGCCGCGGCTGCAGCCGGCGATGGTTCCGCCGGTGCCGTAACCGGAGACGAAAGCGTCGACGCGTCCGCCGGGGACCTGCGCCAGGATTTCCTTGGCCGTGAAATGCTCGTGATCGTCCGAGTTGAGCGTGTTCTCAAACTGCTTCGGCAGGAAGTAGCGCGGATCCTTCGCCGCCATCTCCCGGCTCAAGGCGATGCCGGTGCCGTAGCCTTCGGTCGCCTTGAAGAGCTGCACCTCGCCGCCGAAATGAGTGACCAGGTGCCGGCGCTCGACGCTCGCGGTGTCGCTCATCAGGATCTTCACGCGGTAGCCCTTGACCGCCCCGACCATCGCCAGCGCGATGCCGGTGTTGCCACTCGTGCACTCGAGGATGACGGAATCCTGCCGCAGCAGGCCGCGCCGCTCGGCGTCCTCGATGATGCACAACGCCAGCCGGTCCTTGATGGAACCGCTCGGGTTGAGAAACTCGGCCTTCGCGAAAAGGACGACGTTCTCGGTGCGAAAATGCAGCCGCAGGAGCGGCGTGTTGCCAATGAGTGATAGCACGGGAGCGGTGACGGAATTCATGGGAAGACTGGAAACGCAGGCGGAATCATGGCTCTGGCGCAGCTACGGCATCAACCCTGGAACCATGGCCCAAAAGTATCAAACGACGGCGGCAAGGCCCTGCCAGTCCGCCCCTTTAGTCCCATCGGACTATGGTCGGGGCCTTGTCTTTGGGCCGGGATGGGAACAAGGTCCGCCGCACGCCTGTTTGAAATAAACCTCCTTCCGTCTACTCTCACTGCCAGATGAAATTGTCCCGCCTGCTCCTGCTCTGCTTCGTCCTGCCCGCGCTGGTTTTCGCCGCGGAGTCCCAACCCGTGAAGAAAGGCGCCGTGACCGCCACGCTCGTGTCCGACGCCGCCAGTATCGAACCGGGCAAACCCTTTACCGTCGCGCTGCGCATGCAGCACGAACCGCACTGGCACAGCTACTGGATCGCCGCCGGCACCGGTTATCCGACCTCACTGACCTGGACGTTGCCCGAGGGCTTCAAGGCCGGCGACATCCAATGGCCGACGCCGCATGTCATGGTCGACACCGCCGGCAAGATCACCGGCAACGGCTACAACGACGAGGTGTTCCTGCTCGTCGAGATCACCCCGCCCGCCACCCTCGCCCCTGGTGCGGAAGTCAAACTCTCGGCCGCCGCCGAATGGCTCATGTGCATGGACGTCTGCATGCCCGGCGACGCGAAGCTCGAAATCACCTTCCCGGTCGCCGTCACCGGCGCCGCCGATCCGCACTGGACCACCGCGCTCGCTGCGGCGCGCGCGCATCTACCCATCGCCAACACCCAATGGAATGTCGCCGCCTCGCACACGGACACGGCCGCCACGTTGCGCCTGACGCCCAAGCCCGGCACCACGCACCAGCCGGCCGGCCTGCATTTCTTCGCCGCCGACGGCTTCACGGATTACAGCAAATCTGGCACCGTCCGCGCCGAGAACGGCGGCTGGGTGCTTGAGCTGCCGCTGGATGCTGCCGCCGACAAAGCCACCGTGCGTCTGACCGGTGTGCTCGCCTCCTCGAATGGCTGGGGCGCCGGCACGGGTTACGGCGGTCTCACGATCGATGCGCCGTTCACTAAAGGCACCATCAGTTCGGCTCCTTCCGGCGATCAGCTTTCCACGCTGACCACCCGTTCGGCCGGCACGCCCGTCCCGGCGCCCGCGTCCCTCCTCGCCACCCTGCTCCTCGCCTTCGTCGGCGGCATGATCCTCAACCTCATGCCCTGCGTCTTCCCGGTGCTCGGCATCAAGATCCTCGGCTTCGTCAACCAGTCGGGCAACGACCGCAAAAAGATCACGATGCACGGCCTCGTGTTCGCGCTCGGCGTGCTGCTCTCGTTCTGGACGCTCGCCGGCGTGCTGCTGGCGTTGCGCGCCGGCGGGTCGCAACTCGGTTGGGGCTTCCAGCTCCAGTCGCCCGTCTTCGTCTTCGGCATGGGCATCTTCATGCTGGTCTTCGCGCTCAACATGAGCGGGCTTTTCGAGGTTGGCCTTGCCGCCACGGGCGTCGGCGGCGAGCTGCAGATGAAGGAAGGCTTCGCCGGCTCGTTCTTCACCGGCGCGCTCGCCACGCTGGTCGCCACGCCGTGCAGCGCGCCGTTCCTCGCGCCCGCGCTCGGCGCCGCGTTGTCGCTCTCCGCCGTCCAGTCCTTCATGATTTTCACCGCCATCGCGGTCGGGCTCTCCCTGCCCTACCTGCTGCTCTCGATCTTCCCGCAGGCCATCAAATTCCTGCCGCGGCCCGGCGCGTGGATGGAAACGTTCAAGCAGTTCATGGCCTTCCCGCTCTACGCCACCGTGGGCTGGCTGCTCTGGGTGCTCGCCGGCCAGACCAAGGACGACGATTACGCCCTGCTCATGATCGTGTTTGGCTTCGTGCTCGTTGCGATGGCCGCCTGGGCCTACGGCCGCTTCGGCCAGGCGCACGGCAAACCGAAGAAACAGCTCTTCGGCCGGATCTTCGCCGCCGCGCTGCTCGCCGCCGGACTCTGGACCGGCTGGCCCAAGACCGCCGAGGCCGCGCCCGCCGGCAGCTATCAGGTCACGTGGGGAAAATGGAGCCCCGAGGCCATCGCGACGGCCCAAGCCGCGGGCAAGTTCGTATATGTCGACTTCACCGCACGCTGGTGCGCCACGTGTCAGACGAACAAGGCCACCGTTTTCCACAACGACGGCGTGCTGGCCGAGTTGAAGAAAAGGGACGTCGTCCTCCTCCGCGGCGACTGGACCAACCGCGATCCGAAGATCACCGCCGAACTCGCCCGCTGGCACCGCTCCGCCGTGCCCTTCAATCTGATCTACGCCCCCGGCAAGCCGGAACCGGTGCAACTCCCCGAGCTGCTGACGCCCGATCGCGTGATCGCCGGTTTTGCCGAAGCTGCCGGAAAGTAACGGCCACGGTCAGCCCGTGATACCAATTATGGTTCCCTTGCGGACTGCAATCGTAGCGACGAGCGCCAGCGAGCCGTGATTCGTCGGCTCGCTGGCGCTCACCGCTACCGGCCCGCAGCCGCCGGCGCTACTTCCATTCCGCCAGCACGTCGGCGACCGGCGGCCACCCGGCGACGTCGGCTATCTCCACCTTGCCCCAGACGGTGCAAAGGAAACCCACGATGTTCCCGCGCGGCTGAGCCCGGGCAAAGGCGCTGAAGGCCCGGGCATTGGCCAAAGGCTGCCAACTGGCCGGCCAGACCCGGAAACCCTTGCCGAGGAGAAACGGCACGGAGGGATAGGCGGTCTGCTGCTCGTAATGCCAGTCGCAGATGACGATGTCCTTGGGGATCAGATCCACCGCGCGCGCCGTCCCGTTCTGCGCATACTCCCACTCGCCGCCACCCAGGGCCTGCGCATCAAGCAGCCGGTCGCCCCACATCAGCATCTCCAGCTTGCGCTCGCCGACGATGTGCCGGTGCAGGTCGTTCACGGCCCGGGCGAAAAGCCGGGCGGGATCGCCACCCCGGCAGCGCGGGCAATGTTCCGAAGCGATGAGGAACACCTCGTCCAGGCCGACGTGAAACGCATCGGCCGCGAACGCCTCAACCAGTTCGTCGATCAGCGCAAAGACGACCCGATTGACACCCGGATGCTGCGGACACCAGCTGCGACAGTAGATGCCCGCGTTATCCGGGAACTGACCGGGCGTCTCGTCGAACTCCGGATGCTTCGCCAGCAGAGCCATCGTGGTTGTCTCCCAGGACTGGTGGCCGAGGCAGTTGAGTTCCGGAATGACGCGGATGCCCAGCCGGTGCGCGGCGGCTGCGAAGGCGCGGGCGTGCGCCGGCTTGATGCCACCCGGCCGGTTGAGTTCGGGATGCGAGCGGAATTCGAAGTTGTAGTTCACTTCGAGAATCAGGCTGTTCACGCCGGTGGCGGCCAGCCGCGGCAGCTGTTCCTGCAACGTTGTGATTTGCGCATCGTCACGCACCAGCAAATGCACACCGCGCCAGACGGGCTGGCCGGCGCGCCCGATTTCGGCGGCGGCCACGGGAGACCGCTCCGCAGCCACCGGTGAAGCAGTCTGGCAGCCACCCAGCCCGGCTAGGAGAACACCGAGACCGAGGAGGACGGGAAGATTCATCGCCTGATGGTTTCCGCCGGAATCAGCCCCGCCGGAAACGATCCAAAATATCCGGGATGGCCCGGGCGACGTCCTCGGGTGTGATCTGCTGGTCGTAATAGGCGCGCAACTGTTCGCGGTATTGCACGAGGTAGGCCTGGGACTCCGCCACCTGCGCATCGGCCGCCACGACGGCGGGCGCCTGCAAGTCGACCAGCTGTTTCTGCTCGAACATCTCCAGCTCTCGGACCAGCCGGTCGAATTCGCGCAGCATCGTGACGATCTCGTGTTTGGTCAGGCTGTTGACGGTTTCCTGCAGCGGAATGATGGCCACCCCCGGCAGGCCGCCGAGTTCCGCAGCCTTGTCGTTCGCCAATTGGACGCGGGCCTCGACGTTGCGGATCAGGGCGTTTGCCTGACCGAACAGTTCGGAGGCGGTCGCCGACATGGTGTGCGTGCTCTTGTCGTAACCCGCCACCGCGTTGTTCCGCGCCTGGCCGAGCGCCTTGATCAGCTCGCGCAAATCCGCCTGTAGGTCCGAGATGATGCGCTCCCATTCCGCCAGCCGCACCCGGGCCTGGCTCTGTTGCAGGAAAACGGGCACGGCGGCCAGCAGGTAGCCTGTGAGCAGCCGGTCCAGCTCCTGCGTGTAATGCTGCGCGAGGCGCTCGCTCTCGTCGCCTTGTCGCTGGAGCACGTTTTCGCGCGCAAAAAGCTCCGCGGCTTGCTCCGGCGTGGATGGGCCGCTTTTGCGCCGGCCCAGCGCCGCCAGCAGGCGTCCGGGCAACGCCGTTCCTCCCCGGGCCTGCGCCGAGGCCGCCCGCGCCTCCTCCAGCTTGGCCTTGAGCTGGCGGGCGTCGGCGCGGACGCAGGCGTCCTCCCGCAGGCACGTCTCCAGCGCTGCCGAGAAGCCGGGCAGGTTGGACTGGGAGGTTTCGTCGGCCATGGCGGAGGCAATCAACACCCGGGGCGCCGCGTCGTCAACCTTCCGGCCGGGTCATTCCCGCCCAAAGGCGCCCATCAACCGGCTCGCGACGCGGTCGAGTCGCAGCGCGAAGACGAGCCAGACGCTCACGAGCGCGACGAGGCACGCCATGCCGAGAGCGTTGTAGGTGCCGATGATGTGGTGGTTGTTCCAGGCGTAGTCGTCGCGCAGGATGTTCATGTCGCCACCGGCGTCCTCCTCGCCGTTCACCATCGAGCCCCACGGGATGTCCTCCGCGCCGCGTCGGACCGAGCGCCAGAAAAGAAAGATGTGGAGGAAGCTGCTCGCGCCGACGAACAGGAAGAAATAGCGGCATGCGCCCCATTTCAATTTTTCCGGCAACTGCAGATAGAAGGCCGCCATGCAGGCCGCGCTCAGGTAGAATTCCCCGCCCACGCCGCCGAACGCGAACCAGAAGTCCGTCCGGTGTTCGGGCATCACCCACGACATGTAACATTGCAGCGGCAGCACCGCCACCGCGACGAGCATCGGCCAGACCTTCCGCTCGCGCCAACCCGCCACGAACAACACCCCGAGCAGGAACAGCACGCCAAGGAAAACGAACAAGGATTTCTGCGGGTCCACCGTGGTCCAGCCGATCGGCAGCGGCAGCGCCCGGCGGCCGGACAGCCACGCCACCGTCGCGTGGCCGAACTCGTGCATCCACGTGTGGAATCCGGCCATCAGAAAATCGAACGGCGTGAGCCGGAGCAGGAAGGCCAGCCCGGTGACCAGCGGCAGCGCCAGCAGGTTCACGAGCCAGCTGTCGAACGAGAAGGGATTGAGCAGCTCCTGGCGCGGGTCCGGCGGCGGCGGCACATAGACCGGCACCGGCCGGGCGGCGCTGCCGGGATGCGCCGGCTCCGTAGATCGGACACGGGCGGCAACCGGGGCCGGGCGCTCCCGGAGATGAGCGACGAGCCGGTCGGAGAGAACCCGGAGCTGCTGCCGTTCCTCCGGCGTGCCGTTCCGGATGAGCGCGAAATTCTTCTTCAGGTAGGCCCGCTCGATCGTCTCGGCCGTGACCTCGGGACCGACGCCCAAGGCCGCACAACCCGCGTTGAACTCGCTCTCGTCCACGTGCGTCACTCAAGCCATCCCCGGAATCGCGGCGAGCACTTTCGCGGGAGCTGGATCTGCTGTAGGCGGGGTGCCCTCACCCCGCGGGTTTGAGACATCGCAACCCATGCCTCGCGGGGTGAGGGCACCCCGCCTACAAAATCGTCTCTGGCTTCACTCCGGACCGACACTCTGGCTTTCGACCCAGCGGACCGCATGGCGCACGAGGGCGGTCGCATCCTTCAGCTCGAGCTTCTCCTTGAGGTGGCTGCGGTGGACATCGACGGTCTTGGGACTGAGGTGCAGTTGCGTGGCGATGTCGCGCGTGCTCTTGCCCTGCCCGATCAGCCGGAAGACCTCGAATTCGCGATCCGTGAGCTTCTCGATCGGGGAACTCGAACCGCGCGGCCGGCGGCCGGAAAGGTTTTCCAGCACGCGCGCCGACATCGCGGGGCTCAGGTAGACTTCCCCGCCCATGATCTTGCGGATGGCGGCGAGCAGGTTTTCCCCGCCCGCCTCCTTCATGATGTAGCCGCGGGCGCCGGCCCGCAGCACGCGCTCCGCGTAGATCGCCTCGTCGTGCATCGAGACGACCAGCACCGGCATCTGCGCATTCAGCGCGAGGAGATCCTTGATGAAGTCCAGCCCGCTCCGGCCGGGCATCGTGAGATCGGTGAGCACCAGGTCCGGCCGGCAGCGCTCGAATTCGCTGATGGCCTCGGCCGGGTTGCCCGCCTCGCCGCAAACCTGCATGTCCGGTTGCCGGTCGATGAGCTGCGAGAGGCCGGCGCGCATGAACGGATGGTCGTCGATCACGAGGATCCGGCGGCGGGCGGTGGGGGCGGTGGTTTTGGGCGGGCGCGGATTCATGCTTTGACGGGCAAAACGCAGGCGACGGTGACCCCGCCACGCGGCTTGGATATGATTTCCAACTTCGCCCCGATGACGCTGGCACGGTGCCGCATCAGGCCCAGTCCAACCCCCGCGGCCCGCGACTCGGACAGGCCGATGCCGTCGTCCGCCACTTCGAGCAGCAGCCGGCGCGCATTCTGCGTCAGGCGGATCGTGATACGGCCGGCCCGGGAGTGCTTCACCGCATTGTTCACGGCCTCCTGGGCGATGCGGTAGAGATGTCCGGTCACGGCGGGATCCGCGAGCAGCACGGTGGCGGGGCAATCGAGCTGGCACTGCACCCGGCCGAGGCCGTTGGTGCGCGCGGCCAATTCGGTGAGCCCGGTCTGCAACGCGTCGGGTTCGTCTCCGACGGGCACGAGCCCGCGGGCCAGATACCGGGTCTGCGCCACGGCCTCCCGGAGCATCCCGCACATCTGCTCCAGGTTCTTCGCCACGGCGGGCTGGGTGTCCGCCGTGTCCTCCTTCAACGCGGTGCACATCAGGCCGACGGCCGTGAGCAGTTGCCCGAGGCCGTCGTGCAGGTCGGCGCCGATGCTCTGGCGCTCGCGCTCGGCCGCCGCGAGCACTTCCCGCTCCAGCCGCTGGTGCTCGGTTTGCGCCGCCGCCAGGGCGCGCGCCTGCGCCTGGGCGTCGAGCGTGCGCTGCACCACCGCCGGCAGCAGGTCGAGCAGCGCCGTATCCTTCATGATGTAGTCGAGCGCCCCCCGTTTCATCACCTCGACCGCCACCTTCTCGTCGCCCTGGCCGGTGACCACGATGAAGGGCACCCGGGTGGTGCCTTCCTGCAGCTTGGCCAGCAGGGTCGGCCCGTCGAGGTCGCGGAGCTTGAGATCGAGCAGCATCAGGTCCGGCGCATGCCCGTCCACGGCCTCGAGCGCGGCGCGGCCCGACGCCGCGGTGGCCACCTCGTGGCCTTCGGCGCGCAGGGTTTCCGCCATCAACACGAGCAAGCCCTCGTCATCGTCGACGATCAGGATTCTCGGGACGTGGGCGGGCGCTGGCACGAACGCGGGATCACTCGCTGCCGACCGGCGGCACCAGCAGCAACATCACGAACAGCCCGAGCCGCCGGATCGCCTCGGCGAATTTGTCGTAATCGACCGGTTTCTGGATGTAGACGTTGCAGCCGAGCTCGTGGCACCGCTTGACCTCCCGCGTGTCGTCGGTGGTCGTCAGCATGATGACCGGCAGTTTCCGCAGTTCGGAATCCGCCTTGAGCCGCCGCAGCACCTCGATGCCGTCGACCTTGGGCATGCGGATGTCGAGCAGGACGAGATAGGTGCCGTCGTGGCCGCGCACGGCCTGGCCGGTGCGGTCGAAGAAAAAGTCGAGGATCGCCTGCCCGTCGCGGAAATGTTGGACGGGATTGCGCAGGCCCGCCATCTCCAGGTTTTCCCGGATGAGGATGGCGTGGCCTTCGTCGTCTTCGACGATCAAGATCGTGGGAGTTTGGTTCATGCGTGGAACCGGCAACCCGAGCTTGGGTCAGGCCGCCGGCAATGAAACGTGGAAACTGGAACCCACTTCCACCGCACTCTCAATCCAAATTCTTCCTTTCTGCCGTTCGAGCACACGCTGCGCGATCGTCAGGCCCAGACCCTCGCCGGCCGCGACGTCCGGGTTGAGCCGGTGGAAGATCTCGAACACCTTGGCCTGGTGCTCCGGGGCGATGCCGATGCCGTTGTCGGCGATCGTGTAGACAGCCTGGCCGTGCTCGACCCGGCCGGTGACCGTGACGCGCAGGGGCCGGGCGGCCGAACGGTATTTCAGGGCGTTGTCCAGCAGGTTGGCGAAGACCTGGCCCGTGTGCGCGCTGTCACCCAGGCACGGCGGCAACGGCGCGACCCGCACCTCCGCCTTCGCCTCGTCCAGCTGGAATTTCATCGCCGCGATGATCTCCGCGAGCTGCGCGTTCATGTCGAGCGGCCGGATGGTCAGTGCGACGCGACCGAGCCGCGAATACTGCAGCAGGCCGTTGAGCAGCAAATCCATCTTGTTCACGCCCGCGTTGATGAAGCGCAGCGCCTGCGGCAGCGCGACCTCGACCTGCTGCTGGAGCGCCGCCACGTCGATCTTGCCATCCGGGCCGGTGGCGAGCGCGGCGCGGATGCGTTCGCAGGCGCGGTTGAGCTGCCGGCCGAAGCCCTGCACGTTGACCAGCGGCGACCGCAGGTCGTGGGAGACGGTGTAGACGATGGTCTCCATCTCCTTGTTCTTTTCCGCGAGGTCGGCGGCGAAGCGCTTCAGCTCCTCCTCATCCGCCTTGCGCTGTGTGATGTCGGTGCGGATGGCGACGTATTGGACCGGTTTCCCGACGGCGTTGAGAAACGGGTAGATCGTCGTCTCCACCCAGTAGTGGGTGCCGTCCTTGGCTCGGTTTTTGATCTCGCCGTGCCACACCCGGCCGTGGCCGATGGTCGACCAGAGATCGTGGAAAAACTCCTTCGGGTGGTGCCGCGAGTTGATGATGCGGTGGTCCTGCCCCAGCAGTTCCTCGCGGGCATACTTGGAAATGGCGCAGAACTTGTCGTTGACGTAGGTGATCTTGCCTGCGGCGTCGGTGATGACCACGATCGAGTGCTCGTCGAGCGCCGCTTTCACGTCGCGCAGCTCCTTGGTGGCGGCGAGCAGTTCGTCCCGGAACGACGACTGTTCCTGCTCGAGGGCGCGCAGGCGCGCGAGCAGCTCTTCCCGGGACAGCGTGGAATAATCGGGGGAACTCACGCCCGGATCATTTGGGTCGCCGCCCGGGAGTGGCAAGGGCGGAAAGCCCGGCGCCTAGGGAAAACCCTTAGCGAAATACCGCCCCGCCTCCGATTCCCCGCGCCGGCCTTCGCTGCTATCCTCCCACCATGCAACCCATCCACGCCCACGCCCCGGATGCCACTCCCGCCCAGGATCCCGCCCGGAATGTCATGTCCCAGCTGCGCTCGTCCGAGCTTTTCCGCAGCTACCAGCAGGCCTACGAAACCGCCACCGGCCTGCCGCTCGCCCTGCGCACCGCGGGCTCGTTCCAGTCGCCCCTCCACGGCTCGAAGCACGCCAACGCCTTCTGCTCGCTCATGGCCAAAAACAACAAGACCTGCGCCGCCTGCCTGCAACTGCAGCAACGCGTCGAGGAGGAGGCCTCGTTCGGCACCCGCACGCTCCAATGCGGCGCCGGCCTGTGCGAATCCGCCGTGCCCGTCCGCGTCGGCGATCACGTGTTCGGTCACCTGCAAACCGGCCAGGTTTTCCTGGCGGCGCCCACCCCGGAGCGTTTCCGCCGCGTCGTGCGGCAGATGGATGAGAAAGCGACCCCGGCCGACGTCAAACGGCTCGAATCCGCCTATTTCGCGACCCGCGTCATCACCCGCCGGCAATACGATTCGGTGCTCAGCCTGCTGGCGGTCTTCGCCCAGCATCTTTCCACGGTGAGCAACCAGGTCATGGTGCAGGAGACGACCGCCGAAAATCCCGTGATCGCCCGCGCCCGCGCCTTCATCGCCGAGCACCAGGCAGAGGATCTCTCGCTGCAGGCCGTCGCCCAGGCCGTGCACGTCAGCGAGTTTCATTTCTGCAAGCTCTTCAAGCGCGTCACCGGCCTGACCTTCACCAATTATCTCGCGCGCGTGCGCGTCGAGACGGTGAAGCAGCTGCTGCTCAACCCGCACAAGCGCGTGAGCGAGGCGGCCTTCGAGGCCGGCTTCCAGTCGCTGTCGCAGTTCAACCGCGTGTTCCACCGCATCACCGGCGAAGCGCCGCGGGTCTACCGCGAACGCGTGCAGGGCGACAACAACGGCGTCAAGGCCGCCTGAACCGGCACAGGCGGCGCGCGCGCCGCGCGCACACCGCGTTTCGGGTTTCCAAGCCCGCGCAATTCCGTCATGCGTGACGGTTCGTGAAAGATCCTGCGCATTCCAAATCGGTCGGCCTGCTCCTCCTCGCCGCCCTGTGCTGGAGCCTCGGCGGCGTGCTCCTCAAGTCCGTGGCCTGGCCGCCGCTCGCCGTCGCGGGCGGGCGCGGCCTGGTCGCCGCCGTCTTCCTGTTGCTGGTGTGCCGGCGGTCGCTGCGCTTCACCTGGTCGCCGCTCCAGCTCGGCACCGCCGTCGCCTACGCCGGCTGCACGGTGCTCTTCGCCACCGCCAACAAGCTGACCACCGCGGCCAACGCCATCCTGCTCCAATACACCGCGCCCGTCTGGGTCGCGTTATTCGGCGCGTGGCTGCTGGGCGAAAAGGCCACGCGCGCCGACTGGCTGACCATCGCCGCGGTTTTCGCGGGCATGGGCATCTTTCTCTACGACGGCCTGCGGCTGCACGATCTCGCGGGCATTTTGGTCGCGATCGCCAGCGGCGTTTGTTTCGCAGCCATGATCGTGCTCCTGCGCAAGCAAAAGGATGGCTCGCCGATCGAGTCGGTCATCCTCGGAAATCTGATCGGCTTTTTGATCGGTCTGCCCGCGATCTGGACCGCGCCCCCGCTGGCCGCGAGCGGCCGGCTGGCGCTGCTGCTGCTCGGCGTCGTGCAGCTGGGCATCGCCTATCTGCTCTATGTGCGGGCCATCCGGCACGTCTCCGCGTTGGAAGCCGTGCTCATCCCGGTGATCGAGCCGATCCTGAATCCCGTGTGGGTGATGCTCGTCATCGGCGAAAAGCCCAGCCCGCTCGCGCTCGTCGGCGGCGTGATTGTCGTGGGCGCGGTCACCTGGCGCGCCCTCGCCTCGATCCGCGCCCGCGTCGTCCCGCCGACCATCGCCTCCGCCCCACCAGGCTGAATCCCCCGTTGGCCAGCGCGCGCGCCGGATCGAAGCCCCGGACGCGGGCCAGGGCCGCGTCTCAAGTATACTGTTAGTTGACATCTGAGGTTGCCCGGGACTGCCTTCCTTCATGTCCAACACGCCCGTCCCTCCCTCCCTCCGCGCCTTTGAAGGCTTGCTGGAAATCTTGTCGCCGGAGGCCCGCGCCTCCTATCGCAAACTCAAAGCCTGGCGCAACCCGGGCGGGGCCACGTTGCGTCCCGGTCCGGCCACCCCGCTCTGGAACAGCCTCGTCGCGCAGATCCGTCCGTTCCTGAAACAACGCGGCGAAAAAGCCCAGCTCGCACGCCTGCTGGGTTTGCACCGCCAGGCCGTGACCGATTTCTTCTCGAGCGGCAGCCGGATGCCGGACGCCGAGCGCACGCTCCTGTTGCAGGAATGGCTGCAGGCCCGCCGCTCGGGCAAGCGGCTGAGCTGAGCCGTTTGTCAACTAATAGTATACTTGAACCGCGGCGTCAGCCGGGAACGGGAACCGACGGATCAGGCGGGGTGGACGAAGGTGCGGGCGGGGGCGGCGGATCGAACTGCAGCAGCACGTTGGCGAGCGTGACCAGCCCGCCACCGAGCAGCAGGTGCCAGGTGAGCTGTTCGTTTGCATAGTCGAAGCCCGCCCACGCGGAGAACATCGCCGGCAGAAACAGCGCCATCGCCGACGCGAACACCGGTTCGACGCAATAGATCAGCCCCGCCTCGGTCGCCGTGATCTTGGGCTGCCAACGGACCATGATGATGAACGAGCCGAGCGTGCAGAACAGCGTGAGCAGGCCGGTGAACGCCAGCCACGGAACCGAGGTCCACGGCGCGAGCAGGTCCGACGCGTGTGCCGCCGTCGCGACCGCCAGCCCGGAAAAGAGCAGCGCCTCGGTGGCGAACATGGCGAGCGTCACGGGCAGCGCGCGGTTGGCGGCGTCCTCCGTCCGGCCCAACACGAGAATCTGCATCATGAAAAACACCGAGCTGAGCAGCGTCTCGAACTCGCCGCGTCCCATCCGCAGCGCCTGGAAATCAAACCGGCCGAGCACCGCCACGCCCGCGAGCACGAGGACGCTGCACAGCAGCACGCGCCCCGAGGGCCAACGTCGCGAGCGCAACGCCACCCAGGCCGGAATCATGATGGCATAGAACTGAGTGAGGAACGCCGAGACGGACGCCGAGGTGAATTGCAGCCCGTCGTTCTGAAAGAGCATGCCGCCGGCCGCGGTGAGCCCGAGCAGCACGCCCTGCCGGAGCTCGCCTCGGGTGATGGTGCCAAGCTTGTTTCCGAGCACGATGAGCAACACGAGCGTCGCGAGCAGGAAGCGCGGGGCGACGGTGCCGGCCGTGATGAACCACGAGGTGCTGCCGGGCAGCACCTGCCCGTGCGCCGCGACCAATGCCTTGATCAGCGGAAAACTCAGGCCCCAAAACAAATTGGCGACGAGCAGCCAGAGCACGGCGCGGAGATGGAGATTGGGGCGGAGGGACACGCGGAAAAGTGATGAGGGAATTGTGCCCGCGGGCAATCCTCCTCCGATCAAAACAAAACCGCCGCGGATTGCTCCGCGGCGGTTTCAAAAAGTTCTTTAGGAACTGCCGACTCAGGACACGTGCTTGCTGACCAGCTTGGTCATGTCGAACATGCTGACCTGGGCCTTGCCACCGAAGACAACCTTCAGCGCGGCATCCGCGTTGATGTTGCGCTTGTTCTTGGTGTCTTGCAGGCCGTTCTTCTTGATGTAGGCCCAGAGCTTCTTGGTGAGCTCAGTGCGGGGAAGCGGCTTAGCGCCCACGATGGGAGCAAGAGCGGCGTCGGGAGTAACCGGCTTCATGAAAGCGGCGTTGGGTTTGCGAGCTGATTTTTTAGCCATAGTGCTATTCGTCATAGAATGCGTCGGGTGCAATGCAACGATTTTCTAGAGGGAGAATCACAATTCTCAGAGGGAAAACCGGCGGCATTCCCGCCATTTTTGTCTTGCGCAAAAATCGCGCCCCCCTTCACGCGCGGTCATCGACCTGCACGAACTGACGGTAAAGGGCCGCGTATTGTCCGCGCGCCGCCAACAACGTCGCGTGCGTGCCGCGCTCGATGATGCGACCTTGATCCAGCACGAGCACCAGATCGGCATGTCGGATGGTGCTCAACCGGTGCGCCACCACCAGACTGGTTCGACCCGCCAGCAGGCGCCGCAAAGCCGCCTGCAACCGCGCCTCGGTCAGCGCGTCGATCGAACTCGTGGCCTCGTCCAGGATGACCAACCGGGGATTGGCCAACATCGCCCGGGTGAAGCAGATGAGCTGGCGCTGGCCGACGGAAAGTCCGCCGCCTTTCTCTCCGACTTCCGTCTGCAATCCCGCCGGGAGCGCCTCGAGCAAGTCGAGGCAATCCAAGGCCGCCGCCGCCGCCCGCACGTCGGCGTCGGTGGCCTCCGGCCGGCTCAGGCGGATGTTCTCCAGCACCGTGCCGCTGAAGAGGACGTTTTGCTGCTGCACCATGCCCATCTGCCGGTGCAACGACCGGCCGGCGACCGTGCGGATTTCCCGATCATCCACGAGGACTTCACCCTGGGTTGGCAGATAGAATTTGGAGACCAGATTGATGATGGAGCTCTTGCCGCTGCCGGTGTGGCCGACCAGGGCGATGGTCTGCCCGGGCTCCGCGACAAAGCTGACGTCGTGCAACACCGGCCGGGCGGGATCGTAGCCAAAGGTAACTCGGCGGAACTCCACGCGCATGCCGGCGTTTTCCGGAACTGGAGCGCGGGCGACCCCGCCCGCGTGGTCGTTCCGCGGCGGGGTCGCCGCGGCTCCATGATAAATCCGTGGATCGGGCAGGTCCGTCGCCGCCGGATCATCCGTCCAGTCGGGCACCACGTCGATGAGCCGGAAGACCCGCTCGGCGCCCGCCATCGCCATGAGCGCCTGGTTGTATTGGTTGCCGATGATGGCGATGGGCGCGAAGAACTGATTCGCGAGCAGGAAGAACGTGATGAGGCTGCCCGTCGCCATGTCGCCGTGAAACACCCGCCAGCCGCCGAAGAGCAACAACAGCGCGACGAAGAACTGGCTGTTCAGCTCGAGCAGCGGCGTGAGGATCGCCGAGGTGCGCGCCAGCGCGATGTTGTAGCGCGCATGATCCGCGAGCAGGCTGCGGAACAAACCGGCGTTGGTCTCCTGCCGGACGAAACCCTGCGTCACGCGGATGCCGTTGACCGACTCCGCCAGCGTGGCGGTGACGCGGCTGAAACTCTCCGACGACGCACGCGAATAGCGGCTGAGCTTCCCGCGGAAATGCCGGTTGATGAGCCACAGGATCGGCGCGAGCGCGAGCACGACGAGGAACAGCACCCAGTCGCTCCACAGCATCACGGCCGCGGCAAAGATCATCGAGCCGAACTGGATGACGCTGACGAAAAGCACGTCCTGGATGCCGACGCGCACCGACTCCACGTCGCTGGTCACGCGGCCGATGATGCGACCGATCTTGACCCGGTTGAAGAACCCCATCGGCTGGCGGAGCGTCTTCGCGAAGATCTCCGCCCGCAGGCCGTGCACGACGGTCTCGCCGATCTCGAGGGCGTAACGCTGGCGGAAATGAAACAGCAGATCGGTGGAGATCGCGAGCAGGCCGTAACCGGCGACGCCGAGCCCGATGCCCGCAAAGTCGCGGGCGGTGATCGGTCCCTTGATGATGAGAGACATCACCCAGGCCAGCGCCGGCAATTGCATCGAGCGGATCAGCGTCAACACAGCCAGCGTTGCGACCTTGCCCTTGACGGGCGCGGTGTAGGTGAAGAGCCGGCGGATCAGGCCCCATTCGAGCGGCTTGAACTGCTCCTCATCCTCGTCGTCGTCGCGCGAGCGGCGGACCAGGCCCAGATCGCGGATTTTCTCCGGTTGGCTCATGCCCCGCCCTCCCCGCCGGCCAGGCCGAGCAGATGCAGGTCGCGCACGTCCACCAACTGCAGGTTGGCAACGCGCAGGTAGGGACCGGGCACGCGCATCAGCTCGTCATGCGTGCCACGCTGCACGATGCGCCCTTCCTCCATGACGAGGATGACGTCCGCGCGGCGCAGTGTGCTCAGGCGGTGGGCCACGATGAAAGTCGTGCGGCCTGCGATGGCGCGGTCGAGCGCCTCGAAGATCTCGTGCTCCGTCTCGCTGTCGATGGCCGCGGTCGGATCGTCGAGCAGCAGGATGGCCGGTTCGAGCAGCACCGCGCGCGCGATCGCCAGCCGCTGGCGCTGGCCGCCGGAGAGACTGTTGCCGCTCTCGCCGAGCACGGTGTCGTAGCCCTGGGGCAACGCGGTGATGAAGTCGTGCGCGGCCGCGATCCGCGCCGCCCGCTCGACCTGTGCGCGCGTGGCATCCGGGTGGCCGAAAGCGATGTTCGCGGCGATGGTGTTGGAGAAGAGGAAGCTCTCCTGGAACACCAGGCCGATGTTGCGCCGCACGTCATCGAGGTGGAGCCGGCGCACGTCGATGCCGTCGAGCAGCACGCGACCCGCCGTCGGATCGAAGAAACGCGGAATGAGGCTCATCAGCACGCTCTTGCCCGCGCCGGTCGCGCCGAGGATAGCGATGCACTGGCCGGGCCGCACGTCGAGGTCGAGGTCGCGCACGACGGTGTCGGCGCCGTCGTAGGCGAAGGAGACGCGCTCGAACCGCACGGCGCCGTCGAGCCGCGGCCGGCGCACGGCATCCGGCGCGCTCCGCACCTCGACCGGCGCGTCGAGGATCTCGAACACGCGGCGCGCGCCAATGAGCGACTGCTGCACGCTGTTGACGATGGTGGCGACGTTGTTCACCTGGCCGGAGAACTGCTCGAGCAGACCGGCGAAGACCACCAGGCCCGCACCCAGCGGCAGCCGGTCGTGCGCCACCAGCCAGCCGCCGTAGCCGAGCAGCACCATCATGTTGATACGCGTGAGAAAACCGACGGCGGGCGAGAACAGGCTTACACGCCAGAAGATGCCGTGCTGCTGCTCCAGACACTCGCGGTTGGCCACGTCGAACTTCGCCTGCGCTTCCGGTTCCCGCCCGAAGCCCTTGGTCACGGCGATGCCCTGCACGCCCTCGGCCAGGATCTGCACCAACCGCTCCACCAGGGCGCGGTTGCGGGCATACTCCGGCTGGATCCGGCTCGAGAACCATGCCGCCATGAGCCACAGCAAGGGAGTCGTCGCGAGGCAGGCGACCGTCAGCGTCGGGCTCAGGCTCGCCATGTAGATGATGTAGGCCGTGAGCGAGATCACCATGATGACGCTCTGGATGAGCACCTGGTCGACGAACATCCGCACCGACTGCACGTCGCCGGTGACCCGCGTGATGATCGAGCCGGTGGTGTTGGCGTCGAAGAAGCGGAAGCTCAGCTGCTGCAGCTTGTCGTAGACCTCGCCGCGCAGGTCCACGACGAGCTTCTGCTGCACGAGCCGGTTGACCGAGACGGCGTAGACGTAGTTGAGGAGCGCACGGACCAGTGCGAACACCAGAATCAAGCCGGCCAGCATCGCCAGCACCTGCAAAGGCGGCCAGTCCTCCGGCAACGCCAGTTGCCCGTGGTTCGCGGCGAGCGGAGTCTTTTCGATCCGGTGCCGGATGTAGTCGATGCCGAGGCCGGTGAAGCTGAGGCCGCCGATGCCGAGCGTCAGGAGCACGAGCTGGATGCCCAGCACCTGCAGGCAATGCAGGCGATAACGCCACGCCAAGCCGAAGAGCCGCCGGATGAGCACCGCGTTGCCGGGAACGGTGGGCGGTGTGGCGGTCGTGGACATGGACGGGCAAGTTACGCCCTCGTGCGCCGGGTGCACGAAATATTTTTTGCGCCATGCCGCGCACGTTTTTCCGCTCGCGACCGGACGGCGGGCGCGCCAGTCAAACAATCATGAATTTCCCCGCCACGCCGCCCGTGCTCGAGACCACGCGGCTGCGCCTGCGCCCGTATGCGCTCGCGGATGCCGCGGACGTGCAGCGCCTGGCTGGTGACGCCGCCGTCGCCGCCACCACGCTGCTGATCCCGCATCCGTATCCGGACGGCGCCGCGGAGGCCTGGATCAACACCCATCCCGCCCGATGGGCCGCGCGGGAAAACCTGGTGTTCGCTATCACCCTCGCCGCCACCGGCGAACTACTGGGTTCGATCGGACTGGTCTTTGACGCGGCCCATGAAAAAGCCGAGCTGGGTTACTGGATTGGCGTGCCCTACTGGAATCGCGGCTATGCGTCCGAAGCCGCCCACGCGATAATCGACTACGGATTTCGGACGCTCGGGCTCGGCCGCATCCAAGCCCACCACATGGCGCACAATTCCGCTTCCGGCCGAGTCATGGAGAAAGCGGGCATGCAGCGCGAGGGTCTGCGTCCGCAGGGGATTTTGAAGAATGGTGAATATCACGACGCGGTCTTCTACGGGATTTTGCGGAGCGACTGGCTTTGAGCCGCGCGCCCATGGCGCCGGAAGCACACTTGGGTGCCAATGACTTGCGCGGTTTTCGCCGATAAATCGCTTGCCTAAAACGACGCTCGCGACAGCCTGCCGGGTTGTTGGGTTGGTTGTTTGTTAGATTCTATCGCTACGGAGAATTGTCAGGTGAGCGTCAGAGTTCAGTGATGATTTGAAATCCGGAATTTCGGGGACGGGCGGTAAAGCACAGCATCAGCTCTCATCATCAAATGGAAAACAGTAAGCTCTACGTGGGGAACCTTCCCTTCGCTAGCACCGCCCAGGACCTCGAGGCCCTGTTTGGTCAGGTTGGCACCGTCAGCGTCGTCGAGATCATCTTCGACAAGTTCACCGGTCGTTCCCGCGGCTTTGCGTTCGTTACCATGGCGAACGGCGACGAGGCCCAGAAAGCCGTCGAGAAGTTCCACGGCCACGAGCTGGAAGGCCGCGCTCTGGCGGTCAACATCGCCCGTCCGCGTGAAGAGCGCGCTCCCCGCTCGTTCGGCGAAGGCGGTGGTGGTGGTGGCGGCGGCGGTTACCGCGGCGGTGGCGGTGGCGGTGGCCGGGGTGGTCGTGGTGGCGGTGGCGGCTATCGCGGCGGTCGCGGCGGTGGCGGCGGCTATCGTGGCGGCGGCGACCGCGGTGAACGCGGTGGCGGTGGCGGTTACGGCCGCGAATAATCGCCCGCAATCTCTTGACTCATCGAGGCCGGACGCACGTCCGGCCTTTTTCATGCCCGCTCAAAGCATGATCACCAAGGCGACGGAGAAGTAAATAATCAGGCCGGTGACGTCGACCAGGGTGGCGACGAACGGCGCGCTCGAGGTCGCTGGGTCGAAGCCCATCCGCTTCAACAGCAGCGGCAGCATCGAACCCATGAGCGATCCCCAAAGCACGATACCCACCAGCGCCACCCCCACGGTCGCGCCGACGAGCGGCCAGTGCGGTCCGTAGATCGAAGTGAACTGCGACCAGATCGCGATGCGCAGAAACCCGATGGCGCCGAGAATCGCGCCCAAGGCCGTGCCCGTGACGAGCTCGCGACGCATGATCCGCCACCAGTCGCGCAACCGGAACTCACCCAGCGCCAGCGCGCGGATGACGAGGGTCGCCGCCTGCGATCCGGCGTTGCCGCCCGAGCTGATGACGAGAGGAATGAACAGGGAAAGGATGATGGCCTTGGACAACTCGTCTTCGAAGTAGCTCATCGCCGTCGCGGTCAGCATTTCCCCAAGGAACAGCACCACGAGCCAGCTCGCGCGCTTCTTCACCATTTTGGTCAGCGCGATCGTGGTGTAGGGTTCGTCGAGGGCCTCGCTGCCGCCCAGCTTCTGGATGTCCTCCGTCGCCTCTTCCGACGCGACGTCGAGCATGTCGTCCGCCGTCACGATACCGATGAGCCTGTTGTCGTGATTGGTCACCGGCAGCGCGATCCGGTCGTATTTGCGGAAGACCTGCAGGGCCTTCTCCCGGTCGTCGGCCGGGGCCAGCGTGGCAAAGTTGCCATCCATGAGCGCACTGACCTTCGTCTCGGGCTCCGACAGCAGGAAGCGCCGCACCCGGATGTCGTCGAGGAGATGACCCTCCTCGTCGGTCACGTAGATCATGCTGAGCGTTTCACGGTCGAACCCGTGGGTGCGGATGTAGTCGAGTGCTTCGCGCACCGTCCAGTTGGCATGCACCGCGACAAAATCGAGGGTCATCATGCGGCCGACACTGTGCTCGGGATACGCGAGCAGATCCTGCGTGATCTTCCGCTCCTCGGGTGTGAGCAGGCAGATGAGCTGCATCGCCAGGTCGAGGGGCAGCTGGTTGAGAAACTCCGTGCGATCGTCCGGCGGCAACTCGTTCAACAGCGCGGCCGCCTGCGGCTGGGTCAGCATCTTCAGCAGCTTGTGCTTCGCATTGTGGTCGAGGTAGGCAAACACCGCCGCGGCCAGCTGCTTCGAACAGCCGCGGAAGAGCGCCGCGAGTTCCTCGATCGGCAACTCGGAAAGGATCGGAGCGGCATCCGAAGGCAGCCAGGCGGACAGCCGCGTCTTCAGGCCGGCAAAATCCTTGTTCGCGATCAGCGTGGAAACCTCGGTTTTGAAACTGCTGGCCATGGGCGGCATCGGGGCAGAGTAGCCCGGGGCAATGGCTTGGCAACTCCGACGCGCGACACTCATCCCGGCACCCGGCGTGTATCTCCACGAAGCGCAGCGCGCGGCTGGACCGGGAAACTTTCTGCTTGCGTTAGGAAACTTTCGATACTTGTTGAGTTTCCTAAGGTTTTCCATGCCCACCTCCCCTTCGCCCGCCCCCAGCCCCGAGATCGATCCGGTCGACCGCCGTATCCTCGCCACGGCCCGCACGCTGCTTTTCACCCAGGGCTACAGTGCGCTGACCATGGACGATCTCGCGCGCGAGCTGGGCATGAGCAAGAAGACCCTCTACGTTCATTTCCCCAGCAAGGACGCCCTGGTGGGCGAAATCCTCCGCGGATTTGTCCGGGAAGTCCGGGGCTCGGCCGAGGCGCTTTTCGGGGACGACTCCCTCAGTTTCACCGTCAAGCTCCAGCGGTTCAGCGAGGCGATGGTCCAGCGCTTCCTGCGGATGAATCCCCACATCTTCCG